>SMEU01000059.1_pt1 | contig 12998 bp, 9 predicted proteins | sample 2456051 | NCBI WGS metagenome assembly SMEU01 (sample SAMN10132600, study PRJNA489261) | soil metagenome | isolation source: day120 un-amended silt loam soil | place: USA | collected 2015-05-01
CTCGTCCGCCGCCAGCTGCGCCACGCCGGCCCGCGCCACGCCGGGGCCGCCGGAAATGGCGCGGTAGACGGCGTCGAGCGGCGCCGGCCCGGCATCGGCACCGCACAATTCCCCGACCAGGCCGACCAGCGACTGCATCGGCTGGATGCCGGGGCGGAAGGTGCCGGTCTTCATCACCAGCCCGCGCCGCGCCCGCCGCCGCGCCAGCTGCGGCAGCACGCCGGCGGCGATCAAAGAGGATTTGCCGCAGCCCGAGGCGCCGTGGACGACGACCATATGCTGCTCGTTCAGCCGGACCAGCACCTGGTCGATCATCTGCTCGCGGCCGAAGAAGATGTCGCGCTCGCGCGGCAGGAAGGGGCGGAGCCCCGGATAGGGGCTCCCGGCCATGCCTTCGAGCGGGTCCGCCTCGAACGCCCGCCAGATCTTGTTCACTGCGCGGGCTCCGCCAGCCCGTAGCGCTGCCTGACCTTGCCGGCGGAGGCCGACAGCCAGTCGCGGATATAATGCGGCCAGTTGCAGGACGGCGCGTCGATCCAGTCGATGTCGAAGCGCTTCGCATTGCTGAGCCGCGCCGGCTTGGCCAGCCCGCCCCGCCGGTCGACGACCGCGCAGGGCAGATATTTCTTGTATTTGGAGGCGATGAAGTTGCGCCGCTCGCGGCCGACCACGTCGAGGTCGAAGTCCAGCTTCACGCCGTCGGCGGCGACCATCACCATTGCGTCGCAGCGGCTGGCGAGCCGGGCATATTCGTTGCGCTTGGCGCTGTCGTCGTCGGCGTCGAGCGGCTCCGGCTCGCCGGGGGTAACCATGATGCCGAGCCCGTCCAGCTCCTTCCAGGTGGCCTCCCAGTCGGCGACCTCGTCATTGCGGCCATAGAGATAGATTCGCTCGATCTCGCCTTTCTCGAGCCAGTCAACCAGCTCGGTCTTGCGCGCCTTCTCGGTCAGCTCGCTGTCGAAGGCCCTCAGGCGCCGCTGGATCTGGCTCGCCATCTCCATGAAGGCCTGGTGCATTTCGGTCGGGATGTTGCCGTGCCAGTCGGTCATCCAGCCATAAGGGAGCGGACTGCCGCGGCGGTGGAATTCCCAGCCGACCGTCTTGTTGCCCTCGGCATCGCTGAGCCCCGCCGGCCAGGGCATATCCTCCGTGTCCATCGCCTTGGCGATGAACACGCGACCGCTGGTGCCGCCCCGCCCGGCCGACGCCGCCTCGAACGCCTCCAGCTCGCGCCGGCACCAGTCGCTCTCCAGATATTGCGGCGACATGATGATCTGCAGCAGCGCCGACGCCTTCACCTTCTCGGCCAGTTCGGGCGCCAGATGCGCGGTCTTGTTGAGCCCGTCGCCGAGCTCGTCGCTCTCGTCGAAGAAGATTCGCGGTGGCGGCTTCAGGTTCAGGGAATCGAGCGTATCGGAAAGCGCCTGGTACAATTGTTTCGACCAGCGCTTGAGCTGCGCATCCCCGGTCCGCCGCACGTCGCCATGGGCGTAGGAAAAGAACAGGTCGAAATCGAAGCCATGCCCCGCGAGATAACAGGACCCGGCAGAGTCTTTCTCGCTCATCGTCCCCTGTCTTTTGGTCTTCCCCGACGGAGCGGCGGAACATAGCATCGTTCCACGCATGGGCCTATCGTTATTGGTCCGAACCACTGGCGAATTTCAGGCAATTACGGCGAAGGGGGCCGTGCCCTGTCGCGCCGCCCTGCCCTTCCCTCGCCGCCCGCGCCGCACTAAGTGCCGCCCATGCATTTTCTCGACCAGGCCAAGATCTACATTCGCTCGGGCGCGGGCGGCCCTGGGGCCGTCTCCTTCCGGCGCGAGAAGTTCATCGAATATGGCGGCCCGGACGGCGGCGACGGAGGCAAGGGCGGCGACATCGTCTTCGAGGCGGTCGAGGGCCTGAACACTTTGATCGACTTCCGCTACACCCAGCATTTCAAGGCACCGCGCGGCAAGGGCGGCGCCGGCCGCAACCAGACCGGGGCGGGCGGCAGGGACCTTGTCATCCGCGTCCCGGTTGGCACCCAGGTGCTCGACGAGGACCGCGAGACTATTCTCGCCGACTTCACCGAGGTGGGGCAACAGATCGTGCTGCTGCGCGGCGGCGACGGCGGCCGCGGCAATGCCAGCTACAAGAGCTCCACCAACCGCGCCCCGCGCCAGCACGGAACCGGCTGGCCGGGCGAGGAGCTCTGGGTCTGGCTGCGCCTGAAGCTGATCGCCGATGCCGGGCTGGTCGGCCTGCCCAATGCCGGCAAGTCGACCTTCCTCAATGCCGTCTCCAACGCCAAGGCCAAGGTCGGCGACTATCCCTTCACCACCCTTCACCCCAAGCTCGGAGTCGTCCGCCACAAAGGCGTGGACTTCGTCCTCGCCGACATTCCGGGGCTGATCGAGGGCGCGGCGGAGGGTGCCGGGATCGGCGACCGCTTCCTCGGCCATGTCGAACGCACCCGCATCCTCGTCCATCTGATCGACGCCAATGTCGAGGATGTGGCGAGTGCCTACCGCACCGTCCGCGACGAGCTCGAGGCTTATGGCGCCGGCCTCGACGAGAAGGTCGAGCTGGTCGCGCTCAACAAGGCGGACACGATCGACACGGAGCTGGCCGAGGCCCTCGCCGCCGAGCTGGCCGCGGAGAGCGGCGCCCGGGTTTTCACCGTCGCCGGCGCGACCGGCGCGGGGGTGGACTCGATCCTCGACGCGATCGTGACCGAGCTCGGCACGCTGAAGGCGGAGAAAGAGGGGGAGTCGCCCGACTGGTCGCCCCTGTGAGCCTTCCGACCCTCGCCATTACCGGCGGCACCGGCTTCGTCGGCAGCCATTTGCTGACAGCCGCGCGCGCCGCGGGCCATCCGGTGCGCGCGCTGACCCGCGGCTGGCGCCCCCCCGAGCCGGGGATCGAATGGATCGAGGGCGCGCTGGACCGGCCGGACAGCCTGATTGCACTCTGCGACCAGGCCGATGCGGTGATCCACATCGCCGGCCTGATCAACGCCCCGGACCGGGCCGGCTTCGAGGCGGTGAACGTAGGCGGCACCGCGGCGATCGCCGATGCCGCCCATGCCGCCGGCGTCCGCCGCTTCATCCACGTCTCCTCGCTCGCCGCGCGCGAGCCGGAGCTCAGCGACTATGGCTGGTCCAAGGCCCGGTCCGAGCGCGTCGTCGCCGCCTCCGGGCTCGACTGGACGATAGTCCGACCACCCGCCGTCTACGGTCCCGGCGACCGTGAGACCTTCCAATTGTTCAGGATGGCGAAGCGCGGCCTAGTCGCGCTCCCGCCCAAGGGACGCTTCTCGGTCATCCATGTCGAGGATCTCTGCCGGCTGATCCTTGAGCTTGTCGATGCGCCCGAAACCCTGGGGGAAACCTACGAGCCCGACGACGGGACGCCTGACGGCTGGGATCATCGCCATTTCGCCCGCACGCTCGGCCGGGTGTTCGGCAAGCGTCCGGCCACCCTCGCCGTACCGAAAGCAGTGGTGAAGGGCGCGGCGCGGCTCGACCGCCTCGTCCGCCGATCGAAGGCGAAGCTCACCCCGGACCGCGCCCGCTATTTTTGCCATCCGGACTGGGTGGTCACCGCCGAGGCCCGCCCGCCCGAGACGCTCTGGAAACCCGCGATCCGCACCCAGACCGGCCTGAAGGCCACGGCCGAATGGTATCAGGCGCAGGGCTGGCTCTAGGTTCCAGAATTCCCCCCTGAAGGGAGGGGTCAGGGGTGGGTGCGACCGAGCCGGCTCGATTCCGCGAAGGCGCCCGCGGAGCGCTCCGTCCTAGAGATACTGGATCACGAAGGCCGCGCCGCTCGCGATCAGGCCGACCAGGAAGACCCGATAGGCCCAGGTCAGCATCCGGTATTTCTTGGTCTCCAGCACCGTGCCGGCTTGGTGGATGTCCCGGGCCATGGTCCGGTAGATGCTGTTCTCGGTGCGCAGGCGGTCGACGACCTGGTCGATGAACTCATCCTCCGCCATCCGGCTGAACGTCCCGAAGAAAAGGATGTTGGGACCGCCGCCCTTGCGCTTCGCGGTGGTCATCGGGATCACCGCGAGAACCGCCAGGATCGCCGAGAAGAAAGCGGCGCCGCCGAGGATCAGCAGCGGCAGCGGCGGCAGGCCGCCATGCGCCTGGCCGATCGTGATGGTGAAGATCACGAAGGTCGCGCCCATCAGCAGGCTGGCCTTGGCGTCGGCCATCGCCGAGAGCTGCAGCTGGGCGAGCTGGGCGGTGCGCATCAGATGCACGGCATTGGCCGGATAGATCACATTCGCCGGCGCGGGCGGTTCTTCCTCTTTCCTGTCCGTCACAAAACCGTCCCTGTTCAGACCCCGAACCGTCATCGCACGGGCTCCGCGCGCTTGCCAAGGCCCCACGAAACAGGCCTCCCAACCCGCTTCCGCCGACATCCTTGATCGAGGTTAGTCTATCCGAAACGACTAATTATTGTCGTCTTGCGATAATATCCAGCATTTTCGTCGTGCCGGGCGGCACTTTCGTCGGCCCCGTCGCCAGACGCTGCAGCTTCATCGAAGCGCGGGTGAGTTGCCGTCTCGTCCGAACAATACACCGCGCATCTGAAACCTGATTCAGGTTCCGTATCTTCGGAGCCCGGTCGGATTCGCTGAACCAACAACGTTTGCCGGGCCGCAGAACATGGCGCGCCCGGGGGAGATCCTCGATGCCCGTCACCTATGGAACGCCGCCGACCCAGATCAACAGCGCCAGCCCCGACACCTTTCAGAACTATTCGACTGTCGCCGACATTCCCGGCCTCGGCTACGTCCTGCTCTGGCAGGGCCCGGGCTACAACACCACCTTCCCGTTCGAAACGGGGATCTTCGGGCAGTGCTACAATTATGCAGGCGAAAAGATTGGCAACCAGTTCCAGGTCACGGCCAGCAACACGACCGGGTATCTGAGCGATGCCGATGTGACCGCGGCGGCCAACGGCACCTTCACCGTGACCTGGTCCGGGCCGGACGGCTCGTTTCCGGGCATTTTCATGCGGTCGCTTTTCTTTGGCGGCTCATATGCAGGCGCGGCGACCCAGGTGAACACCGCGACGGACGGCAGTCAGGAATATTCCCAGGTCACCCACCTCGCCAATGGCAATACCCTCGTCACCTGGCAGTCGACGGGCAATGCTCCCGGCGTCTTCGCCCGCCTCTACGATTCCTTCCATCAGCCGCTGGGCGACCAGTTCAAGGTCAACAGCTCGCCTGCCGGCTTCGTCGCGGCGCCGAGCGTGACCGGGGACGTCAGCGGCGGCTTCGTCATTGTCTGGCAGGATGCGCCCGGCACCAACGATACCGACGTCCGCATGCAGCGCTTCGGCGTCGATGGCAGCAGGGTCGGGCCCGAAATCCTCATGAGCAGCATCGATCACGGCGCTGCCCATAATCCGGTCATCACCACCCTCACCAACGGCACCTATGTCGTGGCTTGGGATGTCGGCCCTCCCGGCTATGTCGGCAGCGAGATCATCGCGCAGCGCTTCGGTCTCAATGGCGAGAAGCTCGGTGACGAGGTCCAGGTCACGGCGGGAGCCGAATATACGGGCCACGATCCCGCCATCGTCGCGACCACGGACGGCGGCTTCGCGATCACCTATGAGTCCGGCTCTCAGGTCATGCTGCGCACCTTTAATTCGCAGGGTCAGGCGGTGGGCGATCCCTGGCCGATCGCCGACGATCAGAACAGCCTCCAGTTCGAGCCGGACATCGCCCAGCTCGGCGACGGCAGCTTCATTGTCACATGGGGCGGGAACGACGTCTTCTTCGAGCGCTTCCACGTCACCGACTACCTCCGCGAGGGCAACCTCACCGAAGACGACGACCGCGCCATGGGCAGCAGCGTCAGCGACTATCTCGAGGGCTTCGGCGGCAACGACACGCTGCGCGGCGGCGAGGGCGACGACATCCTCGAGGGTGGACTCGGCGCCGACCGGATGATCGGCGGCGCGGGCCGCGACGAGGTCACCTATGCCAATGCCACCGGCGCCATCTCGCTGAACCTGCAGACCGGCAGCCATGGCGGCGAGGCCCAGGGCGACACGTTCGAGGAAATCGAGCAGATCAGCCTCACCCGATATAATGACCGCGTCGTGGGCGGCGATCTGGACGACGTGCTTTACGGCCTCGGCGGCGACGACAATCTCTCCGGCGGCGCGGGCATCAACCGGCTCGACGGCGGCGACGGCAACGACCTGCTCGAGGGCGGCGTCGGCACCGACATCCTGATCGGCGGCGACGGCTTCGACGAGGTCACCTATGTGCATTCCAGCTTCGGCCTCTCCGTCGATCTCCTCACGAACCGCCAGAATGGCGCGGCGGCGGGAGACACCTTCTCCTCGATCGAGAAGTTCACGCTCAGCCGCTTCTTCGACGAGTTCCGCGGCACCGACGAGGTCGACCGCGTCTCCGGCGGGATCGGCAACGACATCCTGTTCGGCCGCGGCGGCAACGACCTGCTCGACGGCAATGACGGCAATGACGAGCTGGACGGTGGCGCCGGCGCAGACCAGCTGACCGGCGGCTATGGCGACGATCTTTATTATGTCGACCATGCCAACGACCTAGTGCTGGAATTCGCCTTCGCCGGCAATGACCGGGTGGTCACCTCGGTCAGCTACGGCCTCGCCGCCGGCCAGTCGGTGGAGACGCTGGAGGCGGCGGCCGCCGGCGCCGGCGTGCCCCCGATCAACCTCAGCGGCAACGAATTCGCCAACACCTTGATCGGCAATGACGGCGGCAACACGCTGGACGGCCGCGGCGGCATCGACACGATGATCGGCAAGGGCGGCGACGACATGTATTATGTCGACAGCAGCCTCGACCAGATCGTCGAGACGGCCGGCCAGGGCACCGACCGGGTCTTCGCCAGCACCAGCTACACGCTCGGCGCCGGGGTCGACGTCGAGATGCTGACCACCGACTTCCACAGCGGCACCAGGGCGATCAACCTCACCGGCAACGGCATCGCCAACGTCATTTACGGCAATGACGGCGCAAACGTGCTGAACGGTGGAGCGGGCGCTGACACGCTGGTCGGACGGCTGGGCGACGACATGTATTTCGTCGACAATGCCGGCGACCGGATCGTCGAGACCGCGGGCCAGGGCAGTGACCGCGCCTTCGCCGCCGCGAGCTACACGCTTGAGGCCGGCGCCTCGGTCGAGATGATCACCACCGCCGACAATGCCGGGACGACCGCGATCAATCTGACCGGCAACGAGCTCGCCAACACCATCTACGGCAATGACGGCGCCAACATCCTCGACGGCAAGGGCGGCGCCGACGTCCTGATCGGCCGCGCCGGCGGCGACTTCTTCTCCTTCACCAGCGCGCTCGGCGGCGGCAATGTCGATCAGGTCATCGACTTCAGCAGCGCCGACGACACCATCCAGCTGGACCATGCGGTGTTCGCCGGGATGGGCGGGCTGGGCGCGCTCGATCCGAACGCCTTCGTCACCGGCGCCGCCGCCGGCGATGCCAATGACCGGATCGTCTACAACGCCGCCACCGGGCAGCTTTTCTTCGACGCCGACGGCAACGGCGCGGGCGCGATGGTGATGTTCGCCACCCTGCAAGGCGCGCCTTCGCTCAACGCGAGCGACTTCCTAGTCATCTGAGCTTCCCCCGGGAGGGGCTTCTTCCACCGCGAAGAAGCCCCTTTCCTGCCGCAATCGCTTGGCAGGAAGGCTGCCCGCACCTAAAGGGCCGATATGACCGACAGAGACGAGACCTTCGACAAGGTCGCGCGCCTGATCGCCCCGTTCAACAAGAAGGGCGTCGCGCTTACCGAGACCACCACCTTCGCCGGCGATCTCGAATGGGACAGCCTGGTGGTGATGGACTTCGTCGCCAATGTCGAAGACGAGTTCGACATCCTGATCACGATGAGCCAGCAGGCCGAGATCGAGAATGTCGGCCAGCTCGTCGACGCGGTCGAGACATTGAGGGCGGACGGATGAGCACACGCGCCGTTCCCGCCGACGCGCCTGCGGGCGCGCCGGACCTGTTCAGCAAGTTCGATCCCTTGATCCGGATCCGCGAGGGGCTCCTCGCCACCGGCGTCAAGGATCCGTTCGGGCTGGTCATGGAAAAGGTCATCTCCCCCACCCGGGCGATCTGCAACGGGAAGGAGACGATCCTCCTCGGCACCTACAATTATATGGGCATGACGTTCGACGAGGACGTCATCGCAGCCGGAAAGAAGGCGCTCGACGAGTTCGGCTCGGGCACGACCGGCAGCCGCGTCCTCAACGGCACCTATGCCGGCCACAAGGCGGTCGAGGAGGCGCTGAAGGACTTTTACGCCATGGACCATGCCATGGTCTTCTCGACCGGCTACCAGGCCAATCTCGGGATCATCTCCACGATCGCCGGCAAGGGCGACTATATCGTCCTCGATATCGACAGCCACGCGTCGATCTATGACGGCTGCAAGATGGGCGACGCGGAGATCGTCCCCTTCCGTCACAACGACATCGGCGCGCTGGAAAAGCGCCTGGGCCGCATCCCCGAAGGCGCGGGCAAATTGGTCGTGCTCGAGGGCGTCTATTCCATGCTCGGCGACGTCGCCCCGCTGAAGGAGATGATCGCCGTCGCCAAGGCCGCGGGCGCGATGGTGCTGGTCGACGAGGCCCATTCGATGGGCTTCATCGGCCCCAATGGCCGCGGCGTCGCCGAGGACCAGGGTGTCCTGGACGACGTCGATTTCGTGATCGGGACCTTTTCCAAGTCGGTGGGTACCGTCGGCGGCTTCTGTGTCTCCAACCATCCGAAGTTCGAAATCCTCCGGCTGGTCTGCCGGCCCTATGTGTTCACCGCCTCGCTGCCGCCGAGCGTGGTCGCCACCGCCGCCACCTCGATCCGCAAGCTCAGGCAAGGCCACAACAAGCGCGCCCATCTCTGGGAGAATTCAAAGCGGCTCCACGCCGGCCTGAAGGCGCTCGGCTTCACCCTCGGCACCGACGAGCCCCAGTCCGCGATCATCGCCGTGATCATGCCGGACCTGGAGAAAGGCGCCGCGATGTGGGAGGCGCTGCTCGCCGAGGGGCTCTACGTCAATCTCGCCCGCCCCCCGGCGACCCCGGCCAACATGACCCTGCTGCGCTGCTCGCTCTGCGCCGAGCACAGCGACGCGGAAGTGGGCCAAATCCTGGAAATGTTCGAAAATGCCGGCAAGGCCGTCGGCGTGATCTGAGCAGCGGCAAAGGTGCTGGCCTTGCGGCGCGCGCCTTTGTAAATTGCCTCCCCGGGGGGAGCCGCGCGCGCGACCCCTTGCTGCATGCATAGAAGGGAATCGTCCGCCGCTGCTCCCGGCCGTCCGGCGGGCAGGAAGCGCCTTCCTCCCCCGCGCAACAGGAGGAAGCCATGCCTCTCACGATCTTCTTCAGCACGCCCGGCACCTATTATATCGACGACGACGGCATCCGCGGCAACGGCATCTCGGTGGTGCGCGACGCCAATGGCAACATCCTGTTCCCGTTCACGCATCCCGGCGACGACATGACGTTCATCGCCGAAGTCCCGGGCATAACCCTTGTGTTCAACACCCTCGATACCTTCGGCACCGCCAACGTCACGGTCGGCGATCTCAGTGATCCGTCCAAATGCCCGGATTCGATCATGGTCAACAACCTGAAGACCGACGCCTTCATCACCCTGGTCGCGAACGGCGCGATCACCGAGGCCGGCTCCGACGCGGCGCCCGATCTGAATGCGGCGGGCGTCATCCTGAGCGCCGGCTCCGGCATCGGCACTCCGGGCAATGCAATCGAGACCCAGCTCGTCTTCCTGGAGGCGGAGACCAATACCGGCGGCATCAACCTCGCCAATTCCGGCTCGGTCCAGATCGGCGGGCTCACCCCCGCAGTGAGCGGTCTGAGCGTGGCGACTTCGGGCGACATCAACTTCACGACGACCGGCTTCATCCTCGTCGCCGACGGGACCGGCCCGTCCAGCATCCATGGCGGCGACATTTCGGGCAACGTGTCGCTGACCGCCCTCGGCGCGGATTCCGACATCTTCACCAACATCGACCGGCCGCTGATCCGGGCCGCCGGCGGCGGCGTCACCCTGACCGCGGGGCGCGACGTGGTGCTCGGTACCGCGGGTGCGAACTTCAACAACGACGTCCTCGCCACCGGCCCGATCACCATTCGCGCCGGTCGCGACTTCCAGCTCGACGGCAATTCCGACCTCAGGACCGGCGCCTTCGGCGGCGTGGTCGGCGGTGCGATCGACATCTTCGCCGGGCGCAACATCAACCTGTCCAACATGACCGGCGCGCTGCAGACCATCCAGGCGTTCCAGGGCAACATAATCCTCACCACCGGCCCCGGCGGCACCTTCTTCGAGAACGCCTCCTTTCCCGGCGCGATCCAAACCAGCAACGACATCATCGTCGTCGCCGACAATGTCGAGATCAACAGCGGCGGGCTGAACACGACCGGCATCGGCTCGGTGACCATCCGCCCGGTCACCCCAGGTCGGGCGATCGACCTCGGCACCACCCTCGACGGGCCCGCCGCGCTCGGCCTGTCCGACAACGAGTTCGACCTGTTGTTCACACTCAACGTCAACATCGGCGACGCCAATACCGGGCCGGTCACGTTCACCGCCCCGCTCACGCCCTTCATCGTCGACAACCTCGTTGTTCAGAGCGGCACCGAAATCCTGGTCCGCTCCACGCTCAGCCTGCCCCGCGACCTCACCCTGCGCGCCGGCGACGATATCTACTTCATCGGCGCCGGCGGCTTTACCAGCGCCAATGGCCGCTACGTCGCGTTCGTCGATACGGCGCAGGATGATGGCGGCGCGGGCGGCACCGGCAGCCTCGCCGGGACGATCACGACCTCGATGCCGAACCTGCTGCAGGGCAATGCGGAGGCCGACGTCCTGACCGGCAGCGGCGCTGCGGAGACCATCCTCGGGCTCGGCGGCAACGACGTGCTGCGCGGCAATGGCGGCAACGACATGCTCGACGGCGGCATCGGCAATGACAGCATGAACGGCGGGCCCGGCGACGACTTCTTCTTCGTCGACAGCGCCGGCGACAGCGTCGCCGAGGCGGTTGGCGGGGACCGCGGGGCTCAACCTCACCGGCAACGCCCTCGTCCAGGTGATTGCGGGGAATGCCGGCGCCAACACGCTGGACAGCGGCGGCGGCGGCGACACCATGATCGGCTTTGCCGGCGACGACATGTACGTCATCCGCAACAGCTCGGACCGGGCGGTGGAGGCGGCCGGCGAGGGCAATGACACGGCCTTCGCCGCGGTCAACTTCACGCTCGAGACCGGCTCGGCGGTGGAGATGCTGCGCACCATCGCGCAGGCCGCGACCACGCCGATCAACATCACCGGCAACGCCCTCACCCAGACGATCGTCGGCAATGAGGGCGCCAACCGCCTCGACAGCGGCGGCGGCAACGACCTCATGATCGGCCTCGGCGGCGACGATTTCTACATCGTCCGAAGCGCCGGCGACCGCGCGGTGGAGAGCGCCGGCGCGGGTTCGGACCGGGTCTTCGCGGGGGTCAGCTTCACCCTCGAGGCGGGCTCCTCGATCGAGATGATGAGCACCGCCGACAATGCCGGGACGACCGCGATCAACCTCACCGGCAATGCCCTCGCCCAATCCATTTTCGGCAATGCCGGGGCCAATTCGCTCGACGGCGGCGGCGGCGGCGACACGATGGTCGGCTTCGGCGGCAACGATTTCTACTTCGTCCGCCACGCCGCCGACCGGGCCGTGGAAGCCGCGGGCGGCGGCAGCGATCGGGTGTTCGCCGCGGTCAGCTTCACCCTCGAGGCGGGCTCGGAGGTGGAGATCGTCGGCTCCGCCGACCAGGCCGCGACCATTGCCCTAGATCTGGTCGGCAACGGCCTGACGCAGACCATCGTCGGCAATGCCGGCGCCAACACGCTCGACAGCGGCGGTGGCGGCGACACCATGATCGGGCTCGGGGGCGACGATTTCTACCTGGTCCGCGCCGCCGGCGACCGCGCCGTCGAGGGAGCGGGGGCAGGCAATGACCGGGTCTTCGCCGCGGTGAGCTTCGTGCTCGAGGCCGGGTCGTCGGTCGAGATCATCAGCACGGACTTCAATGCCGGCACCGGCGCGATCAATCTCACCGGCAACGAGCTTGCCCAGGCCCTGTTCGGCAATGCCGGCGCCAATTTCCTTGACGGCAAGGCGGGGCTCGACACGCTGACCGGCTTCGCCGGCGCCGATATCTTTGGCTTCACCACCGCGCTCGGTGCCGGCAATGTCGATCAGGTCGGCGACTTCGTGACCGGCGTCGACCGGATCGCGCTCGACGATGCCATTTTCACCGGCCTTGCCACCGGCGCGCTGCCGGCCAGCGCCTTCGTCATCGGGTCGTCCGCGGGCGATGCCGATGACCGGATCATCTACAACAATGCAACCGGCGCCCTGTTCTTCGACGCGGACGGCAACGGCGCCGGGGCGGCGGTCCAGTTCGCCACCCTGTCGGGAGCGCCCGCCCTCGCGGCGAGCGATTTCACCGTGATCTGACGCGGCCCACGGACGAGCAGGCGTAAACAACCATGCTTAAACTGCGGCGAGCCGAGCCGTCTCGGGGGCCGAGTCCCCTTTGCCGCCATTCCAACGCCACCTGGGATGCCGTAATCTTACCGCGTGGCGGAGGTGGCTAGCAGCGTGGCGGCCGAGGAGGGCGGTCCGCACTCCTGGCGCGCCTTGTGGGTCAGTGCGGGGGCGCTGGTGGCGACGCTCGCCCTTATCACCCTGATCGTCCTCATCACCCAGTCCAACCGTGCCCGCGACGAGGCCCTGCGCTGGGAGCGGAGCACCAACGACCTTCTCCTCCTCACCCGCAATATCGACGCCAGCATCGCTCGCGCCGAGACCGCGCTCGGCCGCTACGTGCTCGACGGCCAGAGGCTGACCGCCACCACCTACTACAATGAGTGGCGCACCGCCGGCTCCCAGATCGACGAGCTGCGC
>SMEU01000079.1_pt1 | contig 12786 bp, 12 predicted proteins | sample 2456051 | NCBI WGS metagenome assembly SMEU01 (sample SAMN10132600, study PRJNA489261) | soil metagenome | isolation source: day120 un-amended silt loam soil | place: USA | collected 2015-05-01
GGGGCCCTGTTCGCGCGGCTGCTCGGCGAGACCATCTCGGCGCGGACCGGCCGGGTGGTGCTCGATCCCAGCCAGTACAGCCATGATCCCGGCACGCGCATCACCGGCACGCTGGTGAAATTCGGGCTCGATCCCAACCAGATGCAGGTGGTGATCGTCTACGACGCCGCCCTGAATCGCGCGGGCCCTACCGTCGGCGTGGTCACCAACCGCTTCGAAACCCACGTCCCGGTCGCCGACGCCACTCCCGCGACGGTCGCCCCCGCGCTCAACCAGGCCGCCAACCAACTCGCCGTCGAGGTCGCCGCCTGGATCGGCGGCTGAGGCCGATCAGCCGGCGGGCCGGAGCCGCCAGACCATGTTGCTGGCGTCGCTCGAGGCGGTGGCGAGCAGGCCGTCGTCGGGGCTGAAGGCCAGAGCGGTGACGTCGTCGCTCGCCTCCAGCGTCGCCTGGAGCGCCCCGCCGGGCATTCGCCAGAGGCGGATGGCGGGACCCTTGGGGCTCTGCCCGGTCAGCTGGTGCCAGAAGGTCCAGAAGCCGCTGCGCGCCCGCCCGCCGCTCGCCAGCCAGCGGCCGTCGGCGCTGAACGCCAGCGCATAGACATGTTCGGAGCCGCCGGTCAGCTGTTTCAGCTGCGCGCCGTCGGCGACCCGCCACAGCCGCACCGTTGAATCGTCGCCGCCGCTGGCCAGCATCGTCCCGTCCGGGGAGAAGGCGACCGCGACCACCGCCTGGTCGTGCCCGGCCAGCCGGCGGACCGTGCGGCCGCTGGCGACGTCCCAGAGCCGGATCGAATGATCGAAGCTGCCGCTGGCGAGCAGCCGGCTGTCGGGGCTGAACTGGACCGACCAGATGTTGAGCTCATGGCCGCGCAACACATGGACGAGGGCGAGGTCGCTCGCCCGCCAGATACGGATCAATTTGTCCTCGCCGGCGGTGGCGAGCCACTGCCCGTCCGGCGACCAGGCGACGCTCCAGACGGTGCCGCCATGGCCGCCGAGCGAGCCGAGCGGACGCCGGTCCGCGACCCGCCAGATGCGCCCCGTCCGGTCATAGCCGCCGGTGACGAGCTTCGTTCCGTCCGGCGAGGCCGCGAGGCTCGTCGCGCCGCCCGCATGACTGAACGTGGCCCGCAGCTCCCCGGCCGGGGTCATGAGGACGATTCGGCCGTCGGTTCCCGTCCCGGCGAGCAGGCCGTCCGGGAGGAAGGCCACCGCATGGGCCTCGCCCTGATGATGGACGACCCGGCCCGCCGGCGCGGCTATGATCGCCGCGCCGTCCGCCATGATCGCGCCGGGCGGCAGGCCGTCGCCGCGCGCGATCAGGGTCAGGACGAGGAAGGCGGCGGCAAGCAGCAGGAGGAGCGCGCCGCCGAGCTTCAGGGCGCGTTTCAAGCGAGGCTCTTCGACGCCTGCTCGTACACGTCCTTGCTGAGCCCCGGCGTGGCGACGATCCGCTCGAGCGCGGCGCGCATCAGCTTCGCCCGGTCCTCGCCGAAGCGGCGCCAGCGGCCGAGCGGCGGCACCAGCTTCGCCGCGGTCTGCGGGTTCAGCCTGTCCGCGGCGAGGATCATGTCGGCGAGGAAGGCATAGCCCCGGCCCGAGGCATCATGGAAGGCGCGCTGGTTCACCGAGAAGGCGCCGACCAGCGCCCGCAGCCGGTTCGGATTGGCGAGCGTGAAGTCCGGATGCCTGGCCAGCTTTTCGACTGCCCCGGGCGTGTCGGCCCGCGTCGAGAGCGCCTGGGTCGTGAACCATTTGTCGAGCACCAGGCCGTTGTCGCGATAGCGCTCGTAGAATGCGGCGAGCGCCGCCTTGCGCTCCGGCGCGTCGCCATTGACCAGCACGCCGAGGGCGCCCTGCCGGTCCGTCATATTGTCGGCCTCGTCATATTGGCGCTTGGCGAGGGCGGCGGCGTCGGCGGCGCCTGCCGCGGCGAGATAGCCGAGCGCGATCGTGCGCAGCCGCCGCGCGCCCTTGGCCGCCGGATTATAGGCGTAGCGGTTCGCGGCATGGGCGCCATAGGCATCGCGCCAGAGGCTCTCCAGCGCCGTGCCGAGCTCGGCCCGAAGCGCCTCGCGGGCCCCGTGGATCGCCTCGGGATCGACCAGCTTCATATGGTCGCCGATGAACGCCTCGCTCGGCAGCAGCACCGCCTCCGCGATGAAGGCCGGGTCGAGCGCCTTGTTGGTCAGGGTCTCGCAGACCGCCTCGATGACCGGCTGGTGGACCGCCTCGCCGGTCTCCACGGCCCGCTTCAGCGTGTCGAGCATCAGCTGCTGCATCGCCTCGTAACGGGCGAAGGGATCGTCGTCCCGGCCGGAGAGGAAGGCGAGGTCGGCGGCGCCGCGGTCGGTCTCGACGATCACCGGCGCCGAGAAGTCGCGATTCACCGAGAGCACCGCCGGCTCGTTCACCCCCTCGATGACCAGCTCCTCCCTGGCGCCGTCGAGGATGAACAGGCGGTCGTCATGCTTCGCCCCGGTCCGCGCCCCGAACAAGGCGAGCTTGAGCGGGATCGGCACCGGCTTCTTGGCCTTCTGCCCCGGCGTCGGCGGCACCACCTGCTCGAGCAGGACCCGGGCGACCGCGCCCTCCTGCGCCAGCGTCGCCTTCACCCTGGGCGTGCCCGCCTGGCTGTACCAGAGCCGGAACTGGGAGAGATCCTCGCCGGACGCCTCTTCCATCGCCCGCACGAAATCCTCGCAGGTCACCGCCTCGCCGTCATGGCTCGCGAAATAGAGGTCGCAGCGCGCGGAGCAGGCGGACGTCCTCGATCCGTTTCACCGCCTCGGAGCCCATGTCGGCCGAGAAGCTCTGGTCGCGGAACACCGTGAAGCCTTCCTTCAGGCTCAGCTGGAACCAGTCCCGGCAGGTGATGCGATTGCCCGACCAGTTGTGGAAATATTCGTGCGCGACCACGCCGGCGATGCCGTCATAATCCATGTCCGTCGCGGTATCCGGGTCGGCCAGGATGTAGCGCGAGTTGAAGATGTTGAGGCTCTTATTCTCCATCGCGCCGAAGTTGAAATCGTCGACCGCGACGATGTTGAACATGGCGAGGTCATATTCCCGGCCGTAGGTTTCCTCGTCCCACTTCATCGCCGACTTGAGGCTGGCCATGGCATGCTCGGTGCGCGGCAGGTCGCCTTCCCGCACCCAGATGGCGAGGTCGACGTTGCGGCCGGAGCGGGTGAGGAAGGAGTCGCGGTTCGCGACCAGGTCGCCGGCGACCAGGGCGAAGAGGTAGCAGGGCTTGGGGAAGGGGTCGTGCCACTCCGCCCAGTGAGTCCCGGCCGCCTTATCCTCGCCCTTGGCCTCCGGATTGCCGTTGGACAGCAGGATCGGATAGGCCGTCTTGTCGCCGCTCATCCTGACCCGGTAGCGGGAGAGCACGTCGGGCCGGTCGGGGAAGGGGGTGATCCGCCGGAAGCCCTCGGCCTCGCACTGGGTGCAGAGCATGCCGCCGGATTCGTAGAGCCCCATGAGCTGGGTGTTGGTCCGCGGCGCGATCGCCACCTCGGTCTCGATCACCGCGCTGTCGCCCGGCACGGGGATGCGCAGCACCTCGTTCTCGAACCAGTAATTGATCTTTTCGCCGTCGAGCCGGACGTCGAGGATGTGCAGGCCGGAGGCGTTGAGCCGCAAGGGCGCGCTGTGCTCGCCGTTGCGGACCACGTCGAGCCGGGCGCGCACCACCGTCCGCTCCGCGCCGAGCGCGAAGTCGAGCGCCACGTCGGGCACCAGCCATTCGGGCGGCTTATAGTCTTCGCGGCGGGTGACGTGCGGAGTCGCGGCGGAACCGGGGGCGTCGAGCATGGCCCCGCTCTAGGCCTCGGCAGGGGAGGGTGCAATCGCGAGGTCAGTCGTCCAGCCGGGTCACGGTCACGCTCTGGCTGTTCATCGTCGCGCTGCCGAAGATCGTCATGAAGGCGATGTCAGTGGCGTCGCGGCCGACGCAGATCCGGGCCAGCCCCTCCGACGGCGCCAGCCCGGTGGCGTCGAGGAAGTGCCAGCCGCCGTCGAGCCAGACCTCGACCACGGCGTGGAAATCGGGCGGATCGAGCTGCCAGGCATAAGCCGAGGTCAGGCGCGCCGGCACGCCGGCGGCGCGGGCGAAGGCGGCCATCAGATGGGCGAAGTCGCGGCAAACGCCCTGGCGGGCGACGAAGGCGTCGGCGGCGGTGGTCGTGGTGTCCGAAGTGCCGGGCACATAATCCATCTCGTCGCGGATCCAGTCGCGCATCGCCAGCAGCTTGGCGCCGCCGGCCAGATCGCCGAAGCGGTGCTCGACGAAGGTCTCGAACTGGTCCGCCTCGCAATAGCGGCTCGGCCAGAGATAGGCGATCGACTCCGCCGGCAAGGCGGCATTGGCGCAGATCGGCAGCGCGTCGATCGGCGCGGCCGGCCGGTTCACGTCGAGCGTGGCGCGATAGCTGACCCTTAGCGAGCCGCTCGCGTTCAGCCAGGTGCGCCGGCCGATCCCGTCCTCACCGGCGACCGGGGTCAGCGGTCCGGTCGCGCCGTCGACGGTCAGCAGGTCCTCGATCAGCACCTGGTCGGGCAGCTGCGCGACCTCGACTGCGAGCAGCACGTCCGCGGGCGCGGGAAAATGATAATCGAGCGAGACGTCGACCTGCAGGCGCATGCGGCCCCGCTCTCACCTTTCCGCGTCTCGCGCAACGGCGATTCTGCCGGGGCTCAATCGCTCGGCGGCGGCGGGTTCGTCTTGCCGGAGCGAAGCGCGATCAGCAGGCCGGCGAGAGCGAGCAGGCCGCCACCGACGGCGAGCGCCGACCAGCGATAGCCTTCGAACAGGGTGGAAATGGCCATGGCGAGGACCGGGATCAGCACGCTCGACCAGGCCGCTTTGGCCGGGCCGATCGCGCGGATGATCCCGTAATAGAGCCAGAAAGCGAGGGCGGAGGCGATCACGCCGAGATAGACGAGGCCGAGCCAGTAGCCGGCCGTCCGCTCGATCACCGGCGGGCCGCGTGTCGCCCAGGCGAAGGCCGCATCGATCAGCGCGCCGTAGAGCATCGCCCAGCCGAGCATCGGCGCCACCGGCCGCGACCTCATCCCGCCGGCCAGCTGCATGACGTTGGAGGCGGAGGCGGCGAGCACGGCGACGAGGACGAGGCCGAGCCCGGCGAGCACGTCGCCGGTCGGGGTCGGGCTGTGCCTGATTTCCTGCAGGAAGAGCAGGCCGACGCCGGCCATCGCCACCGCCGAGCCGAGCAGGAAGCGAAGGCTCACCTTCTCGCCGAAGAACAGCCAGGCGAGCAGGGCATTGGGCACGACGAGCAGGGCGAAGACCACCGCCGCCAGGCCCGAGGTGATGTAGAGTTCGGAGGCGTAGACGAAATTATAGTTGAGCACGAACTGGAGCAGGCCGAGCAGGGCCGCCAGGCCGTGGCCACGGCCGATGGCGAGCGAGAGGCCGGCGAGCCGCGCGATCGCGAGCATCGCCGCGCCCGCGATCAGGAATCGGTAGCTGACCGACCAGACCGGCGGGACGAGGCCGAGCTGGCCCTTGATGACGATCCAGGTGGAGCTCCAGATCAGGGTGATCAGGAGGAAGGGAAGGAGGACTTTCGGGTCGCGGAATCCGGCGCTGCTCACAGCGCCCGGATCGCCGCGGCGAGGGCGTCGACGTCGGCCGGATCGCTGTCCCAGCTGGTCACCAGCCGCGCCTCGCCCGGGCCCCAGTCGTAAAAGTCGAAGCCCTGGCCGCGCAGGGCCGCCGCCTCGTCCGCGGAAACGCGGATGAAGACCTCGTTCGCCTCCACCGGCAGGAGCAGGCGCTCGCCCCCGGCCGCCTCGGCGAGCCGGGTCGCCGCCGCATTGGCGGCGCGGGCGTTGCGGAGCCAGATCCCGTCCTCCAGCATCGCCAGGATCTGGGCGGCCAGATAGCGGCCCTTGGAGAGCAGGTGGCCGGCCCGCTTGCGGCGGTAATGCGTCGCCGCGGCGAGGCTCCTGTCGAAGAAGATCAGGCACTCGGCCGAGAGCCCGCCATTCTTGGTGAAGCCGAAGGACAGGGCGTCGACGCCCGCCCGCCAGCTCAGCTCGGCGGGGCTGCAGCCGAGCCGCGCCACCGCATTGGCGAAGCGCGCGCCGTCGAGATGGAAGCCAAGTCCCCGCGCCTTGGCGAGATCGCCGAGCGCGGCGGTCTCGTCTGGCGTGTAGACGCAGCCATATTCGCTGGCGTTGGTGATCGACAGGACGTGCGGCTGGACCTGGTGGACGTCGTCGCGGACCGTCGCGAGCAAGGCGGTCACGGTCTCCGGAGTCAGCTTCGCGCCCTCGCCCTCGCCGAGCAGCAATTTGGCGCCGTGCGTGTAGAATTCCGGAGCGCCGCATTCGTCGGTCTGGATATGGGCGTCGCGGTGGCAGACGATGCTGCCGTGCGGCGGGCAGAGCGCGGCCAGGGCGAGGCTGTTCGCGGCCGTGCCGGTGGCGACCCAGAGCGCCTCCACCCCGGTGCCGAACAGCTCGGAAAAGGCGCCGTTCAGCCGCTTCGACCAGGCGTCGCCGTCATAGGCGGTGTCGAGCCGGTTCGCGGAGGCGATCGCGGCCAGCACTTCGGGGCATGCCGCCGCCGCATTGTCGGAGAAAAAGCGCATGCCGGGGCTCTAGGGCCGGCACCCCCGGAAGGCAAATATAAAGATTTCTTTATATGTGGCGGCCAAGCGGGCGATTCCGCTTCGGGAAGGGCGCGTCACGGCGCCGGTTTCCCCTCGGCGGCGGCAAGAAAATTCGACACTCGCCGTTTACCACAATTTAGGGCGGCCGCGCTAAGGGTTCGGGTGAGAAGGGCTGGAAGGACGACATGGGTGTAGAGAATTTCGGCAGCACCGCCGCTGGCAGCAAGCGCTCGGCCAAGCGGGCGCGGGTGTTGCTTGTGGCGAGACTTGAGACCGAGACGGGCGAGATCGAGGCGCGGTTGCGCGACCTCTCCCAGAAAGGTGCGCTCCTCGAATGCGCGACGGTTCCGCCCGTCGGCAGCGAGGTCCTGTTCGCGCGCGGCAAGACTCGCGTGCCCGCGCGCGTGGCGTGGACCGCGGGCGACCGGGTCGGGATCGAGTTCGACCACGAGATCGACGAGCATGAGGTGTTCATCCAGATCGGCACGCGTCCGCAGCCGGGGCCGGTCGGCTATCGCCGGCCGCTCATCCCCGTCTCCATGTCCCCCGAGGATCGCCGCATCGCCCAGGCCTGGGGCGTGACGGTCGGCCTCATCGCGCCCGAGAGCGACAGCTAGGATCGGCTCATGGAGCAGGTCTTCTCCGGCAACTGGTCCCTCCCGTCCGAGTTCGGAACGCCCTTCCTGTCGGGCGAGCTCACCACGGGGAAGCGCCCCGCGGCGGAGCCGACCAGCCGCAAGTCCGAGCGCGTGTCGCTTGAGCTGGGCGCCGGCCTCCGCCAGCGCGGCGGCACCGGCGTCGGCATCCAGATTCTCGACCTGTCGACAGACGGTTTCCGCGCCTCCACCCATCTCCAGCTCGAGAAGGGCAGCGACGTCTGGCTGCGCCTGCCGGGGCTCGAAGCCTGCCACGCCAGGGTGATGTGGGCGAAGGGCAATTTCATCGGCTGCGCCTTCGAACGGCCGCTTCATCCGGCCGTGCTCGACATGATCGTGAAGAAGGCGGCGACGCCCTAGACCGGCCCGAAAGGTCCGATTCGGATTTTATCCACAGCTATGTTAAGCCAGCCGCGCGACTCGGGGGAGGCGTCCACGTGGAATCGGATCATCGCTATTTCATGCGTCGTGCCGCCGAGGAGCAGAGGCGGGCGCGGCATGCGGTGACCCAGGCCGCGCGCGAGCGCCACCGGGAGCTCGCCGAGCTGTTCGCCTCCAAGGCGGCGAAGACCCTGCGCATCCAGGAATTGCAGCTCGTCCAGCGCTGAGCGCGCCGTCAGGCCATTGTCGAAACCTGCCCCGATCGGGAAGCGATGGTGCTGCCGGTGAGGATTGAACTCACGACCTCAGCCTTACCAAGGATGCGCTCTACCACTGAGCTACGGCAGCACGTCGCTTTGCGAGGAAGCGGGCCTATGGCCGCGCGCCCCGTCCTGTGTCAAGGCAGGAGCCATGGCCAGGCATGACGAAGAGCGCGCGCAACGCCTCGCCGCCGCGCTCCGCGAGAATCTGAAGCGGAGGAAAGCGCAGTCGCGGCTCCTCCCCGGGACGGGGAGGGGGACCGCGACGCGAAGCGGCGGGGTGGAGGGGGCAGAGAGCGAGACTCAGGCCCCCCTCCACCAGGCTTCGCCTGGTCCCCCTCCCCGTCCCGGGGGGGATTAGAGCGCCGCGCACTGCTCCTCGAGCCAGGCCTTCTCCTCGCCTTCCAGCTGCGGGCCGACGATCGCCAGCACCCTGGCGTGATACTCGTCCACCCACTGCCGCTCCGCCTCGGACAGCAGGCCGGTGTCGATCAGCCGGCGGTCGATCGGCGCGAAGGTCAAGGTCTCGAAGCCGAGCATCTTCTTCTCGGCGCCCTCGATCTCCACCGGCACGACGAGGACCAGATTCTCGACCCGGATGCCATATTCGCCCGTCTTGTAATAACCGGGCTCGTTGGAGAGGAACATGCCGGCGCGGAGCGGCTCGTCGCCGCCGGACTGGGCGCTGCCCGCCGGCGAGATGCGCTGCGGCCCCTCGTGCACGGAGAGGAAGCTGCCGACGCCATGGCCGGTTCCATGGGCGTAATCGAGCCCGGCATTCCAGAGGAACTGGCGGGCGAAGCTGTCGAGCTGCGAGCCGCGCGTGCCTTCGGGGAAACGCTGCCTGGCGACCGCGATATGGCCCTGCAGGACCCGGGTGAATCGGTCCTTCATCTCCGCGGTCGGCGTGCCGACGATCACCGTCCGGGTCACGTCGGTGGTCCCGTCCGGATATTGGCCGCCCGAATCGACCAGGTAGATCTGGTCCATCTCGAGCCGCCGGTTGGTCTCCTCGCTCACCCGGTAATGGACGATCGCGCCGTTCGGCCCGGCTCCCGAAATCGTGTCGAAGCTGAGGTCGCGAAGGTCGCCGCCCTGCTGGCGGAAGGCCTGCAGTTTCTCCTGCGCGCTGATCTCGTCGACGCCGCCCTTCGGCGCCTCGACCGAGAGCCAGTGGAGGAAGCGCGACAAAGCCGCGCCGTCCCGCGCCTGGGCGGCGCGATGGCCGGCCTGCTCGACTGGATTCTTGATCGCCTTGGGCAGCACAGCCGGATCGCGGCGCGAGAGGATATGCGCGCCGGCCTTGTCCAGTGCCTCGAAGATCGCCGCCACCGACCGCTCGGGATCGACCGCGACCGTCTTGCCGGCGAGCTCGCCGAGCGCCGCCTCGAAATCGCTGCGCTCATGGATTCGCACGCCGTTGCCGAGATGCTGGCGGACGTCGTCGCCGATCTTCTCGCCGGCCACGAACAGGTCCGCGGTGCCGTCGTCGCGGACCAAGGCGAAGGAGAGGGCGACCGGGGTCCGCTCCACGTCCTTGCCGCGCACGTTGAACGTCCAGGCGATCGAATCGAGCGCGGCGAGCACCGCCGCGTCCGCCTTCTGCTCCTTCAGCCAGTCCGCCATCTGGTGCCGTTTCGCGGCCGAGCTCTCGCCCGTATAGGCGTCGGGATGGACGATCAGCCGCGCCCGGCTCGGCTCCGGCTGGTCCGCCCAGACCTTGTCGATCGGATTGGTGCCGACCGCGACCAGCTCGGCGCCCTTGTCGGCCAGCGCCTCCTTCGCCTTCGTCACCCACTCCTTGGTATGCAGCCAGGGGTCGTAGCCGATCCGGCCGCCGTCCGGCGCGTGCGTCTTCAGCCAGTCCGCGATGCTCGTCTCCGGCACCGACTGGTAGGACCAGTGTTTGCCGTCCACCTGGTCGCGCACCTGCAGGGTGTAGCGCCCGTCGACGAAGATCGCCGCTTCCTCGGGCAGCACTACCGCCGAGCCGGCCGAGCCCTGGAAGCCGGTCAGCCAGGCGAGGCGCTGGGCGTAGCTGCCGACATATTCACTCATATGCTCGTCGGTCAGCGGCACGACGAAGCCGTCGAGCCGGTCGGCCTTCAATTGCTCGCGGAGGGCGGACAGGCGGTCTTCATAGGTGGACATAAGAAGGCTTTCCCGATGCGGTTATGCCCCGCTAGATAAGCGCCTTCAGAGCCACGCGCCAGCCCGGCGCCCGACAGGATGCCCTCCTCATGCGCCTGCTGATCGCCGCTTTGCTCCTCGCGAGCCTTCCCGCCGCCGCCCAGACCCGGAACGAGACTATGACCGCTGCCAACACGCTCCCGCCGCCGCCCGTCGCCGAGCAGCGACCTTACAGTTTCGAGCGCCACGGCGTGACCATCCAGGACCCGTATCACTGGCTGAGGGACTCCTCCTACCCGACCGTCGACGATGCCGACGTCCTCGCCTACCTGCGCGCCGAAAACGCCTATTTCGAAGCGGCCATGGCGCCCCATCGCGCGCTCACCGAAACCCTGTTCGCCGAGATGCGCGGCCGCATCCCCGAGGATGACAGCTCCGTCCCGCAGCGCGACGGCGACTGGCTCTACTGGTGGGCTTTCTCGCCCGGCGCGCAATATCGCACCTGGTACCGCCGTCCCGTCACCGGCGGCGACCAGCAGACCGTGTTCGACGAGCCTGCCGCCGCTTTGGGCAAGCAATATTTCCGCCTGGGCTCGCTCGAGGTGAGCCCGGACGGCCGCTATGCCGCGATCCTCGTCGACGATGACGGCTCCGAGCGCTTCCAGCTTCGCATCCGCGAGATCGCCACCGGCCGCGACGTCGAGACGGTGACCGAGGTCGGCATCGGCTCGCCGGTCTGGACCGCCGACAGCCGCGGCATCGTCTTCACCGAGGTCAACGAGAACTGGCGCTCCTACCGTGCCCGGCTGCACTGGCTCGGCCATCCCGTCGCGGAGGACAAGACACTCTACGAGGAGACCGAGAATATCGCCTTCACCGTCGCCGTAGGCCTGACCCAGGACAGACGCTGGATCATCATCCAGACCGGCGAGAACAGTTCCAATGAGACGCGCATCGTGCCCGCCGACCATCCCGAGGCCCCGCCGGTCCTGGTCGCCCGCCGCCGCCCGAACATTCAATACTCGATCGACGGCAGCCACGGGAAATTGTGGATCGTCACCAATGACGACCATATCAACTTCCGCCTCGCCGAGGCCGACCCCGCCCATCCGGGCGACTGGCACACCGTCATTCCCGGCTCGGACTCGGTCTATATTCGCGGCGTCAACGCGTTCCGCGACCATCTCGCCATCACCGAGCGGGTGAACGGGCTCGACCAGATCCGGCTGCGCACCTATGATGGCCAAGAGAGCCGCATCCCCTTCCCGGAGGCGAGCTACACGGTCGGGCTCGGCAACAATCCCGAATATGCGCCCGCCGCCTACCGGCTGAACTACAGCTCGATGGTCACGCCGCCCACGACCTATGACTGGCACCCGGCCGATCGCCGGCTGGAAAGCCTGAAGGTCCAGCGCATCCCCTCGGGCTATGACCCCAGCCAGTATGTCACCGAGCGGATCATGATCCCCGCGCGGGATGGCAAACAAATCCCGGTCTCGATCGTCTACCGCCGCGGCTTCGAGAAAAACGGCCGCGGCCGCGTCTTCCTCTACGCCTACGGTGCCTATGGCATCGCCACCCAGCCGGGCTTCTCCACCAACCGGATCAGCCTGCTCGACCGCGGCTATGCCTTTGCCATCGCCCATATCCGGGGCGGCGACGAGATGGGCTACGGCTGGTACCTCGATGGCACGCGTACCCATCGGACCAACACATTCAACGATTTCGTCGACGTCGCCCGCGGCCTCGTCGCCCGCCATTATGCGAGCCCCGGCCATATCGCCGCTCAGGGTGGCTCGGCCGGCGGCGAGCTGATGGGCGCGGTGGTCAACCAGGCGCCGGAGCTGTTCGGCGCGGTCGTCGCCGACGTGCCCTTCGTCGACGTGATCAATACCATGCTCGACGACACTCTGCCGCTCACTCCGGGCGAGTGGAACGAGTGGGGCAATCCGATCACCGACGCCACCGCCTTCCGCTACATGCTGAGCTACTCGCCTTACGATAACGTCCGCCGCCAGGCCTATCCGCCGATGCTGATCACCGGCGGCCTCAACGATCCGCGCGTGACCTATTGGGAGCCGGCCAAATGGAATGCGCGGCTCCGCGCGATGCGCACCGACCACAATCTCCAGCTGCTGAAGATCAACATGGGCGCCGGCCATGGCGGCCAGTCGGGCCGCTGGACCCCTGCCACCACGGCCACGCGATGAGGCTGCTGCTCGCGGCGCTGCTGCTGCTCGCGCTCGCCGCCGGCCCCGCTGCCGCACAGCCGCCCGATCCCCCCGCCCTTGATGCGGCGGTGGTGCGCGACGGCCTTGCCTGGACCGTCGATTTCACCTTGCCGAGGGCCGCGCGGGCCTGGGTCTTCCCCCGCTCGCCGACCACCGAGCATGGCAACCGCCCGGTGCGGCCCTCCGCCTGGACCGTCGAGACACCGGGTGTGCGGCTGGAGCGGCACGGCTTCTACGATGCCCTGGTCGGCGTCGGTGGCAGGCCGGTGCCGGCCCGGGTGCGGGTCCGCTTCACGCCGCCGCCGGACCGCGTCGCCGGCGATTACGATCCCGCTCTGGTGTTCAGCGACGGCGCCGTCGCGCTCTACTCACGGCAGTTCGACGCCTTCCCGACCGACGACGTCGCCGGAATCGGCCGTCTGGAGGCTGGCGCGGAGCTGCCGGCCAGCGCCGCCCGGGTGAGCTTCCGCGACCGCGCCGGCCC
>SMEU01000039.1_pt1 | contig 12777 bp, 15 predicted proteins | sample 2456051 | NCBI WGS metagenome assembly SMEU01 (sample SAMN10132600, study PRJNA489261) | soil metagenome | isolation source: day120 un-amended silt loam soil | place: USA | collected 2015-05-01
AGGAAAAGCCGCCTTTGTGATCACCGATGATCGCAAGTCCGGCGCTCCGATTGTGCGCCCGTACACACTATCCACAGCCGCCGCGCGGGCCGGCGCAGCCCGCGCGCCGCCGAACCGGCCGCTACAGCCGGTACCCGTCCCGCCGCGCCCGCCCCACGAACCTGCGGTCGACAACCGGCGCCTCGCGCACCACCATCCCCTGCCCGCCCGGATAGACGTCGCCCTCGCCGGCGTTGAAGTTGATCGGCAGCTGCGCCTTGAAGGCGGCGGCGATCTCAGCGGCCCGCGCCTTGGTGGTGTAGAGGTTGCACATGCGGCGAGGATAGCAGGGACGGAGGGATGTCAGCCAGAGGTGGCAGGCAGATGCCCGGTCGGCTATGATCGATGGCGGCCGGATTGGCTGAAGGGGCCATTGTCCGCAACGGAGAACGCCGGGGCTGCCGGCAAAGAGCTCGGCCGGCGTTCAGCCATGGCCTCATCCGATCCTGGTCTGCTCAGCGTGAATGCGTGCGCGTTTCATCGAAGGGTCTTGGGGAGGAACGCCATGAGATCATTTGCCCTCAACGCGCTGCCCTATGTGCTGCTGATGGCTTCAGGTTGTTCGGAGCGAGCGGCCCCACCAGCCAATGTCGCCAAGGCAGGCACGGTCACCGCCAACGAACCGTCCAACGGTGCTTATGAGCAAATGCAGGAGATGCACCGCCGGGTGGACCGGCTCGCCAACATGACTGACGCGGAGAGGGAATTCATGATGCGAAACCCTGACCGCCTCAGGGAAACCGAAAATGAGGCCTGCGCCACGGGCAATCCCTGCTGAGGCGCCGGCTCCGCTGAGGCGGGGCGGGACTGTCAGCCCTGGGTGGAAAGCGGAGCGCACCGCCACCCTGCTGGCCTCAGGTTACGACATAGACTGGTGTTCGGGCTGTTCCTGAAGCCAGCCGCGTGCGTCGCCGACAGCCGTGAAAAAGCGCATGTTGTCGCGCAGAGGTTCCCGCTCGGCCACGCGGCGGAATTGCATGCGCGCAGTGCCCTCTCCGCCGACGATCGCGATCTTGCGTGACTTGTGCTTCGTCATCGCGACGAAGTTGGTGAAGATGGCGAAGACGTCCTGGGTTTGAACCCTGAGTTCGCGAACGTCGACGAGGGATGAATGGGTCTCAAAGGGAGGGCCAAGCTCCCGTACGGCAGCCTCCTTGGCGGCTGCGCATTCGCGCGCTTCATCGAGCGTGAACCCGCCGATCATCCGGACGCAAATCACCCGATCCGCGTGGCTGGTCTCGATCTCAAACATTGGTTTCTCGGCCGCTATGCATAAACCGCGGCATATCTCCCGGCCGTTTAAACTCGGTAAATAGAGGGGGTTATGCCCGCGGCGCCCGCATAATCCCTTCGCTGGTGTCGTCGCAGGGTTCGGGCCCGGCGGAGTCGACTTCGGGTCCCGCCCGGCTACCGCCGCCGCGCCCGCATCCTTTTCCACTCCTGCTCGCTCGGCATCTTCAGCGGCGCCCCGGTCGGTTCCTCGTGCACCAGGTCGAGCGCGGGTTTCGCGCCCCGCACTCGGCACAACGGCAGCGCCGCCGGACGTCGCGCAGCCAGTCCGGCCAGCCCTTGCGCTCGAACAGATACCAGAGCCCGTGCGGATCGAAGACGCGCTGGTGCCGGCAGCGGCGGCAGGTCAGCTTGATCGCATAATGCTGCGCCGCCGCGTCGAACAGGTCGCGGACATTGTTGTGCTTCTCGCGCAGCTGGCCGGCCACCGCACGCGCGGCGTCACCAGGGGATCCGGTCGTCGGCCGCCTCGCGCTCGACGACGCGCTCGCAGGCCTTGCGGGTGACGAACTGGACGAGGTCGGCCCAGCCCAGATTGCCCGGCCCGAGCGGCGCCTCGCCGGTCAGCCGGAGCCAGTGGCCATGCATCGCCGCGCCCACGTCCTGGGCCTCATCTTAGCTGAGCAAGGGCAACAAACTCATGGAAACTCTCCGCCGAATCGGAAGAATTTGTTCTATCTTTGTTCCGATGATGAGTCCATGTTGCGGCTTGAGGAGTTCGCAAAGGCTGGAGGCGCGGGCCGAGGATAACCCTGGATCCCTCTTTGGGGCTGCTCCAGCTCGCTTAAAAAAATGAGCGGTGGGCTTCGGCCCTCGCCTCGGCAATCCCGGCAAAACCACCCCTTTCGAACGAGGGCAATTCCCACATGACCGCCCGCACCGCCCCGTCTATAGCACCCCCATGCACGCCCGTTCCGGGCGCGCGGGAGTGACGGCACGGGTGAAGATCGCCACGCAAATCGACCGCTATCTGGCGCGGCTGATCTTCGTGCCTTTGCTCGGCACCCTGGTGCTGGCGGCGATGCTGCTGCTGCTCGACCGCATGCTGAAACTGTTCGACTTCGTCGTGTCCGAGGGCGGGCCGGTGCAGATCGTCTTCCGGATGCTCGCCAACCTGATCCCGGAATATATGGGCCTCGCCATCCCGATGGGGCTGACGCTCGGCGTCCTGCTCGCCTTCCGCAAGCTCGCTCTGTCCTCGGAGCTGGACAGCCTGCGCGCGGTGGGGCTCGGCTACGGGCGGCTGCTGCGCGTGCCCTATCTCTACGCCATCGCCCTGCTGGCGCTCAATTTCTTCATCGTCGGCTTCGTCCAGCCGCGCTCCCAATATGCCTATCAGTCGCTGCGCTACGAATTGAGCTCGGGCGCTCTGGGGGCGCAGATCAAGGTCGGCGAGTTCACCAATCTCGGCCGTCGGATGACGATAAGGGTGGAGCGTAGCGAGCATGGCGGCACCGATTTGCACGGCGTCTTCCTCTATCTCGCGCAGCGCGACGGGCGGACGGTGACGGCGAGCGCCTCGCGCGGCACCTTCCTCGCCACCGACGATCCGGACACCATCCTCCTTCGCCTCTCCAACGGCCGGCTGGTGCATGACGCGGCCAATTACCGGATCCCGCGGGTGCTGAGCTTCACCCAGCAGGACATTCCGATCGACCTGCCCACGATCGAGCAGTTCCGCGGCCGCGGCGACGGCACCAAGGAGCTGACCATGCCGGAGCTGCTCCAGCGCGGGCAGAACGCGTCGGTGCCGCGCAATGTGCGCAACGCGGCCATGGCCAATTTCTACTTCCGGCTGGTCGAGGCGCTGATGATGCTGGTCGTGCCGCTCTTCTCGGTGGCGCTGGCGGTCCCGCCGAAGCGGAGCACCTCGGGGCTCGGCATCTTCGTCGCGGTGGTGTTCGTCGTCACCTACCACAAGGTGAACCAGTCGATGGAGAGCCTGGGGGCGCGCGGCACGGTCGATCCGCTGATCGCGGTCGGCGTGCCCTTCCTGATCTTCGCCGGGCTGATGGTCTGGATGTACTGGACGCTCGCCCACAAGCCCGGCGGGCAGCCCATCGGCGCCCTCGAACGGGTCTTCGCCAAGATCTCCAAGCGCTTCAAGCGGCTGTTCCGCCGCCGCGGCCCGCCGGAGGCCGCCCAGGCGTGATCAACCTGCACTTCTTCCCATCGAGGCGGATCGCCTTCTACATGGCGCGGCTGTTCATCACGCGCAGCGCCGCCGTGCTGGTCGCCCTGGTCGCGATCCTGATGCTGCTCGACCTGCTCGGCAACAGCGGCAAGATCCTCGCCCATCCCGGCAATGGCGATGCCGAGCTCTGGCGCTATGTCGGGCTGCGCATTCCGCTGCTGATCCAGCGCTTCCTGCCTTTCTCGGCGCTGCTCGGCGCGCTGATCACCCTGGCCGGGCTCAACCAGAACAGCGAGATCATCTCGATGAAGGCGGCGGGCATTTCCGCGCACCAGATCATCGCACCCCTGATCCTCGCGGGCACTTTGATCGCCGGGGCGCATTTCCTCTTCCAGGAAAGGGTGGTGACCCGGGCAACAGCGGCGCTCAACGCCTGGGACGCGGTCGATTACGGCGCGGTCCCGCCGGACAATAATGTCCTCGCCAATGTCTGGCTCGCCCATGGCGACGACCTCATCCGCGTCGACCGGGTCACCGGGCGCGGCGACGGCGTCAGGCTGGCGGGAGTGATGGTCGCCGATCGCGCGGGCGGCACCATTCACCGCCGCCTGCTCGCGGAGAGCGGCCGCTACCTTCCCGGGCGGGGCTGGGCGCTGACCAATGTGCGATTGTTCGACGTCGACTCCAACCAGGAGCAGCGGATCGGCACCATGATCTGGGGCGCCGGCATCACCCCGGATCAGCTTACGCTCGCCCAGGTCGATCCCAACCGGCTGACCTTCGGCCAGCTGCGCGAGACGATCACCCAGGTCGCCGCGACCAACCGGTCGACGGCCACGCTCGAATCCAACCTCTGGCACAAATTCGCCTCGCCGCTGTCGACGCTGCTGATGCCCTTGCTCGCGGCCGTCGCCGCCTTCGGCCTGGCGCGCTCCGGCCATCTCTTCATGCGCGCGGTGCTCGGCATGGCGCTCGGCTTCGCCTATTTCGTCGCCGACAATTTCGCTCTCGCCATGGGCAATCTCGGCGCCTATCCGCCCTTCCTCGCCGCCTGGGGGCCGTTCCTCCTCTTCCTGCTGGTCGGCGAAGCGGTGCTGATCCGGACGGAGGAGTAGCGGGGCGCTTTGCGTTCGCGCTGCAACCCACTACCACACCCGCGCATGGCCACGGACTCGCCCACGCCCCAGCCGCCCGCAGTCACGCGGAACGAGGTCGCGCGCGGCGCAGGCCTGGCCGGCCTCTCCCGCGCCGGGGCGCTGATCGAGGCGCTGGCGCAGCCGCTCTACACGCGCTTCTTCGGGATCGAGACCTACGGTCTCTATGTCGCGCTCTGGGGCGCGGTCAGCATCGTCGTCAACTTCATCCACGTCTCGATGCCGGTCGCCCTGCAGCGGGTCGTGCCGACCCATGACGAGGAAGCCGCGCACGGCGCCGTGAAGCTCTCGCTGATCATCGCCATCCTGCCCGCGGCCCTGATCGCCCTGCTGGTCACGCTCAATGCGCATTGGGTCGCGGGCCTCTTCTCGGCCGCCCCGGACGATGCCGAGCGGCTGCCGAGCGCCATCGCACTCTTTGCCTGGGCGTTGCCATTGTGGGCGTTCATCGAGACGGCGACGGGCGCCGCCCGGGCCCGGCGCGCCTTCGGACCGGAAATTCGCCTGCGCATTTTCTGGGAGCAGGTCGCCCGCATCCTCTTCGCCACCGGTTTCTTCCTTGTCGGCGCGACCAATAACGGCCTGATCATCGCGCATCTCTGCTCGCTGACCCTGACGGCGCTGCTCTGCATCCCGCTGCTCGGCCGCTATTTCGACCTGAAGCTGCTGCTCCGCGCGCCGCTGCCGAAGGGACTGGTCCGCGAGTTGCTCGTCACCGGCGTCGCTTTGCTCCCGTCCAATGTCTCGCGCCGCGCGCTGATCGATGCGCCGCCGCTCGTTCTGAATCTGCTCCTGCCCGGGTCGCGCGGGGCCGCGGCCGCCGGCCTGTTCGAGATCGCGCGCAAGATCTCGACCGTGCCGCTGATCGTGCGCCAGGCCTTCCAATATGTGCTCGGGCCGCTCTCGTCCGCCCAGGCGCATGTCGATCGCGCGCAGATGGCGCCCCTCTATCATTTCGCCAGCCGAGTCTCGACCGCTCTGGTGGTGCCGCTGAGCGGGCTGCTGATCTTTGCCGCGGTCGACATTCTGAGCCTCTACCAGCCACGCGCCGCCGCCGCTTTGCCGCTGCTCTACATCCTGGTCACCGCGCGGGCGATCGAGGCGATCGTCGGCCCGGCCTCGACCATCGTCGAGATGATCGGCCATCGCGCCTTGCCGCTGCTGAACAGCTTCATCGCGATCGCTCTCTGGGCCGGGCTTGCCTGGTGGCTGGCGTCGGAGGGTGCTCACGGCATGGCCTGGGCGATCGCCATCGCCACCGTGGTCTCGACTTATGCGGCGACTGTGGAACTCCAGATCAGCGACGGCCTGCAGCCGTTCGACCGCAAGCTGTTTCAGGGGCTCGGACTGGCGCTGATCGGCGTGGCCCTGATGGCCGGCGCCGAATATCTGCTCCATGGCCCCTTCCGCTTCGGCATCATCTTCCTGCTCTGGGCGATCACCTCCTGGCTGACCTTGCGCTACGGCCTGACCCGCGAGGACCGCGAGGCGCTGGGCGGTCTGTCGCGGCGGCTGAGGCTCGTCTAGAGGCGCGGCGATGAGCGACAATCCCGTCCTCGCTTATGGCAGCTGGCTTGCGGAGACACCTTCCGAGTGGCCGGAGGCGGCCTGGCAGGCGGCGCACCGCGCCTTCATCGATATCGTCGCGGTCACCATCCCCGGCGCCATCGAGCCGGTCACTCGGCGCGTCTTTGCGACGGTGAAGGACTGGGGCGCGGGGCCTTCGGCCGCCATCGGTCAGGGCGCCCGGCTCGCGGCGCCTTGGGCGGCGCTGGTCAACGGCACCGCAGCTCATGCGCTCGACTTTGACGACAATTTCGATCCCGCCAAGGCCCATGCCACCGCCGTGCTGGCGCCGGCCATCCTCGCTTTGGCCGAACAGGAGGAGGCTTCGGGCCGCGAGTGCCTGGACGCCTATATCGCGGGCCTGCAGATCCTCGGCCGGGTCGGCCAAGGGGTGAACCCGGCTCACCGCAACCGCGGCTGGCACGCCACCGCCACGGTCGGCGCGATCGGTACCGCCGCCGCCTGCGCGCGGCTGCTGAAGCTCGATTCCAGGCAGGCGGCTTATGCGGTTTCCATGGCGACCAGCATGGCGGCCGGCTTCATGTCACAATTCGGCACGATGACGAAGCCGCTCCATGCCGGCCTCGCCGCCAAATCGGGCGTGCTTGCCGCCGGCCTCGCCCGGCACGGCCTCGACGCCGGCCTCGCCACGCTGGACGGGCCGACCGGCATGAACCGCCTGATGGTCGGGCCCGATTACGAGCAGCTCCGCGACACGCTCACCCATGTCGAGCATGGCCAGACGCTCCGCTTCGAAACGGAGACCATCGGTGAACCACTGCTGCTCCTCTCCAGCGGCCTGAAGCTCAAGCGCTTCCCCAATTGCGGCAGCGCGCACCGGGCGATGGACGGTCTCTCCGACCTGATCGCGGCCCACGGCTTCACCGCCGGGGAGGTGGAGGCGGTGCATGTGCGGGCGCCGGTCACGCATCTCAACAATCTGATGTACCAGGTCCCGGAAGACGCGCTGCAGGCCAAGTTCAGCATGGAATATGCCCTCGCCTGCATCTTGCTCACGGGCAATGCGACGCTCGCCGATTTTACCGAAGAGGCGGCGCGGCGTCCCGAATTCGCGGCGCTTTACCCGCGCATCCACCGCCATCCGGTCGACAAGGGCGAGGGCGAGTTCCCGACCGAGGTCGAAGTCCTGTTGAAGGACGGCCGCCGTCTCGAGACCGCAGTGCCCTGGCCTGCCGGCAGCCTCGCCCGGCCCTTCACCGACGAGGAGCTCTGGGCCAAGTTCGACGGCTGCAGCGCCGGCCTGCTCGCCCCGGCCAACCTGGCCGCAGTCCGCCAGGCGCTTGCGGATTTGCCACAATTGCCGCGAATAGGCGCGCTGACGGAGCCGCTTGCGGGCGACTTCGCTTCCTGAGCGCCGCGCGCGTGTCTAGAGGAGCCACCGATATGCGAGAGAGGACCTACACCGCACTGGTGCTCGCCGCGAGCCGCGGCAATCTCGACCCGTTGGCCCAGGCCGGCGGAGTCTCCCACAAATGCTTCATCGACATCTCCGGACGGCCGATGCTGCAGCGCGTGGTCGAGGGGGTGACGGCGAGCCCGCGGGTCAAACGCACCATCGTCGCGATCGAGCCGGAGTCGATGGAAGAGGCCCGGCAGATCCTGAGCGCCCTGCCCGGCTCCGACGCGATCGAATATGTCCCGAGCCAGGATAATATCGGCACCAGCGTCGCTGCCGTCGCCACGCCGGAGATGCTCCCTTTGATCATCACCACCGGCGACAACGCCCTCCAGACCGAGGAGATGGTGACCTTCTTCTGCAACGCGCTGGACGGGGTGAAGGAGGATGCCGCTCTGGGCCTGACCCCGGCGAGCTACGTCCTCGAGAAATATCCGGAAGGCAATCGCGCCTTCCACCGCTTCCGCGACGGCGCCTTTTCCTCCTGCAATCTGTACGCGATCCTCACGCCCAAGGGCATCGAGGGCGCGCAGGTCTTCCGCTCCGGCGGCCAGTTCGGGAAGAAGCCGAAGCGGTTGATCGGGGCGTTCGGGCTGTTCGCCTTCCTGTTGTACAAGAGCCGGCTGTTCAGGCTGAAGACGGTGCTGAAGACGCTGTCGCGCGGGATCGGGGTCAGGACGGCGCCGGTGCTGATGCCGTTCGCCGAGGGGCCGATCGACGTCGACCGGCCGGTGGACTGGGATCTCGCCAACCGCATCGTGGCCGCGCGCGAGGGCAAGGCGTAGCACCCCCTTGCCAGCCAGCACCCGCCCGGGCTATGCTACAAATGTAGCACGAGTCGGAGGCTGTGATGAACCTCTCCCGCCATGTTCCGGGCCTGACGATGCTCGCCGCCCTTGTCCTGCTCCCCGCGGCCGCCAGGGCCGCGCCGGAGGACGAGACGCTGGGCCGGATCATCAACCGCGAAATCCGGGCGGACGGCCCCTTCTTCACCGCCGACGAACGCGCGCTGGTCGAGCGCAAATGCGGCGACCCGCCCGGCCGGTTCGACGGCTTCGAGGCAAACATCTCGAACGGCGTGCTTATCTGCAGCAACGGCCGCCGGGTCGACGACCCCGAGGTGCGGGCGATGCTCCGCGTCGCCGGGCCACGGATCGGCCGCCGGGTGCGCGCGGTGATGGCGCGGCCTGCGGTCACCGCCGCGATAGGCAGGGTTGCGCAGGAGGCGACGGCACGGGCGCTGCGCGAGGTCCGGGCGCGGCACCGAGACTGAAACAAAGGGGCCCGCACAGGCCGCCCCTCCGCCGCCCGTCGTGCGGTCCCCTTCCCCTGCGAATGCAGGGGAGGATCTGCGACGCCCCAGAATCGCCTCATTGCGAAACTAGGTCCGCGCCCCATATGAAAAGGAAAGCGCTCCCCCGCGGGGCCGAAGCGCGCTACAAGGAAATATCGTGAAGAGCGCAGACGCCCCCCGTTCGTCCTTCTGGAACCGCGAGCATCATCTCGACAGGATGACCTTCCGCGAGCTGGTCGTCGCCTATTTCCAGTACCCGGCGATCATCGCCTATCTGACCCTGAGCCTGGCCGCGATCGCCGCCTGGTTCTGGCGGCCCGCGCCCGTCGTCCCGACCCTCATCGCGATCGGCGCCGCGGCCGCGGTCTACCCGCTCTTCTGGTATCTGATCCACCGCTACATCCTGCACAGCCGCTGGATGTGGCGGCACAAATGGATGGCCTCCACCTGGAAGCGGATCCATTACGACCATCACCAGGACCCGAACCATCTCGAGGTCCTGTTCGGCGCGCTGCACACCACCTTGCCGACGATCGCGCTGGGCGTGATCCCGATCGGCTGGGCGATCGGCGCCGGCTATGATTCGCTCGCGGGCAACCTTGCCGGCACCTCCGGCTTCGGCGCCGCCGCCGCCGCGCTTGCGACCGGGCTGCTGACCACCTGCTTCTACGAGTTCGTGCACTGCATCCAGCACCTCGCCTACAAGCCCAAGTCGAAGCGGATCGCGGAGATGAAGAAGCGCCACATGGCCCATCATTTCCACGACGAGGACGGCAATTACGGAATCACCACCTTCTTCTGGGACCGGGTGTTCAAAACCTTTTACGACCGCCCGGAGCGGCCGAACAAAAGCCCGACCGTGTTCAACCTCGGCTATACCGAGGAGGTGGCGAAGGAATATCCCTGGGTGTCGCAGCTGTCGGGCGGCGTCGCCACCGGCCACCCGCGCCAGCGCGACAAGGGTTGAGCCGCAGCGCGCGCGGCGCTCAGCGCCGCGCCCCGACCGGCTCGCAGTGGAGCACGAACAGGCTCGTCATCAGATGCGGGGGCAGGCCGCCGCCGCGATAATCGGCGCCCCAGACGGTGCGGTCGCCGCTGACCGCATATTCGATCCGGAACAATTGCGCCCGCGGCCGCCCGTCATAGGGGCAGCGGGCCTCGGCCATCAGTCCGATCAGCCGGTGCGGGCTCTGCTCGAGCGCGACTTCATAGACCAGGCCGCCGCCGGTCACATGGCCGAGCCAGATCTCGACCTCGCGCGTCGAGACGATCCGGCCGAACACGGTCCGGCTGAGCCCCGCGCTCGGCAGCGTCGAACAGGATTCCAGGACGAAGAGCGCCAGAGGGATGAGGGCCCTCATGCCCGGCAGCGATCGCAGGCGGGGACGGGCTCTCACGCCGGCGTCTCCGGGGCTGATCCGCTTCTCTCCACCCGGCCAGAATGCGCCGTTGCGGGCCGGGAGGCTAGAGGCAGACGGCGACGGCCAGCAGGCCGAGCAGGACCAGCGAGCTGATCCGCGGGCCGGCGAGCACCGCCATGGCCAGCATCTCCCGGCGGCGGAAGGCGCCGTCCAGCCGGCAGCCGAAGCGGCCGTTCAGCGACCAGCGCACCGTCGCCTCGAGCTCGCGCCCGAACGGGACCACCAGCCGCACCTTCATGCCGGCGCGCAGCGGCGCCTCCGTCTCGGCCATGAAGCCCGAGCGCGAAATGTTGCCGAGGCGGATCCGGAGCTCCGCTTCGCCGTCGCGCCGGAGCGTCGCCCGGCAGAAGCTCGGCAGCCTGAGCTGGGAGCGCGCCACATGGTTGATGGCCGCGTTTATGGGTCTGGTCAGTGCGCGCATCCGATCCTCTGCGCGCGGGGTATAGGGGGCGAGGGCTAAGATCGGATTAAGGATGGTGTGACGCGAAGGAGCACGAGCGGTGGCCCGCTCGGTCATAAAGCCGCATCGAACCTGTGCAGTGGACTTATCAAGCCTTGAAACATGCTTCCCGATGCCAAGCCAGATAGGTCGGATGGGGCCGCCGTGCAGGATTGGCAGGCACAATCGCGCGCCGTGTCTGGTTGACGAGTCCCCAAACACTGTCAGCATCATTTACCTGGCGGGACACAAGCACCCTTAGATCGTCGGTCAGGCTGATGAGGCCCCGGTCAAACATCCAATGGGCCGTTCCGGAGAGCGCCAACCCATTGGTGATGATGTCCGGCCCGTTCGCCTCGACCGGCTTAATATGCGCCGCCTCAACCTCAGCGCGACCGCCGCCATTGATGAGCTTGAGACCAGTGACCGCGCAGCGGCAGTCATAGGCGTCCAGTACGATCCGCCGGAAAACGCGGTCACGAATGATGCGGGAGCTGTAGAAGGCAACACGCTCGCGCTCGGCATCGGGTTGGAAGAGCATTTGCCCGCCGCTTGAGAAAATGGGGTCAGACACGTCGACGGGCGACACACGGGGCAATAGCGGTTCTTCGTCTGGGAAGCCTAGATCGAGAATGCGGTTGAAGTCGTCGAGCGAAATTGGCCGGACCGCTGCCTGGGCGCGACCGGAAAGATTGCCACTTTCGTTGAGCAAACCGCGTTCCACATAGCCATGGGATCCGGATAGCGGCACCGAGCGCTCGAAAGGAAGATAGCTGCCGGGCTCGATCAGGGCGAGGTACCGGCCCGGAACCGACGGATCCGGGGTGATCCGTTCCACGCAAGCAATAGCATAATAGCCCTTCCCGCCCGCCTTGACCGGTTCGTAGTAGACGATCCAGTCGCCTTCGGTGCCCGCCGCGCGGCCGAGATACTGCTTGGGAAATTGGTATTGGGTCTCAGGTTGATCGTTGTAGATCGAGTCCTCTCGATGCAGGAACACCCCCTTTGTCATGGAAGGAGGCTGCCCGAAGCCTGAGGGTATTGCACGTCACGTAAAACGCAATTCTGCATTGAGAGTCCGCGGATTCCGTCGCCGTTCGTACCGGGAGACCGATGCCTGCCTCAGGCTGGGGCCGGGCCGGGAACTCTGGGCGAATTTTGCCGTGGTTTTCAGAGGCTCCCTCGAAGCGCGCGGGGCGGCTTCCTATATGCACGGGGAGCAGATGATCGGAGCGAATGTGGAGACCATCGAGATTGACGAGGCAAAGCTCGGGCGGCTGATCCCGCTTTTCTACGCCCGGGTGCGTGAGGACGAGGCGCTGGGGCCGGTGTTCAACGACGCGATCGGGGACTGGCCCGGGCATCTCGAGACGCTCAAAGCCTTCTGGTCCTCGGTGATGCTGACCAGCGGCCGCTACAAGGGCAATCCGATGGCCGCGCATCTCAGGAAAAAGGCGCGGCTGAGCCCGGCTTTGTTCGAGCGCTGGCTGGCGCTCTGGGCGGAGGTGTGCGCCGAGGCGATGCCGCCGGCGGCGGCCGCGGCGCTGCAGGCCAAGGCCGCGCGGATCGCCGAGAGCCTGCAGCTCGGCCTGTTCTTCCGGCTCGATCCGGACCGGAGCCCCGGCCGCACCGCGCCGGCCTGACCGGGGGGCGCGCGCCTAGCGGCCGCGCTCGAACAGGATTTCGCGGTGCCAGGCGAGATAGGCCCGCTGCCGCTCCGAAAAGGCGCCGACATTGCGGGCGCAGGCGTCGTCCAGGCCGAGCCGGGCGAGGTCGTCCCGCGCCAGCCAGCGCGAGCGGAGCACCGCCCCTTTATCCTCGAAGGCGATGAGGCCGCGGTCGAACAGCCGGTCGACATGCGGGGTGAGGAGCAGGCCGTTGGCGCCGTCGAGCCGCTCGTGCGTGGTCGCGCAGAGCCGCCAGGGCTTGATGTGGCTGGCGATGAGCAGGTCCGGCCGGGCAATGCCGGTGAGCCGGCAAGCGCTCTCGAGCTGGAAGACCCGGAAGCGGAACAGGCCCTGGC
>SMEU01000168.1_pt1 | contig 12745 bp, 17 predicted proteins | sample 2456051 | NCBI WGS metagenome assembly SMEU01 (sample SAMN10132600, study PRJNA489261) | soil metagenome | isolation source: day120 un-amended silt loam soil | place: USA | collected 2015-05-01
ACCACCGAGCGCAAGGCCGACCACCACCACCAACGCCAGAAACCACCGCATCACACAAACTCCGCAAAGCTTTCGTGCGCGGAATAACGGGCGGGGGTGGGTTTATTTCCCCGGAGGCGCCTTGCCGGCAAGAAGCGGCTGGAAAGCGCTCACCGCGGTCGCGGGGCCGTCGGGATGCGCCCAGACCGCCGAGCACACCGCCAGGAAATCCGCGCCGGCCTCGACCAGCACGCGGCCGTTCTCCGGCGTGATCCCGCCGATCGCGACACAGGGTATCTCGAACAGGGTCGTCCACCAGGAGAGGATCGAGGGGTCGGGGCGGTGCCGGGTTTCCTTCGTCGCGGTCGGGAAAAAGGCGCCGAAGGCGACATAGTCCGCCCCCGCCTCCCCCGCCTCCATGGCGAGATGGCGGCTGTCGTGGCAGGTGATGCCGATCTGCGCGACGGGGCCGAGCAGGCGCCGGGCGACCTCGGGATCGCCATCCCCCTGCCCCAGATGCACGCCGTCCGCGCCGAGCCGCTTCGCCAGACCCATATCGTCGTTGACGATGAAGGCGACCTCGCGCGCCGCGCAGATTTCCTGCAGCGGCGCCGCGAGCCGGGCCGCCTCGTGCTGGTCGACGCCCTTCACCCGGAACTGGAAGGCGGCGACCGGCCCGGCGTCCAGCGCCGCCTTCAGCGCGTCCGGAAAGGCGCCGGTCACGTCCAGCGGCGAGATCAGATAGAGCTGGCAGGGCGGCCGCCGCGGGTCGCGTTCGAACTGTTCGGCGAAATCGGGCGAGAGCTCGTCGATCATCCGCGCGCCTCCAGCTGGCGGTTCACCGCCGCCATGAAGCCGGCCGGGTCGTCGAGCCGGTGGGCGATGGCGACGAGACGGCGCTTGCGGGCGGGAAGCGGCGGATCGAGCTCGAGCATCACGTTCGGATAGTTGATCAGGCCGAGATTGAGAACGCCCCGCTGCTTCAGCTCCTCGCGCTGGAAGGAGGTGCGCAGGCCGGCGATGCTCGCTACCGGCACCCGTACCGAGCGCAGCGAGCCCAGCCGCATCGTCACGCCCCCTTCGTCGACCAGCACCGGCAGACGGTTCAGCGAGCGGATGAAGAACACCATCCAGACCAGGGTGGCGAGGCTGAGCCCGGACAGCACCAAAGCCGCGCCATGGCTCCAGAGCGCCGCCACCAGCAGGTGCACTAGCAGCAGCTCAAGCACCATGATGCAGACGAACACCCAAAGCAAAGGCGCGAGCGCCCGGCTGTAGGCGAAGGAGGCCGCACCCTGCTCCGGCACCCGCGCTCAGGCCTTGACCGTGGACGCCTGGTAGATCTCGCCGATCGCCGCGCCCAGCGCCGCGTCGAATTCGGCGTCGCTCATCTGGTGGCGCAGATCCTCGAGCAGGGCGCGGCTGAAGCTCGCGATCATGCCGCGATTCTTCGCCAGCTCGGCGCAGGCCTCGGGCCGGCTGTAGCCGCCGGACAAGGCGACGACGCGCAGCACGCGCGGATGGCCGACCAGCGGATCGAACAGGCCGGGCGTCGTCGGCAGGCTGAGCTTCAGCATCACCTTGTCGTCGCCGGGCATGGCATCCAGCGCCCTGGTCAGCTCAGCGAGCAGGATGTGATCCGCCTCGGCCCGCTCGGGACTCTTGATATTGACCTCGGGCTCGATGATCGGGACGAGGCCGGCGGCGAGCACCTGCTGCGCCACCTCGAACTGCTGAGCAACAACCGCGGCGATGCCGGCCCGGTTGGCGAGGTTGATGACCGAGCGCTCCTTGGTCCCGAACACGCCAAGCTCCCTGGCGCGGCGCAGCAAGGTGTCGAGCTCCGGCATGGGCTTCATCAGCTGCACGCCGTCCGCCTCGGCCTCCAGGCCCTTGTCGATCTTGATGAAGGGGACAACGCCCCGCGCCTTGAGCACGTCCGGCACCGGCCGGCCATCGATGTCGCCGTCCATCGTCCGCTCGAACAGGATCGCGCCGAGCACCTTGTCCCCGGTGAAGCTTGGCGCGGTGATGATCCGTGCGCGCATCTGGTGGATCAGGCCGAACATCTCCTCGTCGGACGACCATGCGCCCTCCTCGATGCCATAGCCCTTCAGCGCCTTGGGGGTGGAGCCGCCGCTCTGGTCCAGAGCAGCGATGAAGCCCCGTCCGGTCCCGATCCTGGCCAGCATCTCCGCGTCCTGCATCTCTTACGTCCTCGTCTGATTGTTCGATTCGGGAGTGTCGGCCGCTGCCCTATCGCAGCCGCGCGCAAGTCTCAAACGCGGGCGCTTGAGACCGCGCGCGGAGAGGATTAAGCCATTGCAGAACAAGGGGGCGTCATGGATCACTTCACTCTCCACCGCCGCGCCCTGCTGGGCCTGATCGCAGCCGGCGCCGCGGTCCGAGGAACCCGGGCCATGGCCGAACCGCCCAAGGTCGGCGACGTCGCCCCGGACTTCCAGCTGACCCTGATGGACAACAGCCGCGTCCGGTTCGCCGATCTCCGCGGCACGGTGATCATGCTCAATCTCTGGGCGACCTGGTGCGGCCCCTGCCGGACCGAATTGCCGTTGCTCGACCGCTATTACCGGGCGCGCCGCGATTCGGGCCTGCGCGTGTTCGCGGTGGCGACCGAGGATTCGCTGCCCATCTACCAGATGCGCGAGCTCTTCCGCGCGATGACCATCCCGTCCGCTCGCCGCATCCGCGGCCCCTATGCCGCGCTCGGCGCCATGCCGACCAATTATGTGATCGATCGCGCGGGCCGAATTCGCCACGCCAGGGCCGGTGCCTTCAACCTCGCCTCGCTGAACGAGCTGCTGATCCCGCTGCTCAACGAGCGGCCGCCCGCGGCCTAGCGCTGCTCGAGCGCCTTCACGCCGGGCAGATCCTTCCCTTCCATCCACTCCAGGAAGGCGCCGCCGGCGGTCGAGACGAAGGTGAAGTCCTCGGCGACACCGGCATGGTTGAGCGCCGCCACCGTGTCGCCGCCGCCCGCGACCGAAACCAGGCTGCCTTCCTGGGTCAAAGCCGCGGCGGTGCGGGCGAGCGCGACGGTGGCGTCGTCGAAGGGGGGCGTCTCGAAGGCCCCGAGCGGCCCGTTCCAGACCAGGGTGCGGCAGGTCTTCAGCACGTCGGCCAGAGCCTCGACCGCGACGGGACCGATGTCGAGGATCATCTCGCCGGCGGCGACCTCGTGGACGTTGCAGGTCCTTATGGAAGGTGGATTGGCCGCGAATTCCGTCGCCACGACCACGTCATAGGGCAGGTGCACAATGCAGTTCGCCCGCTCCGCGGCCTCGAGAATCTCCTCGGCGGTGCCGGTGAGATCATGCTCGCACAGGCTCTTGCCGACATTCACGCCGCGCGCGGCGAGGAAGGTGTTGGCCATGCCACCGCCGATGATCAGATGATCCACCTTCGCGACGAGATGCCGGAGGACCTCGAGCTTGGTCGAGACCTTGGCGCCGCCGACCACAGCCGCGACCGGCCGCTCGGGATCGCCGAGCGCCTTTTCGAGCGCGCGCAATTCCGCCTCCATCGCCCGCCCGGCATAAGCGGGCAGGACATGGGCCAGCCCCTCGGTCGAGGCATGGGCGCGGTGGGCGGCGGAGAAGGCGTCGTTGACGTAGAGATGGCCGAGCCGGGCGAAACGCTCCACCACGGCCGGATCGTTCTTCTCCTCGCCGCCGAAAAAGCGGGTATTCTCGAGCACGGCGACGTCGCCGGGCTGCAGCGTGGCCACCGCCTCTGCATCGCCCTCCCAGTCGATGTAACGGACCGGACGCCCCAGCACATCCTGGAAGGGCCGGGTCACCAGCGCCGTCGACAGGTCGGGCGTCGGCGCCTTGGGCCGGCCGAGATGAGCGAGAACCAGCACGATCGCGCCCTTGTCGGCAAGCTCGGCGACGGTCGGCACCGCCGCCCGAAGCCTCGTGTCGTCCGTGACCTTCCCGCCGTCCATCGGCGCGTTCAGATCCTCGCGGACCAGCACGCGCTTGCCGGCGACATCGCCGATGTCATCGAGGGTCCGGAACGACGGCATGACGTCAGATGAGCTTCGCCATCGCCGAGGCGGTGTCGACCATGCGGTTCGAGAAGCCCCATTCATTGTCGTACCAGGAAACGACGCGGACCAATTTGCCCTCGAGCACGGCGGTCTCGAGACTGTCGATCGTCGAGCTGGCCGGATTGTGGTTATAGTCGATCGAGACGAGCGGCTCCTCGCTGTAATCGAGGATGCCGGCGAGCGGACCGCTCTCGGCTGCCGCCTTCAGGAGGGCGTTGACCTCCTCGACCGTCGTGTCGCGATCCGGCGTGAAGGTGAGATCGACGAGGCTGACATTGGGCGTCGGCACGCGGATCGCGGAGCCGTCCAGCTTGCCCTTGAGCTCGGGCAAGACCTCGCCGACGGCGCGGGCGGCGCCCGTCGTGGTCGGGATCATCGACATGGCGGCGGCGCGCGCGCGGCGCTTGTCGCTGTGGATCTGGTCGAGGATCTTCTGGTCGTTCGTGTAAGCGTGGACCGTCGTCATCAGGCCGCGGGTGATGCCGATATTGTCGTGCATCACCTTGGCGACCGGGGCCAGGCAGTTGGTCGTGCAGGAGGCGTTGGAGACGATCGTGTGGCCTGCTTCCAGCTTGTCGTGATTGACTCCGTAAACGACCGTGAGATCGACGCCTTTGGCGGGAGCGGAGATGAGGACTTTCTTTGCGCCTGCAGTCAGATGCGCGGCGGCTTTCTCGCGGTCCGTGAAGAAGCCCGTGCATTCCAGAACCAGGTCGATGCCGTTCGCGCCGTGCGGCAGCTTGCCGGGATCCTTTTCGGCGGTGACGTGGATCCGGCGGCCGTCGATGATCAGGTCGTTGCCGTCGGCGCGGACCTCGCCGGCATAGGCGCCGTGCACGGAATCGCGCTTGAACAGCAAGGCGTTGGATTCGGCATCGGCGAGGTCGTTGACCGAGACGAGCTCGAGGCCGCTGTCCGCCTTTTCGAGGAGGGCGCGCGCCACGAGGCGGCCGATCCTGCCGAAACCGTTAATCGCAACTCTGGTTGCCATTTCATTGATCTCCTTGAGTTTCCAGGGCCGCGACGATGCGCGGCACGATCGCCTCGGCGGTGAAGCCGAAGCGCTTGAACAGATCCGGGGCGGGCGCCGAGGCGCCGAACCGGTCGAGGCCGATGGCGAGGCCGCCACGGCCGATATAGCGTTCCCAGCCGAGCGTCGCCCCGGCCTCGATCGAGACCAACAGGGCGTCGTCCGGGAGCAGGTCGGCGCGATAGGACGCCTCCTGGGCGTCGAACCGGCTCCAGCAGGGCATGGAGACGACATCGGCGCCGATCCCCTGCCCCTCGAGCGCCTCGGCGGTCGCCAGCGCGACTTCGACCTCGGAGCCGGTGGCGAGCAGCACCACCCTGCGGACGGCGGCGGCGGCGCGGAGGCGGTAGGCGCCCCTGGCGCAGAGATTATCCGAAGCCTCGGTGCGGACCTGCGGCAGATTCTGCCGGGTCAGGGCGAGCAGCGCAGGACCGTCGGCCTTGCGCAGCGCCAGTTCCCAGCATTCCGCCGTCTCGACCACGTCCGCCGGCCGGTAGACGTCGAGATTGGGCATGGCGCGCAGGCTCATCAGGTGCTCGACCGGCTGGTGGGTCGGCCCGTCCTCGCCGAGACCGATCGAATCGTGGGTCATCACGTAGATGACCCGGGCCTGCTGCAGCGCCGAGAGGCGGATGGCGGGCCGCGCATAATCGGCGAAGACCAAGAAGGTGCCGCCATAAGGGATCACCCCGCCGTGCAGGGCCATGCCGTTCATCGCCGCGGCCATCCCGAACTCGCGGATTCCGTAATAGATGTAGCGGCCGGAATAATCCTCTTTGGTCAGGGGGTTCTGGCCCTTGGTTTTGGTATTGTTCGAACCCGTAAGGTCGGCCGAGCCGCCCACGGTCTCCGGCAGCAGCGCGTTGATCGCGCCCAAGGCCGCCTCCGAGGCCTTGCGCGTCGCCACCTTCTGCGGGCTGGCGATCAGGCCGGCGATATAGTCGTCGAGCGAGAAATCATCCGGCAGGTCGCCGGCCATGCGGCGGCCAAACTCCGCCGCCCGGGCGCTGGCGGCAAGCCGCGCGTTCCAGGCGCCGTGCGCCTCGTGGCCGCGGGCCCCGAGCGCGTGCCAGGTCGCGAGCAGGTCGGCGGGAATCTCGAAGGGCGGATAATCCCAGCCCAATTCCTTGCGCGCGGCGGCCACCTCATCGGCACCCAGAGCCGAGCCATGGGTCGCGGCGGTGCCCTGCTTGTTGGGCGCACCAAAACCGATGATCGTGCGGCAGGCGATCAGGCTCGGACCACGTGCCAGCCATAGGCCCGGTAGCGCGCCTCGATATCCTCCGACGTGGAGAGACTGGTGGCGCCGTCGATGGTGATGCGATTGTCGTCCCAGAGCACGTTGAGGCGGCCGAGCCCGAGATGGCCGGCCAGACCCGCCGCCTCGTGATTGACGCCCTCCATCAGGCAGCCGTCGCCGGCGATCACCCAGGTGCGGTGATCGACCAGCTCGTCGCCGAAGCTCGCGTTGAGATGCCGCTCGGCGATCGCCATGCCCACCGCCATCGCCACGCCCTGCCCGAGCGGCCCGGTCGTCGCCTCGACCCCGTCCAGCAGGAAATTCTCGGGATGGCCGGCGCAGGGGCTGCCGAGCTGGCGGAAATGCCGGATCTCCTCGATCGTCGGGTGCGCATAGCCGGTCAGGTGCAGCAAGGCGTAGATCAGCATCGAGCCATGGCCCGCCGAGAGCACGAAGCGGTCGCGGTCCGGCCAGCGCGGATCGGCGGGATCGTGCTTCAGATACTCGGTCCACAGGACAGTGGCCGCGTCGGCCATGCCCATCGGCATTCCGGGATGGCCGCTATTGGCGGCCTCGACCGCATCCATCGCGAGGGCGCGGATGGCGTTGGCGAGCGTGCGGATCGTGACGGCCATGGGCTCCTTCGGGGCTTATCCGGGAATGGACGCGTGGAGGCGCTGCGGTCCCTTTATCGGCCCTCGCGCGCCCGTCAACCATGGCGGTTTGCCATGGCCACGGCGCGTGCTATGCGGTTGCTTATGGGGGATACACGGGCCCTGGACGCGATTGCCCGGATCGAGCGCGCGCTGGCGCGAATCGAGGCTGCGTCCCGCCGACCCGCGGCATCATCCTCCGATCCGGCGGAATTGAGCACGTTACGCGACGCCCACCAGGCGCTCCGCGCCCGTGTCGAGGGCGCGATCGGCCAGATCGACCATCTGCTCGAAAATGAGGGGGGCTGATGGCGACGATCGACATCGAGGTGGCGGGGCGGCGCTACAATGTCGCCTGCCGCGACGGCGAGGAGGCGCATCTCTTCGCGGTCGCAGCGATGGTCGATCAGCGGGCCCGCGACGCCGCCCAGGCGCTGGGCAGCCTCACCGAGACGCGGCAATTGCTGTTCGCCGCCTTGCTCATGGCAGACGACATCAAGGAGATGCGGGCCGGCGCCGGCATCCCGGAGCCGCCACCGCCGCCGCCCGATCCGACCGTGGCCCAGGCGCTCGAGCGGCTCGCCTCGCGCATGGAGGCGCTGGCCGACAGCCTTGAGAACGCGCCCGCCAGTCACTAGATAGGGCCCTGACGGGTACTGCCCGGTACGAGCTTTAGCGAAAATCCCTGAGGCGATAAGACATCCTCGGGGGCTGTCCCTGCCCGGACCCTGGTCCGACGTACATGGTCCCCACCTGACGTTCTGGCGTCAGAGGATATTCCGGCAAACGGCCATGGCGGTCCCGTCACCCATGCTTCCTTCTTCCAAGAGCGATTTGCGCGCCGAGGGCCTCCGGCGCCGTCGTGCCTATGCGCGGAGCCTCGACCCCGCGACACGCGAAAGCATGGAAAAGGAGCTCGCGGAGCGCGTCCTTCCCCATCTGCTCGGCGCCCGCGTGATCGCCGCCTATCACCCGCTCAGCGACGAGATCAGCCCGGCCGCCATCCTTGCCGGGCTTGGCGAGGGGCAGCGTCACGGCCTCCCCTGGTTCGAGCATCGCGACGCGATCTTCCTGTGGCGCCAGGGCCCGGCGAGCGAGCCATCGCCCTGGGGCGTGCTGCAGCCGCCGGCCGCGGCGGACGCGCTGGCGCCCGACGTGGTGCTCGTCCCGATCGTGCTCGCCGACCGGCGCGGCACCCGGATCGGCCACGGCAAGGGCCATTATGACCGCGCCCTCGCCAACCTCGGGAGCAGCAGCCACCGGGTGATGACGATCGGCCTCTGCTGGCCCGACCAGCTCGTCGACGGCCCTCTGCCCGTCGACCCGTGGGACATGAGGCTGGACGCGGTCGCGACGCCGGGGGAATGGGTGACATGCGCGTAGAACCGACCTGGCGGCAGCCCGCCGGCATCTTCCTGATCCTCGCCTGGATCATCTTCTGGTGCGTCGGCGTCGCCAGCGTCGGCGGCCTGATCACCGGCGCGCCCTGGTGGGCGCAGGCGCCCTTCTACATCGTAGCCGGCATCGCCTGGATCATCCCGCTGAAGCCTTTGCTCCGCTGGATGGAAACCGGCCGCTGGCGGCGCCCGGAGCAGCCCCTCAGCCGCCGCCCCTAAACTCGGTCATTCGCCACTGGCCCTCCCGCTTCTCGAAGATCGCGTGATAATCGATCGACGACCACAGATCTTCGCGTCGCACGAAGCCGCGCCGACCGTCCGAGAGCCGGACGGTCACCCAGCCGGTTTCCGAATCGAGGTGTGCTTCCTCGAGCACCTCCCACGCGATGCGAACACGCGTCCCTGTGGCGTCCTGACTCTCGTAAAGGCGCGCACCAGGACCAGCGACGCCGGCTTCCCACGGATCCAGCTCCGCCGGAAAGCGAAGGTATAAATAGGGCGCGGCTATTCTCCCGCCATCGCGCGCGCAGCCGGCGGCCAGCACACGGATCAGCTCGTCCCACAAGCTGCTTCGGTCGGGGTCGGCCAGCTCCCAGGCGAGCGCGAATTCGGCTTTTCCCGGGCCAATGACTCCCTCCCGAGTGAAACCTATGTCGTCAGCGACAAGGGCAAGGAACCCGGGCGCATCGTGCCGGATGACGGCGTCGGCCAATTGCGCGCGGAACCGGGCGAATTCGGCATCTGCCGCGCACTCGTCGCGCGGTGGGAGGCTGCGCGCCTCGATCGGTGCGGCGAAAGCGGCGAAGGCGAGCATTGGAAGCAGGCGCTTCATGGCGTCATGCTAGCGCAGATCGGCCTTTCCCGGCTAGCATATGGTCATGGCCAGACCGCCGCAGACCGAGATCCACTTGCGCCTCGTGGTCGAGGGACCGGTGCCCGGCGTCATGCACAGCCTGCAGGACAAGCAGAGCCGACCCGTGGACGCCAAGGCCTCGGCTGCGGGCGATCCGCTTTGCTTCGACTTCCCGGTGCGGATTGCGCCCGGGCCGAAATTCTATGGCGAGCAGGTGCGGAGCGAGGGGCCGGAGCGGCGCTTCGTCTATATCGCGGTGGGCAAGCAGGCGGGCGATGCCGGCTCGCCCTGGAGCCGGCGCATGAAGATCGATATCCACGATCTGCCCACGGACCTGCGCGACGCCGCGCTGGCCGGAAAGCGCCTCGTCGGCACTTTGCAAGGCACCGGCAGGGACGGCACGCCGGCTTGCGCGACGGTGCGCGTGGCCGGCTGGCGCCTCGGCTGACTCACCAGACCGCGTAGAGATTGTAGATTATGTGCATGACGATCGGCGGGAAGACCGAGCGGCTGGCCAGGCGGGCGAGACCGAGCAGGACGCCGTCAACGAGGATCACGCCGAGCACCGTCCAGCTGTAGGTGTAGTGAAGCGCCGTCCAGCCGATCGCGGTCGGCGCGATCGTCGCCGCCACGCCGATCCTCGCCTTCAGCAGCCCGAAGAACCAGCCCCGGAAGATCAGCTCCTCCGCGATCGGGCCGAGGATCCCGACCGCCAGCACGCGCAGCACCGAGGCCAGCAGGGGCGCGGCCAGCCAGGGCGTCCAGTCCCAGGGTCCGCGCCAGCCGGTCAGCGCATTCGTGCCGAGCATCCAGCCGAAATAGAGCAGCATGATCGCCAGCGTGGGTGGCAGCCTGGCCGGGCGCACCAGGCCGAGGTCGTCGCGCGACATCTGCTTCGTCCTGAACAGGACGACCGCGATCGCCGCTCCGGCCACCGCCGCCTTCACCAAGGCAGATTCGATCGGGCTCATCATCACCTCGTGTAACTTCAGGGTTACATAGGTAACGCCAGGGTTACACGGCGTCAAGCGCCGCTGCGCAGCACCTTTGCCAACATCTTCGCTGAAAAGAATGGCGCGAGTGACGGGGCTCGAACCCGCGACCTCCGGCGTGACAGGCCGGCGCTCTAACCAACTGAGCTACACCCGCGTGCGGTGTGAAGGCGGCGACCTAGTGAAGCCGCCCGGGCCTGTCAAGCGACCGGCGGCGATTGTCCGCGGGGCTCGTCCGGCTCCTGCACGAGCGTGCCTTCCTCGAACAGGAAGCCGGTGATGTCGGGCTTGCCGGCGGCCGCGAAAACGGTGCGCAGGATGATCAGCAGCGGGACCGCGAGCAGCGCTCCGGTCGTCCCCCAGACCCAGGCCCAGAAGCTCAAGGCGAGCAGGATCATCAGCGGGTTGATGGTAAGCTTGCGACCGACGATCGTCGGGGTGACGATATTCGCCTCGATCAGGTGGCAGACCACGAACAGGATCGCCGGGACCATCGCCTGCCAGAAGCTGGTGAAGACGGGCTCCATCAGGCCCGCCAGGGCGAGCAAGGCCGCGGCAGCGATCGGGCCGAGATAGGGAATGTAGTTCATGACCGCGACGATGCCGCCCCACATCAGGGGATTGGGCATGCCGAGCAGCCACAGAGCGAGGGCGACCAGCAGGCCGAGGCTGACGTTCACGAGGGTGATCGTGCCGAGATAGGTCGAGGTCGCGTCGACGACCTGCTGGATGACCCGGGCCGTCGTCATCGCGCCGTCGAAGCTGGCCCGGTTGGTGATCGTGCGCTTGCGCATCCTCGTCCAGCCGGCGAGAAAGAAGTAGATCACCAGGGTCGCGAAGAACATCTGGATGATCGCGAACGGCGCCGAGGTGGCGATGATCTGAAGCAGCGAATTGGGCGTCTCGACGGTCACGGTCTGGCTGGCGATGCCGGGGCCGCGGGAAAAGCCCTGCGCGGCGCCCTGGATGAAATGGTCGAGATCGGAGAACGCCTCGAGGATCGGCCTGAGCGTCGCCCTGACCCGGTCGATCTTCTCCGGGAGCGTCCGGAGCCAGTTGCTCGCCGGGAAGACGATCGCGGCCACCGCGGCATTGGCGATGATCAGGAACAGCATCAGGCAGAGGAAGGCGGCGAGGCCCGACGGCACGCGCCTCCGCTCGAGCCATTCGAGCGCCGGCACCAGCGCGATGGCGATGACCAGAGCCGCGGTGACCGGCAGGAAGAACTCGGCCCCGGCCCGGAGCGCGAACGGGATGGCGAGGAGCACGCCCGCCCCCATGATCAGCGCGATCGACGCGAGCAGCCGGTCGCGCCGCCAGATATTGTTGCCGCTATCCTCAGCCGCGGCCTCCGAGGCGCGCGGCAGGATCGAGCGTGCCCGCCGCGGCGGCGGCGCAAGCTCCGTCTCGTTCTCGGCCGGCTTCTTCATGATCCGACAATGCCCGACACGCGCGCGGCTGAGAAGGCAGAATTACGGCGGGAATGGGGTCCGATGCCCGGGAGGCATTCGGACCGGTCATGGTGCCCCTGGCCCGAGTCGAACGGGCACTCCTTGCGGAACTCGATTTTGAGTCGAGCGCGTCTACCAATTCCGCCACAGGGGCACGCCCGGCTCTCTATCCGGGCCGGGGCGTGCCCGCAATGGCCCGTCAGAAGGCCTTCGCCTTGCCCTCTTCCAGCGGATCCGGCCCGAAGCGGTTGGGCCCGCGCGTTCCCGGCATGCACAGCAGGATTAAATTGTAGATCGGCACGAGGAGCCACCAGCCGCTCTTGTCCGAATCGTGGGCGCGGCGGACCGAAACGGCGATGCTCGGCACGAGATTGACCACCAACACCACGATCGTGGCGATTCCGAGACTGGCATTGAAGCCGCCGGAGAACGATCCGTCGCCGAATTCGGAATAAGAGGTGATCTCGCCGCCCAGGAACTGGACGTCGATGAACATCGCCACCGCGACCTGCACCGAATAGACCAGGAGGTAGAGCCAATATTCCAGCGGCCGCGACCGCCCCGAAAAATCCAGAGATCGTTTATAGGCCAGAAACATGTAGTTCATCATTCCCTCCCCCTCAAAGATCCTCGAAATCCCCCGACCGGCCCCGGCCGCCGGCGAAGCGCGCGGCCCCGTCCCTCGCGCCCGCCAGCACCGGCGCCTCACCGGCAATCGCTTCGTCCCGGAGCGCCTGCGCGAGATCGCCGTCCCAGCCCGCACAGGCGCTCCGGCGGTCGACCCTCAGGCAGAGCTGCGGGAAGCGCGCAATGTCCTGCGCAATATGTTCAGCGGCAGTCCGTGCCTGCCCGTCCGGAACGACCCGGTTGGCGAGGCCGATGGCCAGCGCCTCCGCGGCGCCGACCGGCCGGCCGGTGAGGATCATGTCCAATGCCCGGCCCTGCCCGACGATCCGCGGCAGCCGCACGGTGCCGCCGTCGATCAGGGGCACGCCCCAGCGGCGGCAGAAGACGCCGAAGGTCGCGCCCTCGGCGGCGATGCGCAGGTCGCACCAGAGCGCCAGTTCGAGCCCGCCCG
>SMEU01000269.1_pt1 | contig 12712 bp, 9 predicted proteins | sample 2456051 | NCBI WGS metagenome assembly SMEU01 (sample SAMN10132600, study PRJNA489261) | soil metagenome | isolation source: day120 un-amended silt loam soil | place: USA | collected 2015-05-01
GGCTTCGAGGACCATGGCTGCTTCGAGGTGGAGGGCGGCCGCCATCCGGTGGTCGAGGAGGCGCTGAAGGCGAGCGGCACCCGGTTCGTCGCGAACGACTGCAGGCTCAGCGAGGAGTCTCGCCTCTGGCTGGTCACCGGCCCCAATATGGGCGGCAAGTCGACCTTCCTCCGCCAGAATGCACTGATCATCCTGCTCGCCCAGGCCGGCTCCTTCGTGCCGGCGGCGCGGGCGAGGCTGGGGCTGGTGGACCGGCTCTTCTCCCGGGTCGGCGCCTCGGACAATCTCGCGCGGGGGCGCTCGACCTTCATGGTCGAGATGGTCGAGACCGCGGCGATCCTCGCCCAGGCCGGGCCGCAGAGCTTCGTCATCCTCGACGAGGTCGGCCGCGGCACCTCCACCTATGACGGTCTCGCCATCGCCTGGGCGGTGGTCGAGGCGATCCACGACCGGGCGAAATGCCGCTGCCTGTTCGCCACCCATTATCACGAGCTGACCCGCTTGGCCGAACGGCTGGACGCGCTCAGCCTCCATCATGTCCGCGCCCGCGAGTGGAAAGGCGACCTCGTCCTCCTCCACGAAGTCGCCACCGGCCCGGCCGACCGTTCCTACGGCATCGCCGTCGCCAAGCTGGCCGGCCTGCCTCCGCCCGTTCTCGCCCGCGCCAGAGCGGTGCTCGGCAAGCTGGAGGAGGGGCGGGCCGCGACCGGCGGCATCGCAGCGGGGCTCGACGATCTGCCCCTGTTCGCCGCCGCGCTGCAGGAGGAGGCCGTGCCCGACGCGGTCCATGCCGCTCTGGCCGACGTCCAGCCCGACAGCCTCAGCCCGCGCGAGGCGCTGGAGCTGATCTACCGGCTGAAGGCGCTCGCCGACGAGCAGGGCGGATGAGCGTCCGCGCCCACCCCGTCCCGCACCAGCGCGAGATCATCGACCGGCGCGCGGTCTGGGCGCGGCTGGCGGGGACGGACCGTGCGGGCTGCGCCTCGGTCCTGAAGGAGGCGCTCGGCGAGGGCCGCGCGGAGATCGCCCGGCGGCTGGAAGAGAAGCCCTATGCCGGGATGGAGGCGGCCGCGGCCTATGCCTTCCTTACCGACCAGATCCTGCGGCTCGCTTATGATTTCGTGACCACGAGGCTCCATCCCCGCGCCAATCCGACCACCTCTGAACGGCTGCTGCTGATGGCGGTGGGCGGCTATGGGCGCGGCGAGATGGCGCTCCATTCCGACGTCGATATCGCCTTCGTCACCCCGTACAAATCGACCGGCTGGACCGAGACCGTCATCGAGACGATCCTCTATCTGCTCTGGGACCTGGGGCTGAAGGTCGGCCAGTCCACGCGCAGCGCCGACGAGCTGATCCGGGTCGCGACCGCCGATCAGACCGTGCGCACCGCGATCCTCGAATCCCGCTACGTCTGGGGCGACGAGGCACTCTACGATCTGGTCGCGGCCCGTTTCTGGAAGGAGGTCGTCGCCGGCAAGGTGGCGGGCTTCCTCAAGGAGAAGCTCGACGAGCGGGACGAGCGGCACAAAAGGATGGGCGACAGCCGCTACGTGGTCGAGCCCAACGTCAAGGAGGGCAAGGGCGGCCTTCGCGATCTCCACGCCCTTTTCTGGATCGGCAAATATGCCCATCGCGTGCGCGGCGTCGCCGAGCTGGTCGAGGTCGGCCTGCTCTCGCCTGCGGAGCTGCGCCAGTTCCAGAGCGCCGAGCGCTTCCTCTGGGCGGTGCGCTGCCATCTCCATCTGATCGCGGGCCGGGCCGAGGAACGGCTCACCTTCGACTATCAGCGCGAGATCGCGGCGCGGATGAACTATGCGGACCGGCCGGGAAAGAGCGCGGTCGAACGCTTCATGCGCCATTATTTCCTGCACGCGAAAACCGTCGGCGACCTCACTGGCGTGTTCCTCGCCCATCTCGACGAGAAATTTGCCGGGCGCGGACGGCGCATGGGCTTCCCCACTTTCCGGCGCCGGCCCGGCAAGCTCGAGGGTTTCCTGCTCGATCGCGGCCGTCTCGCCGTGCCCGACGACGATTTTTTGAAGGCCGATCCGGTCCGCCTGATCCGGATGTTCGCGCTGGCCGACAAATACGGGCTCGAGATCCACCCCCTGGCGATGCGCGCGGCCGCCCGTCACGCGAAGCTGATCGATGCCGAAGTCCGCGCCGATCCCGAGGCGAACCGGCTGTTCCTCGAGGTGCTGACCTCCGGGCGGGACCCGGAGACGGTGCTGCGCTGGATGAACGAGGCCGGCGTATTCGGCCGCTTCATTCCCGATTTCGGCCGGGTCGTCGCGCAGATGCAGTTCGACATGTACCATCATTATACGGTCGACGAGCATAGTATCCGGGCGATCGGCCTGCTCTCGCGGATCGAGCGCGGGCTGATGAAGGAGCAGCAGACGCTCGCCACCGCCCTGTTCCGGCAGATCTCCTCGCGGCGCACGCTCTATGTCGCCGTCCTGCTCCATGACATCGCCAAGGGCCGGGGCGGCGATCACAGCCAGCTGGGCGCCGAAGTCGCCCACGCGCTCTGCCCGCGCCTCGGAATGGATGCCGCCGAGACGGAGACCGTGGCCTGGCTGGTGCTCAACCATCTCGCCATGGCGATGACCTCGCAGCGCCGCGACCTGTCCGATCCCAAGACGATCGACGACTTCGCGGCGGCGGTGAAGAGTATCGAGCGGCTTCGGCTGCTCTATCTGCTCACCGTGGTCGACATCACCGCCGTCGGCCCGGGCACCTGGACGCCGTGGAAGGGTCAGCTCCTGAAGACCCTGTTCGAGGCGGCCGAGGAGCAGCTTCGGCTCGGCCACAAGGAAAAGGGCCGGCGCGAACGGGTCCATGCCGTCCAGGCCGAGCTTGCGGAGACATTGGGCTGGCCGGCCGAGCGGTTCGCCGCCCATGCCCGCCGCCTGTCCGATTCCTACTGGCTCGCCGAACCGGCCGAGGCGCTGGAGGACAATGCCCGGCTGGTCGCCGCGGTGGAGGCGGACCCGGCCGCGCCGCCGCTCCTCCTCAATGTGCGCGAGCAGCGCGGCGCCACCCTGGTCAGCGTCTATGTGCCGGATCAGCCGGGCCTGTTCTGCCGGCTCGCCGGGGCGATCAGCCTCGCCGGCGGCAATATCATCGACGCCCGCATCCACACCACCGCCGACGACATGGCGCTCGACAATTTCCTCGTCCAGGACGGGCGGCGCGGCCCGCTTCGCGACCACCATCAGCTGAAACGCCTCGAGGCCGCCGTGCTGAAGGCGCTGGCCGGGCAGGAGCCCTCGGGCGAGCGGCTCGCGGCGCGGGCACTGCCGCTGCGCCGGGCCGAGGCCTTCGCCGTGAACAACCGCGCCTCGAACCGCTATACCGTGGTCGAGGTCAACGCCCGCGACCGCTCTGCTCTGCTCTACGAGCTCACCCAGGCGCTCTATGCCTGCGGCGTCGTCATCCGCTCCGCCCATATCGCCACCCATGGCGAGCGCGCGGTCGACGTCTTCTACGTGACCGGCGCCGACGGCGGGAAGGTCGAGGCGCCGGCGCAGCTGAGGCGGCTGGAGACGGCCCTGCACAAGGCCGCGGCCGGCCCGGCGCCGGCGGGGCGCAAGGCCGCCTAGGGCCTCGCCCCGCTCTCCTCGAGCCAGAACAATTGCTCGACCGCCACGCCGAGCGCCCCGGCGAGGCGCAGGGCGAGGATGGTCGAGGGGATGAAGACATTGTTCTCGACCGTGTTGATCGTCTTGCGGCTGACGCCGACGCGCCCGGCCAGCTCGGCCTGGGTCCAGCCGCGCTCGGTGCGCCTCGCCTTGAGATCGTTGTTCAGCATCGCGCCGCGCCGCTCGCCTTCCCTGGCTGAAGAAACCTGAAGGTTACATCGCGGCCGGGCAAAGCGAAAGCCCCGCGCAAAGAAAAGGCCCCCGCCGTCGCCGGCGAGGGCCCTTCCGGTCCGGTGCCTCGGCTCAGAAGCGGAAGCGGCCGGTGATGCCGTAGGTCCTCGGCTCGGCGAGGAAGGCGGAGAAGATCTGCCGCCCGCCCGGGAATTGAGGATCGACGAAGGGCGCCGCGGTCGTGCCCGCCTGGAAGGGCGTGTTGAACGCGACCTGGGCATAATCCTGGTTGAACAGGTTCTGCGCCCAGAGCTCGATCGACCAGCGCTGCTGCGGTCCGCGCACACCGACACGGGCATTGATCACCGTATAGGCGTCCTGGGCCTTTTGCGGGAACAGGTCCGAGCCCGTATTGTAATCGTCGGTGACGCGCGCATCGGCGTAGATCAGACCGGTCAGCCCGGTATTGCCGAGCTGCGGGGTCCAGTTGAACGCGCTCGTGAACACCAGCCGCGGCGCGTTGGAAAGGCGCCGGCCCGGCAATTCGCGCAGCGCCGGATCGAGCGGCGCGCCGTGCTCATTGCCGACCAGGTCATTCCGGTAGCGCGTATTGGCCAGCGTCAGGCCGAGATTGAGGGTCATGTCGCGGCGCGGCCGGATCTGGGCCTCGACCTCGACGCCCTGCGACCGCACGCCATAGGTGACGTCGCCGGCCGCGCAGGCACCGGTGGTCGCGGCAGCAGCGTTGAAGTTCGTGCCGGCGGCCGAAAGGTTCTGGTCCGAATCCGCCGAGCTGCCGCCGATGAGGTTGCTGCAGCCGTTGATCGTCTGGACCAGGAAGACCGTGCCGTTGAACGTGTTCAGCTGGAAGTTCCGGAAGTCCTGGCGGAAGGCGGTGACGTTGAGCGTGATCGGCCCGCGCGAATATTTCATGCCGAATTCGTAGGCGTTGTTGATTTCCGGGTCGAACTGCAGATTGCCGACCAGCGCCTGGGCGCCGCCGGGCGTGAGCGCGAAGGGCAGGATCGGTGACTTGAGCGCCGAGCGGTCGAGGTTGAATCCGCCCGCCTTGTAGCCGCGCGAATAGCTCGCATAGAGGAGCACGTCGTCGTTCGGCCGGTAGGAGAGGATCGCCGTGCCGGTCCATTCGTCCTCGCTGCGCCGGCTGTTGATCGAGACGCCGTTCAGCTCCGCGGTCGAATTGCCCTGGCAGCCGAGGCCGATCAGGGCACCGGCGAGAGCGCGGACGGTGGCGTTGGGGCTCGAAAGATCGTCGACCAGAGTGCCCTGCAGGGTCGGGCAGGCGGTGTTGTCATTGCCAAAGGTCGCGTTGAACCGCTTGCGCTCGTTCGTGTATCTGGCGCCGATCGTGAAATCGAGCTGGCTGGTGATGTGGAAGATGTTGTGCGTGAAGAACGCGTAGTTGCGGCTGGTCTGCGAGTAGAGGTCCTGGGTTGAGCCGCGGTCGTTGAGCGCGTCGAGCGTGGCGAAGCCATTGCGAATGTCGGCTCCGAACGAGCCGAGAGTGGCCGGACCGACGACGGGGACGACGCAGCTGGGGCTGGCCGGCGAATAGAGGCCGGCAAGGCCGCAGCCCGAGATGATGCGGCAGGTCGCGAAGCGGCCATATTGATTGCCGAAGCGCAGATTGTCGGTGAGGTCGAGATCCTCGTTCGCGTAATAGGCGCCGACCAGCCAGTCGAGATGGCCGTTCAACGTCTCGCCCTGGAGCCTGAGCTCCTGGGTGAAGGTCCGGAACTCGCGCACGACCCCCGGGTCGGCGCGGTAAAGGATGTCGACCGTCCCGTAATCGACGTCGCCCGGCTGGCCCGAGCTGTAGTTGCGATAGGCGGTGATCGAGGTCAGCCGCGCGCCGCCGAGATCCCAGTTGATCTCGCCGGAAACGCCCCAATCCTCGGTCGTGCCCTCGTAGGTGCGACCGGGGCTGACATAGATATTGCGGATGTAGGGATCGTCGTTGAACCCGGCGAGCGGCTGGCCGAGGTCGCGCAGCACGTTGATGATGTTGTTGCCGTTGGCGCCGTTGATCGGAGTGGCCACGTCGGTCAGGCCGTCGATCAGCGGGTTCACCGAGCGGTTGAGATAGACCGCGCCGCAGCAGGATTCCTCGCGGTGCGAATAGTCGCCGATGAGTCGGATCGAGAGGCTGTCGCTGGGCTCGAACAGCAATTGCCCGCGGATGAAGAAGCGGTCGCGGTCGTTGACGTCCCCTTCGGTGCCGCCCGTGGGGTTGACGACATGGTAGTAGCCGTCGCGGCGGACATAGACCCCGTCGAGGCGGAACGCGACCTGCTCGCTGATCGGGCCGGTGACGCCGACCTGGCCGCGGATCTGGTTGAAATTGCCGTAGGACAGGTCGACATGGCCGCCGAAGGAGAATTCGGGGCGGGCGCTGATGATGTGGAGCAGGCCGGCCGAGGCATTGCGGCCGAACAGGGTGCCCTGCGGGCCGCGCAGCACCTCGACGCGCTCGATGTCGCCGAGCTCGTTGAGGCCGATGCCCGAGCGCGAGCGATAGACGCCGTCGACGAACACGGCGACCGAGCTTTCGAGGCCCGGATTGTCGCCGACCGTGCCGATGCCGCGGATACGGGCGGAGCCGTTCGCCTCGGTGCCGGTCGAGGAGACGAGCAGCGACGGCGCCAGCTGGTTCAGCTGGCGGATGTCGGTCGCGCCGGAATTCTGCATGGATTCGCCGCCGACGGCGGTGACGGCGAGCGGAACGTCCTGGAGAACCTGGCGGCGGCCCTGCGCAGTGACGACGATATCATTCTCGTCATCCTGCTGCGTGGTCGGCTGCGCGGTGGTCGCGGCATTGGGCTGATCGCCCTGCGCATGGGCCAGGCCGGGCGTGACGAGCGCGAAGACGCCTGCGGACAGCAGCCAATATTTCTTGGACATGAAAGATCCTCCCCGATCCCGATTGCTCTGTTTGGGAGGAAAGCTAACGTGCACGGAAACCTTACGCCAGCGGAAACACCGCGGTTTCCCGCAGGTTTGAGGGCCTTATGGCAAATCCGCAACAGAAGAGTTGCAACCTGAAACGGGCTGATTTGCTTGCCGTTACGGAAAGGCTGGCTTTCTGTTCGCGGGTCAAAAGGCCGCGAAATGCGGGAGCGGCGCCGAAGCCGGGCTCCGGCGCCCCTCGCGTGCGTTCCGAGAGAGCGAAGGACCCTATTTGGGGGCCAGCACCATCAGCATCTGGCGGCCTTCCATGCGCGGATGCTGCTCGACCTTGGCGGTCTCGGCGACGTCCGCCTGGACGCGCTGCAACAGGCGCATGCCGAGCTCGCCATGAGCCAGTTCGCGGCCCCGGAAGCGCAGCGTGACCTTCACCTTGTCGCCCTCGCCGATGAAGTCGTTCACCTTGCGCATCTTCACGTCATAATCGTGATCGTCGATGTTCGGACGCATCTTGATCTCCTTGATCTCCTGCGTCTTCTGCGATTTGCGGGCGAGGTTGGCCTTTTTCTGGGCCTCATATTTGTATTTGCCGACGTCCAGAAACTTGCAGACGGGCGGATCGGCATTGGGGGAGACCTCGACGAGGTCAAGGCCGACTTCGGCGGCCTGCTCGATCGCTTCTGCGGTCAGCATGACCCCCAGATTCTCGCCATTCTCATCGATCACGCGCACCTTGGGCACGGAGATGAATTCGTTGAAGCGGGGGCCATTGAGCGGCGGGGCGGTAGGGCGCCGGTTGAGCGGGGGACGTATCGTCGTTTCTCCTGAAGTGATGAAGCAGCGCCTCACCTAGTCAATAAAGCGGCTGAATGAAAGATGGACGAGGCCAAGGGGGCGCATTTCACGCCTCCCTGGGCCCGTTCAGCCCCGCAGATCGGGCGGCAGCGCCTCGAGCGCGAGCCGTTCCGCGATCGCGTCGAGCGCCAGCACCTCCTGCCGGGCGTCGGCGCCGAGCGGGCGCAGCGCAACCGTGCGCTCCTCCGCCTCGCGCTTGCCGACGACCAGCAGGTAGGGGGTATGGGCGAGGCTGTGCTCGCGCACCTTGTAGTTGATCTTCTCGTTGCGGACATCGAGCGCCACCCGGAGACCCCTTGCCTCCAGCGCCGCCACGACCTCGCGGGCATAATCGTCCGCATCGGAGACGATCGTCGCCACCGCCACCTGCACCGGCGCCAGCCAGAGCGGGAAGCGGCCGGCATGATGCTCGATCAGGATGCCGAGGAAGCGCTCGAACGTGCCGAGAATCGCCCGGTGGAGCATGACCGGCGTGTGCTTCTCGCCGTCCTCGCCGATATAGAAGGCGCCGAGGTGGAATTCGAGCTTGGGCGAATAGAAGGCACCCTCGCCGGGCAGCTCCTCCCACTGATATTCGGGGCCGTCGCGACCGGCGAGGTGGACGGCGTCGCGCAGGTCCTGCTCGGCCCGGTCCCAGGTCTCGTCGCTGCCGTGGCGCTGCTCCGGCCGAAGCGCGAGCTTGATCGCATAATCGGCGAAGCCGAGGTCGCGGTAGATCGAATCCAGCAGGTCGCAGAAGCTTCGCGTCTCGGCGACGATCTGGTCCTCCCGGCAGAAGATATGGGCATCGTCCTGCGTGAACTGGCGGACCCGGAGGATGCCGTGCAGCGCGCCGTGCGGCTCGTTGCGGTGGCAGCAGCCGAATTCGGCGAGCCGGATCGGCAGGTCGCGATAGGATTTGATGCCCTGGCGGAAGATCAGGATGTGCGCCGGGCAGTTCATCGGCTTCAGCGCCATCAGCTCGGCGTCCCCGGAAAGGACCGGTCCCTCCTCTTCCGTGCCCGGAATCTCGTCGGGGACGACGAACATGTTCTCGCGATACTTGCCCCAGTGGCCGGATGCCTCCCACTGGCGGGCGTCCATCAGCTGCGGCGTCTTCACCTCGCGATAGCCGGCCGCATCGAGCCGGCGGCGCATATAGGCCTCAAGCTGGCGCCAGATGATGTAGCCGTTCGCATGCCAGAAGACCGAGCCGTGCGCCTCCTGCTGGAGGTGGAACAGGTCCATTTCCTGGCCGATCTTGCGGTGGTCGCGTTTGGCCGCCTCCTCCAGCCGCACCAGATGCGCATCGAGCTGCTTCCGGTTCAGCCAGCCCGTCCCGTAGATACGCGAAAGCTGCGGATTGTTCTGGTCGCCGCGCCAATAGGCGCCCGAGACGCGCGTCAGCCGGAACGCGTCCGGATCGAGCTTGCCCGTCGAGGCGAGGTGCGGGCCACGGCACATGTCGAGCCAGTCGCCGCCCGACCAGTAGACCGTCAGCTCCTCGCCCTCCGGCAGCTCGGCCGCCCATTCGGCCTTGAAGCTCTCGCCCTGTTCCTGCCAGCGCCTGATCAGCTGGTCGCGCGGCCAGACCTCCCGCTTCAGCGGCTTGTCGGCGCGGATCAGGCGCCGCATCTCCTCCTCGATGACCGGGAGATCCTCGTCCGTGAACGGGCCGCGTTCGGCCGGCGGCGCGAAATCGTAATAGAAGCCGTCGTCCGTCGCCGGGCCGAAGGTGATCTGCGTGCCCGGGAACAGGTTCTGCACCGCCTCGGCGAGGATATGGGCATAATCGTGCCGCGCCAGCTCCAGCGCGTCCGCCTCGTCGCGCGCCGTGACCAGGGCGAGCTCGCTGTCGCCCTCGAACGGCCGGCCGATGTCGCGAAGCTCGCCATTGACACGTGCGGCCAGCGCCGCCTTCGCCAGGCCCGGGCCGATCGCCGCGGCCACGTCCGCGGGCGTCGCGCCGCGCGCGACCTCGCGAACCGAGCCGTCGGGAAGCCTGATCGAAAACATATCCATGACCGTTCCTGTTCTTTGCGCGCCTAATGCACGGCTCGGCGTCCGAGGAAAAGAGCGGAACGGGAGAGAGACGCCGGCTCACCCGTTCCCGGGCGAGCCACCGGCGGCGTCGGCTAGACGCGCAGCCCGACGGCCCCCGGAAGATCCGGGGCGGTGGTAGTCGTCGCGAAGGCGAAGCGCTGCTGCATGGGGGCGACATAGCGCCGCAGGCCCGGGAAATCCAGTCGTGTAAAGCAACCTTGACAGCCGGACGAATCACCGTGTAAAGGACGCTTGACTGACTGAAAAGGAAACTTTCCATGGCGTTCGATGCCGAACCTGCAAACCCACCGCGCGGCCGGCTCGTCGCTTCGATGATCCTGTTCGTGCTGCTGATGGGCGCCACGCCGGCGCTGGCCGAGACATGGGGGATCGAAGGCGTTGCCCTTCTTCCCTTCTTTCTGCCGGCGCTCGCCGCCCTGGTCTGGATGAGCAGCGAGGTCGCGCTCTACTCGCGACGCAAGGGCTGCGCGACGGCGGCCGGGATGGCCTATAACCGGCGCATGCTGCCGCTGTCGGCAGCCTATGTCGTGGTCATGCTCGGCGCGATCCTGATGCACGACCGCCTGCATGTCTCCGGACCGGCGCTCTACGTGATCGCGGTGCTGCCGGCGCTGCCGCTCATCGGCGTCGTCTGGGCGATGGGCCGCTTCCTGATCGAGGAGACGGACGAATATCAGCGCGCGCTGGCGGTCCGGAAGATGCTGGTGGCAACCGGCTTCCTGCTGGTCGTCGCGACCATCTGGGGCTTTCTCGAGGAGTTCGGCCTGGCCCCGCATCTGCCCGCTTACTGGTGCTTCATCGTCTGGTGCTTCGGGCTCGGCGCGGGCGCCTGCTGGAGCAAATTCAGGGCATGAAGAACCGGCTCAAGCTGCTTCGCGCTGAGCGCGACTGGAGCCAGCAGGATCTGGCCGAGCGGCTCGGCGTCTCGCGGCAGAGCGTCAATGCGATCGAGACCGGCAAATATGATCCGAGCCTGCCGCTCGCCTTCCGGATCGCCGCTCTGTTCGCCCTGCCGATCGAGGCGATCTTCTCGAACGACTGATTATTCAAAGACCCCAAAGGACAGCCAATCATGAAGCTCTATCGTCTTGCCGCCCTGCTGGGCCTCGCCTGCCTGACTCCGCAGATCGCGCGCGCCGCGCCGGCCGCGACTCCCGCCGCTCCGTCGGCCGAGACCCGCCTGCCCCATATTTCCGTCCGGTCGATCGGCCGCGGCGCGCCGGTGGTGCTGATTCCCGGCCTGGCCACGCCGCGCGCCGTCTGGAGCGCGATCGCCCCCGAACTGGCCCGCGGCCATCGCGTCCTTCTCGTCCAGGTGAACGGCTTCGGCGGCGACGATCCGTCCGCCAACCTGCAGGACGGCATCCTCGCCGGCGTGGTCGAGGACCTCGTCCATTATCTCGACGCCAACCGGATCCGCCGGCCCGCCGTGATCGGCCATTCGATGGGCGGCCTCATCGGCATGATGCTGGCAAGGGCCCATCCGGATCATGTCGGCCGGCTGATGATCGTCGATTCGCTGCCCTTCTTCGGGGTGCTGATGGCGCCGAACGCGACGGTCGAGACGGTGCGGCCGGTCGCCGGGCAGCTGCGTTCGATGATGCAGGCCCAGACGGGTCCGCAGCCGTCGCCGCCGGGCATGTCGCTCACCGACGCCGGGCGCGCGCAGGTCGCCGCCTGGATGAATGCCGCCAACCACCAGGTCACCGGACAGGCCGCTTTTGAGGATCTGACCAGCGACCTTCGCGCCGACGTGCCGGCGATCGGCCGGGTCCCGACCACGGTGCTTTATGCCGTGCCCGATCCGGCGAACGCGGCGATGTTCCGCACCACCTTCGCCGGTGCCTATGCCGCCGCGCCCTCGATCCGCGTGGTCCCGGTCGAGAACAGCGCGCATTTCATCATGCTCGATCAGCCCGATCGCTTCCGCGAGGCAGTCATGGCCTTTCTCGCCACCCGCTAATTGTTTCCGCGCTCAAACAGTTCGCAAGGCTAAGCGTCGCCCGGATGGCGGGCTCTCTCGCCATCCGGCTCGGCTGCTGCTAGCGCCGCCGCCATGACCCGGATCGATTATGTCGCCGCCCGCCCGGGCGTGCAGCTCGCCTATCAGCACCGCCTTGGTCGGGGGCCGACGCTCGTCTTCCTGCCCGGCTATGCCTCCGACATGACCGGCGCCAAGGCGAGCGCGCTCGCCGACTGGACGGCCCGCACCGGCCGGGCCAGCCTGTTCTTCGATTATGCCGGCTGCGGGCAGAGCAGCGGCGACTTCGAGGCGCAGAGCTTCCGCGACTGGCTCGGCGACGCGCTCCACCTGATCGACCATGTCGTTCGGGAGGGGCCGCTGCTGCTCGTTGGCTCCTCCATGGGCGGCTGGCTGATGCTCCATCTCGCCCTCGCCCGGCCGCAGCGGATCAGCGCGCTGGTCGGGATCGCCGCCGCGCCCGACTTCACCGACTGGGGCTTCACCGCCGAGCAGAAGCTGGCGATCGCGCGCGACGGCCGGCTCGAGGAGCCCAATCCCTACGGCCCGGAGCCGGTCGTGACCACCCGCGCCTTCTTCGAAAGCGCCGAGGCGCACCGCCTCCTGCATGTTGAAATCCCGATCGATTGCCCGGTGCGGCTTCTCCACGGCATGCGCGACACCGACGTGCCGCCGCAGATCGCGGCCGAGCTGATGGCCAGGCTCCGTTCAGCCGACGTGCAGACGATCCTCGTCAAGCAGGGCGACCATCGCCTCTCGCGCGACCAGGATATCGACCTCCTGCTCGAAACCGTCTCCAACCTGCTGGACTGACATGCTGCTTTCCGCGTTCGCCCTCGCCGCCCTCCAGACCCCCGCGCCTGCCCAGCGACCCCGGACCGACAATGACCGGCTCCGCGCCTGCGTCGCATTGGTCCGCTCCAACCCGCAGCAGGCCGCCGCCGAGGCGCAGGCCTGGCTGGAGGAGCAGGGCGCGCGCCGGCTGGCGGCGCGGCGCTGCCTCGGCTTGGCCTTTGTCGCGCAGGAGCAATGGGCGGCCGCCGCCACCGTCTACGAGCAGGCGGCGCAGGAGGCGGAGGCCGCGAACGAT
>SMEU01000147.1_pt1 | contig 12639 bp, 12 predicted proteins | sample 2456051 | NCBI WGS metagenome assembly SMEU01 (sample SAMN10132600, study PRJNA489261) | soil metagenome | isolation source: day120 un-amended silt loam soil | place: USA | collected 2015-05-01
GCAAGGGCCGCGTCGTCCGCCAGGGCATTCGCGATTATGGCCGCCTCCGCATCGACCGGCGCACCGACCCGCGCGGCTTCAATTATTACTGGTTCGGCCTTTGCCCGATCGCGCACACGCCCGGCCATGCCACCGACCTGGAGGCGGTCGCCGACGGCTATGTCGCGGTGACGCCACTGCACCTCGACCTGACCCACGACGCCTCGCTGGAAACCATCGGCGCACTGTATCCCTGAAAACGCCGCCTCCAGTCTCGCGACAGACAAGGAAAAGGAGCCGAAACTCGCGGTTTCGGCCCCCTGCCGTCTTCATCATTTCATCGCTCCGGCGCCCTGATCGACGCCGGAAGCGTCCGATTTCTATTCGATCGGCATATCGACACAGAAGATCGGGCCGTTGGGATAGATCTGAAAGCAGCCCGGCGGCAGCGGGCCGTCGAACGACACCAGAGCATGGTGCGGGGTCGCACTGGCGGGCATTGCAAAGGTCGAAATCGCAAGCACGGTCGAGTAAAATAAGGCTTTCATGATCCTCTCCCCCAAAATCTTGTACCGCTTTTTCACGTAACCCCGAATGGCGTTACTTGAGCATGGCTAATTTTGGATTCCAGCGGAGTCAAACAACATTGTCACAATCGTGTTTTTTTCGCCGGACTGAAAGCATCAGGAATTGTCCGGGAAGCACTTATCGCCCCTTTTTTTGACCATGGTCCGCGCGCTCACCACGCCCCGCGCGGCGCCCCCTAGGAAAATCACGCAATTGCCACTATGTGGCGCGCTCCCATGGAAACGATTGAACTTCCTGCGCCGCCCAGGGTCGGCATGGTCTCGCTCGGCTGTCCCAAGGCTCTGGTCGACAGCGAGCGGATTCTGACCAAGCTGCGCGCCGACGGCTATCAGATGTCGCCCGATTATGCGGGCGCCGACGTCGTGCTGGTCAACACCTGCGGCTTCCTCGACAGCGCCAAGGAGGAGAGTCTGAGCGCGATCGGCGAGGCGATCGCCGAGAACGGCCGGGTGATCGTCACCGGCTGCATGGGCAAGGAGGCCGAGCTGATCCGCGCGCGCTTCCCGGAGGTGCTCGCGATCACCGGCGCCGCGCAATATGAGGACGTGGTGGGCGCCGTCCATGTCGCCGCGCCGATCCCGCCCAGCGCCTATCTGAACCTGGTGCCGGATGCGGGCCTGAAGCTCACCCCGCGTCACTACAGCTATCTGAAGATTTCCGAGGGCTGCAATCACCGCTGCGCCTTCTGCATCATCCCGAGCCTGCGCGGCGACCTGGTCAGCCGCCGCCCGGACGCGATCCTGCGCGAGGCGGAGAAACTGGTCGCCGCGGGCACGAAGGAGCTGCTGGTCATCAGCCAGGACACCTCGGCTTATGGCGTGGACCTGAAGCATGCCTCCTGGCCCTGGAAGGGCGGCGAGGTGCGCGCCCATATGACCGATCTCGCCCGCGAGCTCGGCAAGCTCGGCACGCCCGACAATGAGGTTTGGGTGCGGCTCCACTACGTCTACCCCTATCCGCACGTGGACAGGGTCGTGCCCCTGATGGCCGAGGGCCTGGTCCTCCCCTATCTCGACATCCCCTTCCAGCATGCCAGCCCGACGGTGCTGAAAAGCATGAAGCGGCCGGCCAACGAGGCGCAGGTGCTGGAGCGGATCCGGGGCTGGCGCGAAATCTGCCCCGACATCGCGATCCGCTCGACCTTCATCGTCGGCTTCCCCGGCGAGACGGACGCGGATTTCGACTATCTGCTCGAATGGCTGGACGAGGCGCAGCTCGACCGGGTCGGCGCCTTCAAGTTCGAGCCGGTGAGCGGCGCCGCGGCGAACGACCTGCCGGGCGTGGTCCCGGAAGCGGTGAAGGAAGAGCGCTACGCGCGCTTCATGGAGAGGACCGCCGCCATCTCCGCCGCCAAGCTGGCGGCGAAGGTCGGCCGCACGCTCGACGTGATCATCGACGCGGTGGATCCGGAAGGCGGCGCCACCGGACGCTCCGGGGCCGATGCGCCGGAGATTGACGGCGAGGTCCATTTGCGCGACGCCGGGCATCTGACGCAGGGCGATATCGTCCCGGTGCTGATCGAGGATGCCGACGAGCATGACCTGTTCGGGGTGCCAGCCGCGCAGTAACGCGCATGGGTGAAATCGCCCAGGCTCCGGACCCTGGGACAAAAGCTACGCAGCCCTCGCCCCGTCCCCGCCTCGCCGCGCTCGACAGCTTTCGCGGGTTGACGGTCGCAGGCATGATCATCGTCAACACGCCGGGTTCGGCCGAGCATGTCTGGTGGCCGCTCGATCATGCCGCATGGCACGGCTTCACGCCGACCGATCTCGTGTTCCCGGCCTTCCTCTGCGCGATGGGCGTCGCCCTCGGCCTGTCCTTCCCGCGCATCGTGGATGCAAAGCTGTGGCGGCGCGTCGCCTGGCGAGTGTTCGCATTGATCGCGATCGGCTTCGCGTGGCGGTTGCTTGTGCAGGGGAGCTTCGACAGTTTTCGGCTCCTTGGCGTGTTGCAGCGCCTCGGCCTCTGCTTCGGGCTCGCCGCGAGCTTCGCGATCCTCACCGCGCGCCGCGCCCCCGACGGCAGGAAGCGTCTCAATCCCACGGCGATCCTCATTGCGATTATCGTCCTGGTGCTCGGCTATTGGGCGGCGATGGCGCTTGGCGGGGATTATACGCCCGAGGGCAATCTCGCCGGGCAGATCGACCGCCTTGTGCTCGGCACGAACCATATGTGGCGGGCGGGCACGGATGCTGCCGGCAATGTCGTCTACGATCCCGAGGGGCTGCTCTCCACTTTGCCGGCCACCGCCAATGTGCTGTTCGGCCTGCTCGCCGCGCTCGCCTGGCAGCGCGCGCGCGATCGATCGATCCTGTGGATCGCGCTGGCCGGCGTCGCGCTTACCCTGCTCGGTCTCGCGCTCGCCCCTTGGTTCCCGCTCAACAAACGGATCTGGACGAGCAGCTTCGTGCTGCTGACGACGGGCCTGTCCGCCTTGCTCTTCGCCTTCTGTATCGTCGCGACCAGGAGCGCGACGGTCCGCCGCCTGTTTCTGCCCTTCGACATGTTCGGGATGAACGCGATCCTCGCTTATATGGTCTCGCTGCTCATCGGTCTGGGCGGGATGAGGCTGGGTTATCAGGCCGCTGCGTTCGACGCGATCGACGGGGTGCTCCACGCCCCTTATGTCTCGTCCTTCCTCTACGCGCTGGCGGTGCTGCTCGTCACATTGGCGCTCCTGATCCCGCTGCACGGGCGCGGTATCCACCTGCGGCTGTGACGTGGCGATCCGGAACCCGGTGAGGCCGTCCATGTTCTGATTCCGCGAGGAGTAATCTATGTTCAGGAGCGTCAACCCGGCCACCGGCGAGGAGATCGCCACCTATCCTGAACTGTCGGCGGACGATGTCGACGCCAAGCTCGACAAGGCGACCGCCGCCTTCCGCAACTGGCGGCTGACCGATCTCTCCGAGCGCAGCGCGCTGCTTGGCAGGATCGCCGACCGCTTCGAGGCGGAGAAGGAGCGGCTGGCGCGGATGGCGACCCTCGAAATGGGCAAGACCCTGGCGAGCGCGGTCGCCGAGGTCGAGAAGAGCATTCTCGGTTTCCGGATCTACGCCAAGGACGGCCGCGACATGCTCGCGGTGCAGCGCCAGACGGTGGCGGGCGGCGGCACGGCGGAGCTTCACTGGCTCCCGATCGGTCCCGTGCTCGCCGTGATGCCCTGGAACTTCCCCTACTGGCAGGTGGTGCGTTTCCTCGCCCCGGCGATCATGGCCGGCAATGCCGCCCTGCTGAAACATGCCAGCATCGTCCAGGGAGTCGCCGGGCTGATCGAGGAGATGGTGATCGACGCGGGCGCGCCCGAGGGCCTGTTCCAGAATCTCGCGATCAAGGCGAAGGCGGTCGATGCCCTGATCGCGGACGAGCGCATTGCCGCCGTCACCCTGACCGGCAGCGAGGGCGCCGGCATTGCGGTCGCCGAGGCAGCCGGCAAGGCGCTCAAGAAGGTGGTGCTGGAGCTCGGCGGCTCCGATCCCTTCATCGTCATGCCGTCCGCCGATCTCGACAAGGCCGTGGCCGCGGCGGTCAAGGCACGCATCCAGAATACCGGCCAGTCCTGCATCTGCGCCAAGCGGATGATCGTCCACGGCGATTGCTACGACACCTTCCTTGCGAAATTCTCGGCGGCGATGAAGGCGGTGAAGGCGGGCGATCCGTTCGACAGGGCGACCGACATGGGCCCGCTCTCCAGCATGGCGCAGCGCGACACCGTGCTCGGCCAACTGGACGAGGCGAAGAAGTCGGGCGCCAAATTGCTGTTCGGCGGCGAGACGATCGGCGACCGGGGCGCGTTCCTTTCGGCCGGTATCCTGACCGACGTCGATCCCGACGGTCCGCTGAAGCACGAGGAGATTTTCGGACCGATCGCGATGCTGTTCAAGGCGGCAGATCTCGAGGATGCGATCCGGATTGCCAACGACATCCCCTTCGGCCTCGGCTCCTCGGCCTGGACGAACGACAAGGCCGAACAGGCGCGTTTCGTCCGCGACATCGAGGCCGGGATGACCGCGATCAACCAGATGCTTGCCTCCGCGCCCGAGGCGCCGTTCGGCGGCGTGAAACGCTCCGGCCATGGCCGCGAGCTCAGCCGCTACGGCCTGCATGAATTCATGAACCTGAAGACGGTGATGATTCCCGCGGGCGCCTGAGCTAGGCAGACAGGATGATCGACCTCAAAGCCCTGCTGAAGCCCGATCAGGGCCAGCCCGCCACGCCGCTCCACCTCGTCGACAAGAAGGGCTTCGAGGCCTGGCTGAAGGAGCAGCCGGCGCGCGTGCGCAAGGCGGTGGAGGCACAGGGCTTCAAGGGCGAGGGCTTCCAGCTCGCCATCCTCCCCGGCGAGCGGGACGAATGGTCGGCGGTGCTCGGGGTCGCCAATGTCGAGGAGCTCAGCCCCTGGTGTCTCGCCAAAGCGGCCGAAAGCCTGCCCGAGGGCAGCTATCGGGTCGCCGGGCGCGGACCGGGACCCGCCGTGCTGGGCTGGCTGCTCGGCCAGTACCGGTTCGAGCGCTACAAGAAGGAGCCGGCCGCCAAAGGCGCGCGGGTTCTGCTCACCGACGAGCCGGCGCGGATCGACGAGACGGTGCTGGTCGCCGAAGCCACCTTCCTGGTCCGCGACCTGGTCAACATCCCGGCCGGCGATCTCGGTCCGGCCGAGCTGGAAATGGCGGTGCTGTCGCTGGCCGACGAGAGCGGCGCGAAGGTCAGCGTCACCCGCGACAATGCGCTGACCGAAGGCTGTCCGATGATCGCGGCGGTGGGCCGCGCCGCCGCGCCGGGCCGGGAGCCGCGGCTGATCGAGCTCGAACATGGCGACCAGCGCCATCCCCGAATCGCCGTGGTCGGCAAGGGCGTCTGCTTCGATTCGGGCGGGCTCGACATCAAGCCCTCGTCGGGCATGCGGCTGATGAAGAAGGACATGGGCGGGGCCGCGCATGCGCTCGCGCTGGCGCGACTGATCATCAGGAGCCGCCTGCCCGTCCGCCTGCACCTGCTCATCCCGGCGGTCGAGAATGCGGTGTCGGGTGCTGCCTTCCGCCCGGGCGACATCCTGAACAGCCGCAACGGCAATACCGATGCCGAAGGCCGGCTGATCCTCGCCGACGCGCTGACCCGCGCGCTGGAGGAGAAACCGGCGCTGATCGTCGACTTCGCGACCCTGACCGGCGCCGCGCGGGTCGCGCTGGGCCCCGATCTCCCGGCCTTGTTCGTCAATGACGAGGCGCTGGCCGAAAGCCTGCTCGCGCAGGGCCATGCGGTCTCCGACCCGCTCTGGCGGATGCCGCTCTGGCAACCTTATGCCGAGATGCTGTCCTCGGACGTCGCCGACCTCGGCAACATGGCCGATGCGCCCATGGCGGGGGCGGTGACGGCGGCGCTGTTCCTGCAGAAATTCGTGCCCGCGGAGGTTCCCTGGGCGCATCTCGACACCTTCGCCTGGCGTCCCTCGGCCAAGCCCGGCCGACCCAAGGGCGGCGACGCGCTGGGCCTGCGCGCGGTCTGGGAAATGTTGAAAACGCGCCACGCAAAGTGACCGTTCGATCCCTTTTTAAGACAGAATCGCAACAAAAGCGCGTCTGACTGGTTGTTGCCCCGTAACGTCGATCAGTTTTTGTGGAGCAGTTCCCGTGGCCGACCAAGCCCTTGGCAGCTGGATGCGCACCCTCATCGCGTATGTGCGTTCCGGCGAGCCCGACCTTACCAACCGCCAGATGGCGCTGATGCTGCTGGTTTATCTGACGCCTGGACCGCACACCGTGCGCGGCCTTGCCGAGCGGCTGGGCGTCTCGAAGCCGGTGATCACGCGCGCCTTGAATACGCTGGGTGCGCTCGGCTATCTGCGGCGCGTTCGCGATGAGAGCGATCGGCGTAACGTCTTCGTCGCGAAGACTGGCAGTGGACAGGATTTCCTTGAAGGCTTCGAACGCAATCTCCAGGCCGGGAGCGGCCAAAGCAGCGGCGGCGAAAGCGCAGGCCGGAGCGGCGGATCCCGAGGTGCCGGCGAACGAGGCCTGCTCTTCCAGAACGGATGAGTGGTTCCGTCTGACCGGGCCGTCGTTGACGCTCGACCCGCGAATCCACGCCTATCGCGACGATATCGCCGATATCGGCCTCGCCGGCCAGGTGCTCGCCCCGCATTATGCGCGGCCGCTGGTTCGGGCCTGCGGCTCCCGCGCCGCCACCCTCCACGCCGCGCCCGACGAGCAGAGCCTGGCGATCACCGAATTGCTTCCCGGCGAGGAATTCGCCGTGCTCGAATATGCCGGCGGCTGGGCCTGGGGCTATGCCCGCGCCGATCATGTCGTCGGCTATGTCGAGGCGATCGCGCTGACCGAGCCGGGCGCGGCTACCCACATCGTCTGCGAGAAATGCGCCCCGGTCGCGCCCGACGGCCGCATCACCTCCACGATCATCGCCCATCTGCCGATGGGCGCGCGCCTGCACGGCACCGAGCAGGGCGCCTGTCTCGCCACCGAATATGGCTGCGTCAGCCTCGCCCATCTGCGGCCGATCGACGACCGCGAGCCCGACCCCGTGCGCAGCGCCGAGCGGCTGATGAACGTGGCCTACCGTGCCGGCGGACGGACCCTTGAAGGGATTGACGGCCCCGGCCTGATCCAGCTCGCGCTGAGCCTGGCTGGCCTGCCCGCGCCGCATTTCAGCGACCAGCAGCGGCGGCTCGGCAACGAGGTGCCGGAGCTGGCGCCGTCGCGGCGAGGCGACCTCGTCTTCGGCGAGGAGGGCGGCGGCGGCCTGATGATCGACGATCTGCTGATGATCCATGCAAGCAAGGCCGCCGGCAAGGTGACCGTTTCCCCCGCCGCGAGCCTCGGGACGATCGTCCGCCGCCGCTTCTGACCTGCATTGCGCTCGTCTGGTTCGCGGCCAGGGGTGCGGCGTGAGGGCGACTAGGGAATTTCGCCGCGTGCGCGCCTGAGCGCGCGCCAGCGTTCGACATTGGCATTGTGCTCGGCGAGCGTGGTCGCGAAGACGTGGCCGCCGCTGCCGTCGGCGACGAAATAGAGCGCCGGTGTCGGTGCGGGGTCGAGCACCGCGGCGATCGAGAGCCGGCCCGGATTGGCGATCGGCCCCTCGGGCAGGCCGCGGATCACATAGGTGTTGTAGCCGTTGCGGGCGCGCAGCTCCGAGGCGAGGATCCGGCGGCCGAGCGGGCGGCCCCGGGTCACCGGATAGATGACCGTAGGATCGGCCTGGAGCGGCATCCCCTGCCGCAGGCGGTTTGAATAGACGCCGGCGACGAGGCGGCGCTCGGCCGCTTTGGCGGTTTCCTTCTCCACGATCGAGGCGAGAATGACGGCCTGCTCGGGCGTCGAGACGGCGATGCCCGGCCGCCGTCGCGCCCAGAGCCGCGCCAGCTCAGTCCGCATCGCATTCTGCATCCGCGCCAGCAGCGCGGCGCGCGTCTCGCCGCGCCGGTAGGTATAGCCGCCGGGAAGCACGCTCCCCTCCGCCGGCACCGCCACGTCGCCCCCGAGATAGGCGGCGCGCAGCAAGCGCTCGCGGACGAGCACCGACGGCAGCCCCTCGGGAATGACGACCGTGCGCACGACCGGCCGGCCATGCTGGAGCTGATCGAGAATCCTGGCCGCGCTGGCGCCGCGCGGGATCACGAACTCGCCCGCCTGGATCGGGTCGCGCGAGCCGAACAGGCGGGCGAAGAAGCGGAAGCTACCGGCGCCGCGGATCAGGCCCTCGCCGGCGAGCTGGTCCGCGGCGCGGCTGACGCTGGTGCCTTCGGCGACGATCACCGTCCGGTCCTCGCCGGACGGCCCGGGCCCGACCCAGAGCAGCCAGACGGAAAGGAAGGCCGCGAGCAGCAGCGCCACCGGCACGAAGATCAGAATCCGCCGTTTCGTGAAGTGGCGGCGCATGGCGCGGCCCGTCCCTAGACCGCCTTCATCACCAGGCTGGCATTGGTGCCGCCGAAGCCGAAGCTGTTGTTCAGCACCGCCTTCACCTCCCGCTGCCGCGCCTTGTGCGGGACGAGATCGACGCCCTCGGTGCCCTCGTCCGGATTGTCGAGGTTCAGGGTCGGCGGCACGATCTGGTCGCGGATCGCGAGGATGCAGAAGATCGCCTCGACCGCGCCCGCGCCGCCCAGCAGATGGCCGATCGCCGACTTGGTCGAGCTCATCGAGACCTTGCCGATCGCATTGCCGAACAGCCGCTTCACGGCGCTTAGCTCGATCGTGTCGGCCATGGTCGAGGTGCCGTGCGCGTTGATATAGTCGATGTCGCTCGGCGTCATGCCGGCCTTCTTCAGCGCCATTTCCATCGAGCGATAGGCGCCGAAGCCGTCCGGATGCGGCGCCGTCACGTGATGGGCGTCGCCGGACAGGCCATAGCCCACGACCTCGGCATAGATTTTCGCGCCCCGGGCCCTGGCATGCTCATATTCCTCGAGCACGACGACGCCCGCGCCCTCGCCCATGACAAAGCCCTCGCGGTCCCGGTCATAGGGCCGGCTCGCCTGCTCCGGCCGGTCGTTATAGCTCGTGTTGAGCGCCCGGGCCTGGGCGAAGCCGGCAATGCCGATCGGGCAGATCGTCGCTTCCGCGCCGCCTGCCAGCATGATGTCGGCATCGTCGTCGCGGATCATCCGCGCGGCGTCGCCGATCGAATGCGCGCCGGTCGAGCAGGCGGTGACGACCGCATGGTTCGGCCCCATCAGGCCGTATTTGATGCTCACCTGACCGGAGATCAGATTGATCAGCCGCCCGTGCACGAAATGCGGGGAGACTCGTCCCGGCCCTTTCTCGGCCAGCAACAGGCTTTCGCTTTCAATGCCCGGCAGGCCGCCGATCCCGGAGCCGATCGAGACGCCGGTGCGCAGCCGCGTCGCCTCGTCCATGTCGGTCAGGCCCGCATCCTCCAGCGCCTGCCCGGCCGCGTCGAGGCCGTAGACGATGAACGGATCGACCTGCCGCTGAATCTTGTGATCGACCCGCTTGCCGGGGTCGAAGCCATAGTCGTGATCGGCCGGCTTCACCTCGCAGGCGATCGTGCATTTCTGGTCGCTGGCGTCGAACCTCGTGATCGGCCCGGCGCCGCTCTTCCCGGCGATCAGGTTCCGCCAGCTCGTCTCGACGTCGCCGCCGAGCGGCGTGACAAGACCCAGACCAGTGACCACTACACGGCGCATCGGCGCACTCCTTGAAGACAAAACGGCCCTTAACGGCAAACGGCTCCCCGAACCAAGGCGGGGAGCCGCTATTCAAATGGATCGGCTCGACCGCCGCCCGGGGCGGGCGACCAGCGAAGGCGGGTTACGCCTTGTTCTGGTCGATATAGTCGATCGCGTCCTTGACGGTGGTGATCTTCTCGGCGGCATCGTCCGGAATCTCGACTCCGAACTCTTCCTCGAAGGCCATGACGAGCTCGACGATATCGAGGCTGTCCGCGCCCAGATCGTCGATGAAGCTGGCCTCTTCGGTGACCTTGTCGGCCTCGACGCCGAGATGCTCGACAACGATCTTCTTAACGCGGTCGGAAGTCTCGCTCATAGTCCACCTTTCCCTAGCGGTGTTTCTTCGTTGGGACACGCCCTAGCCGCTCCCAAGGCCGTTAGGCAAGTGTGGAAGCCGTGCAGGAAGGACATGCTTAACGCTTCCTTGTGACCTGATGCGCCATCAGGACGCCATGGTCAGGCAATTGCGAAGCGGCGACTGGCTCACCGCCGACCGCATCCGAGCGGTCGCGTCGGTGTCGCTTGCGCTCAGCGGCCTGTCGATCCTCTACCTGCTCCTGACCGCGCACGGCACCCTTGACGCCTGGGGGCGCCCGCTCGGTACCGATTTCTCCGACGTCTGGACGGCCGGGCAGATGGCGCTGGACGGCCGCGCGCCGGAGGCCTGGAACTGGGCGGCGCATTATCAGGTGCAGCAGGCCGCGCATGGCGATCCGCGCGTGCCCTTTTACGGCTGGCATTATCCGCCGCCTTTCCTGCTGCTCGCGGCCCTGCTCGCCACCCTGCCCTATCTGGCGGCCCTCGCCGTCTGGCAGGCGGCCTCGCTCTGGGGCGCGGTGACCGTCTGTCGCGCGGCGTTGCCCGGGCGGACCGCCCTGCTCGCCATGCTGGGCGCCCCGGTCATTCTGATCTGCCTGACGCACGGCCAGAACGGCTTCCTCACCGCGGCCCTGCTCGGCGGCGGCCTCCTGTTGCTGGATCGCAGGCCGCTGCTCGCCGGCCTGCTGTTCGGCTGCCTGGTCTACAAGCCGCAATTCGCGCTGGTCGTGCCGCTGCTGCTGCTCGCCGGCGGCTATTGGCGCGCGGTTGCGGGGGCCTTTGCTTCCGCGGCCGTGCTGGTCGGCGCGACCCTGGCGATCTGGGGCTGGCCGGTCTGGCAGGCCTTCCTCGATTCGCTGCCGCTCACCCGCCAGATCGTGATCGAGCAGGGCGAGACGGGCTGGCACAAGATCCAGAGCCCGTTCGCCTGGGTGCGCATGTGGGGCGGCTCGGTGCCGCTCGCTTATACGGTGCAGGGCGTCGTCACCCTGGTGGCGGCGGGCGCGGTGCTCTGGCTGACCCGCGCCGCGCGGCCCAACCTGCGCAATGCGGCGGTCTGCGCCGCCGCCCTGCTCTCGACGCCTTATGTGCTGGACTATGATCTGGTCGTGCTCGGCCTCGGCGCGGCCTTCCTCGTCGCCGACGGGATCGAGCGCGGCTTCCTGCCCTGGGACAGGAGCCTGCTGGCGCTGGTCTGGATCGCCCCGCTGGTCGCGCGCCCGCTGGCCGAGGCGACCCTGATTCCGCTCGGCCAGGCCAGCATCGTCATCCTGTTCGCGCTGACCGTGCGGCGCTCCATTGCGTCCGGCCAGCCGCTCGCCGCGCGACCGCTCAGTTCGCGGCGAAACCCCGGCGCATGACGTAGGCGCTGAGCACGAAGCCCGCGAAGGCGCCCACCGAATTCTGGATCTCGGGGGTCCGACCGCGAAGCATGGTCTCGATCAGGTCCCTGTGGCGCTCGGCGAACTCACGCATCGCCCCAGCGTCGGTATGGTCCGGCCCCATCGCGGCGAGCAGGACAGGATCTTCCACGACCGCGCGTTCGAGCGGCGCGAGGTCGATCCCGGCCGCGGTCAGGCGTTGCCGCAATATGTCTCTGGCCAGGCCGGTGACATGATAGGCCGTGGCAAGATCGGAGGCGCGGCCGGTCCAGCCCAGTTGCCGCGCACAGGCTTCAGCGGCGGCCCGGACCACCTCCACACGCGCATCGTTGGGGCCGGCGGAGGCGACCAGCGCTTCCCCGGCGGCGTTTCGCTGCGCGTCGCTCAGTGCCGCGAGCGGACAGTCCAGCCCGGCCAGGTCGGTCGCGGCGGCCGGCGTCGCAACCATGGCGGCAATCGCGCCGAGCAGGAGCGGGACGAGCCTCACAGCATCGCCATCCCGCCGTTCACGTGCAACGTCTGGCCGGTGACGTAGCCGGCCTCCCGGCTGGCCAGATAGACCGCCGCGGCAGCGATATCCTCACCGGTGCCGAGATCGCCGACCGGGATCCGGCCAAGCAGGGCCTCCTTCTGCGCCTCCGGCAGAACGTCGGTCATCGCCGAGCGGATCATGCCCGGGGCGATGGTGTTGACGGTGATGCCGCGCGACGCGACCTCCTGCGCCAGCGACTTGGACAGGCCGATAATCCCGGCCTTGGACGCGGCATAATTGGCCTGCCCGGGATTGCCGGTGACTCCGACAACCGAGGTTACGGAGATGATCCGGCCGAAGCGCGCGCGCATCATCGGCTTCAGCGCCGCGCGGGCGAGGCGGAAGGCGGCCTCGAGGTTGATGCGGATGACGTCCGACCATTCCTCGTCCTTCATCCGCATTGCCAGATTGTCGCGGGTGACGCCCGCATTGTTGACGAGGATGTCGAGCTTCCCCAGGGCCTCGACCGCCTGCGGCACGAGCGCGTCCACCGCGGCGCCGTCGGAGAGGTTGCAGGGCAGCGCGACATGATCGCCGCCGAGCCCGGCGCGGAACGCCTCGAGCTTCTCGACATTGGAGCCCGACACGGCGAGCCGCGCGCCCTGCGCAGCAAGGCCCTTCGCGATGGC
>SMEU01000159.1_pt1 | contig 12624 bp, 10 predicted proteins | sample 2456051 | NCBI WGS metagenome assembly SMEU01 (sample SAMN10132600, study PRJNA489261) | soil metagenome | isolation source: day120 un-amended silt loam soil | place: USA | collected 2015-05-01
CGCTCGCCGCTGCCCGGCATGCACATGGCCGTCGCGCTGTGGCTCACCCGCGGCGCCAATAAGACTTTCCCGGTGCTGCGGCTCGACGGCCGCAACATCGGCGACTCGACCGCGATCATCGGCGCCCTCGAGCAGCACTACCCCGACCCGCCCCTCTACCCCGCTGACCCCGAGCAGCGCCGCCGCGCGCTGGAGCTGGAGGAGTTCTTCGACGAGGAGCTGGGCCCCCACATCCGCCTCCTCGTCTTCCACGAGCTGATCAACGAGCCCGAGATCTTCGCCCAGGTCGTCTCCGAAACCGTTCCGACCCCGCTCCCCATGCCGAAGAGCTTCACCGGCGCCTACGGCCGCGTCTACACCAGCCTCCGCTTTGGGGCCAAAAGCGACGACGCCGCCAAGAGTGCGAAGGCCAAGGTGGTCGCGGCGATGGACCGCCTCGACGCCGAGCTTGAGGCGGCCGACGGCGATTACCTGGTCGGGGACGGCTTCACGGTCGCCGATCTGACCGTCGCCGCGCTCTTCTACCCGTTGGTGGGCCCGGAGGAGGGGCCGCTGCCTCCCAACCAGCTGACCCCGCCCGCCTTCGAGCGCTTCCGCGAGGGCATGAGCCACCGCCCCGGCTACGTTTGGGTCGAGGAGATGTACCGTCGCCACCGGCAGCCCTCCGGCGCCTCGTCTCTCCACGAGTCTGCTCTTACCCGCCCATAGAGCGTGTAAGAGCAGACGGACGAGCGATCGTCGCCGAGGGGTCAGCCGCCGATCGGCGCACGGGGGTTGGCGCCCCAGAAAACCACGGTGCCGAGCATGCCGATGATGTGCACGAGGATGATGTTGACCACCATCGATTTCGCCGTTGCCGTCCCCACACCGACCGGCCCGCCGGAGGCGGTGTAGCCGTAGTAGCAGCCGACCAGCACGATCACGGTCGCCATCACCATCCCCTTGATCAGGCTGAAGAAGACGTCGGGGGGACTCTGGTACATCCAAAAGATCAGCGAGTAGCCGCCGGATGAGACGTCGCCGACCTGCTGGACGACCGCGATGTAGCTGGCGAGGTAGGCGAGCGCGATCCCGACCAGGTAGATGAACGGGATCGCGATCCAGGCGCCGAGCAGGCGGGTCGCAGCGAGGAAGGTGACCGGCTGGATCCCCATCACCTCCAGCGCGTCGATCTCGTCAGAGATCCGCATCGCGCCCAGCTCGGCGACGATCCCAGTCCCCACCTTGGCAGCAAGGATGTAGCCGAAGGCATAGGGGACGCCCTCGCGCAGGTCGCAGTAGGCCGAGAACAGCCCGGCCAGCGAGGGAGCGCCGATCGAGCGGTTGAAGTAGGCACCCTGGATCCCGCACTGGAGGCCGAGGATGAGGACGAAGGCCCAGATCACTATGGCTGAGCCGAAGATCAGGATCCCAGCCTGGCGCAGCCCCTCGCCGAAGAAGCGGAAGACCCGCCCGGAGAACACCTGGCCGGCGACCCGCGTCCCGAACTCGACGACCTCCCCGAAGGAGTCGAGCCAGTCGCGGGGGACGTCGAGCCAGCCGATCATCGAATCGACTGCAGTTCGGGATTGGTGGCGAGGAGGACCGAGGTGACGACGAACTGGAAGAAGAAAACTGCAACCAGCGTGATAACCACCGCCTGGTTGACCGCCCGGCCCACCCCGGCGGCGCCTCCGGAGGCGGTCATCCCCTTGTAGGAGCAGACGACGGCGATGATCGCACCGAACATCGTGCACATCAAAACCGAGGCAAGCAGATCGACGACGGTGGCGTTGGAGAACAGCGTGGCGAAGAAGCCGCCGAGTGCCTGGTGGTAGAGGAGCTCGGCGCCGATCCCGGCGGAGAGCCCGAAGACGATCGCGAATATGTCGAGCAGGCCGGTGATCAGGATCAGGGCCAGGAAGCGCGGCACGACCAGGTTCTTGATCGGATCGACGCCGAGCACCTGGAGGGCGTCGAGCTCCTCGCGGATCTTGCGGGCACCGAGGTCGGCGGTGATCGCGGTGCCGGCGACCCCGGCAACCACCACCGCGGTGACCAGCGGCCCGATCCAACGGATCGCGGTGAGTACGAAGAATCCGCCGAGCCGGTCGAGCGCGCCGAACAGGGAGAGCACCCCTGCCGCCTGCAGGCCCGGCGCGCCGAGGTTGAGCGCGAAGGTCGAGACCATCAACGGAAACCACGACAGCTTGAGCACGAAGAGCAGCTGGTCGACAAGCTCCTCGCCGAATGGATACGGCGGGCGGACCGCGGCGAGCAGCGTCCGCGTTACAGGCTTGGCGCCGCGCGCTACTGCTTCGCCCGCCACCAGATCGCCTCCCCGCGCCTGTGCTGTGCCATCGCTGACACGGTATCCCGGCTTGCTGTTCTAGTCAACTGGCACAGCAACCTTTGGTGCCGTGCCTATTGGCTGAAATGGACCCTATGCCCTATGGGGCGAGGACGATCTTTAGCGCTTCGCGGCGATCGTAGAGCTCGTAGGCCTCGGCCGCCTTGTCGAGCGGCATGTGGTGGGTGACCAGTGGGGTCGGATCCAACTTGCCGGCCTCGAGTAGATCGATCACGCGGTCGACGTGGGCGATCACGTTGGCGAGGCCGAGCCGCAGAGTCAGGCCCTTCAGCCAGGCAAGACCGAGCGGCACCTCGCCGCGGCCAGCATAGGCGCCGATCCCGGACACGGTGCCGGCGTCGCGGGCGAGGCTGACGGCGAGCTCGAGCGGGCCCGGGTCGCCGACCGCGTCGACCACGACGTCGACGCCGAGGCCATCGGTGGCGGCGCGTACCTCGCGCTTCGGCTCTTGCTCGGTCAGGTGGAGGGGCACCGCACCGAACGACTCGGCCATGCTCAGGCGCGGCTCGACCGAATCGATCGCAAAGACACGCGCGGCGCCGCTGGCGAGCGCGGCCTGCACCGCGCACACGGTGTCGCCGGCCCGCATCCCGGCGTGGGCAACGGCGTGGTAACCGGTCCCCATCACGTCGCCGGCAAACAGGGCGACGTCGGCCGACATCCCCTCCGGCACCCGGCGCAGGGTCAGGTTGGCGCGCGGGACAAGCAGCTGCTCGGCCTGCGCACCCTGGAGGTTCCCTAGCTTCGAGCCGTGGCCGAAGGTCTGCCCGTGGCGGCAGCGGTGGTAATCGCCACGCAGGCACGAGGAACAGGTCGCGCAGGCGGTGTGGAAGCAGCCGAGCACCCGGTCGCCGACGGCGACCCGCTCGACGTCCTCGCCGGCGGCGAGCACGGTGCCGACAAACTCGTGGCCGACCGTGAAGCCCTGCTCGACCGGCACCCGGCCGTGGTAGATGTGAAGGTCGGAGCCGCAGATGCCGCTCGCCTCGACCCGGACGATGGCGTCATCGGCCGCCGCGAGCTCGGGCTCGGGCTTCTCATCGATCCGGACCTGCTCCGGCGCCTGAAAGGTGACCGCGCGCATGCGGCCGCAACCGTACAGGCGGAGGGGACACCTAAGCGCTGACGCCGGCCACCTGGAAGCGGCTGCGTTCGCCCTCGGGGCTGGCGGTCTCGGCGATCCGCGCCTCGAGCGCCAGCTCTTTCTCGAAGTCGGCCGCCTCGCCGTGCTGGAAGGAGACGTCCTTGCCCTCGAGCAGCTCGATGAAGACCTCGACGAAGCGGGCGTCCAGCTGTTTGCCGGCGACACGCCGCAGCTCGGCGATCGCGTCGTAGCTCGACATCGGGGTCCGGTACGAATCGCGAGCGGTCATCACGTCGTAGGTGTCGGCCACGGAGATGATCCGCGCCAGCTCCGGGATTTCGTCGCCGGCCAGCCCGCGCGGGTATCCCTTGCCGTCGATCCGCTCGTGGTGGGCGAGGATGATCTCGGCGACCGGGCCGTAGCCGTCGAGCGAGGAGACAACGCGGGCGCCCTGCTGGGGATGGCGCTTGATCAGCATCCAGTCCTCGTCGGTGAGCGGCACGTTGGCCTTGAGGATGCGGTCGGGGAGGATGAACTTGCCGATGTCGTGCAGCAGCGCGGCGATGTGGACCAGCTCCTCCTCGCGCCGCGAGTATCCGGCGCGTTGGGCGATCGCCCGCGAGTAGCGGGCCACGGCGGCGCTGTGGCGCGCCGTCATCTGGTCCCGCAGGTCAAGCGTGCGCAGCATCGCGCTCAGCATCCCGACCTGGAAGCTGGCCAGCTGCTTGCTGCGCAGCAGCACCCGCAGCTTGGTCGAGAAGGAGGAGCGCTCGACGTAACAGCCGTAGCTGGCGATCAGCAGGAAGTTAAGCGCCAGGGCGAGCTGGAAGAGCGCGAAGACGCAGAGATAGAAGGACGGGTCCGAGGCGGTAAGGCCCAACGCGGTGATGCTCTCCTTGAAGACGATCCCGCCAACCAGTGGGAAGAGCGCGTAGGTGAGCAGGTTGTTGAGCAGGTAGTGCCACTCGTCACGCCAGCGCAGCCAGCCGGTGAGGATCGTGGCAACGCCGATCACGGCGGCCGGCGTGCCGCCGAGGAAGACCATGGCGACGACGAGGGCGAGGAAGCTGCCGGAGACCTTGACCTTCGACTCGGTCGACACGGCGGTGAGGTCGCTGAAGACCGAGAAGGCGAGCAGCACGGCGAAGAGGCCGAGGTCCCAGTTGCATTGGGGCGCCCGCCAAATCCCCCCGATGACGGTCAGGACGAGCACGCCGCACGTCCCTGCAATCGCTAGTCGAGTGGGTCGAGTCTGGACCATGTCTTCGGGGGATTGGCTGGGTGGACAGCGACAGGGGAGAAGATTCAGGGGCGCGGGCTCATTCCCTGCGCCGACCCGATCTGCCGCCCGCCGTGGCTATGCGGTCAGCTCCAAAGTAGTCGGGGGTACCGGAATAGGCAAGCCGGCATGGCTGCATGGCCAAATTCTCCCAAAATGCTCGGGTCTTTGTTTGCGGTTCCGGCCCTGGCGGAACCGCGAGCAGGTTGAATGCAGCCGACCCCGAAAAAGCGAAGGGGCGCCCCATCCGGACGCCCCTCGCGAAGACTGGTGCGGCCCACTAGAGCGGCCGCGGAGAAGATCTAGTGACGAAAGCCCATTATTTCTTGCCCTTTCGTGTCGGTTGAAGCCCGCAACGTTGTGCGCTGGACGTAGAGAACTTGCAAATCGCTGCACAGGTTGTAGCACAGGTTGGCGGAAACTTGTGCATCTGCAGGAAAAGTTGTGCACAAATGCGGTAGGACGACTGTCCAGCAATGCGTAGGCGACACCTAACCGAGCCCCTGCGACGCCCCCTTTTCCGCCGTCTTGCGACGACCTACGCGGTCAACGAGCTGGGCGACTGGATGGGAATCGTCGCCCTCTCGGTTCTCGTCTTCGACCGCACTGGCAGCGCCCTGGCGACGACCGCGCTCTTCCTCGGGACCCGCTTCCTGCCTGCGCTCCTGGCGCCGCTCCTGGTCACGCGGGGCGAGCGTCCGCCGCCCCGATACGCCTTGCCGGTCATCTATTGCGGCGAGGCGGCGGCATTCGGGGGGCTCGCCTTCTTCGCCGACCATTTCTCGCTCGCCGCGGTGATCGCGATCGCCGCACTTGACGGCGCCCTGGCGCTTACCGGCCGCGCGCTGACCCGGGCGGTGGTCGCCGCACTGCTCGGGGAGGGCGATGAGCTGCGAGCCGGCAACGCTCTGCTGAACGTCGCTTTCACCGGAGGGGCGGCGGTCGGCCCGGCGCTCGCCGGCCTTGTTGTCGCCGGATTCGGCGCCGAGACCGCGCTGCTGCTCGACGCCGCCTCGTTTTACGCGATCGCCTGGATCCTCTTCACGGCCGGCGCCCTGCCGCGGGCGGAGCCCGAACCCGGGCGGATGCGTGACCGGGTTCGCGCCGGCGTCGCGTATTTGCGGGACCAGCGACTCCTCCGCCGCCTGCTCACCGCCCAGGGTGCAGCCTTCGTCTTTTTCGCCGCGGTGATCCCGGTGGGGAGCGGGGATGGTGCTCGGCAGCCTCCTTTTCGCCGCCGCGCGCCGCGCGCCGCTGATCAAGCTGCTCTTCCTCAGCACCCTGGCGGTCGGCGCCGGCTACCTTGGCCTCGCCTCGGCACCGACGCTGGCAGCCGCCTGCGCCGCCTCCGTCCTCGGCGGCGCCGGGAACGGCATCCAGTGGGTATCGATGATCAGCGCCGTCCAGGAGCTGACCCTGCCCGAGATGCAAGCCAGGGTGATGAGCGTGCTGGAGTCGATCGGCGCTGCGATGCCGGGCGTCGGGTTCGTGCTCGGCGGCGCGATCGCCACGGTCGCCAGCCCCCGCGTGACCTTCCTGGTCGCGGGTACCGGAGTGTTTGCAATCGTCGCCCTCGTCGCGCCGGGCCTGTTGCGTGAATGGCCCGAGCGGCCCTCGACGGATGGTGCAGGCCAACTTGACGGCGGTAACGACGTTGTGCTGGAGTTGATCGTCGGGAGCTCCTCCATCCACCCCTACAGGGAGGTCTAACTTGAGGCAGCGCGGATTCGCAGTAGCGGTCACCGGGCTTGCAGCGGTCGCGAGCTTTGCATTGGTCTCGTGCGGCGGCCCCAGCAGCTCGAGCGGCAAGGAAGGCGGCACGCTGACCGGCACCTATGCCTCAGCCCCCGACTACCTCGACCCCGCGCTCTCCTACACGGTCGAAGGCTGGACCGCGATGTACGACACCTATCTGCCGCTGCTCACCTACAAGCATGCCAGCGGCACCGCGGGAAGCGAAGTTGTCCCGGCCCTGGCCAAGGCGCTCCCCAAGATCACCAACGGGGGCAAGACCTACACCCTCTTCCTTCGCAAGGGACTCAAGTACTCGAACGGCAAGGCCGTCGAGGCGTCCGACTTCCCGTACTCGGTCGAACGGATGTTCAAGCTGAACTCGTCCGGCTCGGCTTTCTACACCGACATCGTCGGCGCCGAAAAGTTCGCCGAAACGAAGACCGGCGGCATCTCCGGCATCAGGACCGACGACAAAACCGGTGAAATCGTCATCGACCTAGTCAAGCCGCGGGGGACCTTCAACAACGAGTTGGGAATGCCATTCGTCGCCGTGCTGCCGAAGGGAACGCCCGTGCGTAACCTCACCGGCAGCCCGCCCCCCGCCACCGGCCCGTACATGATCACCAAGTCCGAGCCGAACCGCAGCTGGAGCTATGAGCGCAACCCAGCCTGGAAGACCAACGCGGCGCTGGTCCCAGAAGTCCCCAGCGGCCACGTCGACCGGATCGACATCACGATCGTCCGCAACAACTCGACCCAGGTCAACGAAATAGAACGCGGCAAGAGCGACTGGATGCAGAACCCGCCGCCTCCCGACCTCTACCCGAAGGTGAAGGAAAAGTATGAGGGCACCCAGCTGCGGGTCGAGCCGACGGTCAGCACTTATTACTTTTGGATGAACACCCAGAAGGCCCCGTTCGACGACCTCAAGGTCCGCCAGGCGGTCAACTACGCGGTCAACAGCGAAGCACTCGAACGGATCTACAGCGGGCAGCTGAAAGGCCTGCACCAGGTGCTGCCACCCGGCATGCCAGGCCACGAGGAATTCGATCTCTACCCGTACAACATGGCCAAGGCAAAGCAGCTGATCAAGGAAGCGAACCCGACGGACCGCGACATCACCGTCTGGGGCGATGACGAACCGGAAAACGCCGAAGCGGCGACCTATTACCAGAGCGTCCTCACCAAACTGGGCTTCAACGCGAAGCTGAAGGAAATCAACGCCGACTCCTACCTCCAGGTGCTCGGCAACCAATCGACGCCCGACCTCGACACGGGCTGGTTCAACTGGTTCGAGGACTACCCGCATCCGAATGACTTCTTCCAGCTCCAGCTCTCCGGGGAGAGCATCGCGCCGACCGGTAACACGAACTTCTCGATGATCGACGTCCCGGCGCTCAACGCCAAGATCACCTCGCTCGCGGAAGTGCCACTCGGCCCCAAGCAGGAAGCCGAATATGCAGCGCTCGACAAGGAATTCATGGAACAGGCCCCCTGGGCCCCATACGGGACCCGGACCGTCACCACGTTCGTCTCGAGCGCGATCGACCTCGACAAGGTGATCTACAACCCGACCTTCACGAACGACCTGACGAGCTTCCAGTTCAAGTAGGCGCCGGGGGGCGCTTCAAGATAAGAGGGTGACCACCGGGCCCCAGCGGAGCGGTGAGGGGCCCTGGCGTCTCGCCCTGCGGCGCCTGCGCCGCAACCGGATCGCGCTCGCCTTTATTGGCCTCTTCGCCGGGATCGTCGTCTTCTGCCTGGCGGCCCCGATCTGGGCGAACCATGTCGCCCACACGGGGCCCAACGAGACCCACACGCTCGAGAAGGTCGAAGTCGACGGCGAAAAGCGGGACGTCGTCAACCCCGAAGGCAAGCCGATCGGACCGCTGTGGTTCGGGGCGGGCGGGAAGTTCTTCCTCGGTGCCGACGGCCGCCTCGGCCGCGACGAGATGGTGCGGTTGATGTACGGGGGGCGCACGTCGCTGTTCATCGCGCTCGTCTCGGGCCTGATTACGACCATCCTCGCGACGCTCCTCGGCCTGCTCTCCGGGTACTACCGGGGCTGGGCGGACACGCTGATCTCCCGCGCGATGGACGTCCTCTGGGCGTTCCCGGTGCTGCTGCTCTCGATCTCGCTCGGCCTCGTGCTCGCGATCGGCGGCTTGCAGATCGGCCCGCTGCACATCTCGAGCGGTTCGATCTGGATCCCGATCCTGATAATCGGCGTCGTCTACACGCCGTACATGTCACGGCCGATTCGGGGGGAGGTCCTCTCCCTGCGCGAGAAGGAGTTCGTCGAAGCAGCGGTCGCCCAGGGTGCCGGCTCGGTGCGAATCATGCTGTTCGAGCTGTTGCCGAACTTGTGGTCGACGATCATCGTCTTCTTCACCCTCAACATCGCCAACAACATGCTGTTGGAGTCGGCGCTCTCCTTCCTCAACGTCGGGGTGCAGCCACCGAACTCCTCCTGGGGGACGATGATCGCCAGCGGGAACAGCCTGATCACCAGCGCTCCGCTGCTGACCATCAGCCCCGGGACGATGATCCTGCTCACGGTGCTCTCGTTGAACGTCTTTGGCGACGGGTTGCGCGACGCGCTCGACCCACGCTCTAAGGTCCGGCTCGAGGCGCACGCCGGGATCGCCGAGCCGGAGGGGGCACCGGTCTAATGCTCCGCTTCGTCGTGCGGCGACTGGTCGGAATGGTCCTGGTCCTGTTCGCGGTATCGGTGCTGGTCTTCCTGATCTTCAACGTCATTCCCAACTCGGATCCGGCCGAACGCATGGCGGGGAAGAACGCGACCCCGCAGCTAATTGCCAGCATCACCGAGGAATGGGGCTTTGATCAAGGCTGGCCGCAGCAGTACGCGACGATGATGAAGAAGGTCTTCACCGGCGACCTGATCTCCTACGAAGGCCGCGAAGACGTCGACGAACGGATCATCGAAGGGATCCCGGCGACCTTCTCGCTCTGCATCGGCGCGGCAATGATCTGGATGTTCTTCGGGATCCTCTTCGGCTACCTCTCGGCGGTCAGGGCGGGGGGCTGGCTCGACACCTCGCTCACCGTACTCGCGGTCACCGGGATATCGATGCCGGTCTTCTGGCTCGCCGCGATCTTCCTCAACTACTTCACCTACAAGACGTCGATCTTCCCCTCGGGCGGCTACGTCGAATTCACCGACAACCCGCTGGAATGGGCCAACCACTTAATCCTGCCGTGGGTAACCCTGGCGATCCTCTACGCCGGCTTCTACAGCCGGGTGCTGCGCTCGAACATGCTCGACGTGATGAACGAGGACTACGTGCGCACGGCGCGGGCAAAGGGACTCAGCGAGCGACGAGTGATGAGCCGCCACGTCCTGCGCAACTCCCTAATCCCGATCGTCACCCTTTTCGGGCTCGACTTCGGCGCCCTGCTCGGGGGCGCAATCCTGATCGAAGCGATCTTCAACCTCAACGGCATCGGCCAGTACGGGTTCGAAGCGCTGGAACACTTCGACCTGCCGCCGATCATGGCGATCACCCTCTTCGGTGCCTTCTTCATCGTCCTCTTCAACGCCCTGGTCGACATCGCCTACGCGTACCTGGATCCGCGGATCAGGCTCGGGACGGAAGCATCATGAGCGCGGCGCGCGGTGAGCCGCTTCTCTCGGTCTCCGACCTTCGAGTCGGGTTCGTCACCGAAGCGGGACGGGTGCAGGCGGTGGACGGGGTCAGCTTCGAGCTGCGGCCCGGAGAGGTGCTGGCGATCGTCGGCGAGTCGGGGTCGGGCAAGAGCGTCACCGCGCAGACGACGATCGGACTGACCCGTTCGAAGAACTCGCGAATCGAGGGCTCGGTGAAGCTGGAGGGCGAGGAGCTGGTCGACGCAGGCGAGGACCGGTTACGGGGGATTCGGGGCGAGCGGATCGCGATGGTCTTCCAGGACCCAATGACCTCGTTCAACCCCGTGTACCGGATCGGCAACCAGATCGCCGAGGCGATTCGAGCCCACCGCTCGCTCGACCGGGGCGAAAGCCGGCACCGGGCGATAGAGCTGCTCAACTCGGTCGGCATCCCCAATGCGGAGCAGCGGGTGGACGACTACCCACACCAGTTCTCCGGTGGGATGCGGCAGCGGGCGATGATCGCAATGGCGCTGGCACTCGAGCCGGAAGTGTTGATCGCCGACGAGCCAACCACCGCGCTCGACGTCACGATCCAGGCGCAGATCCTGCAGCTGCTCAAGGAGCTCAACCGCACGCGGGGGCTGGCGACGATCCTCATTACCCATGACCTTGGCGTCGTGGCCGAGGTCGCCGACCGTGTGCTGGTGATGTACGCGGGCAGAATCGTCGAGGAGGGAACGCTCGACGAGATCTTCTACGACCCCCAGCACCCCTACACCTGGGGCCTAATGGGCTCACTGACCCGACTCGACCGCCCGCGTCCACACCGGCTGCCGCAGATCAGCGGAGCGCCGCCTTCCCTGCTCGACCTCCCCCAGGGCTGCGCGTTCCGACCGCGCTGCCCACACGAGTTCGGGCGGTGCGAGCAGCTGCCGGCACTCGATGCGCGCCTTCCCGACGCGCCCGAGCACCGCGACCGCTGCTGGTTGACTCCCGAGGAGAAGCGCGAGAAGCGCCAGGTCGAGGGCCAGATCGGCCTTGAGGCGCCGGCGTGAGCGGCGACGTGCTGCTCGAGGTCACCGACCTCGTCAAGCACTTCCCGGTCAAGCGAGGCATCCTGATCGACCGCGAAGTGGACCAGGTGCGGGCGGTCGACGGGATCAGCTTCATCATCCCGCGCGGGGAGACGCTCGGGCTGGTCGGCGAGTCTGGCAGCGGAAAGTCGACCGCCTGCCGCGCGGTGCTGCAGCTGATCAAGCCGACCTCCGGCTCGGTTCGGTTCGAGGGGCGCGAGATCACCGGCCTCTCGCGGCGGGAGATGCGACCGCTGCGCCGCGAGATGCAGATGATCTTCCAGGATCCCTACGCCTCGCTCAACCCACGCAAGCGGGTCGGCCAGATCGTCGGCGATCCGCTGAGGCGACAGGGCGTCGCCTCAGGCGCCACGCTGCGCCGGCGGGTGCAGAAGCTGCTCGAGCGAGTCGGGCTTTCCCCCGAGCACTACAACCGCTTCCCACACGAGTTCTCCGGCGGTCAGCGGCAGCGGATCGGGATCGCGCGGGCACTGGCGTTGGAGCCGAAGCTGGTCGTCGCCGACGAGCCGGTCTCGGCGCTTGACGTCTCGATCCAGGCCCAGATCGTCAACCTGCTTGACGACCTCCAGGACGAGTTCGGCCTCACCTACCTGTTCGTCGCCCACGACATCGGGGTCGTCCGCCACATCTCCGACCGGATCGCGGTGATGCACAACGGCAAGATCGTCGAGCAGGGCAGCGCCGACCAGGTCTGCGAGCGCCCGGCCGACCCCTACACGAAGAAGCTGCTCGCGGCGGTGCCGATCCCGGATCCGCGCGAGAGCCGCGAGCGCCGGGGGGCTACCCTCGGCGGTGCGTGAACCTGCCGCTCTCGCCACCGATCAAACCGCAGCTGGCGCTGACCCGGAAACAGCTGCCGGTCGGCGAGGAGTGGGCCTACGAGCCAAAGCTGGATGGATTCCGCGCGATCGTCTTCGTCGACGGCGACGAGGCTTACATCCAGTCGCGCAGCGGAAAAGCGCTGGCCCGCTATTTCCCCGAGCTGGGCCTCGCGCCGGGGCGCTGGGTGCTGGACGGCGAGCTGGTGATCCGTGACGCCGACGGGAACCTCGAATTCGACGCCCTCCAGGAACGGATCCACCCGGCGCAGTCGCGGATCGAACTGCTCTCAAAGGAGATACCCGTCGACTACATCGTCTTCGATCTGCTGGCGGAGGGGGACGAGGCGCTGCTGGAAGCGCCGCTGGCCGAGCGCCGCGAACGGCTGGAGAGGATCGCCTCGGAGGCGGGACTGGAGCTGACCCAGCTGACGCCCGACAGCGAGCAGGCGGAGCGGTGGCTTCGCGGCATCGAGGGGGTGATGGCGAAGCAGCTCGACGCCCCCTACCTCCCCGGCAAACGCAGGGGGATGGCCAAGGTGAAGAGGGAGCGCACGATCGACTGCGTGGTGATGGGTTGGCGGCCGGGGAAAGAGGAGGGCACTGTCGGGTCGCTGATCCTCGGGCTCTACGACGGCGAGCTGCTGCGCAC
>SMEU01000042.1_pt1 | contig 12596 bp, 16 predicted proteins | sample 2456051 | NCBI WGS metagenome assembly SMEU01 (sample SAMN10132600, study PRJNA489261) | soil metagenome | isolation source: day120 un-amended silt loam soil | place: USA | collected 2015-05-01
CTGCGCGCCCTGCGGCCAGCCGATGGCGCGGGCGACGTGGACGGTCGGGATCGGCGTATGCACCTCGCGCGGCAGCGCCGGCGCGGGGCCGACGCCCTGCTCGATGTTCAGGCGGGCATGGTCGCCGCAGCCCGCGGCGAGCGCCGCCAGCGACAAGGCGGCGAACAGGCGAAGGGATCTGGCCATGGAGGCTCTCCAGAGAGCCCGCTCGCGGCTTCAAGTCTCAACCCGGCCGGATGTTCCACGCCGCTGTCACGGCCGGCTAAGATACGAATTTCCCGACCATCTCAGCACTTATGTCGGTAACGCTGACATGATAGTCTCGAGCGATTACCGGGGGAGGAATTATGGCACGGACCAAGGAAGAACTGGACCTGCCGCAGCAAACGTTGTTCGTACTTATCCTTCCGGTTTTAATCTATTTTATCAATGACCAATTGCTCAGCCGCGTGGGCGCCACGTCATGGATATCACCCTGTATCGGGGCTCACGTCGTCAGTGCCAAAGAGACCAGCGCCAGACTGCAATATCTAGCTGCGCTGTTACTGTTTTTGGGCGTGGCCCTCACGGCGATGACCGGGTTCGTTCTGGCGCTGCGTGCGCTTAATGCTGAAGCGAGGAAAAAGGTTCTTCTTGCTGCAGCGGCCTTTGGGTTTTTGATGATGGTTGCCTTGGTGCGGTTCAAGGGGAATTACTTGAGTACGCCCGGAATCCCCACAGATGTGGGCCTGCCGGACACCTGCCCCGGCGGCCCGGCATGCGAAAATCTGAACTATTCCAGAATGCTTGGCCTACTGGGCTGGTGGAAAGGGTTGCTCGCAGCGGCGACGTTTTCGGTTGTACTCGGCACGCTTTGCTGCATGGCCACGGAGCGGTCGTTGCGCTCGGAAACGGTTCGCGCCCGTGCCTTGAGACAGCAGGCGAGACGCCTCGATCTCTTTCTCGGTCTTTCCGCCCTGCTCATGACAAGCGCCTTGCTCGTCCAGCTTGCCTTTCTCCGATGGCCGCGCTTCGCAATCGGTGACCTCGCACCATTTGATGCCCATGTCGGGGCGGTGATGCTCTATTATGGCGTGGGCTACTCCATCTTCCTCGCCTCCTTTTATCTTCCCGCAGCCTGGTGGCTCGCCGAGGAGGCGAGGCAACTCAAAGATTGGAGGCTCAAAGACGAGGTGCTCCGGGATCTCACGATCGGTCCGACCAACATCGCGAAGCGATTGGCGCCGGCGATCATACCTGCAATCACCGGGCTACTGACTGCCTGGGCAGGGCTGCTCGGCTAGCGCGCGGCGCTGACCCGCCAGACCCGTCCGCCAATATCGTCGGCGACGAGCAGGGAGCCGTCGCGCGCCACGGCGACTCCGACCGGGCGGCCCATCGCCCGCTGCTCGGTCGGCTCGACGAAGCCGGCGAGGACGTCGAACGGATCGCCGACCGGCCGGCCGTTCTCCAGCCGGACGAAGGCGACCTTGTAGCCGGAGAGCGGCCGGCGGTTCCACGAGCCGTGCAGGCCGACGAAGATGCCGTTGGCGTAGAGCGGGCCGAGGCGCTGGCCCTGGCTGAAGGCGATGCCGAGCGGCGCGACATGGGCGCCGAGCGCATAGTCCGGGACGAGCGACCGGCGCATCATATCCGGCCGGCGCGGGTGGACTCGGGTGTCGATATGGCCCCCAAAATAGGACCAGGGCCAGCCATAGAAGCCGCCCTCCCGCACCCGGGTCAGATAGTCCGGCACGAGGTCGCTGCCCAGGCCGTCGCGCTCGTTCACCGCCGCATAGAGGTCGTTCGTCCCCGGCCGGACCGCGATGGCGGCCGGATTGCGGAGGCCCGTCGCGTAGAGGCTGTGCCGGCCGGTGCGGGGATCGACGCGCCAGATCGCCGCGCGCTCCCGTTCCTCGTTCAGCCCGTTTTCGCCGCGGTTCGAATTGGCGCCGACGCCGACATAGAGCATGCCGTCGGGCCCTGCGGCGAGGCTCTTGGTCCAGAGCTGGTTGCGCTGGGCCGGCAGCCAGGTGATCTCGCGGGGTGCGGCGGTGATGCCGGTGGCGCGCGGATCATAGGGGAAGGCGACGAGCGCGTTGGCATTGGCGACGTAGAGCGTGTTGCCGATCAGGGCCATGCCGAACGGGGAATGCAGCCCCTCGGTGATATAGGGCAGGCGCAGCTCGGCGACGCCGTCGCCGTCCGCGTCGCGCAGCAGCATGATCCGGTTGGCGCTCGGCACGTTCGCTCCGGCCTCGCTGGTCAGCGTGTACATCAGGGCGCCGCGCAGCGAATGGCCCGCATAGCCGCGGTCCGGGCCGGGCGAGGCGGTCTCGGCGACCAGCACGTCGCCGTTCGGAAGCACCAGCAGGGTGCGGGGATGGGCGAGATTGTCGGCGAATTGCGTGACCCGAAGGCCCTCGGCCGCGACCGGCATGGTCCCCGCCGGCCAGCCATAAGCGGAGGCGATGTTCACCGTCGGGACGACCGGCTGGAAGGGCTTGGGCAGCTGCGGCCAGGAGCCGGTCGACTGGACCGGGCGCAGGATCGCGCGGTCGCCGCAGCCGGCGGCCAGAGCGAGCGCGGCGAGAGCGGTCAGGAAGATCGGCAGGCGCATGCTCGGCTTTCTCAGTCTGCGGCTTCCGCCGGCTCGGGCGGATGCAGGCGGAGGCGCCGGACCCGGCGGGTGTCGGCGTCGGTCCCCTCGAGCCGCCAGCCGCTCGGATGTTCGAAAGTCTCGCCCGCCTCGGGCACCCGGCCGGCCAGCACGAAGGCAAGGCCGCCCAAAGTGTCGACATCCTCCTCGACCGCGCCGAGGCGCTCGTCGATCGCCTCGGCGACATCCTCCAGCTCGGCGCGGGCGTCGGCGTCCCAGCTGCCGTCCTCGGCGAGGGTGAGCAGGCCGGGCAGCTCCTCGTCATGCTCGTCCTCGATCTCGCCGACGATCTCCTCGACCACGTCCTCGATGGTGAGCATGCCCTCGGTGCCGCCGAACTCGTCGACGACGATGGCGAGATGGGTGCGCTCGGCGCGCATCCGGGCGAGCAGGTCGAGCACGCCCATGCTCTCCGGCACGTAGAGCGGGGTGCGCATCAGCGTTCGGATATCCTCCGGCTTCGGGCCGCCGCCGGTCTGCACCGCGAACACGTCCTTGACGTGGATCATGCCGATCACCGTATCGAGGCTGCCGTCATAGACGGGCATGCGGCTGTGCCCCGCCTCGGCGAAGGCGGCGACCAACGCCTTGAAGCTGGTGTCGGCCGGGACGGCGAAGATGTCGCCGCGCGGGACGGCGACGTCGCCGGCATTGCGCTCGCCGAAATGCAGGATGTTGAGCAGCATCTCGCGCTCGACCTCGGAGAGATCGCCGCGGCGCGGATCCTCGCCCTCACGGCTTTCGATCGCCTCCTCGATCTGGTCGCGCAGCGTCGCCTCGCCGCCGCCGCCGAAGATGAGGTCTCGCAAGCCTCCCCAGAAACTGCGCCCTTCCTCGCGCTGGCCGGGACTGTCGTCTTCCATGGGTTCAGGATTCTGCCTCTGTGACCTCGTACGGGTCCGCGATGCCGAGCGAGGCGAGCGCCTTTCGCTCGATCTCCTCCATCTCCTCGGCATCCACGTCGCCGGTTTCGTGGTCATAACCTAGCAGATGAAGCGTGCCATGCACCACAAGATGCGTGGCATGGGTTTCGATCGGCACCTTTTTCTCCGCCGCCTCCCGCGAACAGACGCCCGACGCGAGCACGATATCGCCAAGCATCGGCGCCCCTTCGGGCTCGTCCGCCATCGGGAAGGACAGCACGTTGGTCGCCTTGTCCTTGCCGCGCCAGGCGGCGTTCAGGGCGCGGACTTCCGCGTCGGAAGTGAACTTCACCGAGACTTCGCTATCCGTGAGACCGGCATAATCGCTGTGCGCGATCGCGGCACGCACTGCCCGTTCCGCGAGGTTAGGCCAGTCAGTCTCGCTGTCCCAATCGTCCGAAACGTCTGATTCCACGAGGATGCTCATCGCCGCGCGCCTTTACCCCTTCGTTCCGAGTGAAGTCGAGGGGCCAGAAACGGATGTGCTCCGGCGAAGGCCGGAGCGTTGCGAGGCCCGCGCTTTCGTGCTCCGGCGCAGGTCGGAGCGTTGGCCATCTGGGGAGCGGATGGAGACTATCCTCCCGCTTCATTGCCCTTCATCCGGCGCTCCGGCCTTCGCCGGAGCACAAAGTTACTTGTCCGGCCCTTCATAGGCCTCGACGATCTTCCCGACGAGCGGGTGGCGGACGACGTCGCCCGCGCCGAAGCGGACCATCGAGATCTTCTGGATGCCCTCGAGCTTGGAGACCGCGTCGGCGAGGCCCGAGGTGACGCCGTTGGGCAGGTCGGTCTGGTTGGGATCGCCGCAGATCACCATCCGGCTGCGCATGCCGAAGCGGGTCAGGAACATCTTCATCTGCTGCGGCGTGGTGTTCTGCGCCTCGTCGAGGATGATGAAGGCGTCCGAAAGGGTGCGGCCGCGCATGAAGGCGATCGGCGCGATCTCGATCTCGCCGGAGGCGATCCGCCGCTCGACCTGCTCGGTCGGCAGCATGTCGTAGAGCGCGTCGTAGAGCGGGCGGAGATAGGGATCGACCTTCTCCTTCATGTCGCCGGGCAGGAAGCCGAGCCGCTCCCCGGCCTCCACCGCGGGCCGCGAGAGGATCAGCCGGTCGACGCTGCCGTTGATCAGCTGCTGCACCGCCTGGGCGACCGCGACATAGGTCTTGCCGGTGCCCGCGGGGCCGAGCGCGAAGATCATGTCGTCGCGGCTGAGCGCCTCCATGTAGACGGCCTGCTGCTTGGAGCGCGGGACGATCGTCTTCTTGCGGGTGCGGATCATCACCTTGGGCGGCTCGATCACCTCCGGCGAGATGATTCCGTCCAGGGTCGGCTGGCCGGACATGGCGATGATCGCGTTGACCAGTTCGGCGTCGATGTCGTGGCCCTCGTCGAGCCGGTTGTAGAGGCCGAGCAGCACTTCGCGGGCGCGGGTCGCATTTTCCGGCTCGCCCTCGATCTGCACCTTGGCACCGCGCGCGGCGATATAGACGCCGAGCCGGTCCTCGATCGCAATCAGATTGCGGTCGAATTCTCCGAACAGGGGGCCGAGCAGATGCGGCTGCTCGAACTCGATCTCAAGACGGGCACGGGGCCCGGACGCTGCGGTACTGGGCTTGCGGCTCATTCTGGCCTTTCGCTGGAGCGGTTCACGCCCATAAGGTGGGACGCGGCGCGGGGAAATGCCAGCGCCTTTCCAGCACGATGGACGGTTCCGGGCATGCGATGCACGGGAGACACAGTGGGCTGCGTTGCGGCGGCTATCGACCCATTGCGGACATTCACGAGCCTACCTGCGGCCCGGCTCCGTGTTTCCCTGCTGATCGATGACAGGTCTGTGCGCCGGTCCGGTGCCGCGTTCCTCGAAACTGCTCCATACGCCACGCAGGAACGCGTTGATCGCCTCGCATGGCTCGCCCTCCAGATCGGCGAACAGTGTTAGTTCTGGAGTTACGGCATTGCCCCGGAAGACTGGCCGAAAACCGTAAACATGGGCGTGGCGCGCGAAACCGCCGTGGTCGATCCAGACGAACCAGTCGCTATTGCTCTCGCCCGCGAGGACGAAGCGACGGGAGGGGAGTGGCGGGCGGCCCTCTTGGATGATTACGTCGTCGCTTTCCTGAAAAGGCTGGCCTGCCTCAGCCACCTCGCCATGCCGCAACACTTCCTCGCGGATCGCCTCCGGCAGGTCCATCAAGCGGCGAACGTAAACCGTGGAGCGCGCGATGGCGCAGACTTGCTCGCCGCCGATCCCCTGCGCGGTGGCGAACAAAGTCGAAGCGGCGAGAAGCGTGGCGAGCATAGTAGTAGTCCCTCGTGATCAGATGCAGAGGCGGCGGCATCTGTCGCAGCGCGGCCAATCCTGCGGCCCCAAGATTTTTAACCTCGGCAAGGTCCGCTTTCCACCCTCAGATGCCGGGCTGCTGACGACCCATTGCGGACAAAGGCCCAAAGGGTCCAAGCTTCGATCCCTGAGAGTTCCAGCGTGTAATCCATTCGGGAGGGCGGCTTTGGTCATCTTTGCAACTATGCTCGTGTTTGATCTAGCCTGTGGCGGCCCTCGCCCGGCGCCTGCTCTCAGACCTACGGTTGAGCGCGTAGACCGCATCGTCACCCCGACCGAGATGGCGGATGCGCTGACCTTTTACCGGAATATGATCTCGCGCCTGGAGACGGTGGACCTTAACAGCAAAGACGCGGTTTCGGCGAGCCTCGGCGTGCGGTTCGTTCGTGATCCGGTCTACCAGCGCGGCGGCCTTTATCGGCATTGGGTCGCGATGGTACCCGCAGCGCCTCACAGGCCGGCGACCCGGATCGAGTATCTCGAAGGGCGCGTCCCGCATAGTGTACAGATTATCCCTCTTGGGTGGCGTTCCACCCAAGCCGAATTCATCGCGATCTATCCCTCGATGAGCCTCAGACCCGACACTGCATTTTCGGGCCCCCCAGAGGTGGAATTCAGCCTCCCGGGCCCGGGAAACGAGGTCCGACTGTTTTTTGGCCACGTGGAGCCGCATCGACTCAGGGCCATGTTCTTTCGATCGCGGCGTGCGCCGGGCACGGCCACAGATCGCTGATTCTCAGAGCGCCCGCGAACGGCCGCTTTCCTCCCAATGCGGACAAACGTCCGCTCCTCCCGTACGCGTGACAGGACCATAGCGACACGCGCCAAATGACGCTTCGCGTAGTCCATTTCAGCGGAGACCCGAATGACCGCTCAGATCACGCCTGGAGACGTTGTGCGCTTGAAGTCCGGCGGCCCAAAAATGGTCGCCGTCGCCGTTGACGTCGCCGAGATCACTGAGGAGCTGTCTGTCTGGTGCGAATGGTTCGACGACGACGAGAAAGTCGCTAGGCGTGCGGAGTTCAGCATTATTGCATTGGAGAAGGTAGTTCCGCCGGAGCCAAGGACCATCGAGTATCCGAAGGGTCCTCACGATTGGATGGGACGCTAGTGGCCGTTTTGGCTAAGCATAAGCCGATGGAGAAGCCAGAGTGATTTGCCGCGTGGCGGCGCTTGCGCTGCTGCTTGGCTCGTTAGGGGGGTGCGCGACTACCCGCGCTCCGAGACCGCTAACTGCCGAGGCGCTTGCGCGTATCAGTGTAGTCTGTCGCGCGCCGAATGCCCGGCTGTCCCACCCCATGGGTGAACTGTCGATCGTACTCGACGGCCCTTCGCCTGACCGGCCCCGCCAATCACAATGCGTATTTGAGCAGGTGGCGGCGCAGGGTTTTTGGGTCGATCAGATCATCGTCAACAACGACGCGGGTTTGTAAACTAAGTAATCGCCAATGATTTAGGGTGCCGGGAACGTCCGCTTTCCACCCCAAGCTGCCGGACTGAAACCGACCCATAGCGGTCGTTGCACGGGAGGGTATAAGGCGAGGATGGATGCTTTGGATGACCGCCTCATGGCCGCATGGCGGACCGCGTCATCGGACCTCGGTTTTCGTTTGGTCTCCCCGTTTTCAGCCAAAGACCGGATAGGGAAAACGGTCAGCGTGGAAGGCTACCTTCCCGATTTTGGTGGTCCTGAAGGAACAGTTCTCGTGAGCTTCGCCCGCCGCATGCGGCGGGGCGCGCTCAAGCTGCCAATGGCAATCCTACCCAAAGAAGACCGCAAATATGCGCGCAAGTCGGTGATGGCCACACTGAGCGATTTGGGCTGGTTTGGAGTGGGCGACGCGCCCCCGTGGCTGAACGTCCGCTTTCCACCCAATGCAGACATTGCGGCATTGTGATCGAGCGACGCAAGTTTAACCAGATAGGCTGAAACGCACTTTCCTACAGTACCCGATTCGTTCTATAATCCGGGATGACGAACAGGCAACGCCGCGGCGCGGGCGAGAGCGCGCCTTCCGTTCCGGACTTCGAGCCGGTGAAACTCCGCTATCGCCATGACGGGCTGACGCCCGCGCGGCAGGTGGCGCTGATCCAGACCATGGCCGCCTGCGGCTGCATGCGGGAGGCCTGCGCCAGGGTCGGCATCTCCACCGAGGCGGTCTACGAATTGCGCCGCCGCCCGGACGCGCAGAGTTTCCGCTGCGCGATGGACCTGGCGCTGGACGGCGCCGCCGACGCCGTCGAGGATGCGATGTACGGCCGCGCGATCAACGGCGTCGAGGTGCCGCATTATTACAAGGGCGAGCTGGTCGGCACGCACCGCCGCTATGACGAGCGGCTGGCTATGTTCATCCTGCGCTACCGCAAGCCGTACCGCTACGGTAAGCATGTCGACCGGCGGGAAGGCGCCCCGCATCCTGAACGCTCGGCGCTCGGCATGGCGGACATGCTGACCTGGGTGGCGCGCGACGCGCAGCGCGACGAGGCGGGGCAGCGCCGTCAGGTGATCACCGCGCTCGCGCAGGACGGGGACGAGGAGCCGTGGAAATCGGCCAACCTCTTCCGATGGGGCCCGGCCGCGAACGCGCCGGCGGAGGAGGATGAGGACGGAAGCGAGCTGGACGAGGAGGATTTCGGGCTCGGGGAAGACCCGTCCTTCCCCGACGTGCCGTCAACAACGTCAACTTCCACGCCGGGACCCAACCGCAGCACCCGCCGAAAAGCGGCCGCGAAGGGCCGGAAGCGATGATTTTTCTCCGTCGCCCTGAGCTCGTTTCAGCGTCCAGGGTGGATGCGGCACCAAGCCGGACGGTCAAGCGTGGCAGCGGGCCCCGGCCTTGGACCCCGAACCAGGTTCAGGGTGACGGAAGAAGTGCCCCGCCGGACGGGCGGGGGGCCAACCTAAGCCGCCTCGCGCACCAGCGCGGCGCCCGCCAGGCTGTTCGGCCCCGCCGCCAGCAACTCCACCTCGACCAGGTCGCCGATCGCCGCGTCCGTCTCCAGATGCACCGACTGCAGCCAGGGCGACTTGCCGAGCATCTGGCCGGGCTTCCTGCCTACCCGCTCGATCAGCACCTGAGTCCGCCGTCCCACGCTCGCCTGGTTGAAGGCGAGCTGCTGGGCGTTGAGCAAGGCCTGCAGGCGCTGGAGCCGCTCGTCCATGACCGCGAGCGGGACCTGATCGGCCATTCCCGCGGCGGGTGTGCCGGGACGGGCGGAATATTTGAAGGAGAAGGCCTGGGCGTAATTGACCGCCTCGACGATCCGCAAAGTCTCCTCGAACTCCGCCTCCGTCTCGCCGGGGAAGCCGACGATGAAGTCGCCGGAAATGGCGATGTCGGGCCGGGCGGCGCGGACGCGCTCGAGGATTCGGAGATAGGAGTCCGCCGAGTGGCTCCGGTTCATCGCCCGGAGCACGCGGTCGCTGCCCGACTGCACGGGCAGGTGCAGATAGGGCATCAGCTTTTCGACCTCGGCATGGGCGCGGATCAGCCCTTCGGTCATATCGTTGGGGTGGCTGGTCGTGTAGCGGATCCGGGCGAGACCGGGGATGGCGTCGAGCGCGCGGATCAGCTCATCGAGCCCTCTGCCGTCCTCGCGCCAGGCGTTGACGTTCTGGCCGAGCAGGGTGATCTCCCTCGCGCCGGCGTCGACCAGGGCTTTCGCCTCGTCGACGATCGCCGTGAAGGGGCGGCTGAGCTCGGCGCCGCGCGTATAGGGCACGACGCAATAGGTGCAGAATTTGTCGCAGCCCTCCTGCACCGTGAGGAAGGCGCCGGGTGCCTGCCGCCGCCGCGCCGGAAGCGCGCCGAACTTGGACAAGGCCGGCATGTCGGTGTCCAGCGCGGTGCGGCCCGCCGCGGCCTCGCGGACCAAAGCGGGCAAATTGTGATAGGCCTGCGGGCCGACGACGATGTCGACGGCCGGCGCCCGGCGCGGAATCTCCGCGCCCTCGGCCTGGGCGACGCAGCCGGCGACCGCGATCATCGGCGCGCGCCCGGTCTCGCGCTTCACCAGCCGGCCGATGTCCGAATAGACCTTCTCCGCCGCCTTCTCGCGGATGTGGCAGGTGTTCAGGACGACCAGATCGGCGGTCTCCGCGTCGGCGGCGGCCTTCAGCCCCTCGGCCTCGAGCAGTTCGGTCATGCGGTCGCCGTCATAGACGTTCATCTGGCAGCCGAACGACTTGACGTGGAAGGTTCTGGGACTCGGTTTCATCGGCGCCGCCTATACGGCGTCGACGGTCGGGACGAAAGCCGCCGGCGGAGCCTCCTCGATGCCGCGGTAGCTGTCCGGCAGGCCGGCGATCACCTCCGCCCGGGCCATCGCCGCCAGCTTCTTGCGGTCGCCGGCCACCGCGGGGTCGATCGGCTCGAGGAAGCGGATGGTCACGTCGAGCCGGCCGGGCCGCTCGAGGAAGCGGGTGACGCTCAGCTCATAGGCCTCGTCGCCGATCCAGGCGGCATCATCGACATGGGCGAAATCGAGCACCACCGGCTGCACCATCACCCCCGGCAAGGGCGGGTAGAGCGAGGCGAACAGGCTCGGCCGGAAGGGCAGGATCAGGCGGCCGCTCGTCGTGCCCTCGGGGAACAGGCAGACGGCGCGGCCTTCGGCGAGCCGCGCGCGCAGGTCGCTGGCCTGGCCATGGACGGCGCTGCGCATGTTGCGGTCGATATAGACGCTGTCGTTGAGGGTCGACGCCCACATGACGGCGCCCTCGAGCTCGGCCTTGGTGACGAACACCGCCGGCACCGCGCCGCCGACCGCCAGGATGTCGAGCCAGCTGACATGGTTCGGAGTGTAGAGCACGTTGCTGGTCAGCGGCTTGCCCTCGACGCGGACCCGCAGCCCGAACCGGCGGCCGGCGAAGCCCAGGAACAGCCGGGGCCAGGGCGAGCGGGCGCCGAACAGCTTCCACAGATAATGAAACGGCACGCAGAAGGCGAAGCTCGCCAGGATCGCGGTGAGGCGCCAGTATTTCCTGAGTGTGCGGAGCATCTAGTGGTCGCGCGAAACGGAGACGCCGTAGAGCTCCATCCGGTGATCGACCAGGCGGAAGCCGAGCCGCGCGGCGATCCGCTTCTGCAGCTCCTCCAGCTCCTCGTCGACGAATTCGATCACATTGCCGGTCTCGACGTCGATCAGATGGTCATGATGGGTCTCCGCCGCCGCTTCGTAGCGGGCGCGGCCGTCGCCGAAATCGTGGCGCTCGAGGATGCCGGCCTCCTCGAACAGGCGGACGGTGCGGTAGACGGTGGCGATGGAGATGCCGGGATCGACCGCGGCAGCGCGGGCGTGGAGCGCCTCGACGTCCGGATGGTCCTCCGATTCCCCGAGCACGCGGGCGATGACCTTGCGCTGCTCGGTGATGCGGAGGCCCTTTTCGGCGCAGAGCGCCTCGATATCGATGCTGCGGGTCATCGGCATCTCTTTAAAGCAGAAAGAAGGCAGGAGCAAAGGCACCCCATGCGAAAAGCACCGCCCCGCTGGCGCGGGAACGGCGCTTTCCTGATGCCTCGGCGACGGCCTTACTTCTTGACGGCGGTCCGCTTCCGCTTGGTGCCCAGGCCGATCTTCTTGGCCAGCGTCCGGCGCTGCTCGGCATAATTGGGCGCGACCATCGGATAGTCGGCGCTGAGGCCCCACTTCTGCCGGTACTGGTCCGGAGTCATGTTGTAATGGGTCATCAGATGCCGCTTCAGCATCTTCAGCTTCTTGCCGTCCTCGAGACAGACCACATAGTCCGGCTTGATGGACGAACGGATCGAAACCGCGGGCTCCGGCCTCGCGGCTGGCTCTTCCTTGCGCTCGCCGAGGCCGGAAAGCGCGTTGTGCACGTTCGAGATGAGCAATGGGAGGTCCGAGACCGCCACGCTGTTGTTGCTGACGTGCGCCGAGACAATGTCGGCCGTCAGGGTAACCAGCGTCTCCCCGTAATTGTCCTGGTTTTCCATTTTGTCGGTATCCAACTTCGCTTGAGATCAGAGGGTGTGACAACCATTGGCCTGGCTGTCACAAGAGGAGGATTGGTCCGTTTTGGCAGGTTTGACAAGGCTGAAACGAAGCGGCCGACCTTCGGATTACCGCAGTTTTCCGGCACTTTTCGCCAAGGTCAGGGCATCATATCTGTCCCCTTTCTGGCCACCATAATAATCGCGCCTCCGGCCCACGAGTCCGAAGCCCGCCTGCTCGTAAAGGCTAAGGGCATGATTTCCTTCGCGGACTTCGAGATGCAGCCGCACTGCGCCGCGGGCCACGGCATCGTCTTCGAAATGTTCCAGAAGAATTCGGCCGACGCCGCGGCGCTGGGCTGCCGTTCTTACGGCGAGCAGCAGCAATTCGGCCTCGTCCGCGACGAGCCGTGCCAGCGCAAAGCCGAGCACCTGCTCCTCGACCCGGGCCAGCGTGAGCCAGACCCCCGGCAAAGGCAGCAGGCCGGCGCACTGGCCCATGGTCCAGGCTTCGCCGAAACGCGGATCGAAGCTGTCGTCCATCACCGCCATCACCTCGCTCAAATCGGCATGGCAGCCCGGGCTGAGGATCACCGGCGCCCCCGTCACGTCATCGGCCTCGCATCGGGGCCGCGGCCGTAAATGGGCTTCGGCGGCAGGCTTCGAAGGGCGGCCGGCAGCGCCCCGGCATGAGCAGCCCGGGGCAGCGCCTCCCGCCATTCGCCGGAGCCGCGGGC
>SMEU01000060.1_pt1 | contig 12553 bp, 16 predicted proteins | sample 2456051 | NCBI WGS metagenome assembly SMEU01 (sample SAMN10132600, study PRJNA489261) | soil metagenome | isolation source: day120 un-amended silt loam soil | place: USA | collected 2015-05-01
CCATCGGCGCGGAGCTGACCCTGCGGAAGAGGGGCAGCTGATGCGCATCGGCCTGCCCCTGCGGCGCAGCGTCTTCTTCCTCGCCGCGCTGACGCTCGCCTTGCTCCTGTTGTTGCCGCTGCGCGTCGCCGCCGGCTGGTTCGACATGGGCGGCAGGGGTCTCGCCGCGCGCGAGGCGGAGGGGAGTCTCTGGTTCGGCCGGCTGCGCGAGGCGCAGTTCGGGCCGGTGCTGCTCGGCGACGTCGACGCGCGTCTCAACATTTTGCCGCTCTTCCTCGGGCGCGCACGGCTGTCGCTGCATCGCGACGAGACGGCGGGCGGGCCGCTCGACGGCGCCATCCTCGTCACCCGCAACAGCTTCGGCCTCGAGGACATGACCGGGCAGCTGAGGACCGGCAGCCTGTTCGGGCCGCTGCCGATCGCGACGCTCGACCTCGAGGATGTCAGTGTGCGTTTCGAGGGCGACCAGTGCGAGAGCGCCGAGGGCCAGGTGCGCGCCGGGCTGGCGGGCGACGTCGCGGGCCTCGGCCTGCCCTCCGGCCTCAGCGGCGCCCTGCGCTGCCAGGACGGAGCGGCAATGCTGCCGCTGGCGGGCCAGTCCGGTATGGAGCAGGTCAATATCAGCATCCGGGCGAGCGGGCGCTGGCGGGCCGAGATCCTGCTTCGCCCGACTGATCCTGCCGCCATCCAGCGCCTCACCGCGGCCGGCTTCGTGCCCGGCGCGGGCGGCTATGTGCGGCGGATCGACGGCTCCTTCTGACCAGCCGAGCGCGGGTGCGGGATAGAAGCCGCCGACCGCCCGTTCCTGTTGCGTAACGTCGACAGGAGAGCAGCATGAAGTTCCTTGCCTTCGCGGCCGCCGCCCTGCTTGCAGGATCGCCCGCGATCGCCGCGCAGCAGCATCGCGCGCAGGCCGGCGGCGATCCTGACCTCGATCTCACCGTGCGTCCGCGCGGTGACGTGAAGCCGGTCCAGCCGGCCCCGGACGACAATGTCTATCTGCCTGGGCTGACCGAGCCCGCGGGCGCCGAGAGTGCCGCCGACATGAGCCAGTATAAAGGCGAGGGCGGGCCGCTCGACGACAGCCTCTACCCGCCCTGCTCGGCGACGATCATCGACCGCTGCATCGAACTGGACAATCCGGCGGCCTGATCGTTTCCCGGCCGGTACGGCAGGACGCGTGACGCCCGGGACGGGCCGAGCCCCTCACCGGAAAAAGCCGCCGCCTCACCGGTTTCCCTGCCTGTACGCGAGGGGGCGTGCGGCCCCGGGCCTTCTGGATCCGGCGGCGAGCCATGGAGATCACGATGCGGAAATTTGCGATTGCAGCGACGGCGCTGCTCTTCGGCACCTCGGCATATGCGATGGTGCCGTCGATGAACGGAGTGCCGGCGCAGGACCCCTATGCGGTCGATCCGGCCCTCGGAGTGACGCCTTTCTATGACGGGACGCCGGTCCTGCAGCCTGCCAGCTCGAGCTGGTGGTCGGCGGAGCCGGTCGCCTACACAGCGGACAAGGCGGACGCCACATCCAAGGCGGGCGACGACCTGAAGGGCGATGCGAAGCTCGCGGACAAGGCTGATGCGCCGCTTGTGCCGGACGAGGCCGGCTTCAAGGCCGCCGCGGTCGCCAAGATGGAGGCGATGGGGATGGCCGAGCCCGCACCGGCGACCGAAAGCGCGGACATGACGGGCACCGGCGGCCCCTATGAGCCGGTCGCGACGGCCTCTGCCGACCTGACGGCGCGTCCGGCGGCACAGAATTATCCGGCCTGCCGGCCGGGGCCGGGCGATGACAATTGCATCCAGCTCTACGAGCCGGGGGTGCGCGAACAGCTCGCCGCCTGGTCGCAGCCGACCGGCGGCTTTGCGGGCTCGGGCGAGACCCGGGTCGCGATGGGCGGGCCCTATGAGCCAGTCGCCGACGAAGCCGTGGTCCATGAAATGGCGATGAACGGCGACGGCGCTGTCGACCCCTCGCTCGGCGAGGCGGCGACCGACGAGGACGTCGGCGAGGTCTGATTCACCCTCCTTGCGAGCGAGCGAAGCAATCCTCCGCTGCGACTGGATTGCTTCGCCGCTTTGCGGCTCGCAAAGGCGCTCAGGCGGCCGGCGCGGCCGGGGGCTTGTCGGCCAGCCAGAGGTTCAGCTTGGCGATGCTGCGCTCCAGCCCGCGGATGATGGCGCGGACCTGCTCCGGATCCTCCTCGGCGATGGCGATTTCCGACAGCCACCGCGTGTCGGACAGCCATTCGTCGCCCTGGTCGCGGTCGCTGACCGAGATACCGAGATAGGCCTCCTCGGCCTCCACCCACTCGCCGTCGACCTGCTGGACCGTGTGCAGGCGGATCTGCGCGGTCTCCTCGATGTCGCCGAGCAGGACGTCGCGGGCGGCGGAGAGAAAGGGTTCGATCACCTCCCAAGCCATCTTGGTCTCGGAGAGGGCCGCGAACACCGCGTTCAGAATCTGCTTCTGCGCGATATTGTGGAAATCGCCCGTGGTCAGCGGCCGGTCGTCCTCCGGCAGTGGCTCTTCCATCTCCGGCTCGCCGACATACCAGTCGGGATCGGGCACTTTCTCGAAGGCATCGGGCTGCTGGTCGAGCGGCAGATCAGGCTGCGCGGCGGCCGCCTTTTCCGGCGGGGTCTCGGGGGATTCGTCTTTCCTGGCCATGGACAGAGGGGCTGCGGCAAGCGGGGAGCCGGGTCAAGCGCGCTTCGCGGGTTTCCGTCGCTTCGCGGTCTTGCGTACGGGTTTTGTGCCGTCAATCTCGAGGATCGCGTTAAGCTCGGCGCCCAGCAGCAGGATATAGGCGGTGAGGTAGAGCCAGGTCAGGAAGGCGATCACCGCGCCGAGCGAGCCGTAGGTCGCGTTGTAATTGCCGAAATTGGCGACGTAGAGGCCGAAGCCCGCAGTGCCCGCCAGCCAGACCAAGGTGGCGAGCACGGAGCCGGGGGTGATCCAGCGCCATGCCGCGTCCGGCCGGCAGGGCACGTAGCGATAGACCAGACCGAGCAGGAGCATCACGACCGCGCCGACGCCGGCGATGAACAGCAGGCGAAGCAGCACGGCGGTGGCGCCGCCCAGGCCCGGCAGCAGGCCCTCGAGGAAGGACAGCGCGGAGACGGTGAGGACGGCGAGCAGCAGCAGGAAGACAGCGCCGAAGGTCATGCCGAGCGCGGCGACGAGCCGCCCGACGAAGCCCCGGCATTCCCTGACCTCGTAGACGATGTTGAGCGCGGTCATGATCGCGTCCGCAGCCTTGCTGGCGCCGTAGACCGCGATGCCGAGGGCGGCGACCAGCGCGAGGCCGGTCCTGGTGTCGCTGCCCTGGGTCATCGCTTCGAGCTGGGTGGTGGCGATCGCGGCGGCGCTGGCCGGGAGAATCTCGGCCAGGTGGAGGATGTCGCGGGCGACCGTGACCCGGTCGGCGAACAGGCCGTAGCTCAGCACCAGGGCGGTCAGCAGAGGCACGAAGGCGAGGAAGCCGTAAAAGGCGACGCCCGCCGCGACGAGGGAGAGATTGTCCTCGCCGGCATCGTTCCACGTATCGAGCGCGATCCGTTTCCAGCCGACCGCCGGCGTCCAGTTTCCCATCGCCCGAAAAGCGGCCCGGCGCGGTTCCGGTTCCCGCGCCGCCGCGCTTTTCCGCCGCCTCCGCCAATGCTACCGCGGCGCCATGGAATCCGGCGCCTGGACCTTCTCGATCGACCGCGGCGGCACCTTCACCGACATTGTCGCCTTCGCGCCTGACGGGACCCGGATCGTGCGCAAGTTGCTCTCGGAGAATCCCGAGCGCTACGCGGACGCGGCGGTGCACGGGATCCGGGAGATATCCGGCGACGGCGCGGTCGGCGCGGTGCGGATGGGGACGACGGTGGCGACCAATGCGCTGCTGGAGCGGAAGGGCGAAAAGGTGGCGCTGGCGATCACCGCCGGCCTCGGGGACGCGCTCAGGATCGGCTACCAGGCGCGGCCGGACATCTTTGCGCGGGAGATCAGGCTGCCCGAGCCGCTTTACGGGACGGTGATCGAGGTTGCCGAGCGCGTTGCGGCCGACGGCGCGGTGCTGACGCCGCTGGACGAGGCGGCGGCGCGCGGGGGGCTGCAGGCGGCCTGGGACGAGGGCTATCGGGCGCTCGCCATCGTGCTGATGCACGGCTGGCGCTGGACGGCGCACGAGGCGGCCCTGGCGAGGATGGTGCGGGAGATCGGCTTCACCCAGGTCTCCGCCAGCCACGAGGTCGAGCCGCTGATCAAACTGATCGGGCGCGGCGATACGGCGGTGGTCGACGCCTATCTGTCGCCGGTGCTCCGGCGCTATGTCGACAAGGTCGTGGCCGGGCTGAGCGGCGCCGGGCGACTCTTCTTCATGCAGTCCAATGGCGGGCTCACCGATGCGGGGCGGTTCCGGGGCAAGGACGCGATCCTCTCCGGGCCGGCGGGCGGAATCGTGGGCATGGCAAAGACCGCCGCCGAGGCCGGCTTCGACCATGTCATCGGCTTCGACATGGGCGGGACTTCCACCGACGTGTCCCATTACGCCGGCAGATATGAGCGGACCAGCGAGCGGGCGGTGGCGGGGGTGCGCGTGCGCGCGCCGATGCTCGAGATCCACACCGTGGCGGCAGGCGGCGGCTCGGTCTGTGTCTATGACGGGCAGCGCTTCCGGGTCGGGCCGGAGAGCGCGGGGGCGGTGCCCGGGCCGGCCTGCTACCGGCGTGGCGGGCCGCTCACCGTCACGGATTGCAACGTGGTCCTTGGCAAGATCAGGGCCGAGCATTTCCCGCACGTCTTCGGGCCGGGCGGAGACCTGCCGATCGACGCGGCGGCGTCACTTGCCCGCTGCGCCGAGATTGCCGGGCGGGTGGGCAAGACGCCCGGGGAGGTGGCGGACGGCTTCGTGCGGATCGCGGTCGACAATATGGCCAATGCGATCAAGCAGATCTCGATCGCACGCGGGCACGACGTGACCCGCTATGTGCTGCAATGTTTCGGCGGCGCCGGCGGCCAGCATGCCTGCCTGGTCGCGGACGCGCTCGGGATCGGGACGGTAATGATCCACCCGCTGGCCGGGGTGCTCAGCGCTTATGGCATGGGGCTGGCGGACCTGGTGGAGCTTAGGCAGCGATCGCTGGGGGGCCGCGAGCTGGAGCAGGTGCTGGCGGAGCTTGAGGCCGAGGCAGTGGCGGCATTGACGGCGCAGGGCGTCGCGGCGCCCGTCGTGCTGCGGCGGGCGGCCCTGCGCTATGAGGGGAGCGACACAGCGCTGGAAGTGGCTGTTTCCGGCGACATGCGGGCGGAGTTCGAGGCGGCGCACCGGCAGCGATTCGGCTTCACCGCGCCGGAGACGGCGGTGGTGGTCGAGACTGCGATCGTGGAGGCAAGATCCTCCCCGGAACGGGGAGGGGGACCGCGACGCGATAGCGGCGTGGTGGAGGGGGCCCCGAGCGAGTCACCGGGCCCCCTCCACCATGCTTCGCATGGTGCCCCTCCCCGTGCCGGGGAGGATCTCTATGACCGCGCCTCACTCAGCCCGGGCGATACCGTCGCCGGTCCAGCCCTCATCATCGACCCCTCCCAGACGACGGTCGTCGAGCCGGGCTGGCGCGCCGAGGTGGATCAGCACGAGAACCTCATCCTCACCCGCGCGCAGCCCCGCGCTGCGGCGACGGCTTCAGCCGAGGCTGACCCGGTGATGCTCGAGGTCATGGCCAATCTGTTCATGGCGATCGCCGAGGAGATGGGGGTGGCGCTGCAGAACACGGCGTCCTCGGTGAACATCAAGGAGCGCCTCGATTTCTCCTGCGCCCTGTTCGACCGCGAAGGCGATCTGATTGCCAATGCGCCGCATATCCCGGTCCATCTCGGCTCGATGGGCGACAGCATCAAGACGATCATCGCCGCGCGGGGCGAGGGAAGGGACGGGCGCGGGATGAAGCCGGGCGACGTCTACGTGCTGAACGCCCCCTATCGCGGCGGCACTCACCTGCCGGACATCACCGTGATCATGCCGGTCTTCGCCAGGGACGGCGACGCGGCGCCGGCGTGGTTTGTGGCGGCGCGGGGGCACCATGCTGATATTGGCGGCATTGCCCCCGGGTCGATGCCGCCGGACAGCCGCTCGGTGCACGAGGAGGGCGTGCTGATCGACAATGTCCTGCTCGTCGACGCGGGGCGTTTCCTGGAAAGCGAGATGCGGGCGCTGCTGGCTTCGGGGGAGTGGCCGGCGCGCAATCCGGACCGGAACATCGCCGATCTCAAGGCGCAGATCGCCGCCTGCCAGCGCGGGGCGAACGAGCTGCGGCGCGTGGCGGGCGAATATGGGCGGGAGGCGATCGACGCTTACATGGCGCACGTCATGGCCTATGCCGAGGAGGCGGTGCGGAGGCTGATCGGGCGGCTCCAGGACGGCGACTTCCGCTACGAGATGGACAATGGCGCCGTGGTGTCGGTCGCGATCAAGGTGGACCGGGAGAGGCGCTCGGCGGTGGTGGATTTCGCCGGGACGAGCGGCCAGCTGCCCGACAATTTCAACGCGCCTTATTCGATCTGCCGGGCGGCGACGCTCTACGTGTTCCGCACCCTGGTCGACGATCCGATCCCGCTCAACGACGGCTGCATGCGGCCGATCACGCTGAAGGTGCCCGAGGGCTCGATGCTCAACCCGCATTATCCGGCCGCGGTGGTGGCGGGGAATGTCGAGACCAGCCAGGTCGTCACCGATTGCCTGTTCGCCGCGACCGGGGCGCTGGCGCCGAGCCAGGGAACGATGAACAATTTCACGTTCGGCAATGCGCGCTATCAATATTACGAGACGATTGCGGGCGGCGCGGGGGCCGGCCCGGAGTTCGACGGGGCGAGCGCGGTGCAGACCCATATGACCAACAGCCGGCTCACCGATCCCGAAGTGCTGGAGACACGCTTCCCGGTGATCCTGGAGCGCTTCTGCGTGAGGCGCGGCTCGGGCGGCGCGGGCACGCACCGGGGCGGGGACGGCGCGGTCCGGCGGCTGCGTTTCCTGGAGTCGATGGAAGCGAGTATCCTCTCCAATCGCCGGCGAGTCGCGCCGCGGGGCGTGAAGGGCGGCGGTGACGCGGCGGCGGGGGTCAACCGGGTGATCCGGGCGGACGGCTCGGAGGAATTGCTCAGCGCGACCGCCTCGGCCGCGATGCAGCCGGGCGACGCCTTCGAGATCGAGACTCCGGGAGGAGGGGGGTACGGATGAGCTTCGCCCATTATCTTCCGCTTGCCGGAATCCTGATCGTCGTCCTCGGCTTCGCGCTGAAGCTCAACCCGATGCTGGTCGTCACCGTCGCGGCGCTGGCGACGGGGATGCTGGCGGGACTTCCGGTCCACGACGTGATCGCCCTGTTCGGCAAGGCATTCAACGACAACCGGATTATCGCCATCGTCTGGATCGTGCTGCCGGTGATCGGCCTGCTCGAGCGCTACGGACTGCAGCAGCGGGCGGCGATGGCGATCCGGAGGATCAGGGCCGCGACGACCGGTCGGCTGCTGATCATCTATCTGCTGATCCGGCAGGGGACGGCCGCGCTGGGCCTCACCTCGATCGCCGGTCACCCGCAGACGGTGCGGCCTCTGGTCGCGCCGATGGCGACCGCGGCGGCCGAGCAGCAGCATGGCGGGCTGGACGAGGACACCGAGGAACGGGTGAAGGCCTATGCAGCGGCGACCGACAATGTCGGCCTGTTCTTCGGCGAGGATATCTTCATCGCGATCGGCTCGATCATCCTGATCCAGTCGACGCTGGCGACGATGGGCTATGACCTGACGCCGCTGGATCTCGCGAAATGGGCGATCCCGACCGCGATTGCCGCGACCCTGATCCACAGCGCGCGCCTGCTTTGGCTCGACCGCTCACTCCGGAGGCCCAGGCCATGATCCGGATGGAGCATCTCTATATGGTGGTCGGGGCCGTGTTCGCGGCCTGGGCCTTGCTGAGCATCCTCGACCACAGCAATCGCAAGCGGTTCGGGAACGCTTTGTTCTGGGGACTGATGGCGACGAGCCTGCTCGGCGGCTCCCATTTCACGGATTTCGGCAACGGACTGATCGTGCTCGGCATGGTCGGCCTCGCCGGCTTCGGCTTCGTCGGCCGGGGTCATCCGAAGACGACCGGCGATGTCGAGCGCAAGGCCTTCGCCGAGCTGCGCGGCAACAAATTGTTCCTGCCGGCGCTGATCATCCCGCTCGTCGCGCTTGCCGGGACCCTGCTCTACAATCACACCGCGCTCGGACAGCTGGGCTGGATCGAGCCGAAGCGGGAGACCTATGTCTTCCTCGTGCTCGGCGTGCTGCTCGCCCTGCTCGTGATCTGCGCCTGGCTGCGGCCGCCCGCGATCGCGCCGCTGGAGGAGGGGAGGCGGCTGATCGACGCGATCGGCTGGGCGGCGGTGCTGCCGCAATTGCTGGCGGCGCTCGGCGTCGTTTTCGCCGCGGCGCATGTCGGCGACATTATCGGCGAGACGACGCGGGCGGCGATCCCGGCCGGCAATATCTTCCTGACCGTGCTCGTCTACGGGGTGGGCATGGCGCTGTTCACGATGATCATGGGCAATGCCTTCGCCGCTTTTCCGGTGATGGCGACCGCGATCGGCGTACCGCTTCTGATCCAGACCTATCATGGCGACCCGGCGGTGGTCGGCGCGGTCGGCATGCTCGCGGGCTTCTGCGGGACTTTGATGACCCCGATGGCGGCCAACTTCAACATCGTGCCGGCGGCCCTGCTGGAACTGAAGGACCGCAACGGCGTCATCAAGGCGCAGGTCGGCACCGCGATCCCGCTGCTCGCCGTGAACATCCTGCTGATCTATTTCCTCGCCTTCTAGATTCGCCCCGGAACGGGGAGGGGGCCCGCGACGCGAAGTGGCGTGGTGGAGGGGGCGAAGTGCGTGTCTCTGGGCCCCCTCCACCATGCCGCGCATGGTCCCCCTCCCCGTCCCGGGGAGGATTTGATACGGCACTCCCATGTCCCATAGCCTCACCCCCGAAACCGCCGAGCGCTTCGCCACGATCGCGCTCGGCCATGTCACGCGGGAATATCCGCACAAGCTGGACCAGGTGCTGGAGGGGCCGGAGGATCTGCTGTCGCCGCGGGCGCTGCACCCGATCTTCTACGGGAGCTTCGACTGGCACAGTTGCGTGCACGGCTATTGGCTGCTGCTGCGCACGCTCAGACTCTTTCCGGACATGCCGTCGTCTGTCCGGATCCGGACACTGGCCGATGAGATGTTCGCGTCCGGCAAGGTGGCGGGGGAGCTGGCCTATCTGGACCGCGCCTATACAGGCGGCTTCGAACGACCCTACGGCTGGGCTTGGCTGCTGATGCTCCATGCCGAGGCAGGACGGCACGAGACGGCGTGGGCTGGCGACCTGGCGCCGCTGGCGGCCGCCTTTGCCGAACGATTCATGAGCTACCTGCCCAAGCTCACCTATCCGATCCGCACGGGCACCCATTTCAACACCGCTTTCGCCCTGATCCTCGCGCGAGAGTGGGCGGCGGCGAACGATCCGGCGCTGGCCGACCTCATCGCGGCGCGGGCGCAGGCTTATTATGGCGATGATCGCGACTGCCCGGCCTGGGAGCCGGGCGGCGACGACTTCCTCTCCGGCGCGCTGACCGAGGCCCTGCTGATGAAGCGGGTGCTGCCGCGTGAGGAATTCGTGAGCTGGTTCAGCCGCTTCCTGCCCAGGCTGGCGGCCAGCGAGCCGCAGAGTCTGTTCACGCCGGCCTTCGTCTCGGACCGCTCGGACGGCAAGATCGCCCATCTGGACGGGGTCAATCTCTCGCGCGCCTGGTGCTGGCGCTCGCTGGCCGACGCGCTCCCGCCCGACCTCGCCGCGCTTGCACAGGAGACGGCCGACGTGCATCTGGCGGCGAGCCTGCCGCACGTGGCCGGCGACTATATGGGCGAGCACTGGCTGGCGACGTTCGCTTTGCTCGCGCTGGATGCCGGGAGTCCCGAATGAACGATCTCTACCTGAAGCTCGGCCGCGCGATCGCGACCAAGTGCAAGCCGGGCTTTCACCAGGCGGCCCTGCTCGCCGACATGGAGGAGGAGGGCGGCAGCCTGAAGCTCACCTACACGCTCGACGACGGCAGCGAATGGGAGCCGGAGCTGAGCGAGGACGAAAGGCACGAGCTGCGCGGCGTGCTCACCGAGGTCCGCCACGTCCAGGGCCGCGAGGACGGCAAAGTCTGGAGGACCTGCACCATCGTCCTGACCCGCGGCGGCGGCTTCGAGATGGACGTCGGGTACTGAAAACAGGGACAGTATGTCTTTTCGTCGGGCCCTGGGGCGCGAGGGCGCTTGCGCTCGAAAACATATACTGTCCCCGTTTTCGTGTCGGCATGGTTTACAAATCCTTACCCGTTAACCGTCGAGATCGGCAGAAATCCGCGATTGGCCCGGGTCTTGCTCTCGTTCGCGCATGAGCAGATTGCGCAAATTCGGCCGCCTTTTCATCATCAAGAACCGGTTCGAGGCCTGCGCAGTCATCTATGCGCTGGGGCTCGGCGCGATCGAGCGCGGGCGCCATTATATGGATGTCTATCCGGGTTTCGCGGGCTGGCTGTTCATGGCCGCCTGCACCTGCGCCGTGTTCATGGCCGGGGCCCGCCTGCTCGAATTCACCCGCAAGGACAACCGGCAGCGCCGGCGGCGATCCGACTTTCTGGACCAGTCGCGCCAACCTTTGGCAGAAAATACCAACTAGCGGCAGGCGCTGGGGCGCCGCTCATTCTCCGATATGCGTAGAAAACGGCGGATTTCCGCCAAAAAATCCGTTTGGCACGGCTCCTGCTAACCTTGTGGGCATCGAATTCACGAAGCCAACTCAGGTTCAAGGAGCAGTACAATGACCAACGTTTCGCAGACGATCCGCAAGACGATCACCGCCGGCCTCGGCGCCGCCCTGATCTCCACTTTGTTCGTCGTCGCCGCTGTCGGCCCGGCGACCACCGCCACCGCGATCACCACTCAGGCCCAGGCCTGACTGCCCGGCGCGCGGCCGGACGCGAGAATTCTCTCCCCACTCCCCTCTCTTCGGATAGAGCATCCAATGAGCATCTTCTCCCGCACCCGCGACATCATCGCTGCCAACGTCATCGACCTGATCGAGCGGTCGGACGATCCGGCGAAGATGATCCGCGTGATCATCCTCGAGATGGAAGAGACGCTCGTCGAGGTTCGTGCCTCCGCCGCCCGGCTGATCGCCGACCAGAAGGAGAAGCGCCAGCAGATCGCCCGCCTCGCCGCTCTTACCGAGAGCTGGACCGAGCGCGCGGAGCTGGCGCTCTCCAAGGGTCGCGAGGATCTCGCCCGGCTGGCCCTGGTCGAGAAGGAGAAGCTCTCCGGCCTGACCGAGGAGATCGACGAGGAGGTCGTCTCGATCGAGCAGGCGCTGCGCAGCCTCGAAACCGATATCGCCAAGCTTCAGGCGAAGTTGCGGGAAGCTCGCGTGCGTCAGAACGCTGTGGCCACGCGACTGGAGAGCGCCGAGAACAAGGTGCGGCTGCGCGAGGCCTATGCCGGCCACCGCACCGAGGCCGCGTTCGAGAGCTTCGAGATGCTCGAGCGCGAGGCGGATTATGCGGAAGGCCAGGCCGATGCGCTGCTGCTCGCCGCGCCGTCCCGCACGCTCGAGGAAGAAATTGCCGAGTTGCGCGTCACCGAGCGCGTCGAAGCCGAGCTGGAAGCGATGAAGGCGCGGAGGCTGGCGGCATGACGAGTACCGACTGGACCGAGGCCGAGCGCATGTGGCGCAGCGGCGCGGCGATGGACGAGAAGCTGGCCATGGTCGAACGGGCGCTGGCCGCGCTCGGCGGGAGCCGGCGGACGAATGAAACGGGTTTCGAGACGGCCGAGGGCCGTGGCGCAGGGAGGAAGAAATGAACTTTCGTGGCAGGCGGTTCCAGGTCGACAAGGCCAATGGCAAGATCGCCGGCGTGTGCGCCGGGCTCGGCGAGACGCTGGGCGTGGACGCCACGGTGGTCCGGATCGGCTTCGTGCTGGCCGCTCTGGTCGGCCACGCCTTCTTCGCGATGCTGATCATCTATGCCGCGCTCGCCTGGATCGGCACCGAGCGCCGCTCCTGCCGCCGCGCCCCGGCGCGCGTGGAGACCAAGCCCCGGAGCGACGGCGCGCTGGACGAGCGGCTGCGCGCGCACGAGCAGCGGATGCGGGAGATCGACACGTTCGTGGCCGGCTCCAACAGCCGCCTCGCCCGCGACATCGAAGAATTGCGGAACTGAACAACAATATCATCGGTACGGGAGGAATGAGATGAGCGATCCGATGACGACGGTCACCGTCGCGGGCACGGCCTTGGCGGGACTCACCATCGCCACTTTCGCGGCGCTGCGCGGCTGGCAGGGCTGGCTGGAGATCAGGCGGCTGGAGCTCAATGGCGGCAAGCGCGCCGAGCAGCGCAGCCCGGCCGGCGACATGATCGAGGTGGCGGACCTCAAGGAACGGGTCCGCAAGCTCGAAGCCATCGCCGCGGTGGTGGATCTCTAAACCCTCTCCCC
>SMEU01000251.1_pt1 | contig 12468 bp, 12 predicted proteins | sample 2456051 | NCBI WGS metagenome assembly SMEU01 (sample SAMN10132600, study PRJNA489261) | soil metagenome | isolation source: day120 un-amended silt loam soil | place: USA | collected 2015-05-01
CGCGAGGCCGGCGCGGCGCGGGAAACCCGGGACTGAGCTGCTACGCCGAAGCGCGCAGAGTGACGCTCACGGTTGCGCCTGGGCGCAGCACCTTGCCGGGCTTGCGGCTTTGGTTGGCGACCTTGCCGGTTTGCGCCGTGGCTCCGTCACGCTTCTTTACGTGCCCGAGCTTGCAGCGGGCGTTCTTCAACCGCCGCTTGGCTTCCTTCAGGGTCCTGCCCTTCAGCTTCGGGACGACGCACGCGGTGTAGGTGAAGCGGTCTCCCCGCCGCGGCGCGCTGGTCCCGGCCAGGGTGGTGACCGCGAGATCGACCGTGCCCGGCTTCGCGCTCGTCGGTGCGGTCGCGGTGATTTCGGTTTCCGAATTGACCGTAAAGCTGGCTGCCGGCGTGGTGAAGCACTTGACCGCGCTGGACGCGTTGAAGTCCGTGCCGGTGATTTTGACCACGGTGCCGCCGGCCACTGAGCCGGAGTCCGGAGCGATTGAGGCGATCGCCGGCGTCGGCTGGACTTCGGCGCTGAGCTCGATCTCCTTCCCCGACACGGACCCGCTCGGGGCCACGGTTGCGCCGTCGAATGGCGGCGGGAAGATGAACCCGTAGTCGGCCCCCGGCACTTCCGCGACGCCGATTTCGTCCGAGGCGCTGGTCGGGTCGATGCCGATCAGGTCGCCCGCGCGGACCGGCAGGTTGGCGGTGAAGGTCTGCAGGCCGGTTCCGGACGGCGTCGCGGGACCGCTGGTTCCCGAGGCGGAGTAGGTGCCGGAGCCGTTCTGGTGCAGCACCCGCAGGTAGAAGGGGCCACCTTTGGCGCCCTGCACTCGCCAGCGGACGATCGCTCCGCTCACCGGCGAGACTAGGTTCGCGCCTTTCTCCGGCAGGGCCGTATTGAAGAACGTCTGCACCTGCCCGAACTGAGTCGGGGTGGGGGATGGGGGCAGGACGCTGCCCACCGTGATCGTCGAGGCACGCGCGCCTCCCGCCCCCACCAGCGCCAGCGCGCATGCGCTGATGACGGTTGCGATGGCACGCCGCCGTCCCTTTCTCTCCCCACTCCTTGCGGAACCCGCACGCCTGCGTCGAACCGTCATCGATTCCCTCCCCATGGTCGTGACCGGCGATCCCACCCCCCGTGGTCCCGCTGATCGTTTCGGTTTGAAGGCGCTAAACAGCGACGCGCGATGAGAGTTGCGGCGACAGCCCGCCGGGCCGATGGACGGAAGGCGGGCGGTCCGCTATCGTCTCGCCACTATGGAGAAGTTGAGTGCTTGCTAATTCTTAGAGTGAGGTTTGGGAGCGGGAGTCGATGAGCGTACTTGCGAAGGAGATAGCGAAAGACTGGTACCGGACGGCGTTCGCCGAAACGGCGGACATGACCTGGACCGACCGGACCGAGGCAGAAGTCGATCGGGCGCTGACGATGCTGAAGGCCGAGCCCGGCGGGCGGGTGCTCGACCTCGCCTGCGGCTCGGGCCGGCACTCGCTGGAGCTGAAGCGGCGTGGTTTCGATGTCGTCGGCGTTGACATCTCACCCGAGCTGCTGGAGATCGCGCGGCAAGTGGCGGGGGAGCAAGGCCTTGACGTCGAGTTCGTCGAAGCGGACCTGCGCGAGCTCGACTTCGACGCCGAGTTCGACATCGTCCTCAGCCTCAACGACGGCGCGATCGGCTATCTCGAGACCGAGGAGGAGAACCACCACGCGTTCGAGGTGATCTCGCGTGCCCTGAAGCCGGGCGGGCGGCACCTGGTGCAGTTGCCGAACGTCCTCTACGCCCAGGAGCACCTGCCGCAGAAGTCCTGGATATATGGCGAATCGATGATCGAACTGGTCGAGCACCGCTGGAACAAGCGCGACCGCTATATGGAGGGCGCGATGATCCCGGTCCGCTTCGGCGAGGTGCTCGAAGAGTTGAAGCCGATCGAATTCCGCCAGCGCCTCTACACGGTCGATGAGCTAGGGGAGATCATGGATTCGGTCGGGATGGAAGTGGTCCGGGCCTTCCACGGCAGCGGCAAGGTCCGCGAGCCGACCCACAAGCAGTTCGAGGTCTTCGTCGAGAGCCACAGGAAGGCGTGATGGGCGCCGCCCCGTCCGGACCTCGATCCGGACCGGCGGCGCTCACGCTGATGCCAGCTCAGGGCGCGTACTTTTCGGCGTAGTTCTGGGCTTCTTCTGCGCCCTTTTCGGCCTGCGCCTTGCCTTCTTCGAGCCCCTGTTCGGCCTTGTTGACCCCTTCTTCGACGCCCTTGGAGGCGCTTCCCTTGCCTTCTTCGACCTGCTTCTTCGCCTTTTCGAGGCCCTTCTTGGCCTGTTCCGTTCCTTCCTTCAGACCTTCTTCGGCCTTCTTGACGCCGCCTTCGATTTCCTTCTGCGCCTTACCGGTGCTGTCGCCGTTGTCGTCGCTGCCTCCGCAGCCCGACCAGGCGACACCGCCAGCGAGGATCGCGGCCGCGGCGAGCGCTGGAGCCGCCGCGCGGAGCCGGTCGGCGCCTGACTTGGTAACCGTCATCTCTGTGCCCCCAGGGTGGATTCTCGGACCAGTTGACTCTACCGTTGGTCACGATGGCCGAGGACCGCGAGCTGGATGAATTCGAGGCGCTGGTCGCCGACGCGATCGACGCCCTGCCGGAGCAATTCCAGCAGGTGCTGGAGCAAGTCCCGGTGGTCGTCTCCGAGCTCGGTGCCGAGGAGCACGCGTACGGCCAGTACTTCGGAGACGGGATCGCCCGCGACCGCTACGAAGACAGGATCGTCATCTACCGCGACACGCTCGAACGCGACTTCGGCCACGACCGCCAGCTGCTTGCGCGCCAGGTGGCACAGACGCTGCGGCACGAGCTGGCGCACCACCTCGGCTGGGACGAGCGCGGGGTCGGTGGCCTCGGCCTGTGACGGGGACCGTCCTCCACCTCTCCCCACATCCCGACGACGAGCTGATCGGCGCCCCGGCGACCCTGATGGCGCTGCGCGACGCCGGCTGGCGCGTCGTCAACCTCGCCTGTGGCCTCGGCCCTCCCAGCCAGCGGGCGCGCCGAGAGGGAGAGTTGCGCGAGGCCTGCTCGCGGGCGGGCTTCGAGCTGCGACTTGCCTCGGTGGCGGAGTCCAATGAGAGTGGGACTTTGGCGACGGGATCTCTGTGCTCGGAGCTTCTGGCTGACGTCACCGCTGCGATTGAAGCGGTCGGTCCGGCGCTGGTCGTTTCCCCGACTCCCCGCGATCGCCACCCCGCTCATGAGGCGGTCGCCGCCGCGACCCGCGAAGCGCTGAACCAGATCGGGGCCGGAGCGCCGCGCTGGTGGACGTGGGGGCTTTGGGGTTCGCAGCCGAGCCCGACGCTCGGCACCGCGTTCGACCACGAGCGGCTGGAAGAGATCCTCGCCGCGCTCTCGGCCCATCGCGGGGAGCTCAAGCGCAACGACTACCGGAGGCTCGTGCGGGGGAGGGCTGAGGCCAACGCCTGTCTCGCCCCGGAGCTGCTGTTCGGCTTCGGCTCCCCGGCGCGCCCGGGCGTCGCCTACGCGGAGCTGCTCACCGAGCTGGTGTTCGTCGGCAGCGGATGGCGACTCGGCGCCCGACGTTGGCTCGACTCCGCCGATCCGATGCCTCCCCCGTCGGGTGGGTTAGCTGCCGCGGACGCGACAGATTCCGGAGATCTTGGCTGGGATGACCCGACTGTCGGCGAAGTAGAAGGTGCCCTTGGCGAGTGAGAAGGGCAGTCGCCGGAACCCTTCGGGGACGCTGCAGGCGGCGCTGAGGAAGCTGCGCCGCTGTCCACGGTAGTTCCAGGTGCGGCCGATCCGCAACTCCAGTTCGGTGATCGAGCCGACTCCTCCGGCGAGAGTCGGAAGGTTGGCCGAGAGGACCGTCCCGAAATCGCCTTTCCTGGTGTGGGAGACGGCAAGGGTGAGGACGAAGGTCGCCCGCACCGGCGTGGTGCCGTAGAGGTGGAGCAGGACCACAGGCCTTCCGTTGTGTTCCCCATTGAAGGCGAGGATCCGCCCCGAGGCCGGGAACGTCGGCGTGGTCGGGAAGTCGACGTTGACACTGAAGCTCCCGCTGCCCACTCGGGCTGGTCCACAGCGTGCCAGCGCCGCTTCGCTCGTCGTCGACTGGAGCTCGCGGCTGGTGCAGGTCGCGAGGCCGCGGTTCGACATCCTGCCGTGGCGGTTGAGGGCGATTTCGACCCGCCGCAGCGGAGGCGGGGTGGACCCGTCGGTGGTCCGGATCTTCCCGGTCAGATTCACGCTGACCGGTGCGGGGCGATTTCTGGGGAGGTCCTGGGGGCTGAAGTTGCCCTTGAGCGAGACCAACAGGTTTCCCTTCGAGAAGACTTCAGCGGAGGCGAAACCGGTGCTGAGCACGATCGCGAGCACGATCGCGGCGAGGACTGCGTTGCGGCTGCGCGGCATCGGTGCGGCCAAGTTTAAGTGGGCGGTCTCGCTCGAATGTGAGGCTCTGATTGAGCCGCCCGCCCGCATCAATCGTCATTCTCCGTGCTCCGCGAGCGCCGACAGAGAGGAGCGCAATGAAATCGAGCACGTCCTACCTGACCTTCGAGACGAGTGAGCGGCGAGAGCTGATCCGGATCACCGAGGAGCTCCAGTCGGCGGTCGACACGGCTGGTATCGCCGAGGGGATGGTGCTCGCCACGGCGATGCACATCACCGCCGGCATCTGGGTCAATGACGACGAGCCGGGGTTGCACGAGGACGTGCTCGAATGGCTCGACAAGATCGCGCCGCCGAGTTGGGCCGCACCGGCCAACGAGGTGGCCTCGGAGTTGCTGCCAGACGGCGGCGACTACCGTCACCATCGCGGCGGGGAGGACAACGCCGACGCCCATCTGAAGAACCTGTTGGTTCACCACCAGGCGATTGTCCCGGTGACCGAGGAGCGTCTCGATCTCGGTCCTTGTCATCAGGTCTTCTACTGCGAGTTCGACGGCCGCCGCCGCAAGCGGGTCGTGATCAAGGCGATCGGGGAGTGATGGAAGGTCTCGCGACCCGGGTCGAGGGGTCGCTGCGCTGGTTGGCGCCACTCGGCGAGAGTCGCGAGCTGTTCGACAGGTGGATGCGACAGAGCCTCAGCTCGAACGCGGCCGGCACCGAGGGCGTTTACGCGACTCGCGACCGGGGCGACGGCTCGGTGGTCGGCAGCACCCGCTATCTGAACGTGCGGCCCGGCGACCGCGTCGTCGAGATTGGCTGGACCTGGCTCAACCCCCGCGCCTGGCGCACCGGGATTAACGTCGAGGCGAAGCTGCTGATGCTCGAGCACGCCTTCGAGACGCTCGGCTGCGTCCGGGTCGAGCTGAAGACCGACGCGCGAAACGAGCGCTCGCGCACGGCGATGGCTGCGCTTCCCGCCCAGTTCGAGGGGATCCTCCGCAAGCACATGACCGTCCCCGGTGTGGGTGTACGCGACTCCGCGTACTACAGCGTGATCGACGAGGAGTGGCCACAAGTGCGCGCCAACCTGCGCCGGCGCCTCGATCGCAGCGCCGGCTGAGCTCGGGCGGTGCGTTCAGCACGCAGCGCTGTGTCGCGGTACCTCCGGGTATCTTCCCTGTTTCTGCACGCACCGCTGGGGAGAATTTGCTCGTAGGGGAAGGCCATCGCGATGCGGTCACGGCGCTGGTCGAGCGCTTCAACGGCATCGCGCGCGAAGGCCCCGCGCTGGTCTGCTTGGTTGCTCCTCCCGGCTGGGGCAAGACCCGCGTTGTGCAGGAGCTGTACACGGAGCTTGCGGCCGCCCAGGCGCCCCCTGCCTATTGGCCTCCGCAACTGCAGCGAGACGGCGGCCCGGAGATGCGGTCGATCCTTGAGGGACGGAAGAGGCTTTACCCGGAAGAGATCGTCGTCCCCGAGGGAGCGATCCTGCCCTGGTTCTGGTGGGCGACGCTCTGTCAGCGACGCCTGGACGGGACCTATTCGCAGGCGATGTTCGACGACGCGACCCAGCTCTACGCTCACGCGGACTCGATACTCGACCGCATCGGTGCGGCCGAGGGCTCCGGCCGCGCCTTCGATGCCTCCGGCGCGGTAGTCGGCCTGATCAGCCTGCTCGGGGTTGCTGTCGCCCCTCCGGTTGGGATCGCGCTGGGAATCGCCGGTGCGGCGCGAACGGGCTGGCAGAACCGGGACCTGATCGAGAAGGTCGCCCGCTTCCAACGCCGGCAGGGCGAGCGGAGGGTCGATGCCGGAGCGTATGGGCGGGCGGAACAGGTCGAGGAGATCGCCACTCAGCTGGTCGCGCTTTCGGAGGCAGTGCCGATCGTGCTCGTCGTCGACGACGCCCACTACGCCGACGACACGCTGGTGGAGACGATCGACATTGTGCTGCGGCATCGCACTGCTCAGATCCTCGTGGTGGCGACGGCCTGGCCGCAGGAGCTCGACGACGAGGACGAGGAGGCGCCATTTCCGGCCTGGTGGAACGGGCCGCTGCCGCAGAATGTGCGGGAGCGCCTGACCAGGATCGATCTCGGCGCCCTCGGTGAGGAGGCCGCGCGGCAGCTCCTGCTCGGAGACCTGCCGCCGGGTGCGGCGCCGATGGCGGATTCGATCATCGAGCGCTGGGGTACGAACCCGCTTGTGCTCAGGACCCTGGTGCGGCTTCCGCGCGTGCGGGCCGCGCTGGCTGAGGGGAAGCTGGGCGGCGACTCCCTGTCCCGTCTGCCCCAGCAGCTGGAGGCGATCCTGGGCGAGTACTGGGGAAACCTGCCCGATGAAGTGAGGGGCGCGCTCTCGCTTGCCTCCCGCCTCGGAGCCGAGTTCGTATCACGCGTCGTCATCGATGCGGCGCCGAGCGCCGGAGCACCGGACGGAGCAACGGCGCTCCGCGAGGCGGTGACCCCGTACGCCTGGATTCGCGAGCACGACCCGACCCTTCACGGCTTCGTTGAGGCGGCGCTCTGGCAAGTTGCCCGCCGGGGGGCCGATGACCTGCTCGACGAGCGGGCCGCCACGACCCTGGCCAAGGCGCTGGAAAGCGCTGTGCTGGAGACCCGCGCCAACGGTGCCGAGCTTCCCGAGCGCACCCTTGTGACGCTCTGGCGTCAGCACGCTGCGTTCGTCGAGGCCGGCTCACTGCCGGAGAACGAGCTGGCGGCTTGGTCGGTGCTGCGGCTGGCCGAGCACCTGGCAAGCCGCCTCCAGTACCGGGAGGCGGCACGGCTCGCCGAGGCGGCGCTTAGCTGGGTTGCGTTTCCGCGGCATGAGGAGGCAGCCGCCCGCCACAACCTCGGCGAGTGGCTGCGGCAGGCAGGCCGTTTCGAGGAGTCCAAGGCGCAGCTGCTGCAAGCTGTTCGCGCCCTCGAGGACGAAGGGGCGCGACTGCAGGCGGCGCGAGTGCGACGTTCGTTGGGCGACACCTATCGCTATCTGGGCGACCTCCATGCGGCGGTCGAGTGCTTTACCGTCGCGCTGCGCCCGTTCGAAGAGCTCGGCGAGATGGTCGATGCGGCCGGGGCCCACAACGGCATCGCCGATGCCTACCGCGGCCTCAGCCGCTGGGACCTCGCGGAAGAGAATTTCCACAAGTGCCTCGGCATCTACCGCGATCTCGAGGACGACCGGCAGCTGGCGCGCGCCCTCGTCCGCTACGGGATGGTGTTCCGCGACCGCTGGCAGAACGAGAAGGCCGAAGAGGTATATGAGGAGGCCCTGCCCGTGTTTCGGGGGTGCGGCGACCGCAGATGGGAGGCTCGCACGATCAGGAACCTCGGGATCCTCGATCGCAATGAGGGCCGTCTGGCAGAGGCAATGGAGCGTTTTTGCGAAGCCGAGGCGATCTACGCGGAGCTGAATGACGAGCGAGGGCGTGCGGTGACCCTGCGCAACCGTGGTGACACCCTGCGCCTCAAAGGCGACTTCGAGGCGGCGGAGACCGACCTGAACGAGGCGCGTCAGATCTTCCGGCGGATCGGCGATCGCCGCTGGGAAGCGCGAGCGAAGCTGGGCCTCGGCGACATAGAACGGCGCCGGGGGAGCTGGTCGGCCGCACAGACGCTGATCTTCGAGGCGCGGGACTTCTACGTGGAGATCGGAGACGTTCCGGCGGAGGCGCGCGCGCTGCGCGCCGAGGCCCTGTTGATGCGCGACTCCGGCCAGCTCGATGCGGCATGCTCGGCATTTCGCAGGAGTCGTGAGCTGTTCGAAGAGCTCGGCGACGAGTTGTGGGTCGCGCGGGCGATGATTGGAGAGGCAAGCGTGGCAAAGCTCGAAGGGAAATCGGCGAGGACCCTGGAGGAGGAGGCGGTGGCGATCTGCCGCCGACTCGGCGCTGCCGACCAGGAGAGGCAAGAACGGTGGCTGGCCGAGTGGTGAATGGCCCCGGGACGCGCTACGAGCGGGTCCTCAGCCAAGCCTGCCGCTCGGATGGGCTGGCTGTGGCGATGGCGGAGGCGAGCCGGCTCGCGCGCTCTGCGGTCGAGGTCGAGTCTGAGCGGGAACGGTGCATTCGCGATGTGGCGGCGGGCGTCGCCGGGCCGACCTTGGTCGCGTACGTCACTTGGATCACTGCACAGGTCGAGCTGGCCGAGGGGCGCCATATTCACTTTCTGTCCCGGGACGGCCAGGTACTCCAGATGGTTGCTGCCCAGCTCGTCGGCGCGATCGGGCTGGATGCGGACCTCAGGTATCTCTACTGCAGCCGGCGCACCTGGAATCTTGCGGCGTCGGACCCTGACGACCTCGCCGGCGAAGCGTGGCTGTTCGGCAGCTTCATGCGCTCCAACGCGGAGGACCTTTGCGCTCGGCTGGGTCTGGAGCTCTCCGACCACCGGTCGGCGTTGGAGCGGTGTGGGGTCTCGCTCGACCCCGACAGCCGCAGCGGCGACCGGCAGCAGCGGGCGGCGATGGATCGGTTCCTCTCCGACCGAGAGGTGAGGGGGGAGATGCGGGAGCGCATCCGCGATCTTCGCGGGCTCGTCGTCGACTACGCGCTTCAGGAGGGTCTCGACGACGAGCAAGCGATCCTCGTCGACGCTGGCTGGACCGGGAGAATGGTCGGCGCCCTGGGGAGGGTGATGCGGGGGGCAGGGCTGGCGGCACCGCAGGCGCTCTTCTGGGGATACATGCCAAAAGACGAGCTGGGTCGTGCTGGGCGAGTAAGCGCCTACATGTTCGACACCACTGAGAGAGGGGGGACGAGGTGGCGGCTGCCCGATATCCCCTACCTGATCGAGTCCTTTGCGATGGCCGACCACGGCCCGAGCGCGGAACGCTGGGGGCTGCGTCTCTACCGCCGCACCCTCTCCGAGTTTTGCGCGGCGCTCGCCGAGAACGGCGGCGATCGGAGTGAGGATCTGCGGCCGGTCGTCTACGAGCTGCTGCGGAGCTTCTGGTTGGAGCCGACCGCGGCCGAGGCTCGTGCGTGGGGCTCCTATCCCTACGACAGCGATCCGACGGGGACGGCGGCGAGAGCTCTAGCGCGGCGATTCTCGGCCGCAGAGGTGAGGAACAGCATCGACTCCGGCAAGCTGACGCGGGGAGATCGCGCCTGGCTCGCTGGCTCCCTTGCCTTGACGCCGCGTCCGCTTCGCGGGCAGCTGACCCGACTTTCGTAGAATCGCCACCTAGTCTCGACGCGTCGGAAGGAGCCCGATGGAGCGCTGGACCCGCGCTGTCATCGCCAACCGCAAGAAGGTGATCGCCGGGTGGCTGGTGCTCTTCGTCTGGGGCGGCTACGGCGCCTCTCACCTCGGTGACCTGCTCAGCAACCGCTTCAGCCTGCCCGGGTCCGAAGCCGAGCGTGGCCTCGACGTCGCCAAGGAACGCTTCAACGAGCGCGGCGACGGTGCCTTCACCCTCGTCTTCCAGACGCAGAAGCCGGTGGCCGGTACGCCGAGGTTCCGCGCCGAAGCGGCGCGCGCCGTCGCCGAGGCGTCCTCGGCAGTGGAGGGCGGCAAGCCGGGCCCGGTGCTGCCCGCTTCGAGCCACATCGCCTATGCCCAGATCAACACGCCGCTGGAAAACGAGGACGCGGCGAAGAGGACGCCGGACGTCCGCGCCGCGACGCCGCAGCTACCGGGCACCACGACCTATCTGTCGGGCTTCCCCGCGATCAACCACGACACCCAGAAGATCTACAACGAAGACCTCGCCAAGGGAGAGCTGATCGCGATCCCGATCGCCCTGATCGTGATGGCGTTCATGTTCGGCACCCTGGGCGGAATCGCGGTGCCCTTCGCCTTCGCCGCGGTGACGATCCCCTCGACCCTGGGCGCAGTCTGGGTCGTCGCCCACTACATGGACATGGCGGTTTACGTCACCAACATCGTCACCCTGATCGGCCTGGCGATCGCGATCGACTACTCGATGTTGGTCGTCTTCAGATACCGCGAAGAGCTGGAGAAAGGCCACTCCTCACCACAGGAGGCGCTGATCGAGACGATGAGGACCGCCGGGCGGGCGACCCTGTTCTCCGGAGCCGTCGTCGCCGTCGGCTTGGCGCTGCTCGTCTTCATGCCGTTGCCCTTCATGCGCTCGATGGGCGTCGGTGGGCTGCTGGTGCCGCTGTTCTCGATCGCCGCCTCGGCGACCTTCCTGCCGGCCCTGTTGAGCGTGATGGGGACGAAGGTGAACCGCTTGCGGGTGATCCCGAGGAGCATCCTGGAGCACCGTGCGGAGGGTCGGACTGGGGTCTGGGCCCGGCTCGCGCGCTCGATCATGCGGCGTCCCGTCCTCTACCTCGTCGTCGCCGGCGGGCTGATGATCGGCCTGGCGCTGCCGGCGCTGAGCCTGCGCCTGACCAGTGGCGACAACCGCGGCGTGCCGCTGACCAGGGAGTCGACGCGCGGCTTCGCGTTGCTGCGGGACACGCTCGGCCCCGGGGCGCTGGCGCCGAACCAGATCATGATCGTCACCGACCAGCCGGGCGGCGCCAATTCGCCCGCGGTGCGCGCCGCCGAGGCGCGGCTCGTCGCCCAGCTGCGGCGCGACCCCGAGGGGCCGGGCAGAACGTGCGAGCCTCCTCGATCCAAGCGAAGAAGTGGCGCAGGTCCGGGTCGCCGGCGAAGGTGACTCTGGAACCTTCGCGGCCCAGGACCTGGTCAACAGGATCCGCGACACCTACATCCCGAACGCCCGCTTCGGCGACGCCGAAACGATCGTCACCGGCGCGCCGGCCTTCGGCGTCGACTTCGTCGACATCGCCTACGGCGCCTTCCCCTGGCTCGTCGTCGCGGTCCTCGCCCTCTCCTACCTGCTGCTCCTGCGCGCCTTCCGCTCCATCGTCTTGCCGCTGAAGGCCGTCCTGCTCAACCTGCTCTCGGTGAGCGCCACCTACGGAGTCCTTGTGCTCGTCTTCCAGGAGGGGCTGCACTCCAGCCTCGGGCTCGAAGGCTCGCCCCAGATCGAAGCCTGGATCCCAATCTTCCTCTTCGCGATGCTGTTCGGTCTCTCGATGGACTACGAGGTCTTCCTGCTCTCGCGGATACGCGAGGAGTGGGACAAGCGTCACGACAACGAGGAGGCCGTCGCCTACGGCCTCGAGCACACCGGCCGCATCATCACTGCTGCGGCGCTGATCATGATCGCCGCCTTCTCCGGCTTCACTGCCGGCTCGTTCGTCGGGCTGCAGCAGTTCGGCGTCGGCCTGTCGGCGGCGATCCTGCTCGATGCGACGATCGTCCGCGCGATTCTCGTCCCGGCCCTGATGAAGCTGCTCGGCGACTGGAACTGGTACCTGCCGAAGCGGGTGGAGCGGGTGCTCGACCGCACCAGGCGCCACCGCCCCGCCGAGGCACAGGGTTAGAGGCCCGAGACCCGCAGCGTTCCCAGCATTTTGGCCGTTATAGGGGCCCGAATGCTGGGAACGGCTCAGTGGTCGGGATCGCGACCGGGCGGGTGGGCGATCCGTTCGGCCCGCTTGCGGACTTCGGCCGTGGCCTCCCGGGTCGCCGCGATCGCCTCATCGCGGGCAGCGACGACGCCCTCGGGCTTGCCTCCGACGATGTCGCGGAAGGCGTTCTTGAAGCGCTCGGTGCGACGGTCAGGTGGGAAGCGCGCTTCGGCTCGCGCCTGCTTCTGAGGGCGCCGCTCGCCGTAGCGGCGGCGCGCCCAGGCTGAGCCGGGCTTGCCGAGTCGGGCGGCGCCGTAGATCGCGATCGGCAGGACGAAGAAACCGATCGCGCCGTGCATCAGCCGCTGCTTGGCGAAGCAGATCGCGACGAGCGCGAAGACGAAGAGGGCGCCGAGGGTGCTGACGGCGATCTCCGCCGGCGAGCTGGTGTCGAAGCTGAACGGGGAGAAGCCGAGCAAAATCAGGAACATCCCCGCCGCCGCGATCACGGTGGCGTCGATCGAGCTGCGACCCTCCTCGGCCCAGTAGACGTCGTCGAGATATACCCAAAGCGCGAACTCGTCGATCGTCAGCCCGGCCCCGATGCCGAAGGCGAAAGCGCAGATCTCGGCCCAGGGGCTGTGGCCCAGCGCCGCGAAGCCGAGTGCTCCGGCGGCCATCATC
>SMEU01000328.1_pt1 | contig 12430 bp, 17 predicted proteins | sample 2456051 | NCBI WGS metagenome assembly SMEU01 (sample SAMN10132600, study PRJNA489261) | soil metagenome | isolation source: day120 un-amended silt loam soil | place: USA | collected 2015-05-01
GCTCGCCCACGGTGGCGGGACGCGGCGCGGCGATCGCGCGCTCGTAGACCTCGGTCACCTGGTCGGCGACGCGGGGCCAGGCATAGCGCTGCGCACTGCGGCGGGCCGCGTCCCCCATCTCCCTCAGGCGCTGGGGCTCGTAGTGGAGGCGTTGAAGCTCTTCGGCCAGGCGCTGGGGATCACCGGGCGGCACGAGGACGCCGTCGACGCGGTCGCTGACCACGTCGCTGTAGCCAGCGATCGCGGAAGCGATCACCGGGGTGCCGGCGGCAAACGCCTCGGTGAGGACCATCCCGAAGCTCTCACCGGCAAGGGAGGGTGCGCAGAGCAGGTCGGCCCGGTGAAGCTCGCGCCAGAGCTGCTCCCCCGAGACCCGTCCGTGGACGTCGATCGAGGCCATCAGCTCGGGGTCGGTGAGGTATCTGAGCACGTCCTCGCGCTCGGCGCCGATCACGCTGAGGCGGCAGGACACGTGCTCGACCAAGGCGCTGAAGGCTGTCAGCAAGATCGGCAGGCCCTTGCGCTCCTCCGGACGACCGACGAAGAGCAGTCGCAGTTGCTCGGACTCGGGAACCGGGAAGGTTGGCGCCGCCTCCACATCGACTCCGTTGGGCACGATCGTGTATTCGCCGCCGTACCAGCGCCGCGCGGTCCAGGCCGCCGCCTCGGAAACGGCAATCCGCGCGGAGAGGCGGTTGAAGAGGCGGCGGGCGCCGAGTGCGGTGGCGATGTAATTGGGAACGGGCTTGGTCGAGTAGGCATGGAAGGTGCCGACCACCGGCGCCTCGGAGGCCAGCGTCGCGTTCCAGCCGACCAGCGGCACGACCGGCTCGTGAACGTGGATCACGTCGAACCCGCCCCTGCCAACGGCGCGACGGGGCGCGACGATGCCTCCGATCGGGAACGGAGCAAGGTTGGAGACAGACCCGTTTGCGCCGAAACCGACCGTGCGTCCAAGCGGCGTCAGGTAGTCGGGCGGCTCGCGCGGCTCGGCCGCGGCTCGGTGCAGCGCGCGGCTGTAAGGGTAGTTGATCAGCCGGCCCCGCTGGGGCGGTTGCACCCGGCCGCGGCGCTTCTTCTACACCTGCGTCGCGATCAGGCCGATCATCGCCGCGAGCATGGCGATGAACGCGGCAAGCAATCCCCCGCCGACCTGAAGGATGACGTGCTGGAGCGCGTCGATGCGCCCGTCGAGCCTGGCGAAGCCGGCGTCCATGCGGCGAGCTAGGTCGTCGACGCGACCGCTGAGATCGTCGACGCGACCGTTCATCTCGTCGAAGAGAACATCGACGCGGTCCCTGAAGTCGTCGAGGCGGGAATCGGTCCAGGTCGATCTCATCTGCTCCATGCTCCTGACGCTACAGAATGCGAATTCACGCGTTGCGCGCAAATTGTAACTTCTTGTCTGCATCCCTGTCGAGACTTCCGCCTCTCCCCTCCCTCTGAGCCGATTCGGCCCAGGCAAAACCGAGGAAGACAAGAAGGTAGGCGGCGCCGATCTCCAGCAGGAGGGCGCCGGAGTCGTTGGCGAGGGCGCCAACCGCGGTCGCAGCGACCCCGCCGATCAGCCCGGCGCGGACCGCGGGAACCCCGGCCATCCAGGCGCGCAAGTGGTTGCGTCGGGCGATCGCGAGTGCGGCAAGGGCGGCGATTAGGGGGAGGAAGGCGAAGACGATCGGGCGAGTGAAGCTGTGGGCGGAGAGCTGGAGGCGGCGCTGGGCAACGTCGGCGAGGCTGCCGAGCCCTCCAGCGTCGAGAACCGAGCGCGTCAGGTGGGCGTTCGCGCCGGAGACGAGGTCGATCAGGGCGAGCAGGGCGAGGGCCACGAACGGTGCCGCGACGACCAGCATCGCCGCCCGGCGACGCCGGGCGGCGATCGCCGCGGCTGCCACCGCAGCACCGACCGGAAAGACGATCGCGGCGCCGACATCGGCGCCGAAGCGACCGGCCGCGAAGACGAAGGCGGCGGCGATACCGGCGGCTAGGAACACCTGGGCGCAGGCGCGCCGGGACCAGTCGGGGCGGAAGCCGACGAGGCCGGCTCCGGTTCCCCCGACTATGAGGACCGCCAGCAGCGCCTCTAGCTCGTTGCCGATCCCGTAGAAACGCAACCCAAGGCCGGGATTGGGCCGTAGCCGCGAAGCATTGCCAGGGTGGCGATAGCGAGTAGCGGCGAGCCCAGCGCAACGATCAGCGCTTCGGCGCCCTCACTCGGTTCGAGCGCAGCGCCGGCCAGGAGGACGAGCGGCAGGTAAACGATGGTCAGGCTCGTCACCCTGACGGCGGACCGTGCCGCCCAACCCCTGGTGGCCGCCGCGGCGATACCCAGCGACAGGATCCAGAGCAACAGGCTCAATCCGATCACCGGGCCGCGGCGCGAGGAGATCTCCGCCATGCGGTCCGCGAGCGAATCGATCGCCGCCGGGTCGACCGAGCCCTCGCCACGAATTGGCTGGCCCGACATCTGGGAGGGGATCGCGATCCCGAAGCGCTCGAGGATCGTCGGCGCCAAGTCGGTCGATAGGACGTAGCCGTCGGTGCGGGTGCTGTCCGACGTGAGATCCCCAGAGAAGCCGTGGCCGGCGATCCCTAGGGCCAGAGCTCGATTCTTGGCCGGCGGCGGGCGCTCGACGGCTAGCAGAAGATCGTCAGCCCGCAGATTTCGCACCAGGGAGGGAAGTCGTTTCAAGCACGCGCTTCGAACTTCGAACACGCCGCGATGGAGGTGCTGGCGGGGGGCTTCACTTAACTTTTTCGTGGGGCGGCTGCGGCCGTCCGAGGGGGAATGCGCCGAAAAAGTACAAGACGTTCCGCCCCCCACCAGCACCTCCACCCCAGCCGCTTCAAGGGTCGAGGAAAGCAGGCCGGGGGCGATTTCCGCGGGAGCGGAATCGGCACGTTCGGTCACAGCTCTCCACCACATCGGGCAGTCGCCGGCCAAAGGTGGGAGCTTGGTGTCGTAGAGCGAGTCGAAGACTCGGTTGCCCTGCGTGATGTCTAGGTAGGTCTGCTGAGCCGGCACCGTCCCTAGGCCAGCTGAGAGAAGTCCCGGCGCCAGCCCGTCCTTCGCGAGCTTGGCAACGCTGGTTCCGCTTGGAAGCCAGATGAGCATGACGCGCGTTCCTGCGGCTCGTTGCTGAGCGGGTTGCGGCTCGGGTGACTGACGCGCTTGCTGCTTGGCCGGGGACTCTGGGTGGGGTGAAGCGTCTTTTACTTTTTCGGCGGCGCGCGATTCGCGGCCAGCAGCCAGCGCTTCCTCGAAAAAGTTAAGCGAAACCCCACCCAGAGTCCCCGGCCCAACCAGCAACCCCCCGACAACCACCCCAACCACGACCGCTATCTTCATCGAGATGGCCGACCGCACGTTCGCCAAGTTCACGTTTTTCAAAGTTGATCCAGCCTGGCGCCGTCGAGACTCTTCGCTTCGTGCCGCCGACAAGCAGGAGTTCCTCGCCGCCTGCGAGGACTTCGCGGTCGACCGCTCGCTGCGCGCCTACTCAACCATAGGCACGCGCGGCGACGTCGACCTGGTCCTGCTCAGCCAGAGCCCCAACCTCGACGACATCCACACCTTCCACGTCGTGCTCGGCCAGAGCGGTCTGGCGAAATGGGCGGAGACCCCCTACTCGTTCCTCTCGATGACCAAACGCTCCCCCTATTCAGACGAGCAGGCGCGCTCGGAGATCTGCGTGTCGGAGCGCAAGTACCTCTTCCTCTACCCGATGGTCAAGCAGCGGCGCTGGTACGGGCTGCCGGCGGAGGAGCGCGGCCGGATCATGCAGAGTCACATCGAGGTCGGCCGCCGTCACCCGGAGATCACGATCAACACCACCTACTCGTTCGGCCTCGACGACCAGGAGTTCGTCGTCTGCTTCGAGGGCGACGACCCCGGGGCGTTCCTCGATCTCGTCAACGAGCTGCGACCGACCGAGTCCAGCGAGTACACCGAGCGCGAGACGCCGATCTTCACCTGCGTCGCGATGTCGGTCCGTAAGGCGCTCGACGCCCTCGATGGCGTGCCGAGCGCCGTCGCCGCGGACGCGCCCGCGATTGGCTGAGCCGCGCCGCGCACTAGCCTTGTGGAATCGCTGAGGTCGTTCTCAGGTACGTGATCGACGACCAGGACCATCTGGTCAGGGTCGACCCCGGCTACTACCGCTTCGCCGAGGAGAATGGCTGGGCCGCCGCCGGCGAGAGCCTTGGTCGGTCTCTGTGGGACTTCGTGGCCGGAGCTGACCTCGAACGCCTCGAGCGGATGCTGGTGCGGCGCATCCGCGGTGAGGCTCGGAGCGTTGAGCTTCCGTTTCGCTGCGACGGCCCCGAGGTGCGTCGCGAGATGAACCTCGAGATCGCCGCCAACTCCTCCGGTCGCTACGTCGTCTTCTCGGCGCGAATGCGCTCCGAGGTGCAGCGTGAGGAGGCCCAGCCGCTGCTCGCCGTGGGGGCGCCGCGCGGCGAGCGGATGCTGACGATGTGCGGTTGGTGCGATCGCTTCCTGGTCGGCGACGAGTGGGTCGAGGTCGAGGAGGCTGCGGCCCGGCTCGGGCTCTTTCAGCTGGACAAGTTGCCCCAGATCAGCCACGGCATCTGCCCGGACTGCAACGGGATGCTGATGGCTGCCTAAGCCCATTCCCTATTCTCCGCGTCCGATGAGCAAGACCGGAAGTCCCGAGAACCCACTGAGAGTCGCGATTGTCGGCGCCGGCCCCTCCGGCTTCTACGCCGCCGAGCACATACTCAAAGGGGACGGCGTGCACGCCCAGGTCGACCTCTTCGACCGCCTGCCGACGCCGTTCGGCCTGGTCCGGGGCGGCGTCGCCCCCGACCACCCGAAGATCAAGTCGGTGATCCGCGTCTACGAGAAAACCGCGGCGCGCGACGGCTTCCGCTTTTTCGGCAACGTCAAGGTCGGCCACGACATCGAGGTCGAGGACCTCGAGCGGCACTACCACGCGATCGTCTACACGGTGGGCTGCGAGACCGACCGCCAGCTCGGGATCCCCGGCGAAGACCTGCCGTGGAGCCACGCCGCGACCGCGTTTGTCGGCTGGTACAACGCGCACCCCGATTACGCCGACGAGGAGTTCGACCTCTCCTGCGAGCGGGCGGTGGTGATCGGCAACGGCAACGTCGCGATGGACGTGGCACGGATGCTGGCGCTGACCGACCACGAGCTGCGCCAGACCGACACCGCCGATCACGCGATCGAGCTGCTCGACCGCAAGCAGATCCGCGAGATCGTCGTGCTCGGCCGGCGCGGGCCAGTTCAGGCCGCCTTCACCAACCCCGAGATCAAGGAGCTGGGCGAGATGGAGGACGCCGACGTCGTCGTCGACGCCTCCGAGGTCGAGCTGGACGAGGCGAGCGCCGCGTACCTCGAATCGGAGGAGGCCAACAAGACGACCCGCGTCAACGTCGAAACGCTGAAGGAGTTCTCGGGGCGCGAGCCGGAGGGCAAGAAGCAGCGGATTGTCCTTCGCTTCCTCTCCTCCCCGGTCGAGATCAGGGGCGAGAACAAGGTCGAATCGATCGTGATCGGCCGCAATGAGCTGGTCGACGAGGGCGGCACGCTGCGAGCAAAAGACAGCGGCGAGCGCGAGGAGCTGGAGTGCGGGCTCGTTCTGCGCTCGGTCGGCTACACCGGCATCCCAATCGAGGGCGTGCCGTTCGACGAGAGGCGCGGCCTAATCCTCAACGACGGCGGCCGCGTGCTCGACTCCCACGACGCCGGTCACAAGGTCGGCCACTACACCGCCGGCTGGATCAAGCGAGGCCCCTCGGGCGTGATCGGCACCAACAAGAAAGACGCCCTCGAGACCGTCACCCACCTACTTGCCGACGTCGAGTCGCAGACGCTGCTCGACCCCGAGCGTCCCGAGCCGGGCGCCGTCGAGGAGCTGCTCGCCGAGCGCGGCGTCCGCTACGTCAGCTTCGAGGACTGGCAGGCGATCGACCAGGCCGAGGTCGGCCGCGGCGAGCCGCACGGCCGGCCGCGCGTCAAGTTCGTCCGGGTCGAGGAGATGCTCGACACGCTGGGCGAGAAGGTCGGCGGCTGAGCCGCGCGCTGTCTCCGCCGACAAAAAGTTACACTTTCGTGCGCCACACGCACGTCCTCTTTCTCTAGCCTTCGGAGCATGAAGCCGATGCGATCAACCTGGACCGATTCGCGTCTCGACGACCTGAATCACGAATTCCGCGAGCTGCGCAGCGAATTCGGCGCCCTGCAGCGGACGATCATCCAGGTCGGTGGCGCGATGATCGCCGCCTTCATCGGCCTGATGGCCGCCGTGAGGCGGATGATCGAGGCGGCGCTTCCCGGCGCCGAGGTCGAGGTGATCGACGAAACCGGTTCCGGGGACCACCTGCGCGCCACGGTCTCGGCTCCCCAGTTCGCGGGCCTCTCGCGGATCGACCAGCACCGGCTGGTCAAGGCAGCGGTCAAGGAGCGCTTTGACGACGGCACCATCCACGCCCTCTCGGTGAAGACCGCCGTGGCCGGTTGACGCAAATTCCGGCCCCGCATCGACGCTGACAAAAAGTTACACTTCCGTGCGCCACACGCGCGTTCGTTTTCTCTAGCCTTCGGAGCATGGAGTCAATGAGATCGACTTGGACCGATTCGCGCCTCGACGACCTGAGCAGTCGGGTAAGCGATCTCGGGGGTCACGTAACGCAGCTCAGCGGCAGGATCGATTCGCTCCAGCACGCCATCTTGCTCGTCGGCGGCGGTCTCTTTGCTGCTTTCGTCGGCGTGCTCGCAGCGATCGTGGGCCTGATCGCAACCCAGCTCTGAGCGCAGCTAGGCAGCCAGCTACGCTGTGTCCATGGTCGACCCCCAGTTGAGAGCGAAGATCGAGCAGCTAGTCGCCGACAACCCGGTGCTGCTGTTCATGAAAGGCACGCCCGACATGCCGCGCTGCGGTTTCTCGATGCGGGTGGTGCAGGTGCTCGACCAGCTCGACGTCGAGTACGGCGCGATCGACGTCCTGCCGGCGCTGCAGCCGCTGCGCGAAGTCACCGCCGAGATCTCCGACTGGCAGACCTTCCCCCAGCTCTACGTCAACGGAGAGCTGATCGGCGGTGCCGACATCGTCGAGGAGATGTTCGAGTCCGGCGAGCTGGCCGAGGCGCTCGGCGTCGAGCAGCCGCAGAGCGCGGCAATGCCAGAGACCGCCGCACCCGCGCAGTCTCCGCCTCTTCAAATCGAATAGCCCAGCCTGTCGCGCAGAGCGACCGCGCTCAGGCAGTGACCGGCGGCGCGTCCTCTTTCACCTGGAAGGAGGAACCGCAACCGCAGGCGGCGACGACGTTCGGGTTGTTGACCTGGAAGCCGGCGCCCTGGAGGCCTTCGATGTAGTCGACCTCGGAGCCGAAGACGAACTGCATGCTGACCTTGTCGACGACGACGGCAACCCCATCGACCTCGAAGACGTGATCGTCGTCCTTGGCCTGGTCGAAGGCGAGCGCGTACTGGAAGCCTGAGCAGCCGCCGCCGCGAACGGCGACGCGAAGCGCCTGCTCGCCTCCTTCGGGCTGGCTGCCGAGCAGCTCGCCGATCTTCTCGACGGCCTTGCCGGTAAGGGTGATCGCTGCCTGCGGGGTCTCGCTCACTTCACAAAGTGTAGCCGGGGCGCGGCGGCAGGCCGAAGGGCGGTCGCCGTCTGCCAGAATCGGCCGCCCTTGAACGCGAGCCCTCCCACGGCCGTCGTCTGCGACACCACCGCCTACCTCCCTCCCAACCTGTTGGCGGACCGGGGCATCGAGACGATCAGCCTCTACGTCTCCGTCGATGGACAGCAGGAACGCGAGAGCGAGATCGTCGACTACGCCGGGTTTTACGAGCGCCTGCGGGCCTCCGAGAGCGGTGCCACCACCTCCCAGCCCTCGATCGGCGACTTCCTCGCGGTCTACGAGCCGCTGCTCGAGGCAGGCAGGGAGATCGTCTCGATCCACATCTCGTCGGGCATTTCAGGGACCTTCGAGGCGGCCGGACAGGCGCGGCAGAGGCTGATCGACGAGGGGAAGGGCGGCGAGCGGATCCATGTCATGGACTCGCGCTCAGCGGCCGGCGGCATGGGCCTCTGCACGCTCGGCGCCTCCATCGTTGCCGCCCAGGGAGGAGACGGCGATGCCTGCCTGGCCGGCGCCGAGGAGACGCGGACGGCGCTGAAGATGTGGTTCGCGATCGACACCCTTGAGTACCTGCGTCGCGGGGGGCGGATCGGCGGCGCCCGAGCCTGGATCGGCGGGGCGCTGAAGATCAAGCCGATCCTCACCCTCGAGGAGGAGATCACCCCGGTCGAGCGGGTGCGGACCCGGGCGCGTTCGCTTGAGCGCCTGCGCGACTATGCCCGCCAGCGCCACGAGTCCGGTGCCGACGGCTGGGTCGTCCAGCACATCCAGGACGAGGAGACGGCGGCGGGGCTGATCGATGACTGCCGGGAAATCTTCGGCTGCGAGCCGGTCTTCACCTCGGAAATCGGCGCCGTCCTCGGCGCCCACGTCGGCCCCGGCCTGCTCGGCGTCGGCTCAGTGCCGACGTCGCTCGTCGAACCGGGCTAACGCCGCTTCCGCAGCATCGCGCGGACCCCGATCGCGAAACCGATCACGGCGGCCCCGACGATCAGCTCGTTGCGGTGCTCGCGCGCCTGACGGCGCCAGTCGGTCAGCTCCGCGACCCGCCCTCGCAGCGCTTCGACCGAGGTTCCGAGCTGCTGGCGCTGGACGTCGATGTCGCGGCGAATCTCCGCGGCCGATCGGCCTGGGGCACCGGCCGTCGCGGGCCTCGCCGGCTGTGGACTGGCGCTCATCCCTCCTCCTTCTCGAGCATCGCCTTGGTTAGCTTCGCCTCCTCGATCGCCTGCTCGGGCACCGGGCCTTCCCGTCGAACACCTCTTCGTTGAGCAGCCAGGCGACGCCCTCCATGACCAGGATCAGAGCGAGGAAGGCGAAGATGCCGGCGGCGATGCCGACGACCGAGCCGCGCAGGATCTTGCCCAGCTTTTCGGAGATCTCCGCCTTTGCCAGCTCGACCTCCTCGCGGATCAGGGTCGAGGTCCTCTCGGTGACATCGAAGACCAGGTCGGTCACCGATCTGTGGTCGGACTCGGGTGGTGGAACCGGAGGAGGCGACTGGGGTGGCGTCTGGCTCTGCTCTGCCATCGGTCGAAGCTACTCGGGGGGGTCCTCGTCGAACAGCCGCCGGTAGGCGAAGGCGGCGGCCCGGGTGGCGAGGATGCTGGCGAGGGCCCCGGTGGCCGCGAGCATCCCGCTCCAGACCAGCCTCCTGACCAGGTCGTTCTCCATAGGGCTCCGACCTTACCTATCGCGGCTCGAGGCCGTCGCAAATCGTCGTCACGACAAGTTCCTTGGCCTGCTCGTAGCTCTCTTCGGTGGCGGGAATCACATCGAAGATCCAGCTTGAGAGGAGCTGCTCGATCGCGCCGTAGAACGACATCGAGGCGAACATCGGCGCGACGTCGGCGCGAAAGGCGCCGGCCGCCTGACCGTCCTCGACGATTTTCGCGATCGACTCGTACGCGCGCCGGATCTCCGGCAGGTGGGTACGCCCGAACGAGTTCGCCGCACGGGTCACCTCGACGATGATCACCTTCATCAGCTCCGGGTCGTGGCGGTAGGAATCGACGATGAAGGCCGCCACCGCCGCCAGCTTCTCCCGCGGCGATCCGCTGGTGCTGTCGGCCTCTTCGATCGCCACCAGCAGCAGCGACCAGCGCTCGACAAAGAGCTCGTTGAGGACCTCCTCCTTTGAGCGGAAGTAGTGGTAGACGCTTAGAGGCCATTCGTCATCCCTCCGGGGAGTCGCGCGACCATCAAACGTGGGCCTCCACGAGGTGTGGCCAGGTGTACGCGTGGGGCTGCCGGTTCGCCAGCGACGGCAGTTCGTCGCGGACCCGGTCCTGCGCGGCCAGGTCGAGGTCGGCTGCGACAAAGCACTCCTCGTCGGGCGCGGTGGCCAGGACCACCCCCCACGGGTCGACGATCGCCGAATGGCCGAAGGACTCGAAGTGCGGCGACGCCTTGCAAACCTGGTTGGGGGCGAGAACGAAGGCCTGGTTCTCGATCGCCCGCGCCCGCAGCAGCACTTCCCAGTGGTCGCGGCCGGTGGCGAGCGTGAAGGCGGAGGGCACGGTGAAGAGACGGGCGCCGCGCAGCGCGAGGATTCGGAACAGCTCCGGAAAGCGGAGGTCGTAGCAGACGGTCAAGCCGACGGTGAGCTCGCCGAGCGGGGCGGCAACGATCTCCGCGCCCGGCTGCTCGTGCTCGGACTCGCGATAGGAGACGCCGCCAACCTCGACGTCGAACATGTGGATCTTGCGGTAGACGGCGACGTCCTCGCCGTCGGCGCCGATCAGCACCGAGGTGTTGGACGCCCGCTCCCCACCGCGCTCGCAGATACTGCCGGCAAGCAGGTGAACACCGAGCTCGCGTGCCCAGGCGCGGGCGGCGGTGAGGCTCGGGCCGTCGAGCGGCTCCGCCCCCGCCAAAAGCTCCTCGCCCGCCGCAAGCAGGTTCCACTTCTCCGGCAGCGCAACCAGCTCGGCGCCGTCGGCCGCAGCGGCGCGCACCAGGCGCTCCGCCGCCTCCAGGTTCCGCGCCTTGTCGCCTCTCGAATTGAGCTGTACGGCGGCTGCTCTCAACGCCTCTTCCTTCGGTGGTCTGCATTGCCGCTTGGCTGACTGACCAGTCAATCGGCCGGGCCCCAGTATAGGTGCGAGCTTCCCCGCACGGGCGTGGCACCGGGAATCCGGCGGCCGCGTCGCGGCGGCCGCTAAAGGCCCATCGCTCGCGCGACGATCCGGTCGACAATCGGGGTCGGCAGCAGCGCCTTCAGGCGTGCCTGTGCCCGCGCGTCGAAGCCGACCAAGTAGCGAGCTCGTGGGCGCCGCGCATCCAGCGCCCGCTCGATCGTCTTCGCCACCTTCTCCGGGGAAATCCCCCGCTCGGCCAGACGCCTCACGACCTTGCGATAGCTCTCGATCGCCTCGCCGTAGAGGGCTTCGCGATGCGGGGTGCGCTCGCCGATCTCCTCGGCGGTGCGCTCGCCCCGGTCCCAGATCCGCGTGTCGATCGACCCCGGCTCGACGATCGAGACCCGAATCCCCCATGGGTGCAGCTCCTGACGGAAGATGTCGCCCACCGCCTCGATCCCGAACTTGGCCGCGTGGTAGGCGCCGGTCAGCGGAAAGGCGATTCGGCCCCCTATCGAGCTGATGAAGACGACGCGGCCGCGGGCCCGCCGGATCGCTGGCAGCAACGACTGGGTGACCGCAACGTGGCCGGTCCGGTTGACCTCGATCTGGCGGCGGAAGTCGTCGATCGGGATCGTCTCGAGCGGGCTGGGCACCGCGACGCCGGCGTTGTTGACAAGGCCATCGAGGCCGCCTTCCGTCTCGGCCACGATCCGCTCTGCGGCCGCGCCGATCTGCTCGCTGTCAGTGACATCGAGCATCAGCGGGGACAGGCGCTCCGAGCTCGCCTGCCGCAGCGCCTCCGCGTCCTCCTCCCTGCGCACGCCGGCGAACACCCACCAGCCGGCGCCGTCCAGGCGCAGCGCCGTCGCCCGGCCGATCCCGGTCGAGGCTCCGGTTACGAGGACTGAACGCACGGCAGCAGGCTACCTGGCCCCATCCTCTCCTTTCCAGCCAAGTGCGGTCGTAGTTCCTTTCGCATACCGGAAGAAACTACGACCGCACTTGCCGGGAGGTGGTCGGGCGTAACCTTGATCACCGTGATCGATTCCGCGAGGGACGACGCCGAGCGTAAGCAGGTGACCGTGCTGTTCGCCGACGTGAGCGGCTCGATGGACCTGGCCGAGGGGCAGGACCCGGAGGAGTGGCGGAAGATCATGCAGCGCTTCTTCTCCCTGCTGGGGGAATCGGTGGAGCGCTTTGAGGGCACGGTCGACAAGTTCACCGGCGACGGGATCATGGCCGTGTTCGGAGCTCCGATCGCGCACGAGGACCACGCGCGCCGCGCCTGCTACGCAGCCCTTCAGATGCTCGACGACGTTTCCCAGTACGCGGCGGAGCTGCGTCGCGGCAAGGGGCTCAACTTCTCGACCAGGGTCGGCATCAACTCGGGCGAGGTGGTGGCCGGCGCGATCGGCGACGGCGCCGAAGGCGACTACACCGCGATCGGCCACACGGTCGGCCTCGCGCAGCGGATGGAGGCGCTGGCCGAGCCCGGCAGGGCTTACCTGACCGAGAGCACCGCAGCGCTCGCGCGCGGCTTCCTCGACTTCACCGACCTCGGCGAGTTCGAGATCAAGGGCGCGAGCCGGCCGGTCCGCGTCTTCGAGCTGGCCGGCGTGGGGCAGGCCCGGTCGCGGCTCGACCTCGCCCGCGAGCAGGGGCTCTCGCGGTTCGTCGGGCGGGACGAGGAGATGGCGACGTTGGAGGATGCGCTG
>SMEU01000214.1_pt1 | contig 12165 bp, 12 predicted proteins | sample 2456051 | NCBI WGS metagenome assembly SMEU01 (sample SAMN10132600, study PRJNA489261) | soil metagenome | isolation source: day120 un-amended silt loam soil | place: USA | collected 2015-05-01
CAACCGAGCGACCAAGACTTTCCCCGTCATCGAGGTCTTCGGTCCGACGATCCAGGGCGAGGGTGCCGAGGCGGGTCGGCCCTGCTATTTCGTCCGGCTCGGCGGCTGCGACTACCACTGCTCGTGGTGCGACACGATGTACGCGGTCGATCCCGCCCAGGTCCGGGCGGGCGCCGAGTACCTCGACGCGAGCCAGATCGCCGCGCGGGTCGCCGGTCTGGACGGGCAAGCCGAATGGGTGGTGATCAGCGGGGGGAACCCCGCCCTGCATGAGTTGGGCGGGCTTGTCGACGAGCTTCACGCCGAGGGACTGCAGGTGGCTGTCGAGACCCAGGGGTCAGTCTGGAAGGAGTGGCTTGGTCGGGTCGATCGGCTGACGGTGTCACCCAAGCCGCCCTCCTCGGGGATGGCCGGCGTCTCCCGTGAGGCCCGGTTCGAGGACTTCATGCGTTGCGCGCGGGAGAGCGGCTCATGGGCTTCGGCCGTATTGAAGATTGCCTGCTTCGACGAGGAGGACCTCGCGTGGGCGAAGAGAGTCGCTCGGCGCTGGCCCCGGCCTGCGCTTTATCTCTCGGCGGGAACCCCCGTCCCGCCTCCGGCCGATCTCGCCGTGGCGGTGGGCGAGAGCTTCCGTCGCCTCAGCGAGTCGGTCGCGAGAGACCCCGAGTTGGCCCATGCCCGTGTGCTGCCGCAGTTGCATGTGATCGCCTGGGGAGAGGAACGAGGGGTATGAGCGAGTTCGCGATCATCGCTACCAGGGACGGCGAGCGGGTGGCAGCCGACCGGGCACAGGCGACGAGGGCCGAGATCTTCACGGAGTTCACCTTCGAGGCCGCTCACCGTCTTCCCAACGTGCCCGAAGGCCACAAGTGCGCGAGGCTCCACGGCCACTCCTATCGCGTCGAGGTCCGGGTGGGCGGCGAAGTAGGGAAGGAGAGCGGCTGGGTGGTCGACTTCGCCGATCTGGGTGCGGCGTTCAAGCCGCTGCACGCCCAACTGGATCACTACTACCTGAACGAGGTTCCTGGCCTCGAGAACCCGACGAGTGAGGTTCTCGCCAGATGGATCTGGGATCGCCTGGAGCCGGCCCTTCCCGGCCTGGTGGAGGTCTTGGTCCGAGAGACCTGTACCTCCGGGTGCTCTTATCGTGGAGGTCGCGGCGGGTGAGCACGGTGATTGCCACCGCCGCCATTCCTGACGTGCAGGGAGGCCGCGACGACCGCGGGGTGGCCATCGACGAGGTCGGGGTCCACGGGCTCTCCTACCCGATCGAGGTGGTCGGACGCGACGACATCTCGCAGCGGACGGTCGCCCTGGCCACGATGACGGTGGAGTTGGCCGCCGATCGGAGGGGCGTCCACATGAGCAGATTCGTCGAGTTGCTCGACGAATACTTCTGCGCGATCTCGGCGGAGGGATTCGAGCGCCTGGTCGAGGGCGTTCGCGGCCGGCTCGACTCGCGGCTCGCCCGGGTAGAGCTGAGTTTCCCATACTTCCTGCGCCGTGAGGCGCCGGCCACCGGCGCCTCCTCAATGAATCGGTACGACTGCAGGCTTGCCGGCGTCGCCGCGGAGGGCGAGGCGTTCGTGACGGAGGTCGGGGTCCGGGTTCCGGTCACGAGCCTCTGTCCCTGCAGCAAGGAGATCAGTGACTACGGTGCCCACAACCAGCGCGGCCACGTCGAGATCGGCGCCAAGGGAGAGGGCGTCTGGTTCGAGGATCTGATCGAGGTCGCCGAGGGGGCCGGGTCTGCCCCGATCCTGGCGCTCCTGAAGCGGCCCGATGAGCGGGTGGTGACGATGCAGGCCTACGACAACCCCGCCTTCGTAGAGGACCTGGTGCGTGACGTGCTGGTCGCCCTGCGCAACGACGGGCGGGTCCTCGCTGCGGAGGTTTCGATCGCCAACCAGGAGAGCATCCATGCGCACGAGGCCGTCGCCCGGCTGCGCTGGGAACGGCGCGATGGATAGCGCGCGGACGGTCCTGATCCTCACCTCCTGCACTGGCCGGAAGGACCCGGCCGCCGTCTCCGGCGGGCTCGCCGCCGAGGATCTCTATGTGGGAGAGCAGCACACCCGGCTGATGAGGGGCGTGAGGTCGCTCCGCAAGGCGCAGTGGGACGTCGACCTGCGCATCCTCTCCGCCCGTCATGGCGTCGTCCGCGGGTCGAGGCGTCTCCGCGCCTACGACGCCTCCTTCTCCGGTCTCGGGGGTCCGGCCATCGACAGGGCGGCCAAGGACCTTCGCGTCAGGGGCTCGCTGAGGAACCTCCTGCGCGGAGAGCGCGACCTGATCCTGTTCCTCCTCGGCGAGGACTACATGAGGGCGGCCGGGATCGGGCCGACGACGAAGCTCGGCGGACCCACCATCGCCTTTGGGGGCCGGTCGCTCTCGCGCCGTGAGGAGCGCCTCCCGCTCAGGGTCGTCCCCGCCGGCCGATGCGAGGCCCGCCGCTTCTCCTGTGGGGTGGTCGGCCTGAAGGGCGAGCTCGCCGGGCGTTTGCTCTACCTGGTCGGCCACGAGCCGCGGCTGCTCGACGACCTCCTCAACCCGGATCTCGACCTGCTCGACCTTCTCGACACCGCCCCCGGCGCGGAAAAGTTGGTCCCAGCATGAGATTCTATTTCCCCGACAGCCAGGACCAGATCGACCCGAGCTTCCAGTTCATCGACGAGACCCGCTCGCCGACCCGAATTCGCCAGCGCGACGATCTCTACGCGCACGAGACGCTCCGACCCTGTCCCTATGACGGGCTCCTCGTCTCGAAGACGATGATCGACCGCCACGCGGGAGCAGGCCGATACAGCGCCCGGCAGCGCCAGCGTTTCCACCGGCGCGGGGTGCGGGATTTCTTCCGCCTCGACGAGGTCGATGGTCCACGGATCGACACGCTCGGCGATTGCGGCGCGTTCACCTACATCGATGAGCCCGAGCCGCCCTACTCGACCGAGGAGGTAATCGCTTTCTATGAGGACTCCGGCTTCGACGCCGGGGTCTCGGTCGACCACGTGATCCCGATCTATGAGGCAGATCCCGACGCCGAGATCGAACCGACGTGGGTCGAGCGCTACAAGTTGACCCTGCGACTGGCAGCCGAGTTCCTCGCGGTCCATCGCGAGTCGGGCTGCGACTTCGAGCCCGTCGGGGTGGCGCAGGGCTGGAGCGGGTCCACCTACGCAGCCGCCGTCAAGGAGCTGCAGGACATGGGCTATGTCAGGGTCGCGATCGGTGGCCTGGTGCCGTTGAAGACCCCCGAGATCCTCGCCGTCCTCGAGGCGGTGGACGCGGTGCGGTCCCCCGCGACCGAGATCCATCTGTTCGGAATTACGAGGTGCGAGTCGATACCGCGCTTCCGGGACTTCGGCATCTCGAGCTTCGACAGCACCTCGCCCTTCCGCCAGGCCTTCAAGGACGAGCGCGACAACTACTGGACCGCTGATGGCACCTTTGCCGCCCTCCGAGTTCCCCAGGTCGACGGCAACGCCCGCCTGCAGGCGAGGGTCCGTTCGGGAGAGGTCGACCAGGGGGAGGCCCAGCGCCTCGAGCGCGAGGCGCTGGCGGCGGTCAGGGGCTTCAATCGTGGCGAGGTCGAGACGGAGGAGGCGCTCGACGCCCTCTGTGCCTACCAGGACCTACACGACCCGCGGAAGGATCGCCGCGAGGACTATCGGGAGACCCTGGTCGCGGCTCCCTGGAAGGAGTGCGGATGTCAGGTCTGCTCGGAGGTCGGGGTCGAGGTCGTCCTCTTCCGTGGGACCGAGCGCAACAAGCGGCGCGGTTTCCACAACCTTCACGCCTTTGGGCAGCGCCTTGAGAAGACGATCGGCAAGACCAGGATGGCCGTGTCAGTGGCGGCTGGTTGAGGAGGAGAGATGGCCAAGTCGGAGATCCGGGCCGCGGCTCTGGAGGTCAAGCAAGGGGAGCGATCGCTCTACACGTTTGCGATCGATGGGAAGAAGCTCGCGCTGTTCACCACCGTCTCGCGGATTCACCGTTCGGAGACGCATGAACTTGGTGGGTATCAACGCTCGGAGGCCCAGTCGCACATCGGCTCTATCAAGCGCTATCTGGAAACGGCGAACGCGATCCTGCCGAACGCCCTGGTCGTCGCCTTCGACCAGCGGGTGCGCTTTGAACCGGCGGACGGGAGGAAGAAGGCCAAGGGGGCGAAGTCCCGGGTCGGCGAGATCGTGATCCCCGTGGACGATGAGCTGCCCGACGAGGAGAAGCCCGGCTGGATCGTCGACGGTCAACAGCGCTCGGCCGCCCTACGCGAGGCAGATATCGAGGACTTCCCGGTCTTTGTGACTGCATTCGTCACGGAGCACGTCGCCGAACAGCGATCGCAGTTCATCCTCGTCAATTCCACGAAACCGCTGCCGAAGGGATTGATCTACGAGCTCCTGCCAGAGACGCCGGCCGAGGATCTTCCGATGGCACTCCTGCGCCGCCGCTATCCGGCCCTCCTCCTCGAGAGGCTCAACCTCGACGAGGATTCGCCGCTCCGGTTTCGGATAAGGACGCCGACGATCATCGACGGGGTGATTAAGGACAACTCCGTCCTCACGATGCTCTCGGTGAGCCTCGAGGACGGTGCCCTCTACGACTACTTCGACTCGCTCAAGGGCGAAGGCGACACCGACTCCATGCTACGGATGCTGAAGGCCTACTGGGCCGCAGTTGCTGAGTGCTTCCCCGACGCATGGGACGAGACGCCGAAGAGATCCCGACTCGTACATGGTGTGGGTATTGCCAGCATGGGCGCCCTGATGGACGAGATCGTCTTCTGTCTGGGTGACGACCTCATCCCGTCGCAGGCGGAATTCAAGGATGAGATCGAGAGGATCGCCGACGATTGCGCGTGGACGGAGGGTGAGTGGTCCTTCGGTCCCCAGGGGAGGACGGGTTGGGCGGAGTTACAGAACACTCCCGGCGAGATCCAGGCGCTGACCGACCATGTGGTGGGTCTTTATCGGGGAGCCCGCCGTCGGAAGAGGGTTCGTCAGGCGGCCTAGTAACAGGAGGTAGCGTCACCGGAAAGCCGTTCAGGCGATCTCTCGGTAATGAGCACCTCGCCTCCTGTCTCGCTGATAAGGACGCTTGCGCCGAAGACGCGCGAGCCGCTCGATGAGGCGACGTTCTATGAACTCGCCAATGATGTGCTGGAGGGGACCGGGCGGCCGCCGCTGGGTGACACGCAGAAGGCAATAATCGAAGTCAGGGACACGGATCTGGTGTTGCAGATCCTGGCAGGACCCGGGGCTGGGAAGACGGAGGTGCTCGTCTGGCGCGTCCTTTACGAGCTTCTCGTACGAACCACCGACCCGACGCGCGTGATGGTCACCACCTTCACGCGCAAAGCTGCCCAGGAGCTCGAAGTGCGGATGGTGGAACGTTCCGACGGCCTTCTGGAGGCCGCCCTCGCCAAGGGCCTCACCGTCGAGGATCCCCGTGTGCACGACCTGCGCATAGGCACGATCCACGCGCTCTGCGATGAACTCCTCACCGAGTTCGACGCCGATCACATGGAAGAGGGCCACGAAGTCATCGACGAGGTCGAGACCAAGCTGCGCTTCCTGGGGTCATGGCGCTACGCGTTCAAGACGAAAGGTGGGAACACCCTCCAGGATGTCCTCGCGGTCTCTGAGCTCACCTCGCTCTTCACGCCACCGTGGGAAACCCACGTCGGCGGCATCAAGCAGGTCGACCTGGCTCTGGCGATCATCAACCAGCACATCGAGACCTGGCTTCCGCGATGCCTGGACAGCGAGACCCCGAACGGGATCGAGACTCTGTTCGGCAAGGAAGACCTTACGGCGAACCTCACGAGTCTTCGCAAACGCTGGGCGGTCCGCCTCGGACAGGACCACGCGATGGACTATGCACTTCTCCTGCGCCGCTTCCTCCAGGGGCAGTCGAAGCTGATGGGGGCACTCGAGCATGTGTTCGTCGACGAGTTCCAGGACACGAACCCGATCCAATACGCCATCCACAAGAACTGGCCGGAAGAACAAGGGGTCCGACTTACGGTCGTCGGTGACGACGACCAGGCTCTTTACAGGTGGCGAGGCTCCGATATCGGATGCTTCGACAGCCTCGAACCCGACTGCTCTCACGCGGGTCTGGAATACCGGCGCGAGTTGCTCGAGGAGAACAACCGGAGCACCTCCCGGATCGTGGCGTTTGCCGGCGCCTTCCGAGTGGGGACGGTGCTAGCCGAGGACTCACTTCCCAAGAAGGTCGTCTCACCCGAAGGAAAGGCCGCCGGCGATCCCGTTAGGCTTCTCGAGGGCGACTGGTCCTCCGTCTGTGAGCGCGTTGCAGAAGAGGTAGACGCCCTCGGCGCGGGGCGGATCCTTCAGATCGGGGAAACTCGTCCACCCACCGTCGCGATTCTGATGGCGTCGACGTCCGAGGTTGAAACGAAGACCAGCACCCGACCGGCCCTCGACATGCATCGGGCGCTCGAGGCACGAGGGCTTCGCGTCTACAACCCGAGAAACAAGGCCGCCGCGCGCCCGGGGAGCCCGGTTCACGACCTGATGGGGCTGATCTCCTATCTGATCGATCCTGTGACCAAGGGTCCAGCCGGGAAAGTCAAGAAAAACGGAGAACGCGGATCGGTCGAGGTATGGGCGTCCTGCCACGACGACCTCAAGGAGAGCTTCGCCGTGAGCGCGCCGCCTCCGTTTCCGATCTACGACGTCCACGCCACGACATCCGCGAGAGTCTCGTCTCCGAACCCGAGGACAAGATCCGGCTCACCCTGGGCGGTCTTGTCGCCCGCCTCCTCGCCTACGAGCCTTTCCGCTCCAGTGGGTACACGGTCCAACTCTTCAGGCAAGCTCTGTTCACGCAGCTTCTCGACGCGAACATCGCCGTGACCCGGACCCAGGGAAAAAAATCCCTCGAGCGCCCGATGGTGCCTCGGCGGCTCCCAGACGGGAAGATCGAGTGGCCCTCTCAGTACTGGTCGCTCTTGTCACTCTTCGGGCAGTTGGTCTCGGCGGGAGGACAGGACGACCTCGAAGTAGAGGCGTTCAGCGAAGACGCGATCTCCCTGCTCACCTACCACCAGGCGAAGGGGCTCGAGTTCGACCACGTCTACGTCGCCATGACCGGCAAGGAGGTGGACCCGAGTTCGGTTCTCGCAACGATGCTGTTCAGCGGGGAGACCCCTAGATACAAAGTCGTCGAAGAGAGACCGAAGACCAAGGACAAGAAGGTGATCCGCAGAGCCACCGCCGACAGAGAGCGTGAGGTCTATGTGGCGATCACGCGGGCGAAGGGCCACCTCACGGTGCTCAACTCGCCGAAGGACCCACGGCCGATGATGAAGCTGAACGAGGGCATCGCGGCCCTCTTCAAAGGGCGGCCGGCGAAGAAATCGGGCCGCGTGACGATCAGGAGTTGGACTCCATGACCGACGTCATCGAAGTCTCCTACACCGGAGACCTCCTCGCCCATAGACGCTGTCCGCGCGCCTGGGCTTATGAGAAGCACGTCGGCTTCGTCCCCTACGAGCAGGTCCAGGCGATGGAGGGGAGACTCCTGCACCACTCCATGGAGTGGCTCGCACGGCGTTTCGCCGAAGGCAAAGGTCTCGCCAGCAGGGCGGAGTTGAGGGAACGGCTCGAGAGCTACTACCAGGTGCTTCGATCGCGAGGGATCGTTACCGCGTTCAGCACCCGGGAAGAGGTCCTCGAACGAATCCTCGACAATCTCTATCGATCGGAGAAGGACAATTCAGAGCTCCAGAAGCCGGTGGAGACCGTGATCCGGGGGGCCCAGCACACCGAGTATCAGCTCAAATCGGTCAAGAAAGTGATCCCGGCGCGGTTTGCGGGGAAGAGCAAGATCCTCCTCACCGGCATCATCGACGTGGTGCTCCAGCAACCCGACGCACTCACCTACCACCGCGTCTGGGAGTGGACCGACCGCGACGAACTCGAGGGGAAGGTCAAGAAGGATGTGGTGGCCGCAGAGCCGGGAGACGAGGAGATCTGGGACTTCAAGGCGACGAAAGCCAGGTCTGACTTCCGGCAGGACTACGTTCGCCAGGTAGCCACCTATGCCGCCCTCTACAGGGAGCGCACGGGGAAGCTTCCGGTCCGGTGTGTCCTCTTCTTCGTCAACGAGCGAAAAGAGGAGGAGCGGCTCCTCGCCATCCCTGTCGACGAGGAACTCGTCGACAACGCCGTGAAGTGGACCGTCGGACAGGTCGAGGACCTCCGTGGCACGACGGTCGATTTTGCGGTCGATCCCGCGTCTGTTGCCGGGGGTTCGCTCCTCGAGAGGGACAGGCCCGTGGGCAAGAGGGTGACGGAGGAGCTGAAGGCGCAATGCACGGCATGTGGTCAGCGCTATGACTGTGAGGAGTACACGACCTCTATCGGATCGACGGCGACTAATGTCAAACGGGAGGTAGACCCGACCCGCGTGGATCGCAGCTAGGTCCGGCGACCGCGACTCATGAGGCGGCTTTGTCCGACCCGCACGTCTGCAGATGGACGCCTTCGCCATCTCTCCCTGAAGGGTCGAGTTGACCTCCACCTAGTAGCGCCCGAAGCCGCGGTTCCAGGTCGGCTTGGCGATTTGCTTTGCGGCCGTCGGGTGCGGTGTAGCGGGCCACCCAGACGATCAGGTACCCGAAGGCGGCAGTGTTCCGAATGCAGGCGGACGTTTGGTCGCTGGTCCTCGGAGGTTCGACGCGGAACTCAGCGCGGAGCGAGGGTTGCTCAATGACTCCTCGTCCAGGATGATGCACTGACAGCTGGGAAACGGGATCGGGGGCAAAAAACGTGGGTCTGCTCGGGCGGCTGAAGCAGCGGCGGGAAGAGAGGAAGGGGAAGCGTGTCCAGCCCAAGGCGGAGAAGGCGCTCGCAGGCGGCAGTGCCAGCGAGACCAAAGAGCTGCCGAAAGAGTTGCTCTGGCTGGCCGACGCCCCGCTATTCATCGACGAGAAACAGGTGGACGCCTTCTACGACGCTGTCCTCCGACCCGACTACGAGGAGATCGGGAGGGGTTTTGGTCGCTCCGTCTCAGCCAACACGACGATCGGTTCCAGGCTCACCGTCGGAGCGGTGTTCCCCCCACTCGTCAAGGCCGAGGGAGAGGCCAGAATCGGCCATGAGCGCGGGAGCGCCGAAGAGTCAGGCTCGAATTGGAACCGGGTTGCCAATCCTTACCGCCGCCTTCTTGGACTTGTGCTGCGCTATGCGACTGAGCCTTCGCTGCGCTCCCGTCTTCTCTTCGTCAACGGAGGCCGCTGTGTCGACGCTGACGGCACAGAGGTAGACCTTGCCGCACCCGATTATCCGGTCAGGAGCCCCCGCGCGATCGTCATGCTTGAGATCCCGCCGGATACGAAATTCATCCCGGCGGCCCTCGAGGTGGAGGGAACGGGCAGCGTCGCCCCGATCTACAAGACATTTGCCCAACGCCTCGAGGAGAGAGACGGCACGCTGCCCCAGCCGGAGTACAAGAGCGGGTCCGACGCCGCCTCGAAGAAGGCCCGGTACAAGTACTGGAACTGGTTCGTCGACCACTATGACCGGCAGATTGCCCTTGAGGTCGTCGAGGAGGCGGTCAAGGACGGCGAGATCTCATGGATCGCCTACCGGATCCCGCTAAAGGGGGAGTTCGTTCATCTACACCTGGCGGGTCGCGGCCGGTACGACACCGGAACCTTCGGCTACCAACTGGTGGCTCGCGGCAATAGGCATGGCTTACGAATTATTGGCAGGCTCAAGCCCGAGCCTGACATCAACGTTCTAGCAGCCTTCGAGCACTAGTAGTACCGCGTGAGCTCGAGCGGCCGTTCGAACTGAGTGAATTGGCTACACGCGCTACGGAACGGGCAGCGATCGGCGGTTTCAGGGTCGAGGCAGACCGGACTTGGATCGGTGCAGTTCACGCGGTTGAGCCAGTATCTGTTGTCGAGTACCTCGCCACAGAGTCCGGTCCGCTCAGAGACGCCGACGAAGGCAATCAGCGCTAGCCGGCGCAACTCGAGTGCATCCTCTGACCTCAGGAGGCGGCTGGCTGCGATCTTCTTCCCTAGGTCCCCGCTCGGTCGCACCATGCCCTGCCGCAGCGCCTGCTTGAGCAGGTGGTAGTCGATGGCTGGGAGCGGCTCGTCCTCGAACCGGTAAGTGCCGCTGCCCGAGTGGAGGATCGCCGTAAGCATGGTCAGCTTCCACATTGGGTCGTCGAATGCCCGGATGCCGCGCGAGAGGCGGGCAAACTCGACGAGGGAGCCCTCCGTGGACTCGACCAGGTTGTAGAACGAGCCATTCCAGTGCGCTCGTAAGTGCTCCCCGAGGTCCCTGAGGTTGGCGATGCGCTCCTCGCGCCCTGGGGCGAGGGGATTGTTGCCGCCGTCGTCGGCGAAGATGCGGTCGAATTCGGCGTCCGACAACTGGGCTAGGAAGTCCGCCTCGAGCAGGGTCCCACCGGTCTGGTCGAGTGCGCGCCGCAGGGCTCTCCACATATACATCGCGCCCTGGTACTCGAACCCGTCGAGCTTCCCGCCAGCTGGTCGCATCCGCCCCCCTTCTAGGCTCCAAAAGCGGAAGTTGATGCTGTTGCCGATGGCGAAGAACTGCGAACGCAGAGCCGCCTCGTCGTCAACGTTCCAGAAGTAGCCATCGTCCCAGGCTGCGCGCTGGAAGCCGACTGCCTGGCGCGAGATTTGATCTGAGATACGGCTAATTTGACCCCAGTCGACGTGGCCTGCGAGGCTCGGCTTCTCCTCCAGCCCGAGGGCAGCCGCCAGGGCAGCCGTGGTTAGGCCTTTAGCTTTGACCTGTCCCACGACGATCGCCATCCTCTGAAACTAGCGTGAGTCCCCGACGCCTGCCTCTATGGCGCCGTGGACGGGACGAGAAACCTCGGCTCCTCCACAGCCGGCTCAGTCCGCGGAATCCCTGACATCCCGACTCGGGGCGTCAGACATCCCACTTCGTCGGCTCGGCTACTGATCTTGGGCCGCGAAGAACTCGGACGGGGTGAAAACCGGAATCTCTCCGGCAAGCTCGAGGAGGTCGCTGTCGCCGGAGACGAGTGCGGCGCTGCGGCTGTGCGCTAGGGCGATGAGGTAGTCGTCGTCGGGGTCCGCGCAACGGATCGGCGGAGGCTCGGCTGGGTCGGCGGCCATCGTCGCGTCTCGGCGCAGCAGCCCTACGTACTGATCGACGACATCGAGGTCGACGTAGCGTCGGAACTTCTCTCGGTTCAGCACCAACCCGAGCTCCTTGAGCAAGAGGGGAGAGACGATCAGCTCGAAGCTCCCGTTCCGGGTTGCGGTCAGCAGCTTCGCCGGGGTGCCCGTCGGGGTGATCAGCGCGGAGACGAGGACGCCCGGGTCAAGTACGGCCCTCGCCACGCCTCTCCCTGCGCATCGCGCGAAGCTCGTCGGTGGCGAGGTCCATGCCCTCCTCTTCGGCGGCAGGCGTGACCTTGGCCCAGATCTGGGCGAGATCGTCAAGGCCGAGGTCGCGGCGCAGCGACTCCTCGATCACCTGCGAATCGCGCTTGCCGGTGCGCGCAGCCTTGATCTTGACGGCGCGGAAGACGTCGTCGTCTAGGGAGACGGTCGTGCGGGTCTTCGACATAAACGCATTATTGCATCAAGATGCGGACCTCGGGTCGCCCCGGCGTCGGCGGGCGTAGAGGACGAGGCCAGCGATGAGCACCGCTCCCCACAGAATGGCGGCCCAGATCCCGACTGCGTGGCCGATGAACCCTGCGATGACAACCGCGAGCAGGAGCGCGGCATAGCCCCCAAATACGAGGATGGCTCGACGGGCGAGTCTGCGCACGCGAACGAGCTAATCGGAAGGGGGAGGGTTCTAACTCTGTGACCGAACGATTTGTGTCGCATTCCGGTCACATCGTCGCCGCAATCTCGCTCCCCACGAGGACGTCCCCCATCCTTTCAAGCCGAAGGTCGCGGGTTCGACTCCCGTCGGGCGCATTCCTTCGAATGCTGGGTCCCCCCGATCTGAGGCAAACCCGGGGGGAGGACTTCGGCTTTCCACCGATGACGATTCCATCGGTGGCGCGTAGGTTGCCGGTGTGTTGCAGTCCAGTGTCGTCGAGCGAGTCGTTCAGCCAGGAGCGATCTTCTCCGATGTCGTGGTCGGGATCGACGGCAGCCGCGGC
>SMEU01000148.1_pt1 | contig 12145 bp, 11 predicted proteins | sample 2456051 | NCBI WGS metagenome assembly SMEU01 (sample SAMN10132600, study PRJNA489261) | soil metagenome | isolation source: day120 un-amended silt loam soil | place: USA | collected 2015-05-01
TGATGTCGTGGTAGCCGAGCGCGTTCGACCAGAGGACGCCCGCGAGGATCAATGCGAAAACCGTCGTTCCAAGGACCCGCTCGACCCGTGCCGCAAAGGCGGCCGCTCCGGCCAAGGCGAGGAGCAGGAAGGCCGGGCCGCCCGAGGCGAGTGCCTTCGCCCCAACCCAGGGCGAGGAGTAGGCGAAGACGGCGAGGCTGCCGGCACAGGCGCCGGCCGCGTAGAGGAGCGGCGGCCAGGCACGGCGGCGCCAGCCGATCCAGGCGCCGGCGATCGCGGCAAGGATTGCCAGCGTGATCAAGTAGTCGGTCAGGGCCACCTTGCTCGGGTCGAGGCGGAAGTCGCCGTTGGGCCAGATCCCGGCGAGCTGGAAGACGCTGAGCGGCCGGATCAGATTGCCGAGTTCGGAGGCGTTGGTCAGCCCGCCCTGGGTGGGCGAGAAGGCGCCGGCGGCGAACAGCGCCGGGACCCCGAGCACGACCACGGCGAGGACGAGCGGCCAGGCCCGTGCCCAGAGCGTCCGCATCCCCAGCTCGCGCCAGAGCACGATCGCTACCAAGCCGAGCATCGGGCCGATCCAGACGATGCCGCCGGAGCCGACCATGGTCAGCAGCGCGGTGGTGGCGACCGCCGGAGGCAGGATTGCCCGCCAGCCGCCCTCCCGGTCGAGGACCATCGGAGCGACCGCGGCAAGCACTGCGATCGCTAGCGCCACCGCCACCTCCTTGATCCCGCCCCAGAGGCTGTAGCCAAATAGCAGCGCCGACTGCGCGGCGCCGAAGGCGATCAGTGCCCGCAGCGGACGCGACTCGACCAGCGGCCGGGCGAGCCAGGCAAGGCAAAGCGAGAGCAGCGCCGCCATCGTCGCCATGTAGGGCTGGACCAGCCAGGCGACGTCGCGTCCGGTCAGCTTCGCCCCGACGCCGAGCGGCAGAAAGGCGCCGACCGGATAGCCGCTCGGCAGGTTCACGAACAGGGTCGACTGGTAGCTCGACGGTTCGAGGCCGGAGAGGTCGCGCCCATGGTCCATCAGCCGGTCGATGAAGGCCATCCAGGTGGCGGTGTCGTCGAGCTTGATGTAGCCGGCCAGCGAGGCGGTCTCGCCGCGCGAGGTGAGGATGCCAGCAGCGACCACGACCACCGCGAAGCCGGCTGGAGCTACCAGCAGGCCCGGCAATGGGCGACCGAGACAGACCTGGAGCAGCAGTCCGCAGCCGAGGCAGAGGGCCCCCATCACGAGCGGGAAGACGATCCAGGAGACGATCAAGTGGGCCTCAGCTGACCGGCCGGATCGCGCCGGAGCGGATTAGCTCCAGCGCGCGCCCCGGCCTCGGGTCGTAAACCTCGAGCTGGAGATCGGATTGCGGGTAGGCGAGATAGACGCTGGTCGACTCTGCGGGGTTGACGAGCACCAACGCGCCGTCGTCGGTGTGGCTGACGGTCGACCCCGCCTTGGCGGCGGTGCTCCGCAGCGCACCCTGCGCATCGGCGACCGGGTAAGTGCCGACCGTGAGGAACCCCCCCGGGGCTTCCCCCGCGTCGGTCCCTTCGGGCAGGTAGCGAAGGTAGACGCTGCCTTCCGGTTCCTCTCTCAGCTCCAGCTGCGTCGAGGGCTTCAACCCCGCCCAGTAGATCGGGTGGCCGAGCGACCCAGCCACCGCCAGCACTTCATCGACGTCGACGATCCGCGGCGCGGAGCCGACTTCGGGGGGGTCCCCCCCTCCCCCGCCCTGCGTGGCGAGGATCACGGCGACCAGGACGATCACCGTAGAGAGGACGATCCCGGCAAGGCGCCGGCGATCCTCGCCGGCGAGGCGGCCCATCACCACCTCGACCTCCTGGCGGACCAGCTCTTCGATGGCGGTCTTGTAACGCAGGGTGTCGTAGACGGTGAAGCCGATCTCCTCGTCATAGCCACCGGCCCGAAAGCGACTGATCGCCTCGATGATCTTGATGTCGGAGGGCGAGTAGCCGCGGCTGTTGGGGCTCAGCACCTCGAGCTCCTCAAGCCGGTCCAGCACCTCCTTCGGCACGCCGTAACGCTCCCGAACCTCGGCGGCGCTGGTGCGCGAGCGCTCACCAGCGAGGGCGCGATCGAGGATGCGGTCCTCGAGCTCGAGCAGGGCGACCGCCCGCTCCGAGGCCATGTTGCGGCTGGTCTTGACCGGCTCCGGCAGCAGCCCCTCGCGCAGGTAGTGCTTGATCGTCGGCACGGGCACCCCGGACGCCTCGGCCAGCTCGCCCATCCGCATCAGCTTCTCGGTCTCGGTGCTCATGCGCGGAAGGTCGCGGCGCCGTCAGCGCTGGGGCCAGCGGCCACGCCTGATTCCTTCATCGCCGCGATCTCCTCCTCGGAGTAGCCGACCTCGCGCAGCACCTCGTCGGTGTGCTCGCCGAAGGCGGGCGCCGGCCGACTCGGGTCGCCCGGGGTGCGGCTCATCTTCACCGGCACGCCGAGCTGGCGCACCGTGCCCAGCTCCGGCTGCTCCAGCTCCACCACCATCTCCCGCGCCCGCACCAACTCGGAGCGGAGCGCCTCGTCAAGGTCGAGGACCGGCTCGATGCAGCAGTCGTGCTCGTCGTTGAAAACGACCCACTCCTCGCGGGTGCGCGAGCGGAAGACCTCGGCGACCTCGCGCCACGCGTTGGAGCCGGGCGCCTCGAACTGCTTCTCGATCAGCTCCGGCCTCCCCATGCCGTTGCAGAAGGCGGCCCAGAACTTCGGCTCCAGCGCGCCGCAGGTCACCCAGCCGTCGGCGGCCTCGTAGGGCAGGTAACAAATCAGGCCACCGGCGAGTTGCTGCTCACCGCGGCGCGGTACCTCTCCGTCGCAGAAATAGCGGCCGGCGACCATCGCCAGCCAAGAGAGCGCCCCGTCCGCCATCGAGACGTCGACCATCTGTCCCTGGCCGGAGCGGCGGCGCTCGTGCAGCGCGGCCAGCACACCTACCGCGGCCATCAGCGCACCGCCGCCCAGATCGGCAATCTGGCCCGCGGACTGGACGGGCGGCCCGTCCTTCGCCCCGGTCAGGCCGAGCAGCCCGACCAGGCCGAGGTAGTTCATGTCGTGCCCGGCTCGCTGCGCGTAGGGCCCGTCCTGGCCGTAGCCGGTGATCGCGCAGTAGACGATCGCCGGGTTGGCCTCGCGCATGCGGTCGTAGCCGACCCCGAGCCGGTCGAGCACGCCGGGGCGGAAGCCGTCGAGCACCACGTCGTGGGAGGCGACCAGTCGCAGCAGCGCCTCGCGCCCCGTCTCGGATTTGAGGTCGAGTCGGATCGAGCGCTTGCCGCGGTTGAGCGAAAGGTAGAGCGCCGAGCGCGTCCCCAGCGCCTGCTGCTCCTCACCCCCGTAGTACGGCGGCGCCCACCGCACGTAGTCGCCCATCCCGGTGTCCTCGACCTTCAGCACCTCGGCGCCGAGGTCGGCAAGGAGCAGCGAGCAGAAGCCGCCGGGGAGGAGCCGGGTCAGGTCAAGGACCTTGACGTCGCTGAGCGGCAACGCGCTCACGAGGGCTCGACCTCGACCGGGAAGTTGACGGAGTTGGCGATGAAGCAGAGCTCGTGGGAGCGTCGGTGAAGGTTCTCGATCGCATCCGGGGGCGGCGGCTCTGCCGCCCAGCGGACCCGGGGACGCAGGGTGGCCGAGGTGAAGCGCTTGCCGTCAAGCACCCCGTCCGCGTCGTCTTCGTAGGAGGCGATCTCAAAGCCTTTTTTCCTCGCCAGCGCCAGGAACCAGAGCATGTGACAGCTCGCGAGGGCGCCTATCAACAGCGCCTCGGGATTCGACTTCAAGTCGTCGCCGCCCAGCTCGAGCGCTGAGGAGCTGGGCAGAGCCTGGGCGCCGAGCAGCACCTCATGGGCACGCAGGTCCTCGCCATCGCCACCGGTCCAGGCGACGCCGGCGCGGTAAATCGAGGTGGCCACCGCCTCAGACCTCCGCGCGCCGCGGCACTCCAAGCAGCTCCCGTGCCTCAGCGACGGTTGCGGCGCGGCGGCCTATGTCCTCGGCCATCTGCCGCGCCTTCGCGATCAGATCGCCGTTGGAGCGCGCCATCTCGCCGTTCGGGAGGTAGAGGTTGTCCTCGACCCCGGCGCGAACGTTCCCGCCGAGCACCAGCGAGGAGGCGAGCAGCTTCCACTGGTCGCGAGAGATGCCGATGACCTGCCACTGGTTCGAACCCTCCGGACCGCCGGGAATCTGGTCCGACATCGCGGTGACGTTGCGCGGGGTCGGGCGGATGCCGCCGGTCACCCCCATCACCAAGGAGATTTGCAGCGGCGGGTCCAGAAGCCCCATGTCGATCAGCGGGTCGAGGTTGGCGACGTGCCCGGCGTCGAAGCACTCGTGCTCGGGCTTGATACCCAGCTCCCTCATCGCGGTGAGGAACTCGATCACCGTGTCGAAGCTGTTCTCGAAGACGGTCTTGAAGACGAAGTCCTTGCGGCGCGGCGAGTACTTGGCGTAGTTCATCGAGCTCATGTTCAGCGCCGCGACATCGGGACGAAGCGCCCGCAGGTACTCGATCCGCTTCTCGATCGGGATCCCGATCGCGCCGGTCGAGTAGTTGACGATCACGTCGCCGACCTCGGCCAGGATCGCCTCGGTTATCGCCTTGAAATCCTCGATCTCGTAGGAGGGGGTGCCGTCCGGCTTGCGCGCATGGATGTGGATCTGCGAGGCGCCCTCGTCGACCGCGCGCCGCGCCTCCGCCGCGTACTCCTCCGGCGTGTAAGGGATCGCCGGGCACTGATCGCGGTTGGCGATCACCCCGCTGATTGAGCAGCTGATGATCACCGGATCGCCGAAGGAGCTCACTGCCAGCCTCCCTGTGGCGCGTTGGTCGCACATATTGCGACTAAGGCGACACGCACCCTCATACCGGCATCACCCCGTGCCGTTTGGCCGGCTTCTCGACGTGCTTGGTGCGCGCCATCCGCAGCGCCTTGACGATCGTCGGGCGGGTCTCGCGCGGGTCGATGATGTCGTCGATCACCGCGTTGCCGGCCGCGATGTAGGGGTCAATCTGCTTGCGCACCGCGTCGAGCATCGCCTCACGGGTCGCCTCGGGGTCCTCGGAGGCCTCGATCGCCGAGCGGCCGATGATGTTGACCGCACCCTCCGGGCCCATCACCGAGATCTCCGCCCCGGGCCAGGCAACGATCAGGTCGGGCTCATACGCCTTCCCGCACATCACGTAGTAGCCGGCGCCGTAGGCCTTGCGGACCACCACCGTCACCTTCGGCACCGCACGTCCTGGAGGAAGACGAGCGGGATGTTGAAGGCGTCACAAAGGTTGATGAAGCGCGCGGCCTTGTCGGAGGAGTCGTTGTCGAGGATGCCGGCGAGGTGCTTGGGCTGGTTGGCGACGATCCCCGCCGGCTGGCCGCCGAAGCGGGCGAAGCAGGTGATCAGCGTCCGCGCGAACTTCGGCTTGATGTCGAACCACTCGCCGTCGTCGACGATCTCGCGGATCACGTCGTACATGTCGTAGGGCTGGCGGGAGGAGTCGGGGACGATTTCCATCAGCTTCTCCGACATCCGGTCGTCGGGGTCCTCGCTCTCCCGCTGCGGCGGCTTCTCCTCGCAGTTGGACGGGAAGAAGGAGAGATAGCGCTTGACCGCGTCGATGCACTCCTCGTCGTCCTTCACCTCGAGGTCCCCCACCCCCGATTTGCGGCAGTGGACCTTGGCGCCACCGAGGTCCTCCATCGAAATCTCCTCGCCGGTCACCGCTTTGGTCAGGTGAGGCCCGGCCAGCGCCATCGCGCCCTGGCCGGAGACCATCGGCACGAAGTCTGAAAGCGCCGGGATGTAGGCGGTGCCCGCCGCACAGGGCCCCATCATCGCCGCGACCATCGGGATCACCCCCGACATTTCGACCTCCTCGCGGAAGAGGTGGCCCGAGCCGGCGAACATCGATCCAGCAGCCTCCTGGATGCGGGCGCCGGCCGAATCGAGCAACCAGATGAACGGCATCCGCTTCCGCAGCGCCATCTCGCGCAGGCGGGTCACCTTCAGCTCACCGGTCATCCCCATCGAGCCGGCCATTACCGTGAAGTCGTAGGCGGCGATGCAGCAGGGTCGGCCTTCGACGTCGCCCCAGCCGGTGATCACGCCGTCGGCGGGCGCCTCCACCCCCTCCATCGCCCGCTGCGCGAAGTGCGGCCGTCCGTGGATGCCCATCTCGACGAAGGTCCCCTCGTCGACCAGCAGAGCGATCCGCTCGCGGGCGGTGAGCTTGCCGCGCTCGTGCTGTTTGGCGATCTTCTCCTCGCCGCCGCCAAGCTTCGCCTTCTCGCGGGCCGCGTGGAGCTGGTCAGTCAGCTCGCCGAGCGGCGCCGTGCCGGGAAGGAGGTGCTCGCTCCCCCGCTCGGTGTCGCGCTCCTGCTCGCTGCTCGCCATCGCTAACGCCCCTTCCATTCCGGCTCGCGTTTCTCGAAGAAGGCGGTGACGCCCTCGACGATGTCCTCAGTCGAGAAGGTGAGCGAGAGCTGCGAGCGCAAGTAGTCGAGCGCGTCGTCGACCGCCATGTCCTGCTGGCGGTACATCGCATCGTGGCCCAGCCGCATCAGCACCGGGCTCTTCGAGGCCAGCTTGCCGGCCCACTCGGCGACGACAGTATCGAACTCGGCCGTCGGTACGACCTTGTTCGCTAACCCGAATTCGACCGCCTGCTTGGCGCTCAGCCGCTCGCCCAGCAGCATCATCTCGTTGACCTTCTTGCGCGGGACGTTGCGATAGATGATCGCCATGATCATGTAGGGGAAGGCGCCGACGTTGATCTCCGGCGTTCCGAACGTCGCCCCCTCCTTGACGACCACCAGGTCGCAGGAGAGGGCGAGGCCCATCCCCCCCGCCAGCACGTGACCGTTGACCGCGCACAGCGAGGGCTTGCCGAGCCGCGGCATCAGCCGGAAGAACTCGAGGAAGAGATCGCTTGCGAAGTGTTTGGCGACCAGCGGCGCGTCGGCCGCGAAGCCGCCGAGGTCGGCGCCGGCGCAGAAGACCTTGTCGCCGGCCCCGGTGAGCACCACCGCCCGAACCTCCTCGGCGTCGCGGGCGGTCTTCATCGCGTCGACCAGCTCGTGCAGCATCTGGCCGGAAAGCATGTTGCGCTTCTCCGGGTTGTTCAGGGTCACCGTGGCGACGCCGTCGGCGACGTCGTAGGCGACCAGCTCGTAGCTTCCCTGGCTCATCGCGTCGGCAACCATACCGGCTCCCATCGAAAGTGGGAAGTGCTACTGTCTACTCGCCCTTCGGGGGTTTCTGACTTCAAGGGGTCTTACCGACCCGACAACTCAGAAACGCCCTGCGATCGGCGATAGCGCAACGCGAAAACCGAGCGAGGAGAGAACAGTGGCGACCGCGACGACCAACGGCTCCAGCGTCATCAAGCCCGACCACGAAGCCGGGCGCAAGCACTTCATCTTTAGCCAGGAGCACGAAGACCTGCGCGAGTCGCTGCAGTCCTGGGTGAAGAACGAGCTCTGGCCCCACCGCAACGAATGGGAGGACACCTATTGGCCGACCGAGAAGATGAAGCGGGCGGGCGAGCTCGGCTTCCTCGGCCTCTGCTTCCCTGAGGAGTACGGCGGCCAGGGGGGCGACTACTTCTACTCGCTGGTGCGCGCCGAGTGCATGAGCTACTCCGGCTCCGGCGGCACCAACATGGGCTTCGCCGTGCAGACCGACATGGTCCTGCCGCCTATCCACCTGCTCGGCACCGAGGAGCAGAAGCGCAAGTACCTCGAACCCGGACTGAAGGGGGAGAAGGTCGGCTGCCTCGGGATCACCGAGCCCGGCGCTGGCTCCGACGTCGCCGGGATCCGCACCACCGCGATCCGCGACGGCGACGAGTACGTGATCAACGGCTCCAAGACCTTCATCACCAACGGCCCGCGGGCCGACTTCATCGTCCTCGTCGCCAAGACCGACCCCGACGAGCGCCACGCCGGTATCACCCTTTTCGTCGTCGACCTGCGCGACGAGAGCGGCGAGAAGGTTCCTGGCTTCACCGTCTCCGCCGAGCTGGAGAAGATGGGGATGCACGCCTCGGACACCGGCGAGCTTGCCTTCGAAGACGTTCGCGTCCCCGCCGACGCGGTGCTCGGCGAGGAGGGCAAGGGCTTCTACCACATCGCCTGGGAGCTCCAGGGCGAGCGCCTCGTCGCCGCCGCCGGCTGCCACGCCGGGGCAGAGCGGATGATCGAGAAGACGCTTGACTACGCGAAGGAGCGTGAAGCCTTCGGCCGCCCGATCGGCAAGTTCCAGGCGATCCGCCACAAGTTCGCCGAGATGGCGACCAAGACCGAGGCGGCGAAGCAGTTCACCTACGCGACCGCATGGCGCTTCGCGAACGGCGAGTACCCGGTGCGGGAGATCACGATGGCGAAGCTGTTCGCCTCGCGGACCGCCTGCGAGGTCTCTGACGAGTGCGTGCAGATCCTCGGCGGCTACGGCTACATGAAGGAGTACGAGATCGAGCGCGCCTACCGCGACGTCCGCCTCAACCGGATCGGGGCCGGGACCGACGAGGTGATGCTCGACGTGATCGGCCGGAGCTACGGGCTGTAGTCGACCGGCTAGGTGCGGATAAGAACGGCGACGATCGTGGCGAGCTCGGTGAGCCAGAGTGCCACCATGGCCCACCTGGGACGGACCGCATGACCGGCACCGGCCGCGTCCGCGCCTACTACGAGTCCCTCAACAGCGGCGACGCCGCGGCGGTCTCGGCGCACTTCACCGACAGCGCCGTCCACTATTACACCCGGCTTGGGCCACACGAGGGGGCGGGGACGATCGGCGGCTACGCGGCGCTCGGGGTGTCGACGATCGACGCCCAGTGGTACGTCGAGAACGCAATCGAGCAGGGGGACCAGGTAGTGATCGAGTGGACGATGACCTGGCGCGACCCAAAGAGCGGCAAGCCACGCCTCGACCGCGGCACCGAGTGGTTCCTGATCCGCGACGGCAAGATCGCCGAGGTGCGCGCCTACCACCACGGCGGCAAGAAGAACCCGCAGGGAGACCTGCTCGGCTTCGACCACAAGGGGCGCGGCTACACGATGCTTGAGGACTGGAAGGCACCTGCGAAGGACGAGGAGGATCAGGCATGACGGTCGTCAAGGACAGCGGCGCCCGCGCCATCCTCCCTCCCTTCGACGAGGAGCACGAGGAGCTGCGGGAGACCGTCAGCCGCTTCGTCTCCAAGGAGATCGCCCCGCATGTCGACGAGTGGGAGGCGGCGCGGGAATTCCCCCGCGAGCTCTACTCGCGCTGCGCGGAGCTGGGCTTTCTCGGGCTCAAGTTCCCGGAGGAGTACGGCGGCCAGGGCGGCACCCACCTGCACGACGCGATCTGGGTCGAAGAGCTGGCCCGCTCCGGCGGCTCGGGCGGCGTCGCCGCCGGGCTCAACGCGCACACCTCGATCGCGATGCCGCCAATCTTCAACTTCGGCACCGAGGAGCAGCGGCAGCGCTGGCTGGTGCCGGGAATCGCCGGCGAGAAGATCGGCGCGCTCGGCATCACCGAGCCCGGCGGCGGCTCCGATGTAGCCGGCATCTCCACGACCGCGAAACGGGTCGACGGCGGCTACATCGTCAACGGCTCCAAGACCTTCATCACCAACGGCGTCCGCGCCGACTTCCTGGTCTGCGCGTGCAAGACCACGCAGGAGGGCGGCCACCACGGGATCTCATTCCTCGTGCTCGAGCGGGAGATGCCCGGCTACGAGGTGGCGCAGAAGCTAGAGAAGATGGGCTGGCACTCCTCCGACACCGGCGAGCTGGCCTTCACCGACGTCGAGGTGCCGGCGGAGAACCTGCTTGGCGAGGAGAACGGCGGCTTCAAGCTGATCATGGCCAACTTCGCCTGGGAGCGCCTACTGATGGCGATCGGTGCGATCGGTGCGATGCAGCGCCTGATCGAGACCACCGTCGCCTACGCCCTCGAGCGCGAAGCGTTCGGCCGCCCGATCGGCAAGTTCCAGGCGATCCGCCACCACGTCGCCGAGATGGCAACCCAGGCCGAGGCCGCCCGCGCCCTCACCTACAACGCCCTGCGCCGCTTTCACACCGGCCAGGACTGCATCCGCGATGTCAGCATGGCCAAGCTCGTCACCCAGCGCACCGTGCTGGAGATCGCCGACCAGTCCCTTCAGATCCACGGCGGCTACGGCTACATGCGCGAGTACGGCATCGAGCGCGCCGTCCGCGACGCCCGCCTCGGCCCGATCGGCGGCGGCACCGACGAGATCATGAAGGAGATCATCGGCAAGCAGATGGGGCTGTAGGGATTCGCAGGGTTTCCCGCTCCCCTCCCGATCTTCCATCAGGCGGACACACTTCGGACACATCGCCCCCATACCTAGGCGATCTGGTCCTCGACAGACACGCGCCGCGATCTCGAACTCATCGAGGATGCGTGCCTAACGTCGACATCGTCGGCGAGTGTCCCGGCCTGCCCGCAGCGTCGACCACGCTGCGGGCATCGTGGATCACCATTGAGACGAAGCTGTGACGCGGGGTCGTAGGGGACGCGCGTTCTCCAGACAATTTCAATGGGCGAATTCGGCGACCTTGTCCACCGTCTCGACGACTACCAAGACCCCCACGGGCCCACGGTGGCACGGGAGGAAAATCCAACTGCCCATATTGCGTAGTCCGTTGACCAATGAGGTCAACGATTCGCTAGACTAAGCCTATGGCCAAGGCACTAACGAGCCTGCTGCGAGACCTCCGCGAGTCGAACGGCAAGACGCTACGTCAAGCAGCACGAGACCTCAATGTCAATCCGGCTTATCTATCTCGAGTCGAGCGAGGGGAGAAGCCCGCGTCCCGCGCAATCCAGCAAAGACTCGCGGCCTATTACGACGTTGAGCCAGAGGTTGTAGCTGTTGCTAGCGGAGAGCTCCCTTCCGACGTCGTGCGCATTCTTCAGCAGCATCCGGATGCAATTGACACCCTGAGGAAACGCTATGGCTCACCCTGATACAGGGGCATATCCCGGCCAAGTCTTCGATGGGCGCTGGGAGGTTGGTGAACATCTTGGCGACGGCAACTTCAGCATCGTCTTCAAAGGGACTGATGTCACTAACGGTCAAGGCTGTGCAATCAAGGTTCTGTCCATTACGAAAAGCACCGCCGAGCATCTAGTCGAGTTCGATCGCGATGCACGGTTACTGGAGAAACTGCGCAATTGCTCGAATGTGGTGGATCTCCTCGATGCGGGCAAAGTCCAGGTTAAAATCGAAATGGCCCAATCAGGAATCCCCATTCCTCTTGATGTTTCCTACATGGTCTTAGAGCGTGCTGACGGAGACCTTGCCCAGCTCTTAGTGAACCGACAGGCAATCTCTTGGGAGGATCGCCTCGCATTGTTCCGCGACGTCGTCAAGGGCGTTCATCAAATGCATCTTCGATATCTCGTTCATCGGGATATCAAGGGAGACAACGTTCTGCTTTTGCGGCAAGGAGGCCTTGCTATTGCCAAGCTCACGGATCTTGGCCGTGGTCGAGATACGAAAGACGGCTCATACTTCCCACCAGCTGCTTACGAGCTCGGACGAGGAGATCTTCGGTTCGCACCTCCCGAGTTTCTATGGGGGCTCGGCTCAGACAAGCCTGACGCAATGCGTCTCGCAGATCTGTACCTGCTGGGATCAGTTTTCTTTGAGATTGCTACCGGTCAAGGCCTTTCGGGATTGGTTCTAGGAGACCCCCTTCGCATCGCCCAGGCAAAGCATGGCTTGGATGAGGCTCAACGCCGCCGGGATTACGCTGGTTCCCAGACGCAGTTACAGCGTGACCACGAGGCTGCCTACGAATTGTTCCGCCATGAGCTGCCACCATCAATTCGTGGAACTTGCGTTGATCTCCTTCGCCAGTTGACCAACGTAGAACCAGAGAAACGTGAGCCACAATACGTACGGCGATTGCCAAACGCGTGGGATCTCCAGTGGATTCTCAGACGCGTTGATCGCATTGCCCTACAACTGCGAATCGAAGAGCGCCGATCGAGGCTTGCCTGGAGGAGAAACAAGAAGGGAGTGAAGACGCCATGAGCTTGACCGACACTGAAAAAGATCAGCTAGCGGCTCCTAGCCGACTGGAAGAACTCCCTCCTCCTCCATTCGACTTTGCGAGT
>SMEU01000043.1_pt1 | contig 12142 bp, 14 predicted proteins | sample 2456051 | NCBI WGS metagenome assembly SMEU01 (sample SAMN10132600, study PRJNA489261) | soil metagenome | isolation source: day120 un-amended silt loam soil | place: USA | collected 2015-05-01
CAACCGGCCATCTCGGCCGCTGCGCGCATATGCGCCAGCGCCGCCGCAGTATCGGCGAAGATGTGGACGGCCGGATTTCCCCGATAATCGACCATGACATGATCATGATGCCCCAACCGTTCGATCCTCGCCAGTATTCTGACAATTCCCCAGATAATAGAGAATCAGGAGAAGGTATCGGTCAGTTGATCCGTGTCAGGAACGAGCATTCGCGCCGCGGTCGCCATTGCCCCTGCCATGAAGACGATGCCGAGCGTCGTCTGCGCCGCGTTCAGCGTCCAGCGAACGATTGTCATGGCATCGACCGGACCCGCGATTTGGATCAGCTGAGCGAGGCCGGCGACATCGCTGTTCCCACCGTTGAACAAGCCGGCGAAAGCCGGCCAGTCGATGACCGCGAGGATCGCGAAGCCGACCAGGGTCAGCCCCGCAGCGACGCCGAGATAGGCAAGGAAGAGCGGCCAGACATGGCCTTCGCTCAGCCGCCACGCCTCGTCGAGCAGGATGCGTCTGCGGATCAGGACGAGTGGGAAGGCGAGCGAGATCGAGGCCAGCACCAGGCAGGGAATCAGCAGCCGGATCAGCGCGACGACGACCATGACTACCGCGGCGCCCGTGCCTGGCTCGGAGCCGGATGAGAGCGCGAAGGTCAATGGCGCCGTGATGAAGCCGACGATCCCGCCCGCCACGGACCAGATGATCGAGACGAGCAGGCCGAGCCCGATCACGCGAAGCTCGTCCATGCCCACGTCGAGCGAGGCGAATTCCACCTCGCGGGGTCGGAGCATCGCGCGCAGCGCTGCGGTGAACAGCACCGGAAGCATCAGCGCGAGGACCAGTGCGACGAGGAAATAGGAGAAACCGCCCGTCTCGCCGGATGGATCGGTGCGCCAGATTTGCCTGGACATCAGCTCGAGGCCAGCAAGGCAGGCCAGATTGATGAGCATCCAGACAAGGACCGCGCCCGGTCGGCGGCGGAGCAGGACGATGCCGCCTCCCACCAGGGTCCCGACGTTGAGCTTCGCGGCGCCCCCCACTGGCCCCACTCCTAGCCCAGCGACTTCACGATCTCCTCCACCATCTTCTTGGCGTCGGCGAGCAGCATCATCGTGTTGTCGCGGTAAAAGAGCTCGTTGTCGACGCCGGCATAGCCGACGCCGCCCATCGAACGCTTCACGAACAGAACGGTCTTGGCCTTTTCCACGTCGAGCACGGGCATGCCGTAAATGGGCGAGCTCTTGTCGGTCTTGGCGGCCGGGTTGGTGACGTCGTTGGCGCCGATCACAAAGGCAACGTCGGCGCGGCTGAATTCGGCGTTGATGTCCTCGAGCTCGAACACCTCGTCATAGGGGACGTTCGCCTCGGCCAGCAGCACATTCATATGGCCCGGCATACGCCCCGCCACCGGGTGGATCGCATATTTGACCTCAACCCCTTCCTTCTTCAGCAGGTCGCCCATCTCACGCAGCGCATGCTGCGCCTGGGCGACGGCCATGCCGTAGCCGGGGGCGATGATGACCAGTTCGGCCTGCTTCATCAGGAAGGCCGCGTCTTCGGCCGAACCCCGCTTCCACGGACGATCGCTTGCCGCGGCTGCACCGGCAGCGACGGCCTCGCCACCGAAGCCGCCCGAGATGACCGAGAGGAAGCTGCGGTTCATCGCCCGGCACATGATGTAGGAAAGGATCGCGCCCGAGCTGCCGACGAGGGCGCCGGTGATGATCATCGCGCTGTTGTGCAGGGTGAAGCCCATCGCTGCCGCAGCCCAGCCCGAATAGCTGTTCAGCATCGAGACGACGACCGGCATGTCGGCGCCGCCGATCGGAATGATCAGGAGGAAGCCGATCGCGAAGCTGAGCGCCGCGATCGTCCAGAAGATCCACTGGCTCTGATCCTGCGTGAAATAGCCGACCAGGCCGAGGATCGCGACCAGGGTGCCGAGGTTGATGAAGTGACGGAGCGGCAGGATGATCGGCTTGCCCGACATGTTGCCGTTGAGCTTCAGGAAGGCGATCACCGAGCCGGAAAAGGTGATCGCGCCGATCGCGACGCCGAGACCCATCTCGATCCGGCTGTTGATGTGAATGAGCCCGTCCGGCTCGGCAATGCCGAACGCGAGCGGGTTCAGGAAGGCGGCCGCGCCGACCAGCACGGCGGCCATGCCGACGAGGCTGTGGAAGGCCGCGACCAGCTGCGGCATCTGGGTCATCGCGATCTTGCGCGCGGTGACCAGGCCGATCACCGCGCCGATTGCGATCGCGCCGAGAATCTGCCCTGCCGTCGCCCAGTCAATATTGTCCATCAGGCCTGCGCCCGGGCCGCCCGACAGGAAGGGACGGTAGTGGACGAGCGTCGTCAGCAGCGCGAGCGCCATGCCGAACATGCCGAAGCGGTTGCCCCGGCGCGAGCTGACGGGACTGGAGAGCCCCCTCAAGGCGAGGATGAAGCAGACGCCTGCGACCAGATAGGCGAGCAGCACCCAGGCGGGTGTGGCCACCGCGGCGTCGGGCAGATTCGTGTGTCCCCCCTGGACGGTCACATCAGCGCTCCTTCTTCTTGTACATGGCGAGCATGCGCTGCGTGACCGCGAAGCCCCCGAAGATGTTGACGCTGGCCATCGCCACCGCCGCCAGACCCAGCCACTTGGCCAGCGGTGCACCGGAGGCGGCGCCCGCAATCAGCGCCCCGACGATGATCACCGAAGAAATGGCGTTGGTCACGGCCATCAGCGGCGTATGCAGCGCCGGCGTCACCGACCAGACGACGAAATAGCCGACGAACACCGCCAGCACGAAAATCGACAGGATCGAGATGAAGTCCATCAGCTAGCCCCCTCGGCCTGCAGCCGGAATCGGGTTTCGAGAAGTCTGAGCAGGCGCACGTAGCGATTGCGCCATTGCGGGTCGTAGACGTCGCCGCAGGCCACGCGCGGGGCAAAGACCCGGCGCGCCTCCTCCAGCTTGTCGGCGCCATAGCGGCCGACCAGCACCTGCGTCACCGCCTCTTGGCGGGCCGAGAAATCGCGCTGCCACTCGGCAAGCGAGCGATGCGGGTCGCGGCCGAAGCAATAAGCCTCCTGATCGATCGCCGCGCGGCGGAACACCTCCATCGAGCCGTAGACGCTGAGATCGTTCGCCCGGCTCCAGCCCGTGCCGGGCGCGGTCGAGCAGGCGCCGAGCGCCCCGATGGCGAGAAGGGCCAGGGCGCGCGTCATGGCCGATAATCCGCAATCCGCCCCGCCAGGGCATCGAGCCGCTGGCTGTAGGCGGCAAGTGCGGCGCGGTGCGACGCTTCGCCGGTGCCGCAGCGCTCGCCCGGCGACACCCGGCGCATGGCTGCTGCATCATTCTCGCCGAGCCAGACCGCATGACCGGCGCCGCCCTGCACGGCCAGCCGCTTCAGCTCCTCGTGGCGCGCCGCCTCATCGGCCGGCGCCGCGCCCGCCGGGCAGGAATCGAGCAGTTCGCGCGCGAGGGTCGCGAGATAGACCGCGCGCCGGACCGGTTCCTCCTTCGAATTCCGGGGTTCGGGGCGCCGCTCACAGCCAGGCGCCAGCAGGATCGCCGCCGACAGCATGCCCGCCGTCGCCGCCGCGCCTTTCATCCCTTCAGCCGTTCGCTGACAACCTGCCCGTCCTTGGTCAGGCGCACGCCGACGACGATCTCGTCATCGTCGGGGAAGACCGGGGCTTTCTTCTCTGCGTCCCAGAAGGCGGAGAGGAAGTTGAAAATGTTCCTGGAGAAGAGCGCCGACGTGTCGGCGGCGAGCCGGCTCGGCACGTTCCTGTGGCCGACGATCTTCACGCCATGCTTCACCACCACCTCGCCCGCGACGGCGCCCTCGACATTGCCCCCCTGCTCGACGGCGAGGTCGACGACCACGCTGCCCGGCTTCATCGTCTGCAGCTGTGCGTCGGAGATCAGCCGGGGCGCCGGCCGGCCCGGGATCAAAGCGGTGGTGATGACGATGTCCTGCTTGGCAATATGGCTGGAGACCAGTTCGGCCTGCGCGGCCTTATATTCGTCCGACATCTCGGTCGCGTAGCCGCCCGCGCCCTCGCCCTCGATGCCTTTCACGTTCTCGACGAAAATCGCCTTGGCGCCGAGCGACTGGATCTGCTCCTTCGTCGCCGAGCGCACGTCAGTGGCCGAAACCTGGCCGCCAAGGCGCCGGGCGGTTGCGATCGCCTGCAGGCCCGCTACGCCGACGCCCATGACGAACACCTTGGCGGCGGAGACGGTGCCGGCCGCGGTCATCATCATCGGGAAGGCGCGGCCATATTCGGCGGCTGCGTCGAGCACTGCCTTGTAGCCGGCGAGATTCGCCTGGCTGGAAAGGATATCCATGCTCTGCGCGCGGGTGATGCGGGGCATGAATTCGAGCGCCAGCGCCTCGATCCCGGCCTTGGCATAATCGTCGACGCGAGCGCGCTTGCCGAACGGATTGAGCGCGGCAATCAGCCACGCCCCCTGCTTCATCCCCGCGAGCGCCCCGGGGTCCGGCCCCTGTACGGCGAGCACCGCGTCGGCGTCCTTCAGCACATCCTTGCGACTGGCGGCGATGGTGGCGCCGACCGCCTCGTAATCGGCATCGGCAATGGACGCGCCCGCGCCGGCGCCACTCTCGACCGCGACGCTAGCACCCAGGCCGATATATTTCTTGACCGTCTCGGGCGTCGCGGCGACCCGAAGCTCCCCGGCTTCGGCTTCCTTCAGGACCGCGATCTTCACCCCCCGGGCCCCTCTCTATTTCGCGATGATCAGGATGACGATGAAGCCCGTGATCAGGGCCATGATCGTCCCCCATTTCATCATGAAGGTGAACCGATGGTAGCTCCCTTGGTGGGCACGGATTTCCTTGGTGGCTTCGTCACTGGCCATGCGCCGCAATCCTCCTGTTCGGAAGGTTCCCTAGCAAGGCCGAAGGGCGCGGGGAAGGCGGGAAACGCCTCACCCGCTCAACTCGCAAGGGTGATCGTCGGGAGGGGCGACCGGAAACCACCATTCGGCGCTTTAAGCCGACCTTTACCGATCTGCGCTATCCCGCCTGTCCCGAAACGAGAGAGACGAGAATGCGGGCGGATCCCAATCGTTGCCTGTTGCTGATCGACGACGAGCCCGCGCAACGCCGGCTTGTTACCGCCATCGGCGCCCGCGCCGGCTGGTGGGTGCGCGGAGCGACCGATTTCGACGGCGCCAAGCTCATGCTCGAAGATCCGCAGGAGCCCAAGTTCGACGCCATCCTGCTCGATCACTGGCTGCCCGGCGACGAAGGCACCGACCTGATCCGCCGGATCCGCGCCTTCCGCCCCGAGATTCCCTTGCTCGTTCTCACCGCCCAGAACGATGTCCATGTCGCGGTCGATGCGATGCGCGCCGGCGCCAGCGACTTCATCGTGAAGCCGCTGGCCCCCGAACGGCTGCTCGCCGCCCTCAACACCGCTACCGACCGCCGCAAGGCCACCGGCGAGCTCCGCCCGCTCTCCGAGAAAATCAGCAAGACTCTGGGCTTCGAGGAAATCGTCGGGTCGGCGCCCAAGTTCCGCGCCGCTCTGGCCGTCGCCGCCAAGGCCGCGCGCGCCAGAGTCTCCGTGCTGATCGAGGGCGAGAGCGGCTCGGGCAAGGAGATCATCGCGCAGGCGATCCATGCCGCCTCCCCGCGCGGCAAGAAGCAGCTCCATACGGTCAATTGCGGTGCCATCCCCGGCAATCTCGTCGAGTCGGTCCTGTTCGGCCACGAGAAAGGCGCCTTCACCGGCGCCTTCGACCGCCATATCGGCCGCTTCGAGGATGCCGACGGCTCCACCATCTTCCTCGACGAGATCGGCGAGCTCCCGCTCGAGACCCAGGTGAAGCTGCTTCGGGTCCTCGAGACGGGGGAGATCCAGCGCGTCGGCAGCCGGATCACCCAGACGGTGGACGTTCGCATCATCGCCGCCACCAACAGACGGCTTGCCGACGAGGTCGCCGCCGGCCGCTTCCGCGAGGATCTCTATTACCGTCTCAACGTCGTGCATGTGCCGATCCCGCCGCTGCGCGACCGGCAGAGCGACATTCCCGCCCTCGCCCGCCACCTGCTCGCGCGCATCGCCGAGCAGCCGGGCATGCGCCATCTCTCGATCACCGATGACGGGCTCGCGATCCTCCTTTCCTACGGCTGGCCCGGCAATGTCCGCCAGCTCCAGAACGCCCTGTTCCGCGCCGCCGTGCTCTGCGACAGCGACGCGCTCACCGCCGCCGATTTCCCGCATATCGCGAACGAGGCCGCCTGGGGGCGCCGCGCCGACGATTATCATGCCAACCCGCTCAGCGGTCAGTCGCAGACCTCGGCCCTCGCGCACGGCCCCGGCGTCACCCTCTATGCCGCCGACGGCAATCTGCGCCCGCTCGAGGAGATCGAGGCCGATGTGATTCGCCTCGCCATCGGCCATTATCGCGGCCGAATGACCGAAGTCGCACGCAGGCTCGGGATCGGTCGCTCAACCCTTTATCGCAAACTCGGCGAGCTCGGCATCGGCGAGATCGCCGCCTAGGCCCTCCCCTTGCGGCAAAGCGGCTGATACAGCCGCCTCATGTCCGACTTTTCAGACGCCATCGCCCTGATCACCGGCGCCGCCTCCGGGATTGGCGCCGCCACCGCTACCGCCTTGGCGGCAGGAGGCAGCCGCAAGCTGATCCTCGTCGACCTGGACGAAGACAGGCTGCGCGAATTCGCCTTCACCCTGCCCTGCGAACGGCAGGTGCTGATCGGGGACGTTGCCGACCCGGCCTTCTGGACGGATGCGGACCTCACCGGCCTCACCCATGCTTTGGTCAATGCCGGGATCGGCGCCGGCGGCGCGATCGAGGAGCTTCCCTTCGCCGAGTGGCGCCGAGTCCTCTCGGTCAATCTGGATGGCGCCTTCCTGACCCTGCAGGCCGCGATGCGCGCAATCCGCGCAACCGGCAAAGGCGGCGCGATCGTGCTCACGGCCTCTGCCGCCGGCCTGAAGGCTGAGCCGGGCATCGCCGCTTATGGCGCCTCCAAGGCCGCGGTCATCCACCTTGCCCGGATTGCCGCGAAGGAAGGCGCCGCGGCCAATATCCGGATCAACGCAATCGCGCCGGGCGGGGTCGAGACTCCGATCTGGTCCGGCCTGCCCTTCTTCCAGGATCTGGTGAAGCAGACCGGCAGCGAGGCGGCCGCCTACAAGGCGATGGCCGGCATGGCAACGCCGCTCGGCCGCTATGCCAGACCGGAGGAGATGGCTGAGCAAATCGCGTTCCTGCTCTCGGAGGGCGCCGCCTACACCACCGGCGCCTGCCTGGTCAGCGATGGTGGCTATTCGCTTTAGCCTTCTCTTCGCCGCGGTCCTCGGCGGCTGCGGGCAACCGGCGCAGGACAAGGCCGAACCTCCCGCGACCGCCGCCATGGCGTCCGCCTGCAGTCACCGCAGCTTCGAGGGTGCCGCCTTCACTGTGTCCCGCTACGACAAGCGGCGCGACGAGATCGCGTTGCTCCTCGACGGACCGCATGGTCCACTCAGGAGCTTCACTGCGCTCGAACAGTATCTCGGCCCCCGCGCCCGGCATCTCCGCTTCGCGATGAATGCCGGAATGTACGACGAAAGCGGCAATCCGATCGGTCTCTATGTCGAGGAAGGGCGCCAGCGCCACGCGCTCAACCGGCAGCGCGGCCCCGGCAATTTCCACATGCTTCCAAACGGCGTCTTCCAGGTCTCGGACGACGGCTCTGTCGCGGTCCGGAAAAGCGACGAGTATCTGCCGCAATTCGCGCCCCGCTTCGCGACGCAGTCGGGACCGATGCTGGTGATCGACGGGCGCCTTCACCCGGCCATCCAGGACAATGGCCAGTCACTCCACATCCGCAACGGGGTCGGCGTCGACAGCGAGAACACCGCCTGGTTCGTGATCTCCGACGATGCCGTGTCGTTCGGTCGGATGGCGCGTTTCTTTCGCGACGTGCTCAATTGCCGCGATGCGCTCTACTTTGACGGCTCGGTCTCGAGCCTGTGGGACCGGTCGGCCGGACGCCGTGACACCAATGCCGCGCTTGGACCGTTGGTGGCGGTGTTCGAAAGCCAAGGGAGGAACTGATGCCGTTCACCGGAAGCTGTCATTGCGGGATGGTCGCCTATGAGGTCGACGAAGATGCCCCCACCGAGGCGATGGAGTGCAATTGCTCGATCTGCCGGCGCCGCGCCGCCCTCCATCATTTCACCACGCCCGACAAATTCGATCTCAAGACCGCGCGCGACGAGCTGGTCACCTATCGCTGGAACAAGGGGAACATCGCCTATCATTTCTGCAAGCATTGCGGCTGCGCGCCCTTCGCCGAGGGGCAGGGCCCGAACGGGCCGATGGTCGAGATCAACCTGCGCTGCGCCGAGGACATCGACCTGGGCAGCCTCAAGATCAACCCGTTCGACGGCGCCCACAAGGTTCCGGGCCCCGTCAAATGACGGCGACCTACCGCCGCGATCCGCCGCGCTCGACGCTGTGGAGGAAGCGGATCAGGCCGGCGAAATAGGCCTGCTGGTCATCATACATAGCCATGTGGCTGCCCTGCGGCAGATAGAGATACTGGCCGTGGGGCAGGCGATGGGCCATCGCCTCCATCCAGTGCGGGTCCATCGTATCGTAGCGCGCGCCGATCACCAGCGTCGGCACGGTGATGCGATGCAGGTCCGCGCTCCGGTTCCAGTCGACCAGCCGTCCGCTCGCCCCCAGCTCGCTCGGCCCCTGCATCAGCGCATAGACGTGCTGGTTGAGATGGGCGAAGGCGCGCGCGAGGGGCTCGGGCCACTCCGCGAAAGGCCGCCGCAGGATATGCTGCTCGTAATGCATCGGGATCAGCGTCTGCATGTAACGGGGATCTTCGGTCTGGTTCTGGGCCTCCAGCTGTTGAACGAGCGCGAGCTGGGTCTGGTCCATCGCCGGCATCAGCACCCGGCGCGCATAATCATTATAGGCCGGAATCGAATCCATCATGTTGGAGATGATCAGACATTTGAGATTGTCCTGGTGGGCCAGCGCATATTCCATCGCCAGCATGCCGCCCCAGCTGTGGCCGAGCAGGCAGAAATTGCTGCGGTCGAGGCCCAGCGCGCGGCGAACCTGCTCAACCTCGTCGACGAAGCGCGGCAGGGTCCACAGCCGGTCGTCATTGGGCTGATCGGAGTAAGCCGAGCCCAGTTGGTCGTAATAGATATATTCGATGCCCTCGGCGGGCAGGAAGCTGTCGAACGCCTCGAAATATTCGTGCGTCGCCGCCGGCCCGCCATGGAGGAGCAGCACGCGCAGGCGCGGATTGTTGCCGACCCGCTTCGTCCAGACGCGGAAATTGCCGGCGGGCGTGGTGATGGTGATCATCCTGACGCCGCCGCTCCAGGCTTCGGGGCCGGTGCGGCTGTAATAGGACGGACCGGGCGCGGCGGCGGCGGGCAACGCGAACAACAGGGCGATGAACAGGGCCAGATAGCGCATCGATGTCCCCCCTTCTTGTCGTCAGCCTCTTATCACCTGCGCCGCGAAACGGTCCATCTCCTCCGCTTGCGGGCTCATCTGCAGGAGCAGCAGGTCGAGGCCGGCCGCTTCATAATCCGCGATCCGGGCGCGTACCTGCGGCGGAGTTCCGACCAGATTGGGCCTGAGTCCCCGGTTCGACACCGAATATTCCTGCAGCTTCAGCTCGCGCTCCAGCTCGGTGCCGGACAGCCATTGCTCGAAATTGTCGAAGCCGGCCGGCGGCTCGGGCGGGAGCGCGGTGATCCGGGCCAGCTCGGCCTGTGCCTCCGCTTCGGTATCGCGGACGATCGCATAGGCGGCCATGCCGAACTGCATCGGGGCACCGCCAATTGCCTCGCGGCGCGCCTTCATGTCGGCGATCTTGGGGGCGATCGCCTCGGGCGGGTCACCGTGCATGACATAAGCGTCGCACTGGGTGGCGATCATCGTCTTCGCCGCCTCGCTCTCCCCGCCCGCATAGATGGTCGGCCGCCGCTCCGGCTTGGGCGCGCAGATCGCTTCCTCCAGCCGGTAGCGCTGCCCGGCGTAGGAGAAGCGCTCCTTCGTCCAGAGGCCGTCGACGACGTCGAGCCACTCGCTGGTCCGCGCATAGCGGTCATCATGCTGGTCGAACTGCAGGCCATATTGCCGCGCTTCGTCCGCCCACCAGGAGGAAACGACGTTGAGCGACAGCCGCCCGCCCGAGATCCGGTCGATATTCGCGGCCTGCTTCGCGAACAGCGCCGGGTGATGAAAATTGGGCCGCACCGCCACCATGAGCTCGATCCGCTCGGTCACCGCCGCCAGCGCCGCCGCGGTCGACCAGGCATCCAGCGCCGGCTCCTCCACGCCCTTGATGTCGTTGAGGTTGAGCTCTGCAATCAGGGTGAGGTCCCAGCCCGTCTCCTCGCTTCGCCTGGTCAGCCGTTTCACATAGTCCCAGCTCGCCTCCATCCCCTCTTCGGGAATGTTGCGCAGCCAGCCGCCGAAGACCGGCATCCAGTAGCCGTACCTCAACTCTTCGCCTCCGCGATCGCAGCCTCGAGGAAATCGACCAGACGTTCGTGCGGGTCCCAGCCGAGCACGTCCAGCGGATTCGCGACGAAATTGGACAAAGCGTTGATGTCATAGAAGCGCGGCACGCCGTCGCGGGCGTCGATCACCACCTCGATCCCGCCGACGTCGAGCCCCATGGCCTGCGCGATCCGCTCGGCCGCCTCGACCAGTTCCGGCCCGGGATCGACCGCCGCCATCCTGATCGCCTCGCGCCCCGGCGCGGCCAGGCAGGCCTCGGCCGGGCAGAGGTCGAAGCCGCCGCCGGTCTCGACCCCGATCGCATAGAGGAAGCGGCCACCCAGCGTCTCCAGCCGGATGATCGAGCCGCCCTCGGCCGGCACATAATCCTGTACCAGCAGCACCTTGTCGACGCTGTCGGGCAGGAAACGCTCCGCCACGGCCTCGGCGAGCGAACCATGGTCGTCATAGCGCACAATGCCCGCGCCCGAGCCGCCGATATTGACCTTGAGCAGCAGCGGAAAGGCCATGCCCTCGGCGGCTGCCAATATCTCCTCGCGCCGGTGCACCACCCGCGTTTCCGGGATGGCAAGGCCGAGGCCCGCGATCAGCGACAATTGCCGCGCCTTGGAGCTGTCGACCGCCAGCACTTCGGGCCCGTTCAACACCCGCGCGCCGTTCGTGCGCCAGTGGGCGAGCAGGCTCTGCGCGTAGAAGATGCCGTGCTCCGGATCGCGCAGGAAGGAGGACATGGCGACCCGGCTCAGCACCACCGGCGCGGGCACCGACCGGTCGGCCGGATCGAAATGGTGGTCGGTCAGCCGGGTGGCCTGATGGGCAATGCCACGCCGCTCCAGCGCCGCGAAGAGCGGCCTGAACCACTCGGGATGCTCGTAGAGGATCGCAAGATCGGGCGTCACCGAGTCCCCATATCGAGCCGGGCCGCGAAGGAAAGAGATTCCCGCGGCGCTGCGCCACTTCGGTACAGGGCCCCGTCTTGCCTGTCCCTGTGTTGGACCTGGCTCCCGCCTTCGCCTATTTTCAGGGCCATGCCTTCTCTGGCCCGCCTCCTGTGCGCCGCCGGCCTCGCCATCGGCTTCCGGGCCGTCGCGGCCTACGGCTATCACGCCCAGCCCGCCCCCGCTCGCGTGTCGAGCATCGGGCATGCGTCGGCCTTCGCACCTGGGCCCGAGCTTGGCTCCTTCTACGCCGAACGGGATTTCCAGCCGGTCTGGACCGACGGCGCCGACCAGGCCCTGCTCGACCTGCTGCCGCCCCGCCCGGACGTGGTGGCGGCACTCAACGCAATCCGCCCGGGCGACCGGCACGCCCGCCTGCTCGCGGACATGATGCTGAGCCAGGCGTTCCTCGACGCCGCCCGCGACAGCGCCCGCCCGCCGGAGCGCAACGCCATGCGCTATGTCGATGCCGGCCTCGCGCCTGTCGCGTCCGACGGCAATGCGACGCTCTATTCGCTCGCGGCGGCGCCCTCGCCGGCGGCCTATGCCCGCGCCGCCCTCGCCCGCAATCCGGCCTATGACGGACTCGTTCGCGGTCTCGCCGCCTGGCGCGCCCGCTGGGGCCGCCTGCCGCAGCTTCAGGTCGCCGCGAACCGGCCGGAC
>SMEU01000044.1_pt1 | contig 12076 bp, 4 predicted proteins | sample 2456051 | NCBI WGS metagenome assembly SMEU01 (sample SAMN10132600, study PRJNA489261) | soil metagenome | isolation source: day120 un-amended silt loam soil | place: USA | collected 2015-05-01
AGGATGGTGGAGGGGGGCCCTGACGAGACGCCGGGCCCCCCTCCGTCAGCGCTTCGCGCTGCCACCTCCCCGTCCCGGGGAGGATCCAGAAATCAGGGGACCGGGCTGCGCTGCTGGCGGCCGCCGTCATTGTGCTGGCGGATGACCCGCATATAGGCCTCGGCCAGCTCGTGATTGACCGCGTCCCAGCCGTAGCGCTGGCTCGCCTGGTAGCCCGCCTCGCCGGCCGCACGGCGGGCTTCCGGGTCGGTGCAATAATGAGCGAGCGCGTCGCAGAAGGCGTCGATCGCGCCGGGCCGGATCAGCCGGCCGGTGACCCCGTCCGTGACCAGGCTCTCGCTGCCGGTGGCGACCGCCGCGACAACGGGCAGGCCGGCGGCCATCGCCTCCAGCGTGACGTTGCCGAACGTCTCGGTAACCGAGGGGTTGAGCAGCATGTCCATCGAGGCGACGGCCCGCCCGAGATCCTCGCCGCACTGATAGCCGGCGAAGACCGCATCGGGCAGCCGCCGCTCGAACCAGTCGCGGGCCGGCCCCTTGCCGACGATCAGCACCTTGTGCTTCACGCCGCGCTTCGCCAGCCGGTCGACCGCGTCGGAGAAGACGTCGAGGCCCTTCTCCATAACCAGCCGGCCGACAAAGCCGACCACGGGCTCGTCGTCCCCGATGCCGAAGCGCCGCCGCCAGGCGAGGTCGCGCCTGCCGGGGTTGAAAATCTCCCGGTCGATGCCGCGCGTCCAGATGCCGACATCATAGTTCATGCGCTGCTCGCGAAGCAGCTGCGCCATGCTGTCCGATGGCGCGAAGATCGCGTCGCAGCGGCGGTAGAAGCGGCGGATGATCGCCAGCACCAGCGGCTCGAGGAACGCCATGCCGTAATAGCGCGGATAGGTCTCGAAGCGGGTGTGGACCGAGGCGATCACCGGCAGATCCCATTTGCGCGCGAGGCTGACCGCGCGATGGCAGCCGATGTCGGGGCTCGAGACGTGGATGATGTTCGGCTGGAATGCGTCCAGATCGCGCTTCACGCGCGGCGGCAGCGACACACCGACCTTATATTCGGCGCGGCCCGGGATCGGAATGGAGGGGATCGAGACCAGATCGCCCTTCGGCTCGAAGGCCGGCGTCCGGGTCGTGGGGGAATAAACGCGCACGGCCGCGCCCTGGCGCAGCAGATAGTCGGAAAGCCGGTTCAGCGCCTGGTTGGCGCCGTCGCGGACATAATTGTAATTGCCGCTGAAGATCGCGACGCGGAGGTCCGAGACATCCATATCGGGACCGATAAGGGCCTCGTCCGCCGAAGGCAAAGCCAGGCCCTTGGCCTTGCGCGCCGGCCGGCCGGGGACGTCGAGCCCCCTGGCAGCCTCGCGAAGGGCGTTGGGCAGGCCTGTCTTTCGGTTGACGGTCTTCGCGGTCATGACATTCCTCTGGACGAAAACCGCCCCGCCGACCTCGGCCGGCGGGGCGTTTCATCTGACTTGCCTCAGGCTTCGTCGCTGTCGGCAGGCTGCGCCTGCAGATAATCGCCCGCATCGGCGTCGGTGCCGTGACCGCTGACCGTCACCGCCTCGAGCGGATCCGAATGGGTCGCGGCCTCGGGCCCCTGGGCGAGCTCGGCGGCATGCTCTTCCTCCGCCGAGTTGGCGGCGATGAGCGCCTCCTGGATCGAGCGATGCTGCGCGCGGAGCGCGGCGTCGCGCGAGGAGGCGGCGATGCGCAGCCGCTTCATGCCAGCGCCGGTGCCCGCCGGGATCAGGCGGCCGACGATGACATTCTCCTTGAGCCCTTCCAGATCGTCGATCTTGCCCTGCACCGAAGCCTCGGTGAGCACTCGGGTCGTCTCCTGGAAGGAGGCCGCGGAGATGAAGCTGCGGGTCTGCAGGCTCGCCTTGGTGATGCCGAGCAGCACCGGCTTGCCTTCCGCGAACTTCTTCTTGCCCGACGCCTTGAGCCTGGCATTGGCCTCGTTCATCTCCTGCCGGTCGACCTGCTCGCCGACCAGGAAGGTGCTGTCGCCGGACTCGATGATCTCGACCTTCTGCAGCATCTGGCGAACGATCACCTCGATGTGCTTGTCGTTGATCTTCACGCCCTGCAGCCGGTAGACCTCCTGGATCTCCGAGACGAGATATTCGGCCAGCGCCTTGACGCCGAGCACCTCAAGGATGTCGTGCGGATCAGGCGAGCCGCCGATCAGATTGTCGCCGCGCTTCACGAAGTCGCCTTCCTGAACGTCGATGACCTTGGACTTCGGCACCAGATACTCGACCGGCTCGCCCCCGTCCTCGGGGATGATCGCGATCTTGCGCTTGGCCTTGTAGTCCTTGCCGAAGGCGATCCGGCCGGAGACCTTGGCGATGATCGCATTTTCCTTGGGCTTGCGCGCCTCGAACAGCTCCGCCACCCGCGGCAGACCGCCGGTGATGTCGCGGGTCTTGGCCGCCTCGCGGGTGACCCGGGCGAGCACCTCGCCGGCCTCGATCCGCTGGCCGTCCTCGACCGAGAGCATCGCGCCTGGGGAGAGCATGTAGCGCGCCGCCTCGCCCGACTCAGCGTCGAGCAGGGTGATGCGCGGCCGGAGGTCCTCCTTGCTCCGCGCGGAGGCGCGGAACTCGGTGACGACGCGCTGGGCGATGCCCGTCGCTTCGTCGGTCTGCTCGACGAGCGTCTTGCCCTCGATCAGATCCTGGAACTTCACGGTGCCGCCCTTCTCGGTGATCACCGGCATCATGAACGGATCCCACTCGGCGATCCGGTCGCCCTTCGACACGATATGGCCGTTGTCGGCCATCAGGTGCGCGCCGTAGGGGATGCGGTGCGTCGAACGCTCGCGGCCGTCCATGTCGACGATCGCCAGCTCGCCGCTGCGCGACATGGCGATGCGCCGGCCGCGCGGGTCCATGATGGTCGGCAGGTCGCGAAGCTCGACCGTGCCGTCCGCCACCGCCTCGAGGCTGGAGGTCTCGTTGAGCTGGGCGGCGCCGCCGATGTGGAAGGTCCGCATCGTCAGCTGCGTGCCCGGCTCACCGATCGACTGGGCGGCGATCACGCCGACCGCCTCGCCGATATTGACCGGCGTGCCGCGGGCGAGGTCACGCCCGTAGCAGCGGCCGCAGACGCCATGCTCGCTCTCGCAGACCAGCGGGCTGCGGATGTGCACGGACTGGATGCCGAGCTCGTCGATCTTCAGGGCCGCGGCCTCGTCGATCAGCTCGCCCTCCTTGACGATGGTCTCGCCGGTCTTGGCGTCGACCACGTCCTCAGCCGGGGTCCGGCCGAGGATGCGCTCGCCGAGCGAGGCGATCATCGCGCCGCCCTGGACGATGGCGCGCATGTCGAGGCTGTTCTCGGTCCCGCAATCGTCCTCGACGACCACGCAATCCTGCGACACGTCGACGAGACGGCGGGTCAGATAGCCCGAATTCGCCGTCTTGAGCGCGGTGTCGGCAAGGCCCTTGCGGGCGCCGTGGGTCGAGTTGAAATATTCGAGGACGGTCAGGCCTTCCTTGAAGTTCGAGATGATCGGGGTCTCGATGATCTCGCCCGACGGCTTGGCCATCAGGCCGCGCATGCCGGCGAGCTGCTTCATCTGGGCCTGCGAACCCCGGGCGCCCGAATGCGCCATCATGTAGATGGAGTTGATCGGGGCCATGCGGCCGTTCTCGTCCTTGGGCTGCGCCTTGATCTTGTCCATCATGGCGTTCGCCACCTGGTCGCCGCAGCGGCTCCAGGCGTCGATCACCTTGTTGTACTTTTCCTGCTGGGTGATCAGGCCGTCCTGATACTGCTGCTCATAATCCTTCACGAGCGCGCGGGTCTCGTCGACCATCGCCTCCTTCTCGTGCGGGATGATCATGTCGTCCTTGCCGAACGAGATGCCCGCCTTGAAGGCGTGGCGGAAGCCGAGGCCCATGATCGCGTCGGCGAACAGCACCGTCTCCTTCTGGCCGGTGTGCCGGTAGACGATGTCGATGACGTCCGCGATCTCCTTCTTGGTGAGCAGGCGGTTGACGGTCTCGAACGGCACCTTGTGGCTCTTCGGCAGGGTCTCGCCGAGCAGCATGCGGCCCGGCGTGGTCTCGACCCGCTTCATGAAGTGATTGCCGTCCTCGTCGGTCTGCGGCACGCGGCTGGTGATCTTCGTGTGAAGGGTCACCGCGCCGGCATTGAGCGCCTGGTGGACCTCCGACATGTCGGAAATCACCGAGCCTTCGCCCGGCTCGCCCTCGCGCTCCATCGACAGATAATAGAGACCGAGCACCATGTCCTGCGAGGGCACGATGATCGGCTTGCCGTTGGCGGGCGAGAGAATGTTGTTGGTCGACATCATCAGCACGCGCGCTTCCAGCTGGGCCTCGAGGCTCAGCGGAACGTGCACGGCCATCTGGTCGCCGTCGAAGTCGGCGTTGAAAGCGGCGCAGACGAGCGGGTGGAGCTGGATCGCCTTGCCCTCGATCAGCACCGGCTCGAAGGCCTGGATGCCGAGGCGGTGGAGCGTCGGCGCGCGGTTCAGAAGCACCGGATGCTCGCGGATCACCTCGTCGAGGATGTCCCAGACCTCCTTGCGCTCCTTCTCGACCCACTTCTTCGCCTGCTTCAGGGTCATGGAGAGACCCTTGGCGTCGAGGCGCGAGTAGATGAACGGCTTGAACAGCTCGAGCGCCATCTTCTTGGGCAGGCCGCACTGGTGCAGCTTCAGCTCCGGACCGGTGACGATCACCGAGCGGCCCGAATAGTCGACGCGCTTGCCGAGCAGGTTCTGCCGGAAGCGGCCCTGCTTGCCCTTCAGCATGTCGGAGAGCGATTTCAGCGGACGCTTGTTGGCGCCGGTGATGGTGCGGCCGCGGCGGCCATTGTCGAACAGCGCGTCAACCGCCTCCTGAAGCATGCGCTTCTCGTTGCGGACGATGATGTCCGGCGCGCGCAGCTCCATCAGCCGCTTCAGGCGGTTGTTGCGGTTGATCACGCGGCGATAGAGATCGTTGAGATCCGAGGTCGCGAAGCGGCCGCCGTCCAGCGGAACGAGCGGGCGCAGCTCCGGCGGAATCACCGGCACGACGTCGAGGATCATCCACTCCGGCCGGTTGCCCGACTCCAGGAAGCTCTCGACGACCTTCAGCCGCTTGATGATCTTCTTGGGCTTCAGCTCGGACTTGGTGGTCTCCAGCTCGTCGAGCAGGGCCTTGCGCTCGCCCTCGAGGTCGAGGTCCATGAGCATCTGCTTGACCGCCTCGGCGCCGATGCCGGCGGTGAAGGCGTCCTCGCCATATTCATCCTGCGCGTCGAGCAGCTCGTCCTCGGTGAGGAGCTGGAACTTCTCGAGCGGGGTCAGGCCGGGCTCGGTGACGATGTAGGATTCGAAGTAGAGCACGCGCTCCAGCTGCTTCAGCTGCATGTCGAGCAGCAGGCCGATGCGGCTCGGCAGCGACTTCAGGAACCAGATATGGGCGACCGGCGCGGCCAGCTCGATATGGCCCATCCGCTCGCGGCGGACCTTCGAGACGGTGACCTCGACGCCGCACTTCTCGCAGACGATGCCCTTGTACTTCATGCGCTTGTACTTGCCGCACAGGCACTCATAGTCCTTGATCGGGCCGAAGATGCGCGCGCAGAACAGGCCGTCACGCTCGGGCTTGAACGTGCGGTAGTTGATCGTCTCGGGCTTCTTGATCTCGCCGAACGACCAGCTGCGGATGCGCTCCGGGCTGGCGATGCCGATCTTGATCTGGTCGAACGTCTCCGGCTTGGCGACCGGGTTCGCGAAGGTGGTCATCTCGTTCATGTATCAGTCCCTTTCAGGGAAAATTCCTTGGCGGTGAGAGCGGAGAGGAGGGGCGCGAAGGCCCGCTCCCTTATTCCGCCGCCTCCGCCAGCTCGTCGCTCTCGTCGATGATCGAGTTCAGCTCGACGTTGAGGCCGAGCGACCGCATCTCCTTGACGAGCACGTTGAAGCTCTCCGGAATGCCGGCCTCGAACGTGTCGTCGCCCTTGACGATCGCCTCGTAGACCTTGGTGCGGCCGATCACGTCGTCCGACTTCACCGTCAGCATCTCCTGCAGCGTGTAGGCGGCGCCGTAGGCCTGGAGCGCCCACACCTCCATCTCGCCGAAGCGCTGGCCGCCGAACTGCGCCTTGCCGCCCAGCGGCTGCTGCGTGACGAGGCTGTACGGGCCGATCGAGCGGGCGTGGATCTTGTCGTCCACGAGGTGGTGGAGCTTCAGCATGTAGATGTAGCCCACGGTCACCTTGCGGTCGAACGCCTCGCCGGTGCGGCCGTCGAACAGGGTCACCTGGCCCGACACGTCGAGCCCGGCCTTGACCAGCATGTCGGCGACATCGGCTTCCTTGGCGCCGTCGAACACCGGCGTGCCCATCGGCACGCCATTGGTGAGGTTCGACGCCAGCTCGAGCACCTCGTCCTCGCCGCGGGCATCGATCTCGGCATGATAATTCTTGCCGTAAATGTCCTTCAGCTTGGAACGGACGCCCTTCACGTCGCTGGCCTCGGCGACCGCCTTGCCCTTCGCATGGATGTCGTCGAGCAGAGCCGCGACCTGCTTGCCGAGGCCGCGCGCGGCCCAGCCAAGGTGGGTCTCGAAGATCTGGCCGACGTTCATGCGCGAGGGCACGCCCAGCGGGTTCAGCACGATGTCGGCGGCGGTGCCGTCCTCCAGGAAGGGCATGTCCTCTTCCGGGAGGATGCGGCTGATCACGCCCTTGTTACCGTGGCGGCCGGCCATCTTGTCGCCCGGCTGCAGCTTGCGCTTCACCGCGACGAACACCTTGACCATCTTGAGCACGCCGGGGGGCAGCTCGTCACCGCGCTCCAGCTTCTCGATCCGGTCCTCCAGACGGCGGCGGATCGCGGCCTCGGCCTCGTCATACTGGGCCTTCACGGCCTCGAGGTCGGCCTGGACCTTGTCCTCCTTCACCGCGAACTTCCACCAGTCGTGCGGCTCGACGCTGTCCAGCGCTTCGGCGTCGATCACGCCGCCCTTCTTCACGCCCTTGGGCGCGCCGACGGCGGTCTGGCCGAGCAGCATCTCGCGCAGCCGCGCATAGGAGGAGCGCTTCAAGATGGCGCGCTCGTCCTCGGCGTCCTTGCGGAGCCGGTCCTTCTCCTCGGTCTGGATCGCCCTGGTGCGGTCGTCGATGTCGATGCCGTGCCGGTTGAAGACGCGGACCTCGACGACGGTGCCGGACACGCCCGGCGGCAGCCGCAGCGAGGTGTCGCGCACGTCGCTGGCCTTCTCGCCGAAGATGGCGCGGAGAAGCTTCTCCTCCGGCGTCATCGGGCTCTCGCCCTTCGGCGTGATCTTGCCGCAGAGGATGTCGCCCGGCTCAACCTCGGCGCCGATATAGACGATGCCCGCCTCGTCGAGGTTGCGCAGCGCCTCCTCGCCGACGTTCGGGATGTCGCGGGTGATGTCCTCCGGCCCGAGCTTGGTGTCGCGGGCCATGACCTCGAACTCCTCGATGTGGATCGAGGTGAAGACGTCGTCCTTCACGATCCGCTCGGAGATCAGGATGGAATCCTCGAAATTGTAGCCGTTCCACGGCATGAACGCGACGAGCACGTTCCGGCCGAGGGCCAGCTCGCCCAGGTCGGTCGAGGGGCCGTCCGCGATGACGTCGCCGGCCTGGACCAGGTCGCCCTTCTTCACCAGCGGCCGCTGGTTGATGCAGGTATTCTGGTTCGAGCGCTGGAACTTCATCAGCGTATAGATGTCGACGCCCGACTTGCCGGCCTCGACCTCGTCGGTCGCGCGCACGACGATGCGGGCGGCGTCGACCTGGTCGACGATGCCGGTACGGCGGGCGGCGATGGCGGCGCCGGAATCCCGGGCGACCGTCTCTTCCATGCCGGTGCCGACGAACGGCGCCTCGGCGCGAACCAGCGGCACCGCCTGGCGCTGCATGTTCGAGCCCATCAGCGCGCGGTTGGCGTCGTCATTCTCGAGGAACGGGATCAGCGAGGCGGCGACCGAGACCAGCTGCTTCGGCGACACGTCCATCAGGGTGATGGTCTCGCGCGGCGCCATCAGGAACTCGCCGGCACGGCGGCTGGAGACGATCTCCTCGGCGAAGTGGCCGGCCTTGTCGAGCTCGGCATTCGCCTGCGCGATCGTGTGCTTGGCCTCTTCCATGGCGGAGAGATAGACGACGTCCTTGGTCACCTTGCCGTCGATCACCTTGCGGTAGGGCGTCTCGATGAAGCCGTATTTGTTCACCCGGCTGAAGCTGGCGAGCGAGTTGATCAGGCCGATATTCGGGCCTTCCGGAGTCTCGATCGGGCAGATCCGGCCATAATGGGTCGGGTGGACGTCGCGGACCTCGAAACCAGCCCGTTCGCGCGTCAGGCCGCCCGGCCCGAGCGCCGAGACGCGGCGCTTGTGAGTCACCTCGGAGAGCGGGTTGGTCTGGTCCATGAACTGGGAGAGCTGCGACGAGCCGAAGAACTCGCGCACCGCGGCGACCGCGGGCTTGGCGTTGATCAGGTCGTTCGGCATCACCGTCGACACGTCGACCGACGACATCCGCTCCTTCACGGCGCGCTCCATGCGGAGCAGGCCGACGCGATACTGGTTCTCGAGCAGCTCGCCGACCGAGCGGACGCGGCGGTTGCCGAGATTGTCGATATCGTCGATCTCGCCCTTGCCGTCCTTCAGGTTCACCAGCTCCTTGACGACCGCGACGATGTCCTCGGTGCGCAGGGTGGTGATGGTGTCGTCGGCGTCGAGGCCGAGGCGCATGTTGAGCTTCACCCGGCCGACGGCCGAGAGGTCGTAGCGCTCCGGATCGAAGAACAGGCCGGCAAACAGGGCCTCCGCGGTCTCGCGGGTCGGCGGCTCGCCCGGGCGCATCACCCGGTAGATGTCGCTGAGGGCCTGGTCGCGATCCTCGGCCTTGTCGGCCTTCAGCGTGTTGCGGATCCAGGCGCCGGTGTTGGTGTGATCGATGTCGAGCAGCTCGATCCGGTCGATGCCGGCCTTGTCGAGCTTCTCGAGATTCTCGGGGCTCAGCTCGTCGCCGGCCTCGATATAGATCTCGCCGGTCGACTCGTTGACCAGGTCGAAGGCGCTGTAGCGGCCGAACACCTCCTCGGTCGGGATGAGCAGGGTCCCGAGCCCGTCCTTCTGCGCCTTGTTGGCGGCCCGCGGAGAAATCTTCTGGCCGGCCGGGAAGACGACCTCGCCGGACTTGGCGTCGACGATGTCGAAGGCCGGCTTGTTGCCGCGCCACTGGTCGGCGACGAACGGAATCTGCCAGCCGCCTTCGCCGCGCAGGAAGGTGACGCGGTTGTAGAAGGTGTTGAGGATCTCCTCGCTGGACAGGCCCAGCGCGTGCAGCAGCGCCGTCACCGGCAGCTTGCGCTTGCGGTCGATGCGGACGTTGACGATGTCCTTGGCGTCGAACTCGAAGTCGAGCCAGGAGCCGCGATAGGGAATGACGCGCGCGGCGAAGAGATATTTGCCCGAGGCGTGGGTCTTGCCGCGGTCATGGTCGAAGAGCACGCCCGGCGAGCGGTGCATCTGGGAAACGATCACGCGCTCCGTGCCGTTGACGATGAACGTGCCGTTCTTCGTCATCAGCGGCATGTCGCCCATGTAGACGTCCTGCTCCTTGATATCGAGCACGGAGCGGGTTTCCGTATCGGGATCGACCTCGAAGACGATCAGGCGAAGCGTCACGCGCATCGGCGCCGCATAGGTCATGCCCCGCTGCCGGCACTCGTCGGTGTCGTATTTCGGGTCTTCCAGCTCGTAATGGACGAAGTCCAGCTCGGCGGTGCCGGCGAAGTCGCGGATCGGGAAGACCGAGCGCAGGGTCTTCTCGAGGCCCGACACATAGCCGTCCTGCGGGCGCGAGCGGAGGAACTGTTCGTAGCTCTCGCGCTGCACCTCGATGAGGTTCGGCATTTCCGAGACTTCGTGGATGTTGCCGAAGATCTTGCGGATGCGCTTGGATGCGGTGGGCCGGGTATCCGGGGCCGGAGCTGCCTTGGTCGCCATGGAGATTTTTTCTCGCTTCCTGTCCCGGCGGGGCCGGGATCCCTGTCAAAACGGAGCGCACAAACACAAAAAGCCGCGGATTCCCGGCTCGGGAATCGCAGCTTCAGCGTCTGTGAAACCTCAGAGATTCAATGCGTTGATCGCGCTGCGCGACGGCGCGAACTGTTCCGAACCTCTGTGGTGAGGGGCGCGATATAGGGGGCGGGGGAGGAGATGTAAAGGCCGGGATTGCGGGAAAAGCGGGGCCCGTGCATGACTTAACCCATGCATCTTCTCGCCGCCGCAATCCTCTTGTCGACCCTGCAACCGGACGGTCCGGCTGCGAATGTCGACCCGTTGGAGCCGCCGGGCTGCGGCGGCTTCTCGAGCATGCTGTTCTTCGACAGCGGTTCGGCCGACCTGTCGGCGACCAGCCGCGCGATTCTCGACAACATGCTCCACGCCCTTCATTCCAATGGCTTTACCTCGCGCGTCAGCCTTGTCGGCCATGCCGACCGCGTGGGCCGCCCGGACGCCAATCTCGCTCTGTCCAGGCGTCGGGCCATGGCGGCGCGTGACTATCTCGTGGCGCACGGCATCGCGCCGTCCCTGATCAGCGTGGAAGGCCGGTCGGAAATGCAGGTGCTGGTGGATACGGAGGATGGCGTGGCGGAGGCGCAGAACCGCAGGGTCGAGATGGCGGAACTGGTCCCCGACGAAATCGTCGCGCGCTGGAATGCCTGGATTCGCATCCATGGCCCCTACAGGGGTCCGATCTGCTGAACCGTCCCGCTCTTAATGCTGAATCTACACGCTCCCGTAACATCCGAAGGGAATGCTGCTATACCGCGTTAGGATAGGCGGAGGGCCTATGAGCGACGGGGACGCCATTGCCGCGCTGACCGCGACGGAATCGCTTCCGCCCGAAGCCGAGGCCCCGGCAACGCCGTCGCATCTCGCAGCGCTCGGAGTCACGCTTACGCTGACCGCCTGTGGTGGCGGGGGAGGGGGGATGAGCCCGGCGCCGTCCCCGGGCCCGGCCCCGCCGGCACCGGCGCTGCCGAACCGCCTCCAGGCCGCGCGCTTCCTCTCCCAGGCGGCGATGGGCTCGAGCAAGGCCAATGTCGACGCCGTCGCGGCGCAGGGCTTCGACGCCTGGCTGGACAGCCAGTTCGCGATGCCGCGCGCGATCAGCCACTGGGACTGGCTGGTCCAGGCCGGCTTCGCCACCGCCGCAACCCAGAACAACCAGCAGGGCTTCGATCCGGTCATGTGGCGGCAGCTGATCAGTTCGGCCGACCAGCTCCGCCAGCGCGTCGGCATGGCCCTGCTCGATTTCCTCGTCGTCGGCATTGACGGGGTCAACGTGCCCTGGCGGCAATTCGCGGTCGCGGCCTATGTCGACCTGCTCTGGGACGGCGCCTTCGGCAATTACCGGACCCTGCTGCAGAACATCTCCACCAATGTCGCCATGGGCTATTATCTGACCTTCGCGGGCAACCGGAAGGCGAATGCGGCGACCGGGTCGGTGCCCGACGAGAATTATGCCCGCGAGCTGATGCAATTGTTCACCATCGGCCTGCTGAAGCTCAACACCGACGGCACGCTGCAGGGCGGCGGCGGCCAGGAGACCTATACGCAGGACGACATTACCGGCCTCGCCCGGGTCTTCACCGGCTGGAACCTCGCCAATAACGACAACAGCACGCCGGACCGGATGCGGCTGCCGATGACGAACAGCGCCGCATTGCACGAGACCGGCGCGAAGACCTTTCTCGGCACCACCATCCCGGCCGGCACCGCCGGGCCGCAGAGCCTCGGCCTCGCGCTCGACGCGATCTTCGCCCATGCGAACCTGCCGCCCTTCGTCTGCAGGCAATTGATCCAGCGCCTGGTCACCTCCAATCCGTCGCCCGATTATGTCGGCCGGATCGCGCAGGTCTTCATCAACAATGGCAGCGGCGTGCGCGGCGACCTCCGGGCGGTGGTCCGGGCGATCCTGCTCGACACCGAGGCGCGCGCCGATCCCGGCGCCTCGACCAGCTACGGCAAATTGCGCGAGCCGGTGATGCGGCTGACCGGCT
>SMEU01000075.1_pt1 | contig 12040 bp, 15 predicted proteins | sample 2456051 | NCBI WGS metagenome assembly SMEU01 (sample SAMN10132600, study PRJNA489261) | soil metagenome | isolation source: day120 un-amended silt loam soil | place: USA | collected 2015-05-01
GACCCTGGTCGACATCGCCGAAGCGCCGGCGGGGCGGCAGGAGATGGGACGGACCGAGTTCGCCGTCCTCCTCTCCGAGCTCAAGGTGGATCTGAACGCCTATCTGGCAACGGCGCCGGCCGCGGTGGGATCGCGGACCCTGGCCGGGCTGATCGAGTTCAACCGCGCGCATGCGGATACCGAGCTGGCCCTGTTCGGCCAGGAAGTGTTCGAACAGGCGCAACGGACCACCGGGCTCGACGAGGCCTATCGGACCGCCCGCGCGACCTCGCTGCGGCTGGCCGGGGCCGAGGGGATCGACAAGATGCTGCACGACCACAATGTCGTCGCCCTGGTCAGCCCGACCCGTCCGGCCGCCTGGCTGATCGACGCCGTGCATGGCGACCAGAGCCCGGGCGGCGGTTCGGCTGGCAGCCTCGCGGCGGTGGCCGGCTATCCGCACCTTACCGTGCCGATGGGCCGGGTCCGCGGGCTGCCGGTGGGGCTCAGCTTCATCGGCGCCAGGTGGGACGACGCGCGGATCCTCGCACTGGGCTATGCCTATGAGCAGGCCAGCCACCAGCGCTTCGCGCCGGGCTTCCTGCCCTCGGTCGAGGAAAGCCCCGACATCGCGCCGCACCTGAGGCCGGCGCGGCGCTAGGGCGCTTTCGGCTTCCGTTTCCTGACCGGACGCCGTCGGCCCGCTTCCGCGGCGACAGCGGCGTAACGCTGCATCGCCTCGGCATCGTCATAGACGTCGCTCGGCGCACGGCGATAGTTCATGCGGTCGACGGTACCGTCCCTGAAGGTCACGCTGAAGCGCTCGCTGCAGCCTTCGCCGTCCCAGAAGGCATTGGCCTCCTCGTCCGATTTGAACCAGAGCTCGCCGTCGACCATGATCGCGAAGATGGCGCCGTCGAGATAGAGCGTGGCACCGCCCATCATCTTGCGCATCGTCACCGGCCCCAGCGGCTCCAGCGCCTCCTGCACCCAGGCGTAAAGGCCTTCGTCGACGGCCATCAATGCGCCACCAGCTTGAGCCCGACGATGCAGGCGATCAGGCCGAGCAGCAGCAGCAGCCGGATCGCGCCGAGGCTCTCGCCGAAGAAGCAGAGGCCGACGATCACCGTCCCCGCCGCCCCGATCCCGCCCCACACTGCGTAGGCGGTGCCCATCGGGATGGTGCGCGCCGCATATTCGAGCAGGCCCATGGACAAGGTCACGCTGGCCAGGAAGGCGAGCGTCCAGGGGATGTTCCGGAAGCCCTCGACGAAGCGCAGCGAGGTGGTGAAGCCCACTTCGAACACGCCGCCGATGAAAAGCCAGAGCCAAGCCATGGCCGAAAGGATTAGCGCGCGTGTTCCGGGCGCGCTAGCATCCCGCCATGCTGAAGACGCTCGGCAACAAGTTCGGCCTCTTCGTCGCCATCCTGGTCGTCGCCACGCCGGCGGCTGCCTGGGCGCTGCATCATTATACCGCAGATCCATGGCGGGAGGCCGGCTTCAAGGGTTTCCTCGCCGCCTTCGATCTCGCGGCGATCCTGTTCCTGCTCGCAAGCCTGCACCTGCTGAAAATTCACGACCAGGCGGTGATTCGCGCCCATGCGGCGGCAAACGACGCCGGCCGCGCCGTCCTGCTGGTGCTCACCATCATCATCTCCATCGCGGTCTTCGTCGCGGTGGCGACGATGCTCGATGGCGCCGGATTGAAGACCAAGGTGCTGATCATCGGCACGCTGGGAACCGCCTGGCTGTTCGCCAACAGCATCTTCGCGCTCCATTATGCGCACCTCTTCGCGAAGCGGCGGGGCGGGGTCGAGTTTCCGGGCGCGGAGCCGCCCGGCTATGCCGACTTCGCCTATTTCTCCTTCACGCTTGGCATGACCTTCCAGACCTCGGACGTCAGCATCTCCGACCGGGGCATCCGCAATGTCGTGACGGCGCACTGCCTCGCCGCCTTCGTCTTCAACCTCGGCATCCTCGCCTTCACGATCAACGTGCTCGGTAGCTAGATCGCGGCCTCAACGTCGGCGACCGGCGCGGGGCGGCGGCGGGCGGCGAACAGGCAGGCGGCGACGATCATCGCGGCGCCGGCCACGGTCAGCGGCCGCACCGGCTCGGCGAAGACCACCACGCCGAGCAGCACCGCCCAGACGAAAGCGCTATATTCGACCGGCGCCAGATATTGCGCCTCGGCCCGGGCATAGGCCCAGGAGAGCAGGATCAGCGAGGCGAAGGCCAGGGCGGCGGCGCCAAACACGAAGCCCAGCTCCTCGACCGGCGGCAAGGCCGCGAGGAAGGGGGCGGCGCAGAGGAAGCAGAGGCTGACGATCGCGCTTTGGAAGAAGGCGATCTCGAGCGGGCCTGCGACCTGCGCCTGCTGGCGCATCAGGATGATGTTCCAGGCGTAGAAACCGGCCGAGCAGAGGATCGAGATCGAGCCCTGCATCGCCTCCGGCCCGAGCTCGGCCTCGGCTTGCGCGGCGAGGATGACGAGCACGCCGGCGAAGCCGAACAGGGAGGCAAAGATGGCCCGCCGCGCGATCTGCTCCTTGAGGATGATCGCCGCCAGATAGAGGGCGATGAGCGGCGCGATGAAGGCGAGCGCGACGCCCTGGGCGAGCGGCACCCGCGCCAGCCCCCAGAAGAAGAGGATCGCCATGGCCGACGACAGGATGCCGCGGATCAGGTGGATTCGCATGACGTTGCGCGCCGGCCAGCGCCCGCCCGCGCCCATGAAGGCGACGCCGCCGAACACCGCGCCGGCCAGGGTTCGCCAGAGCATCGCATTGTAAGCGCCGACCACCAGGGTCAGATGCTTCATCACCGCGTCCATGCCCGAAAAGAGCGCGATCCCCGCCGCGGCGACGGCGAACGGCAGAGCGATCGAATGCTGGCTGGACGGGCGCGACATGGCCCGCGGGTCATAGGCGGAGAGATAAGCGCGCGGCAATGGCGCGCCGGCCCGCCAATCATGCTATGCAGCAGCCATGAAGATCCTGCTCGCCAGCCTCGCCCTATTGCTCACTGCCACCGGGGTCGCCGCGGCGTCCGCGCCGGCCGCGCCGGCCGCGCCGGGCGAGCAAACGATCGTCAACGACCTGACCGCCCTCGCCCGCCTCCGGCGCAACAGCGGCATCACGCTGCAATGGATCAGCTTCGAGAATCCGGGCCGCGGCCATGTGGTGGCGCAGATGAATGGCGGGCTGCTGCACCTCAATGGCTCGCAGATCGCTCGGAACGGGCGCGGCCAGGTCACCGTCGACGGCGACGTCACCCGGATCAATCCGCGCAGCTTCATCTTCCGCGGCCGGATCGTCATCACCGACGCTCCGGACCTCGGCCGCAACTGCGTGCGCGAGGGCACCTACGAGTTCCGGGCGACCGGCCAGCGGCGCTACTGGCGGCTGCAGGACTTCGAGGCCTGCGACGGCCTCGCCGACTATGTCGACATCTATTACTGAACGCCGCGGCGCCTAGTTCAGGATCATCTCCTCGCCGCGCATCTGTACGTTGCTGAGGCGCGAGAGATAGGACTGGCCGAGCAGCGAGATATCGCCACCGTCGATGACCAGCGCGCTGACGTGCAGCCGCTCCTTGCCGTCGAGCTCGACGCTGCTGAGGTGCAGGGCCTGGCCGCGCACCGGTCCCGAGGCGCCCTGCGCGACAATCTCGAAGCTCGCCGGATCGAAGGCGACGCCGGCGCGGCGGGCATCCTCGACAGTGAGCGCGACGGTGGTGGCGCCCGTGTCGACGAGGAAGCGCACGGGCTGCCCGTTGACGAGGGCGTTGACGAAGAAATGGCCGTTCGGGCTGCGCCGGATCCGGGTCGGGATCGGGATGGCATGGCCGGCGGCATCGGCCGAGCGTTCGACCGTCGGCGGGCCCTCGGGCGCCTGCGCCCCGTTCGAGCGGTGTCGCGACGCGCCGCCGGCCACGGCCAGCCCGAACACGATGGCGAGGAGATATTTCGACATGGAGGACGCCTTAAAAGGCGTCCGCTTAGAAGCGCTTAAGCCGGATGGTTAATCATTCCGCCGCGTGGGCGACGGCCGCTCCGGCCGCCTCGATCTCCGCGGCCTTGGCCTCGACCAGCTTCACGATATGGTCGATCATCTCGGCGTCCTGGACATGATGGTCGGTGACGCCGCTGAGATAGACCATATGCTTGCCGTTGCCGCCGCCGGTGATGCCGATGTCGGTCTCGCGCGCCTCCCCGGGCCCGTTGACGACGCAGCCGAGCACCGAGAGCGACATGGGCGTACGGATATGGCTGAGCCTCTCCTCGAGCTTCTCGACGGTGCGGATCACGTCGAAGCCCTGGCGCGCGCAGCTCGGGCAGGAGACGACGCGGACGCCGCGGTTGCGGATGCCGAGCGCCTTCAAAATCTCGAAGCCGGCGCGGACCTCCTCCTCGGGCTCGGCGGAAAGCGAGACCCGGATGGTGTCGCCGATCCCGGCCCAGAGCAGGGAGCCGATCCCGATCGCGCTCTTCACGGTGCCGGCACGCAGTGCCCCGGCCTCGGTGATGCCGAGATGCAGGGGGCAATCCACCGCCTCGGCGAGTTGCTGATAGGCGGCGACCGCGAGGAAGACATCCGAGGCTTTCACGGCCACCTTATATTCGCGGAAATCATGGTCCTCGAGGATGCGGATATGGTCGAGCGCGCTTTCGACCAGGGCCTCCGGGCAGGGCTCGCCATATTTTTCGAGCAGATCCCTTTCGAGGCTGCCGGCATTGACTCCGATCCGCATCGAGCAGCCGTTCGCCTTGGCGGCGTTGACCACCTCGCGGACCCGTTCCTCGGAGCCGATATTGCCCGGATTGATCCGGAGGCAGGCGGCACCGGCATCGGCGGCCTCGAGGGCGCGCTTGTAGTGGAAATGGATGTCGGCGACGATCGGCACGCGCGCGGCGCGGACGATCTGCTTCAGCGCGGCGGTGCTCTCGGCATCTGGGCAGGAGACCCGGACGATGTCCGCGCCCGCCTCCTCACAGCGCCGGATCTGGTCGATCGTCGCCTTGACGTCCGGAGTCGGCGTATTGGTCATGGTCTGCACGGTGACGGGCGCGCCGCCGCCGACGGGCACGTTCCCGACCATGATCTGCCGCGACGCGCGGCGGTGAATGTCTCTCCAGGGTCTCACCGACATGGCCGCGCATATAGGCCTCTGAACCCGCAAGGGAAAGTCAAAGACCTGTGCAGATTCAGTCGAACGGCCGCTCGATCGAGGGCGGCGGCGTCGAGAACCAGCGCGGCCCCTCGGCCGTCATGTGGAAGCAATCCTCGAGCCGGATGCCGAACTGGCCCGGAATGTAGATGCCGGGCTCGTTCGAGAAGCACATGCCGGCGGCGAGCGGAGTCATCTCGCCATGGACGAGGTTGACCGGTTCGTGCCCGTCCATGCCGATGCCGTGACCGGTGCGGTGCGGGGTGCCCGGGAGGCGATAGCCGGGCCCGTAGCCCCAGCGTTCATATTGCGCACGGACCGCATCGTCGACGCTGCCGGCGGGCCGGCCGGGCCGCGCCGCCGCCATCGCGATCTGCTGGCCCTGGTGGACCTGGTCCCAGACCCGGCGCTGCGCCCGGCTCGGCTCGCCGAAGATGAAGCTGCGCGAGATGTCGGACTGGTAGCCCTGGACGCTGCAGCCGCAGTCGAGCAGCACCACCTCGCCGGAACGAACCGCCTGGGGTTGGCCGGAGCCGTGCGGATAGGCGCTGGCCTCTCCGAGCAGGACGGGCCCGCCGTCGGTGCTGGCGCCGAGAGCGCGCACGGCGGCGACGTACATCGCCTCGATCTGGCCCGGATTCATCCCCGCCTCGATCCGCGGGTGGATGTAGCGGAAGGCCGCGATGGTGATGTCCGACGCCTTCTGCATCAGCGCCAGCTCGTGCGGCGTCTTGATCATCCGGCAGCCGCGAACGACCGGCGCGCCGGGGCGGATCTCGACGCCGGGCATGGCGCGGCGGAGGCCGTCCACGGCGAAGAAGCGCACCGTCTCCTCGATCCCGACGGGGCGGGTGACGCGGCGATCGCGGAGGAAGCCGGCGACCCGCTCCAGCGGATTCTCGTCCTCGTTCCACGTCCGCACCTCGGCCGGCACCTTCAGGCTCTCCCGGACCGACGGCTCCTCGAAATGCGGGGTGACCACGCACGGTTCGCCCAAGGCGGGGATCACCAAAGCGGTCAGCCGCTCGCTCCGCCACCATTGCACGCCCGAGAAATAGGTCATGGACGAGCCCGGCTCGATCAGCAGCGCGGCGATCCCCTGCTCGGTCATCAGCCTTTGTGCCCTGGCCAGACGCTGCACATGCTCGTCGCGGGAGATCGGCACGACCTCGCCCGTCATCGAAGTGAGCGCCTGCGCGGCCTCGGCCTGCGCGAAAAGCCTGAACGGCGTGAGCGCGGCCGCTGCCGCGCCTGCCGCGAGAAAGGTCCGCCGGTTCGTCTGCATCGGCCGAGACTGGACCGACGCACGTCGGCTGTCCAGATGGGCGAAGCTACTCGCCCCAGCGCCACCGCCAGCCGCCCCGGGTCTTGCGCGCGCAGATCAGGACCAGGGCGGCGGTCGCCGAAAGGACGATGGCGACGAAGGCGACGATGCTGCGCGGCAGGATCAGCCAGGCGGACAGGGTGACCGCGAGGCAATAAGCGAGAGTCACGATCCAGCCCTGCCAGCTGATCGGCAGGCCGGCGCCATAGCCGTAGCGCTTCGGCGCCCACCAGCCACCGTCGCTGCCGGTTTCAGGGCCACGGGCGGAATTGAATCGGGCCATGTTCAATCCTCCTTCTTCGGGCGGCCGCGCTTGCGCTCCTCGGGCGGAGCGACGCGGACGCCGCGCCGTCCCAGAGCTTCGCGCAGCAGCACCTCGATCTGCGCATTGACGCTTCGGAAGTCTGCCGCCGCGCAGCGCTCGAGCGCGCCCCAGAGAGACGGCTCGATGCGCAACGGATAGGCTTTCTTCGGTTTGGCGTCCGGCACCGGTCCCGCTCCTACTGGTAGAGCGTGCCGGTGTTGAGGACGGGCTGGGTACTGTGCTCCGAGCACAGCACCACCATCAGGTTCGACACCATCGCCGCCTTGCGTTCGTCGTCCAGCTCGACGACACCCTTTTCGGACAGCAGCTGGAGCGCATTCTCGACCATGGAGACGGCGCCGATGACGATCTTCGAGCGCGCCGCAATCACGGCCTCCGCCTGCTGCCGCCGAAGCATCGCCTGGGCGATTTCGGGGGCGTAAGCGAGATGGGTCAGGCGGCATTCGTCGATGATGATGCCGGCGCGGGTGACCCGCTCCTGCAGCTCCTTTTCGAGCTCTTCGCTCACCACCTCGGCGTCACCGCGCAGGGTGATCTCCTTATGCTCGATGTCGTCATAGGCGTAGCGGGCGCCGATGGCGCGGACCGCGCTTTCGATCTGGATCTCGACGAACTCGCTGTAATTGGCGACGTCGAACAGGGCCTGCGCCGTGTCGGTGACGCGCCAGACCACGTTGGTGGCGATTTCGACCGGGTTGCCGCGAAGGTCGTTCACCTTCACCCGCTCGGAGGTGATATTGTGAATCCGGGTCGAAATCTTGGTGCGCGACATCCAGGGCAGCACCCAGCGCAGGCCGGTGGTCCGGTCGGTGCCCTTATAGCTGCCGAACAAAAGGATTGCCGCCGCCTGGTTTGGCTGCAGCAGATAGAAGCCGCAGAGCACGAACAGGAAACCCAGAACGCCGACGGCGACCAGCGGGGCGCCAAGCTCGGGCGCGTCCCGGGTGAGTTCGAACACGCCCGCACCGACGGCGGCGAGGGCCAGAAGCAGGACGAGCAGCATCACATAGCCGCTCGAGGTACGTGCCGGCCGCTCGTGCGAATGGCTGAGCGCCTGCGACTCGGACATGGTGTTCATCGTCATTTTCCCTCCACGAATGATGATATCATATTTATATCCAAACCGAGTCGCAAGCAGAATCGTTGCGGGGCCGTTTTCGCCTGGTGCGGCGGGTGGAAAAGGGGCGGTGTTGGGGCTAACGATCCGTGCAACCAAAGGCGGGAGCCGGTGCGTCTCCTGTCATTGCTTCCGGGAGTCTCTATCATGGCCGCCACCACCGACGACGCCTCCGGCCGGCCGCAATGGCGGCTCGTCATCCATGGCGGCGCCGGCGTGATCGAGCGGTCGCGGATGAGTCCCGGAGAGGATGCGGCGATTCGCGCGGCGCTGAACCGCGCGCTGGACGCGGGCTCGGCGATTCTCGAGCGCGGCGGATCATCGCTCGATGCGGTGGAGGCCGCGGTGCGGGTGCTCGAGGACGACCCCCATTTCAACGCCGGCCGCGGTTCGGTCTTCACCTATGAGGGGCGGATCGAGATGGACGCCTCGATCATGGACGGAAGCGACCGCAATGCCGGCGCGGTCTGCGGCACCACCGCGACGCGCAACCCGATCAGCCTCGCCCGCCGGGTGATGGAGCAGAGCCCCCACGTCTTCCTCAGCCGCGAGGGCGCCGACCAGTTCTCGCGCGAGCAGGGGCTCGCGCAGGAGCCGCCTGGCTATTTCGAGACGGGCGAGCGCCGCCGCCAGCTCGAGGAACTGCGCGCTTTGCCCGAATCCGCCCAGTTCGACGTGCATCTGAAATATGGCACGGTCGGCGCAGTCGCGCTCGACCGGCAGGGCCATGTCGCCGCCGCCACCTCGACCGGCGGCCTGACCGGCAAGCGCTGGGGCCGGATCGGCGATTCGCCGATCATCGGCGCCGGCACCTATGCGGACGACCGCGGCGGCGCGGTTTCGGCGACCGGCGCCGGCGAATTCTTTCTCAGGGTCGGCGTCGCCCACGAAATCTGCGCGCAGCTTCGGCTGGGCCATGTCACTCCTCAGGAAGCGGCCGACGCGGTGATGGCAGAGGTCAGGGCGCTCGGCGGAACCGGCGGCGTGATCGTGGTCACCGCGCAGGGCGACGGCATCACCAGCTTCAACACGCCCGGCATGTATCGCGGCCAGGCTGGCCCGGCCGGCCGCTCCGTGGCCATTTACGGCGACGAACGCTAAGCTTCAGGTTCAGGGACCGGAGACCACCTCATGCTCAAGCGCCTTCTCCATCGCGCCGCCATCCTCTTTGCCCTCCTCCTTCCCGCCACGCCGGCCATGGCCTGGTGGGAATATGGCCACGGCGCGGTCGGGCGGATCGCCTATCTGACCGTCAGCCCGCATACGCGCGCCGAGATCGACCGGCTGCTCCGGCAGGGCCGGCTGCTCGACACGCCGACCTGCTCGGTACGCACGATCGAGCTCGCTTCCTATTGGCCGGACTGCATCAAGACGCTCGGCGAGCGGTTCAGCTACGCCTCGTCCTGGCACTATCAGAATGTGAACATCTGCCACCCGTTCGACCTGCGCGCGCCCTGCGCGGACGGCAATTGCGTCTCGGCGCAGATCGAGCGCAACGTCCGGATCCTCGCGGACACGCGCATCCCGACTCGCGAGCGGGTGATGGCTCTGGCCTTCCTCGTCCATTTCATGGGCGACCTTCACCAGCCGATGCATGCCGGCGACCATGGCGATCTCGGCGGCAATCGGGTGCAGGTCAGCTACGGCGCGATCGGCGGGCGAACCAACTTGCACAGCGTCTGGGACGGCTATCTCGCCGACCGCGGCATTTCCCAGCCGCCGGGCGAGCCGGCCGGAATCCTCTCCGAGCTCAGCCCCGCCGACCGCGCGGCCATGGCCCAGGGCACGATCACCGACTGGTCACGCGAAGGCTGGGAGATGAGCAGGGATTTTGCCTATGGCAGCCTGTTCCAGGATCCCTGCGCCGACCGCCCGCGCGACGCGCCCCGGCCGGTGATCACCGAGGCGATCGTCCAGCGATTGATTCCGGTGGTCCGCCGCCAGGTGGCGCGCGGCGGCCTCAGGCTCGCGCGGCTGCTGGACGAGGCGTTCGCGCCCGATTCGGTCTGGCTCAGACCGCGCGCGAGGCCGGATTCTGCGGCCGTTCCTTGCCCCAGCTGATCGTCGTCATCCGGTCCGGGGTGATGCCGCGCGACTGCAGATAGTCGCGTGCCGCATTGGCACGGCGGTCGCCCAGCGCAAGGTTGTACTCGCGGGTGCCGCGCTCGTCGGCATGGCCCTCGATCGTAACCCGCACGGCCGGGTAACGCTGCAGCCAGGTGGCCTGCGCGTCCAGGGTCGCCCGGTCCTCGGCGTCGATCGAATAGGAAGGTCGGCCGGCACGGAGCGAAGGAAATCGGCGCGCGAGCCCGGCCCGCCTTCCTGGGAGCCGCCGTCATTGCCGAGCCCGTCATTGGGCGTGACATCGGTCGTCACCGGCGGCTCCGGCGGCCGGTCCTGGGGCCGGCGGTGGGCGCAGCCGGCGGTCAGCGACAGCGCCAGGGCGATCGCCGCCAGGCTCGTCATGCGCTGCTTCATCTTATTCTCCTCTTTTTCTGTCCACGGTCGAAAGGGGTCAGTTCGGGCGTAACGGCGACCAGGCCGGGTCCGATCCGCCGAGCGGGGTCTGCACGCGCCGGAGCGCGCCCGAGGCAACGTCGACATACCAGAGCTGGCCCTGGCTGGCGCCGCGGGTGAACATCACGGCGCGGCCATTGGGCGCCCAGCTCGGCCCCTCGGCATAGACGCCGCTGGTCAGGATCCGCGCGCCCGACCCGTCCGGCGCCATCACCCCGATCTGGAAGCTGCCGGTGCGGGTGAAGGCGATGAGGTCGCCACGCGGGCTCCAGCCGCCGGTGTCGATGCCGGGCGCGTTGGTCAGCCGGGTCGGCGTGCCGCCGGCGACGGGGATGGTGTAGATGTCGGTATTGCCGTTGATCGCCATCGAGAAGATGATCCGGCTCGAATCCGGCGAATAACGCGGCGCGAAGGTCATGTAGGGCTGCTCGACGAGGGGACGGACCCGGCCGGTCTCGATCTCGTAGATCATCACCCGCGGCTGGCGATTGCCCTGATAGGTCATGAAGGTGATCGTGCGCTGGTCGGGCGCAAAGCGCGGCGTCAGCACCGTATATTGGCCGTTGGTCAGGAAGCGGTGATTGGCGCCGTCATAATCCATGATCGCGAGCCGCTTGATCCGCCGCCGCGCCGGTCCGGTCTCCGAGACATAGACGATGCGCGTGTCGAAATAGGCGCCCTCGCCGGTGAGCCGGGAATAGATCGAGTCGGCGCAGCGATGCGCGGCCCGGCGCCAGTCGCGCGGCTGCACGACATAGCCGGCGCGGGCGACCTGGCTCTGCCCGGAGAGGTCGTAGAGGTAGCAGCCGACGGTGAGTGTGCCGTTGCCGTTCGCCTGGACGAAGCCCTGGACGAGATTCTGCGCGCCGGTGGCGGAGAAGGCGCCGAAATCGGGCGCCTGGACCTGCGGGAAGGAGACGGCGGGAAGGCCGCTCGGCCCGATCGGGTTGAACAGGCCGGAATTGCCGAGATCGGTGGCGACGATCTGCGCGATCTGACGGCCGAGCGCCTCGGTATTGCCGGCGGCGGTGTCGGCGGCGGCCGGGGTCGGCATGTAGGGCACGGCGATGGGCTGCACCGTCACCACGCCCTCGCCGACGCGGACCGGCTCGTCGTCCGCCTGGGGCTGCGGCTGGGTGTCCTGGGCAAAAGCCGCGCCGGCGCCGGCAAAGGCACAGGCGGCGAGGAAGAGGGCACGGAGGGAATAGGCTTTCATCGGACCGTCCTGGGATCGAATTGATAGGGGAAGGAGCGCCAGCCGCCGGGCACGTCGTAAAATTCCGGCGGCAGGCCGCGGATCGGCGTGCAGGCGTTGATCACGTTAAGCGCGATGTCCCGCATCCGCCGCTCATAGCGTTCCAGCGCCGGGTCATCGTTGAGCACGCGGAGGAACTGGGCGCTGGCCAGCGAGCCGTCGGGATTCAGCGTGACCCGGTAATTCACCCGGATCGCCGCCGCCTCGGGCGCCGGCAGAGGCTGGCGCTGGCAGCGCATCAGCGCGCGGGCGATCGCCTGGCGGACGCTGGCCCGCTCGGAGGCGCCGAAAACGGGCGCCGGCGGGCTGTTGGAGCGGGCATTGCGGTCGTTGCCGATGCCGCGCAGCAGAT
>SMEU01000258.1_pt1 | contig 12036 bp, 17 predicted proteins | sample 2456051 | NCBI WGS metagenome assembly SMEU01 (sample SAMN10132600, study PRJNA489261) | soil metagenome | isolation source: day120 un-amended silt loam soil | place: USA | collected 2015-05-01
AGGAGCGCGAAGGCCGGGCGGCGCGGCGGCGCGAGCGCGAGGAACGCCGCGCCCGGGAGCGCGCGGGGCAGGACCAGGATTCCCCACATTGATCTGCCGGCAGGTTTCGACGCCGTTTCTCCTCTCAAACAAATGTTAATCGGCGCACGCTACCAGATGGTAGATGGCGGGGTTTGGACGACGGATTGGTCCTGAGCGGGGAGAGGCGGACAGCCGCCTCTCGCTCGGCTATCTGTTCAGGCAGGACTTCACGCGCATCGACGACGAGCAGCTGGAAAGCGCGGCACGCGAGCGCCTTCGCGCGCTCGACCATGTCCCCACCTTCCTGCTCGGCGTCCATCTCGTCTGCGTGGCGGCCTTCCTGGTCGGGCTCGGCAACCCCGGCCATCCATTGTCCTGCTTCGCCCCGCACCAGGTGATTCGCGGCGCCGCGGCCTACAGCATCGCGGCTTACGGCCTCTGGTGCGCGGCTTCGATCGCCATCGGCTCGGGGCAGGCACAGAATCTCGCTTTGCTCGACATCGCCCTTGCCGGCGGCGTGCTGGCCATCCCCATCGCCTTCCTCTCCTATCCGTCGCTGGTCGCGCTCGGCTGCCTCGGCTTCGCCGCGAAATTCTGGCTCGTCGGGCACGATCCGGTCGGTGCCTGCGTGACGCTTCTGCTCTCGGCCCTGGTCATCCGTCTCAGCCTCAAACGCTCGGCCGACCTGCTCGCCCAGCTCCGCCGGCGCACGGCGATGGACTGGCACGCGCAGCGCGCCGCGCGCTTCATCGAGGAGTTCGAGCAGGCCGGCCGCGGCTGGTTCTGGGAAACCTCGGCGCGGGGCGCGCTCTCCTACGTGTCCGAGCAGCTCGCCGCCGACCTGAAGACGCCGGCCGCCGACCTGATCGGCAAGAACTTCATCGACCTGATCGGCATCGACGACCGGCGCGGCGCGGAATCCTCGGAGCGCACGCTCGGCTTCCATCTCTCGACCCGCCTGCCCTTCACCGACATCAACGTCCGCGCCAACACCACGGCGGAGATCTGGTGGTCGCTGTCGGGCACGCCGAGCTTCGACGAATATGGCCGCTTCCTCGGCTTCCGCGGCATCGGCAGCGATCTCACCCAGCAGCGCCGCTCCGAGGAGGAGATCAACCGCCTCGCCAAATATGATTCGCTGACCAGCCTGCCGAACCGAATGCTGATGCGCCGGACGCTGGACGAGACGCTGCAGAAGAAAGGCGACGCCTCCGGCGGCGGCTGCGCCCTGTTCCTGATCGATCTCGACCGCTTCAAGAACGTCAACGACACGCTCGGCCATCCGGTCGGCGACGCGCTGCTGAAGCAGGTCGCCCAGCGCCTCACCACGGTGATCGGCACGCTCGGCCAGGTCGGCCGCCTCGGCGGGGACGAGTTCGAGGCGGTGCTGCCCGGCAAGCGGGACGACGGCACCCTCGGGGACCTCGCCAACCGGCTGATCCAGCAGGTCTCCATGCCCTATATGATCGAGGGGCATAATATCTCGATCGGCGCGTCGGTGGGCATCGCCCTGGTGCCGGCCGAGGGCTGCTGCGCCGACGCCCTGATCCGCAATGCCGACCTCGCCCTGTACGCCGCCAAGTCGGCCGGCCGCGGCACCTATTGCTTCTTCGCCCCCGAAATGCATTCCGAGGCGCAGGACCGGCAGACGCTGGAGGCCGATCTCCGCAAGGCGATCGCGCGCGGCGAGCTCCATCTCCAGTATCAGCCCGTGGTCAACGCCCAGAGCGAGGCGCTGGCCGGCTTCGAGGCGCTGGTCCGCTGGCACCATCCGACCCGCGGCGTGGTGTCGCCGGCGACTTTCATCCCGCTCGCCGAGGAAGCGGGCCTGATCCTCTCGATCGGCGAATGGGTGCTCCGCACCGCCTGCCTCGAGGCCGCGAAATGGCCGGAGCATATCCGCGTCGCGGTCAATCTCTCGCCGATCCAGTTCGTCGAACCGAGCCTGCCGGCCACGGTGATGTCGGCGATCGCCAATGCCGACATCCAGCCGCGCCAGCTCGAGCTGGAGATCACCGAGGGCGTGTTCCTCGCCGAGAACGACGCCACCGACGACATGTTCGCGAAGCTGAAGGGGATCGGCGTCCGGCTCGCGCTCGACGATTTCGGCACTGGCTATTCCTCGCTCGGCTATCTGAAGAAGGCGCCGTTCGACAAGATCAAGATCGACCAGAGCTTCGTGCGCGGCGCCGCCAAGGAGGGCAGCCGCAACGCCGCGATCATCCGCGCGATCGTCACGCTCGCCGAGAGCCTCTCGATGGACACCACCGCCGAGGGCGCCGAGACGCATGACGAGCTCACCATGATCCGCGACCTCGGCTGCAGCCACATTCAGGGCTATATTTTCGGGCGCCCGATGAACCCTGAGGATGCCGGCAAGCTGGCGGCGGAGAATCATGCGGTCACCGCCGACGGCTTCCAGTTCAACCGGCCGCCGCGCCAGGGCATTCTCAAGGTCGCCACCCTCCAGTTCAACGGCATGTCGATGCCGGTCCGGGTCCGCAACATCTCCACCGGCGGCGCGTTGCTCGAATGCGACCGCATGCTGCCGGTGGAATCAAAGGTGCAGCTCGACCTGCCCGGCTGCGGCAATCTCGGCGCCGAGGTGCGCTGGTCCGAGGCCAAGCGCATGGGCGTCCAGTTCGAGGACGAATTCGACCTCAGGCGGCTGGTGCCCGGCAAGTCCGCCGGCTTCGGCGCGAAGCTGCCCCAGGCAGGCTATACCAACCTCAAATACTCAGAGGCGGCGGCGGACAAGCGCGCGCTTTCCGCCGGCGATCTCAGATACGGCAAGGGCGGCTGATCGCACGCCGCGCAGACGTCGCGAGGGGTCTGCGCACGCTTTCCCGGTCACTGACCCAAGTTAACCTGTGGAAAGGCGCCGCCCTGCCGGCTGTGCCATGGTCGAGCGCATGCCCTCGCGACTCATCATCGCCTACAGCCTCATGGCGGTCCTCCTGGCCTTCGCCATCGGCCTCGTCCTCTATTATATGAAGAAGTACCGGGCGCGGCAGCGCCTCCTGAGGGGCGGCGTCCGCCGGCGGCGCCACCATTAGCGGCTACATGCCGAACACGAACAGCAGGAGCACGCCCATCACCACAAGGCCGATGGCCAGCAGCCCGATCCTGATTTCCCCGCTCACCCGCCGAGGCTAACATGGCCGCCCGACCGGCGTAATAAGATGGGTGAATCGTCCACAGGGCAGGTTGCGCCGATCGACGCCGCCGGTTGCGGACCCGCACACGCCCGGCTAGGAAGCCCGGCGTTGCGGGTGTAGCTCAATGGCAGAGCAGAAGCTTCCCAAGCTTACGACGAGGGTTCGATTCCCTTCACCCGCTCCAATTCCCAGCCCGGTGGCGAACCCTCTTTCCCTGGTGGCGCTCCGCCCTGCCGGGCTGCGCGGGGTTCGATTCCCTTCACCCGCTCCAATTCCCAGCCCGGTGGCGAACCCTCTTTCCCTGGTGGCGCTCCGCCCTGCCGGCGGGATTCGATCCCCTTCACCCGCTCCAACCTTCCGACCGCCTAATAACGCTTCAGCAGCTTCTCGACGCTGTCCGAGGGGGTCGGTACCTGGCCGTCGGTATGGCCGCCCGCCTCCTTTTCGAGCGCGGCGCGGATTTCCTCGAGCTGCTTCTCGCTGAGATGCTCGATGCCGATGAATTGCGGCCGGGCCTTGGCGACGGCGCGAAGCAATTCGTCCAGCTTGGCCTGCATCGCCGCGGCATCGCGATTGGTGCTGTTCTGGATCAGGAACACCATCAGGAAGGTGATGATGGTGGTGCCGGTGTTGATCACCAGCTGCCAGGTATCGGAAAAGGCGAACAGGGGTCCGGTCACCCCCCAGACGAGGATCGTTCCGAAGGCGATCACGAACGCGCCGGGCTGTCCGCTAATGAACGAGATCCGGCTCGAGAACCAGGTGAAGAAGCGGTCCATCTTTGCCCTCCGTAGCGAGGCATTACAAAGCCGATCTTCCTGGCTTTGTTCCTAAATCTCTTCTCCCACCACGGGCATTCCGGCCGCCTGCAGGCGCCCCACGAGGTCCGAGGCACAGCCCTCCAGAGCGCCTTCCTCGGTGCTTCGGATCACAAAATTGGCGCCCACCTTGCCCTCCCTGAAGAAGGGATAGGAGCCGATCTGGCAGTCCGCATGGCTCGCCTCGGTCTCGCGCAGGATGTCGGCCACCTCGCTTTCCGGCGCCCAGCAGCCGATGGTGCGCGACAGCAAGGGCCGCCCGCCCTCCAGTTGCCCGGACAGCGCCTCCAGCATCAGGGTCGCGATATGGGGGACACCGGCGAGGATGAAGATGTTGTGCAACCTGATGCCGGGGGCGCCCGACATGCGGTTCTCGATCAGCTCGGCGCCGTCCGGAACGCGCGCCATGCGCAGCCGCGCCTCGGTGACCCCGCCGCGCGTCGCATAATAGGCCTCGAGGATCGCCCGCGCCCTTGGATGGACGACGACCGGCACGCCGAGCGCGGCGGCGATCGCATCGACGGTGATGTCGTCGTGCGTCGGGCCGATCCCGCCGGTGGTGAGCAGATAGTCGTTGCGCGCGCGGAGCGCGGCCACCGCCTCGCCGATCGCCGCCATGTCGTCGGCGACGATTCGCACCTCGGCGAGCCTGATCCCCTGCAGGTTCAGCCAGCCCGCGACCTGGGCGATATTCCGGTCCTGGGTCCGGCCGGAGAGGATCTCGTCCCCGATCACGATGAGGCCCGCCGTCCAGATCCGCTCGGAAGTCATGATGACGCTCTACCGGCTCCGCCGGGCGCCGTCATGGGTGCAAATTTAACGGGGGCTCGCTATATCGGCGCCATGGAAAATATTCTCCTCGACCCGGAAGCCGGCATTGTCGGCCGGCATGGCGCGATCAAGCTGCACGGGGCGGAAGGCTTTGCCGGCATGCGCGCCGCGGGCCGCTGCGCCGCCGAGATCCTGGACGCGCTCGTCCCCCATGTCGTTCCCGGCGTGACCACGCAGGAGCTTGACGACATCGTCTTCGCCGAGATGAAGGCGCGCGGCGCGATCCCCGCGACGCTCGGCTACAGGGGCTATACGAAGAGCTGCTGCACCTCGATCAACCACGTGATCTGCCACGGCATTCCGGGCGACCGTCAGCTCAAGGACGGCGACATCGTCAATATCGACGTGACCCCGATCCTCGACGGCTGGCACGGCGACACCAGCCGCATGTTCCTGGTCGGCGACGTCGGCATCAAGGCGCGCAAGCTGGTCCAGATCACCCATGAGGCGATGATGCTCGGCATCGCCCAGGCGAAGCCTGGCAACCGGCTCGGCGACGTCGCCCATGCGATCCAGTCCTATGCCGAAAATCACCGTTATTCGGTGGTCCGCGATTTCTGCGGTCACGGCCTCGGCCGGGTCTTCCACGACGCGCCGGAGGTGGTCCATGCCGGCCGGCCGGGGACCGGACCCGAACTGCTGCCCGGCATGTTCTTCACGATCGAGCCGATGATCAACATCGGCAAGCCCACGGCAAAGGTGCTGGACGACGGCTGGACCGCGGTCACCCGCGACCGCAGCCTCTCCGCCCAGTTCGAGCACAGCATCGGCATCACCGAGGACGGCTGCGAGATTTTCACGAAGAGCCCGAAGGGCTACGACGCGCCGCCTTACTGACCGTCCGCGGGGAAGGTCAGCCCTGATCGGCCTTCGGCGCCTACTCGCCGGCTGCGGTGCTCACCCGGCGATAGGGCACGAAATCACCGAGGAAGACGACGCCCGTGAAGCTGTGCGACGCGCGGTCGATCATCGTCACGGTGTCGACGTTGCAGAGCCGCGTCGACGGGGTGCGGGTGACCATCGTGTCCCACTGGTTGAGCTGGTCGGCGCCGTTTTCCGGCCGGTTCACGTAGAGCACGCTGCCGGCATCATAGATGATCGCGGTGTTGGTGATGATCCGCGAGCTGCGGATCCGATGCAGGTCGATGCACTGGACCGGTTCGCCGGCCACGCGCCCCTGGATGGCGCGGGCGAGCTCGGCGTCATGATCCTGCGGCTTGGCCTGCGCGACGCCGCCCAGCATGAGCGTGCCGGCAAGGAGGGGGACGAGCTTGCGCATAACTGGCCTCACTTTCCAAACGACTCCCTTGCGGAGCCTGTCCACCAAGACGCCTGAACACATCCTGACCCGCATCCGACGCGGCGCCTTGCCGTCTCATATAATGCAGGAACGCCCCCGGCGCGAGGGCGGACCCGAGTCCGCTCGATTTTTGCCCCGGCGCACGGCTTGCGCTACGCTGCCGTCATGATCGGGTCCACCGTCGCGTTCGTCCTGCTTGCCGCCGCCGCGCCCGAGGCGCCCCGGGTGGAGACCCTGCCCAACGGCCAGTTCCGGGTGACCGTCGCCAGGCGCGGCATGAACGGCGGCCTGTTCGTCAGCGCCGTCCTCGAAAGCCGGGCGGAGGCGGCGCGGCGCTGCCAGGGCCGCGGCGGCCCGGTCGAGATCGGCAACGGCCAGATCAACGCCCTGGCGGACGATCGCTGGGAGATGGTCTCGACCTATGCCTGCGAGGCGCCGCCGCCCGCGCTCGTCCCGCCGCCCGAGGGGACCTGAGCGGGCCGCTTCGCGCTTGCGCCCCTGCGCGCGCCGCCTATGAGGAAGGCGGCGGCGCAAGGAGGCTGAGGTGAAGAAGGTCGAGGCGGTCATCAAGCCGTTCAAGCTCGATGAGGTGAAGGAGGCGCTGCACGAGGTCGGGGTTTCCGGTATCACCGTGACCGAGGCCAAGGGGTTCGGCCGGCAGAAAGGCCATACCGAGCTCTATCGCGGCGCCGAATATGTGGTCGATTTCCTGCCCAAGGTCCGGCTCGAGGTGGTGGTCGAGGACGGCCTCGTCGAGCGCGTCGTCGAGGCGATCGCCAATGCCGCGCGCACCGGCCGGATCGGCGACGGCAAGATCTTCGTGTCCAGCATCGAGGAGGCCTATCGCATCCGCACCGGCGAACGAGGGTCGGACGCGATCTAGGCGCATCGGCGAGCCAGGAGGTCGAACGACCGTGGAAGATCCCCGCCTCGCCTCGATGTCGCCCGCGGAGCTCAAGCGGGCAATGCAGACGCTGGGCTACCGCACCCAGGCCGACCTTGCCGCGGCGATCGGGGTCAGCAGGCCGGCGGTCAGCCTCTGGCTCGACGGCAAGGTCGGCGTGCCGCGCCCGGTCGCCATGCTGCTCAGGATGCTGATCGCGGCCCAGCGGCGTCCCTTCTGATCTTGCCCACGTGAAATATTCACCTCGCCGAGTCCGCCGCTGGACGGGGCGGCGGCGCCTTGGGATTGAGGGCGCCATCTTGCGGGCCGCGATTCTCGCCGTCCCGACCGGAGACAGGGGCTGATCATGGCGAAGGATGCGGGCGCGATTCTGAAGGCGATCAAGGACGGGGCGATCGAGTGGGTCGATCTGCGATTTACCGATCCCAAGGGCAAGTGGCAGCATCTCACCATCTGTTCGGGGGTGATCGGCGAGGACGAGCTCACCGACGGCCTGATGTTCGACGGCAGCTCGATCGCCGGCTGGAAGGCGATCAACGAGTCTGACATGATCCTGAAGCCCGATCTCGACGCCTGGTATGTCGATCCGTTCAGCGCGTCGCCGATGGGCATATTGTTCTGCGACGTCGTCGATCCGGGCACGGGCGAGCTCTATGCCCGCGACCCGCGCTCCACCGCCAAGCGCGCCGAGGCCTATCTGAAGGCGACCGGCCTGGGCGACACCATCTATGTCGGACCCGAGGCCGAATTCTTCATGTTCGACGACGTCCGCTTCGAGGACGGCTACAATGCATCGGGCTTCACCCTCGACGATATCGAGCTGCCGACCAACACCGCCACCAGATATGACGGCGGCAACCTCGCCCACCGGCCGCGCGCCAAGGGCGGCTATTTCCCGGTCGCTCCGGTCGACAGCGCCGTCGACATTCGCGGCGAGATGGTCTCGACCATGCTCGAAATGGGCCTGCCGATGGACAAGCACCATCACGAGGTGGCGGCCGCGCAGCACGAGCTCGGCCTGACCTTCGGGACGCTCGTCGAGACCGCCGACCGGATGCAGATCTACAAATATGTCGTGCACATGGTCGCCCATGCCTATGGCAAGACGGCGACCTTCATGCCGAAGCCGATCAAGGCCGATAACGGGTCGGGCATGCACACGCACATGTCGATCTGGAAAAGCGGCAAGCCGCTCTTCGCCGGCAACGGCTATGCCGGGCTCAGCGAGATGTGCCTCTATTTCATCGGCGGCGTGATCAGGCACGCCAAGGCGCTGAACGCCTTCACCAACCCGACGACGAACAGCTACAAGCCCGCTCCGCCTCCTGCCGGATCCCCTACGGTGCCGGCGAAAAGGCAAAGCGGGTCGAGTTCCGCTTCCCGGACGCGCTCGCCAATCCCTATCTCGCTTATTCGGCGCTGCTGATGGCGGGCCTGGACGGCATCCAGAACCGTATCCATCCGGGCGATCCGATGGACAAGAATCTGTACGACCTGCCGCCGCAGGAGCTGGTCAACGTGCCGACCGTCTGCGGCTCGCTGCGCGAGGCGCTGCTCGCGCTCGACGCCGACCGCGCCTTCCTCACCAGGGGCGACGTGTTCAGCGACGACCAGATCGACGCCTATATGGAGCTGAAGTGGGAAGAGCAGCTCCGCTGGGAAACCACGCCGAGCCCCGCCGAATATGATATGTACTACAGCAGCTAAGCGCCTGGAAAAGAGTGACAGTCACGCTTTTCAATCCTCCAGGATCAGGCTGTGGCGCTTCGTGTCCCGCATCCGCCAGTAGACGATCAGCGACAGCGCGATCAGCGCGGTGACGTACCAGTAGAAGACTCGCTCCATCCCCGCGGACTTCAGCCCGAGCGCGACATATTCGGCGGTGCCGCCAAACAGGGCATTGGCGATCGCATAAGGGAGAGCGACGCCGAGCGCGCGGATATGGGCCGGGAACAGCTCCGCCTTCACCACCGCATTGATCGAGGTGTAGCCGGTGACGATCACCAGAGCCGCGAACACCAGCAGGAAGGCGAGCCAGGGGCTGCGCACCGTTTCCAGCAGCATGAAGATCGGGACGCTCAGCAGCATCCCGGCAATACCGAACGCGACCATCAGCGGCTTGCGCCCCACCCGGTCTGAGACATGGCCGGCCAGCGGCTGCAGGCAGACGAACAGCAACAGCGCCACGGCCAAGATCAGGCTGACCGTCGTCTCCGGCAGATGGGCGGTGTTGACGAGGAATTTCTGCATGTAGGTCGTGTAGGCATAGAAGGCCAGGGTCCCCCCGGCGGTCAGCGCCATGACCAGAAAAGCCTCCTTCGGATGGTCGCGGAACAGATTGATGTTGCTCGACTTCGGCTTGTCCGAGGCGCGCGCATTCTCGAAGCTCTTCGTCTCGGCGAGCCGGCGCCGGATGTAGAAGACGATGACCGCGAGCAGCGCCCCGATCGCGAACGGGATCCGCCAGCCCCAGGCGTAGAGCTGGTCGCGGGTCAGCAGCATCTGCAGCACCAGCTGGACGGCGAGCGCCACCAGCTGACCCGAGATCAGGGTCACATATTGGAAGCTGGAGAAGAAGCCGCGCCGCTCGGCGCCCGCCATCTCACTGAGATAGGTCGCGCTCGCGCCATATTCGCCGCCGACGCTGAGCCCCTGCAGCATCCGCGCGAAGACCAGAGTGGCCGGCGCCAGCCAGCCGATCGCGGCATGGCCGGGCACGAGCGCGATCATCAGGGAGCCCACGCACATCAGGCTGACCGAGAGCGTGAGCCCCGCCTTGCGGCCCCTTCGATCGGCATAGATGCCCATCAGCCAGGCGCCGATCGGCCGCATCACGAAGCCGACCGCGAAGATCAGGGCGGTGCTCAGCAGCTGGACGGTGCGGTCGCCTTTGGGAAAGAAGCTCTGCGCGAAATAGATGCCGAAGATGGAATAGACGTACCAGTCATACCATTCGACCAGATTGCCGGCCGAGCCCCCGATGATGTTCCGGAGACGGTGGCGATGGACGTCCTGGCTCATGCGGCCCTCCCGGGGACGCACGTTGACGTGTTCGGGGCCGGGCGTCGAGGGCAGTTTAGTGGATGGTGGCGCCGCTGTTGTCGTCGGTGGTGAGCAGGTTGATCATCCGCTCGATCTGGCGCCAGCGGCAGAAGTGCACGACATTGCCGAGCCCGCGGCTGTGGTTCGCCCGGGCCGCCGCCTCGAAGGCGGCATGATCGCCGAACTGGGCGATCAGCTCCGCCGCCTCGGCCGCCGCCGTCGCGTCGGGAAGGTGCACATAATGCTGCACGGCTTTCCTCTTGTCTTTCTTCTTATGACCGCCTTGTAGCAAAGGGTGATTGCCAAAGCCGTGACGGGCATCGTCAACGCACCGTAAACCTTAACTTCCCGAGTCATCCCGGCCTGCCCCGGGGATGATTATCAAGGGCTGATTTGGGGTGGCCGCGGCGCGCCGGCGCTGCCATGGGAAGCTCATGGCTGCCAAATCCAACGCGCCGCTCGCCGGCGGCTTCCTGCTCTGCCTCTCGCTGCTCGCAGGCGCGCTGACCGGCGTCTTCCTCGGCCAGCCGAGCATCGGCTTCCTCATCGGCGCCGGCATCGGCATCACCCTGCTCGTGCTGATCTGGTTCTGGGACCGCCGGCGCCGCTGAGCGTCCTTGTGGTCGGGATCAGCCGAGCCTCCTCCCGGCCCATACCACGCGGCCGACAATATCCACCGCCGCCGGATCGCAGTCGGGCCAGCCCGGATAAGCGGGATTGTCGGAGCGGATCGACAGCATGCGCGCCGCCGGGCTGAGCGCGAGCCTTTTCACGACCAAGGCCCCCTCGATCCTCAGCACATAGATGCCGTCGCGCAGCCGCGCCGCGCTGTCACCCCGGTCGACCAGGATGTCGTCGCCGTCGGCGAGCGTCGGCGCCATCGAATCGCCGGCAACCCGGATGATCGAGAGCTGGTCGGGGGCGCCGCGCGCGACCCGCCTGAGCCAGGCCGGATCAAAGGCGATATGGCCGCTGCCGCGCTCGTCGCCGTCGAAGGCGCCGGCACCCGCGGCGGCATCCACGTCCAGCCGGGCGACCGGCCTAAGCCCCTGCCCCGGCTCGGCCTCGGGCGCGCCCAGCACGCTTTCGTCCACCCCGAAATAGCGCGCGAGAATCCGCCGGTCGGCCTCGGCCAGCCGCCGCGGCGACCCGCGTCTGATGAATTGCTGGATGTAGGCGGGATTGCGGCCGAGCAGCCGGGACAGGCCGGCAAAGTCCTCGCCCTTCTCCTCGATCAGGCGCGCCAGCGCCGCCCTGCCATCCGCGTCGGCCATGGCCTCCCTATATAGATAGGATTATTCCTAGACAAGTAGGAAATGTCCTTCGACATTAGAACCGATAGCGAACATCGATTCGGGAGGACGATCATGCATCTGAGGCGCCGCATCCAGCTTTTCCTGAACCGCGCGGGCATGGCTCCGACCCGCTTCGGGCGCGAGGCCGTGGGCGACCCGCGGCTCATATCGGATATGAGAAACGGCCGCGAACTGCGTGAGACGACGGTCGCGCGCATCCATGCCTGGCTCGACGCGCAGGAGAAGCAGGCATGATCCTGACCACCGCAGGGGCGGAGCTGAGGCGGGTGCTGCGCGCCGGGTTCGCGGAGCTCGGGGCGGCTGTGACCTTCGAGTCGCTGGCCAGCCGACCCTGGGCGAGCATCACCTTCTCGGGCGAGCGGCACAGGCTCAGCCTCTGCCTTCCTGGGCCGGGCGCCGAGGCGGCGGCGGACAGCTTTCTCGACGGCCTCGAGGAGCGCGACTTCGCGCTCCGGGGCCATGTCGTCGCGGACATCGAGGCGGCCGCGGTCGAGCGCGATCCGGACGGGCAGGTCCGCCTTGTCCTGGAGGTGCTGACCGTCGAGGACGATTAGACTCCGGACAGACCCTAAGCGGATCGGGCGGCGAGGCGCTGCAGGCTGGCGATCGCGCTCTGCAGCCGGTCATTGGCCGGCTCGGCAAGCTC
>SMEU01000135.1_pt1 | contig 12031 bp, 5 predicted proteins | sample 2456051 | NCBI WGS metagenome assembly SMEU01 (sample SAMN10132600, study PRJNA489261) | soil metagenome | isolation source: day120 un-amended silt loam soil | place: USA | collected 2015-05-01
ATGTCGACGACAGCGGCGACCGGGTGATCGAGGCCGCCGGCGAGGGCAATGACCGGATCTTCGCCAATGTCAGCTACACGATCGGCGCCGGCTCCTCGGTGGAGCTGCTGACCACCGATTTCCATGCGGGAACGAGCGCGATCAACTTCACCGGCAACGAGCTGGCGAACACGATCTTCGGCAATGACGGCGTCAACACGCTGAACGGTGGCGCCGCCGCGGATACGCTGATCGGCCGGGCCGGCAATGACACGATCGACGGCGGCACCGGCGCCGACACGATGGACGGCGGCGCCGGCGACGACCTGATCTTCGTCGACAATGCTGCGGACGTCGTGATCGAGGCGGCCGGCGGCGGCAACGACCGGATCTTCGCGAGCGTCAGTTACACGCTGGCGGCCGGAGTCGAGGTCGAGCTGATGACCACCGACTTCAATGCGGGCACCGGCGCGATCGACCTGACCGGCAACGAGTTCGCCAACACGATCTACGGCAATGCCGGGGTCAATGTCCTCGACGGCAAGGGCGGCGCCGACATCCTGATCGGCTTCGGCGGCAACGACGTCTTCGCCTTCACCACCGCGCTCGGCGGCGGCAATATCGACTCGATCCTCGACTTCGCCACCGGCGCCGACAAGATCCGGCTCGCCGGCGATGCCGGCCAGCCCTTTGCGGCGCTGGCCGCGGGCGCGCTCCGCGCCGGCACCCTGGTGATCGGCTCGGCCGCAGCCGATGCCGACGATTACCTGATCTACAACAGCACCACCGGCGCCCTGAGCTACGACGCCGACGGCAATGGCGCGGGCGCGGCGATCCAGTTCGCGACGCTCTCCACCGGGCTCGGCCTCACCGTGGGCGACTTCATTGTCGCCGGGGCGGCGGCCAACACTGCGCCGGCGATCACCTCCGGCGCGGCCGCGAGCGTCGCCGAGAACAGCGCCGCCAGCACGATCGTCTACCAGACCGCCGCCAATGACGCGGACGGCGACCGGATCACCTATTCGCTGACCGGCACCGACGCGAGCCTGCTCAGCATCGACGCCAATGGCGCGGTGCGGCTGCTGGCGCCGGCCGACTTCGAGACCAAGGCGAGCTATTCGTTCAGCGTCGTCGCCAGCGATTCCGGCGTGTCGACGGCGAAGGCGGTGACGCTCACTATCACCGACGTCAACGAGGGCGGGCCGCCGACGCCGATCATCAACGAGACCGGGGCCTCGAACGACACGCGGTTCACGGCGCAGACGATCGATCCGGGCACCTTCCTGATCGCGAACAACCCCAATCTGCCCAACGACGATTATCCGTCGGCGACGATCGTCGGCAGCATCTCCACGCCCAGCGACGCCAACGGCGTCTCGACCGACGTGGATTTCTACTCGATCACGCTGCAGGCCGGGCAGCAGCTGATCCTCGACGTGGACGGGACGACGACGCTCGATTCCTTCCTGACCCTCTACGGGCCGACCGGCGCCGTGATCGGCGACAATGATGATCTGATCACGCCTGACCCGGGCTCGGGCTCGCAATTCGGCCACAATACGGATTCGCAGATCATCTTCCGCGCCGCGACCTCGGGAACCTATTATTTCTCGATCAAGTCGTTCGTGGACGACGCCACCAACCAGCCGACCTCGCTTGGCAATTACCAGATCAACGTCAGCATCAACAACCAGCCCGCGACGCCTCAGCAGATCATGGCCGAGGATGTCGACGCCCTGATCAGCGGCGCCTCGTGGAACCACACCAATCTCACCTACGGCTTTCCGAGCCTGGCGAGCTATTATCCCTCGAGCTTCGAGGAGGTCTCGCCGCCGACCCAGTTCGAGGCGTTCAACGCGAACCAGATGGCGGCGACCCGCTCGCTGCTGCAGCTGGTTTCGAACGTCACCCTGCTGACCTTCACCGAGAATACCACGCAGGGCGCCTATAACACGCCCGGCACCACGGCGGCGGCGGACCTGCGTTATGCGGAAAGCACGGCGGCCGACGTCGCCTACGCTTATTATCCGACCAATGGCGGGCCTTCGAGCCTCGGCGGCAGCGCCTGGTTCAACCACACCAATTTCAACGCCCCTGTCCGCGGCAATTATGCCTGGATGGGGATATTGCACGAGACCGGGCACGCGCTCGGCCTCAAGCACGGCCACGAATTCCCGCTGGCGATCAGCGCCGACCATGACAGCGTCGAATATTCGGTGATGACCTACCGCTCCTATCCGGGCGGGAGCGTCTCGGGCGGCTATTCGAACGAGCAATATGGCTATCCGCAGACGCTGATGATGCTCGACATCGCGGCCCTGCAGAAAATCTACGGCGCCGCCAATTACAGCTTCAATTCGGGCAACAGCGTCTACACCTGGAACGACACGACCGGGGAGATGTCGATCAACGGCCTCGGCCAGGGCGCGCCCGGCAACGGCGTCGGCGGCACCGCCAACCGCGTCTTCATGACGATCTGGGACGGCGGCGGCACCGACACCTACGACCTCTCCAACTACAACAATTCGAACACCATCGACCTCCGTCCGGGGCAGTGGACGACGACCAGCCCGGACCAGCTCGCCGATCTCAACGGCAATGGCGCCGGCAGCCCGATCTTCGCCCGCGGCAATGTCGCCAACGCCCTGATGTTCCAGGGCAATACCGCCTCCTTGATCGAGAACGGGACGGGCGGGGGCGGGGCGGACACGCTGATCGCCAACCAGGTCGCCAACCAGCTCAAGGGCAATGGCGGAATCGACCTGTTCAAGTGGATGGCGACCGACGACGCCGGCACCGGGGCGCTGGCCGACACCGTGCTCGACTTCGTGCGCGGCACCGACAAGATCGACTTCACCGCGCTCGACGCCAATCCCGCGACCGGCGCGCACGATGCGTTCAGCTTCATCGGCACCGGCGCCTTCACCAACGTCGCCGGCCAGGTCCGTTACGACGTCACGGGAGGAAGCGCCCACATCTTCGCCGACACGGACGGCAACGGCACCGCCAATATGGAAATCATCCTCACCAACATCACCACGCTGGCGGGGACGGATTTCAACTTCTGAGGACGATGTTGTGCGCCGCCCCCTTGCCGTCTTCTGCCTCGCCGGTCTCGTGCTGGCGGGGTGCGGCGCGCCCGGAGAAGCAGCGATGAAGGAACACCGCCCGCGCCGCTCGACCGAGCTGCCGCGTCCGCTCGATCCCGACGTCGCGGTGCTGAGCGAGCTCAATGCCGCGCGGCGCGCGAACACGCTCGCCGCCTACGACCTGTTCATCCGGCGCCAGTCCAACCATCCGCTCGCCGAAGTCGCCCGCCGGGAGCGCGCCGCGCTCGCCGCCCGCGGCAAATAAGCGAGGCAATTCAGCACGAAAGTGAGCGGATTCGGTGCCGGAACGGCACGGTCGCGGAACTTTTCCAGCCAAGCCCTGTTAGGCGCTCCGGCGGCATAGAAACCGCCGGTGTCGACAGGGAATTGCTTTCCGTGGGCCGGGAACGTGTGTTCGCCGGACGCGCGCCCGCGCGTCCGGATTGGCTCCCCGAAAAAGCGGCGGATTAAAAAGCCTTTCCCTGCCGTTCACCAAGAACAGATCACAGGGAGCCATGAGCCATGCGCGCATTTTTCAATCGGGACGGCAGATCCGCATTCACCCCCTGGCTGGAGCAGACCGCCCTCGGCACGGACGCGTTCGCGCGACTGCAGTTCAAGCCGGACGTCAGCGCCGGCCCGCAGGTTTTGGCCCTCGAGGGCCCGACGGGCCCGCAGCACCTGATCGACACGCCCGGCAACTACCAGCCGGTTGAATCGGCCTGGTATATCCCCGGCCCGACCGCCCTCATCGACACCTATACGGCCGCCCCGAATACCACCGGGACACTGGTGGTCGACGGTGCTCACGTCATAGCGGCGTGCGACACGCCCGGCGACAGTGACTGGTTCGCGGTCACGCTGACGGCCGGCGTCACCTACCAGATCGGTCAATATGCCTATGCCGGCGGCATTCCGGGTGCGGAAGGCAACGGCGTCCCGCTCGCCGATGCCTATCTCGAACTTTACGATTCTGCCGGCCATGTGGTCGCGGTCGCGGATGGCGGCGGGCCGAACACGCCGTCGGGCCTCGACGCGCTGATGACGTTCCAGGCGACGACTTCCGGCACCTATTATGTCGCCGCCTCGTCCTTCGACAATGATGGCGACGGGGTCGGGGACTTCGCCGGCGACTACGAGCTTTTCGCCCAGACCGCGACCGGAACCGTCTACACCTCGCCCTATGACCCCGAGACGAGCCCGCTCCACTCGATCGACTGGGGCGGCGTCATGGTGAATCGCGAGCATGTTGCGGTGCATAATCCGGACGGCGACGACGGCCCGCGCCCGACCGGGCAACCGCCGGCGGACCCGGCCGACGTCACAGGCAATGCCCTCGGCTTCCCGGGCAAGAACGTCATCTACCTCTATTTCGCCGGCGAGGGCGATACATACTTCAATCAGGACACGACCATTCCGGGCCAGGTCGTGGTCCAGAATCCGTATCAATACGAAGTCCAGTCCATGCTGACCGCGGCGAACGAATTCTCCAAGGTCGCCGATGTGGTCTTTGTCTCCAATTATACCTTGAACACGACGACCCACCTCTATGAGCGGGACGACAGCATCCAGTACAAGCCTGGTCCCTTGGGGCCCGAGGCCGGCATCAAATATGCCGCCGCCGTCGACGGTGACGGCTTCGACGCCGATTTCTTCTACTTCTCCTATCCGGGCACGCCCGGGCCGGGCATTTCCCTGCTGGGCTCGATGAACCCGCCCGATTATGGCGACGAGGGCGTCGCCCAGTTCAACAACGCCGACGAGCGCTGGACCGCCCAGATGCTCCAGCAGGGTGGCTTTTCCTTCACCACCCTGATCCACGAATTCGGCCATGGCATGGGCCTCGCGCACCCGCACGACACCGGCGGCGGCTCGAGCGTCATGCACGGCGTGAACCCCGGCCCTGTTCCCGGCGACGATGGCGGGGCCGGAGATTTCGACCTCAATCAGGGCGTCAACACGATGATGTCCTACAATGACGGGTGGGAAAAGTCGCCCTATGGCCAGGCCGACACCGTGAACGAGGGCTATGGCTGGATCGGCAGCCTGATGGCGCTCGACATCGCCGCCATCCAGGACAAATATGGCACCAACGAGGATTGGGCCACCGGCAACGACACCTATGTCCTGAAGGACGCGAACGAGTGGGGTGTCTATATTGATTCCGCGACCGGTCAGCCGGCCGTGCACGATGCCACCAATCAGGCCACGACCCGCGACGGCTATTATGTCGGCACGAGCACTTATTATTCGTCGATCTGGGACGCCGGCGGCATTGACAGCATCGTCTATAGCGGCGCACGCAATGCCACTATCGATCTGCGCCCCGCGACGCTCCAATATGAATATGGCGGCGCCGGATGGGTGTCTTACGCCACCGGCATCTATGGCGGCTTCACCATCGCCAACGCCGTCGTCATCGAGAATGCCCGCGGCGGCGACGGCGACGACACGTTGATCGGCAACGACGTCGCCAACATCCTGACCGGCGGCGGCGGCAGCGATACGATGACGGGTGGCAACGGCAATGACTGGTTTTATGTCGACCGCATGACCGACGTGGTGATCGAGGGCGCTACGGAAGGCGCCCAGGACCGCGTCTTCGCCAGCGCCAGCTACACGCTCACCACCGGCGCCTATGTCGAGATCCTCTCCACCGACTGGCATGCCGGGACGGACGCGATCAACCTGCGCGGCAACGAGCTGGACAATCTGATCTTCGGCAATGCCGGCGACAATGTCCTGACCGGCGGCGCCGGTGCCGACACGCTCGTCGGCAATGCCGGCAATGACTTCTTCTTCATCGACAACGGCAACGACCGGGTCTCCGAGGCCGCGGGCGGGGGCAACGACCGGGTCTTCTCGAGCGTCAGCTACGCGCTCGGGGCGGGCCAGTCGGTCGAGCTCATGACCACCGACTGGCACCTCGGGACGGATGCGATCAACCTGACCGGCAACGAGCTGGCCAACAGCATCTACGGCAACGAGGGCAACAACATCCTCAACGGCGGCCTCGGCGCCGACACTCTGGTCGGCAATGGCGGCAATGACAGCTACTTCGTCGACAATGCCGGCGACTTCGTTTCCGAAGCCGCCAGCGGCGGCGCCGACCGCGTCTATGCGGGGACGAGCTACAGCCTCGCCTTCGGGCAGTCGGTCGAAACCATGTCGACCGACTGGAATGGCGGGACGGCCGCGATCAACCTGACCGGCAACAATCTCGCCAATGCGATCTACGGCAATGCCGGCGTCAACATCCTCAACGGCAAGGGCGGCAACGACACCCTGGTCGGCTTCGAGGGCGCCGACCAGTTCCAGTTCGACACCGCGCTGGCCGGGAATGTGGACTATCTCGCCGACTTCCAGGGCGGGACCGACAAGATCGTGCTCGACGATGCGGTGTTCACCGGTCTCGGCCTCGGCGCGCTGAGCTCAGACGCCTTCGTCACCGGCAGCGCGGCGGCCGACGGCAACGACAGGATCATCTACAACAGCACGACCGGCGCGCTGATGTTCGACGCGGACGGCAACGGTGCCGGCGCGGCAGTCCAGTTCGCCCAGCTCGGTGCCGGCACGCTGCTCGCGGCGAGCGACTTCATGGTCATCTAGACCGTTGAAAGAGTGCGGGAACCTGCGCGCGTCCGGCTCCCCGCCGGGCGCGCGCAGCGGTGAAAGTGCTTTACTGATCAGACGGCTGTCTCTAAGCCCGCGCTTTCTTCATACTGGCGCGGCGGGCCGGTAACTCAAGCTGGGATCCTATCTGTGAACTTCCTTTCATGGCGTCTTGGTATGCTCGTGGCCGGACTTGCCCTGAGCAGCTGTGCCGGACCGCGCATGATCGACACCGGCCGGGTCGGAATCGTCACGCCGGAGAACCTGCCGCCGCCCAGCCTCGGCGATCTCGCCAATGGGCAGAGGCCGCATCTGATCGGTCCGTTCGACAAGATTTCGGTGGAGGTGCTCGGCCTGCCCGAGCTCAGCCGCCAGGTCCAGGCTGACGCCAGCGGTCATGTCCAGCTGCCGATGGCCGGGTCGATCGACGTCACCGGGCAGAGTCCCGAGCAGCTTGCCCGCACGATCGAGCAGCGGCTCGCGGCCCGCTATGTCCGCGATCCCCAGGTCACCGTCGGCATCGTCGAGACGGTCAGCCAGACCGTGACCGTGGACGGCGAGGTCAGGCAGCCCGGCATCTACCCGGTCGCCGGCCGGATGACCCTGATGCGAACGATCGTGTTCCGCACCGTCGAGGGCCGGCCGATGGCCGCGCTCTACGATTTGCGGGCGATCAGGCAGGGCGCCTATGAGGACCCCCAGATCTATCCCAACGATACGGTCTATGTCGGCGAATCCACGGCGCGCCGACTCTTCCCGCAAATCCTGCAGGCCTCTACCCTTCTGCTCACGCCGCTCGTAACCTTGCTCAACAACAGAACAAACTAGGTCGCCCAGGAAACTGATGAACAAGTTCACTCTCAGGCGCGCCCCGGAAGATGGTTCGGGCGCCGCTGAAATCCGTCGATCCACTCCCGAGGGTGCGGGCGAGGATACGCGGCTGGTCGTGCGCTATCTGCGCATCGCCCAGAAGTGGAAATGGCTGATCCTCGGGGTCGCGGTCGCCGCGGTGATCGGCGGCCTGATCGTGACCTATCTGACGACGCCGCTCTACACCGCCGAGGCGACGCTCGAAATCCAGCGCGAGAACAACCGCATCACCCAGGTCCAGGGCGCGGAGCCCGAAACCAGCTCCGTGGACATGGAATTCTACCAGACGCAATACGGTCTGCTGCAATCGCGCTCGCTGGCCGAACGGGTCGCGACCGACCTCAGGCTGTTCGCCGACCCGAACTTCTTCGAGATGTTCGGCGACGACGAGACCGCCCGCAAGGTCCGCGAGGCGCCGGCCGCCAACAACCAGGCGACGCGCCAGGACCGGGTGCGCCGCGCCGGCGCCATCCTGCTGCGCAACGTCTCGGTCGCACCGGTCCGCCTGTCCCGCCTGGTCGGGGTGCGCTTCACCAGCCCGGATCCCAATTTCTCCGCGCGCGTGGTGAACAGCTGGACCAGCAACTTCATCAACACGACGCTCGAGCGCCGGATCGAGGCGACCTCCTATGGCCGCCGCGTGCTCGAGCGGGAGCTGGGCACGTTGCGCGGCCGGCTCGAGGAATCCGAGCGCCAGCTGGTCGCCTATGCGTCGCAGCAGCGGATCATCAACATCCCGTCCAGCGTCGCCACCTCCGGGGCGCCGGGCGGCCAGACGACTACCGAGCGCCCGCTCGTCGCCGAGGATCTGGCCGCGCTCAACGAGCAGCTGAACCAGGCGACGGCCGCGCGCGTCGCCGCCGAGAGCCGCCTGCGCGGCAGCGGCGGCGCCACCCCCGAGGCGCTGCAGAACCAGGCGATCTCGTCGCTCAGGGCGCGGCGCGCCGATCTCGCCGCGGAGCGGGCCCGGCTGCTGACCCAGTTCGAGCCTGACTATCCGCCCGCCCGAGCGCTTTCGAACCAGATCGCGGAGCTGGATCGCTCGATCTCCCGCGAGGAGGGCCGGGTGCGCTCGACGATCGACATCGCCTACCAGGCCGCCGTCGATCGCGAGCGGACGCTGCGCAGTCGCGTCGAGGGTCTTCAGCAGGACCTGCTGAACCTGCGCGGCCGCACCATCCAGTACAACATCTTCCAGCGCGACGTGGACACCAACCGCCAGCTCTATGACGGCCTGCTGCAGCGCTACAAGGAGATCGGCGTCGCCGGCGGCGTCGGCGTCAACAACGTCTCGATCGTCGATCCGGGCCAGATCCCGATGCGGCCGTCCAGCCCGAGCCTGATCCGCAACATGCTGGTCGCGCTGCTGCTCGGCGGCGTGCTCGGCATCGGCCTTGCCTTCGCCTTCGAGCAGGTCGACGAGACCGTCTCCGACCCGACCGACGTCGAGCGTGCGCTCGGCCTGCCGCTGCTCGGGACGATCCCCAAGTCCGACAACAACCAGCCGCTCGAGGAGCTCGGGGACCGCAAGTCGCCCCTTGTCGAGGCCTATCTGTCGACCCAGACCAGCCTCGCCTTCACCACCAGCCACGGCGTGCCGCGCTCGCTCACCGTCACCAGCACGCGGCCGGCGGAGGGCAAGAGCTTCACCGCGCTGGCGCTGGCGCAGTCGCTCGCCCGGACCGGCCGGCGCGTGGCGCTGGTCGACGCCGACATGCGCTCGCCGTCGCTGCACCACATGTTCGCCGTCGACAACGACCGCGGGCTCAGCAACTATCTGGCCGGCAGCGACGACGTCGCGGCGATGATGAAGCCGAACCTGACGGACAAGCTCACCTTGCTTCCGGCCGGCCCGCCGCCGCCCAACGCCGCCGAGCTGCTGGTCGGCGAGCGGATCGGGCGGCTGGTCGAGGCCCTGTCCGAACAGTTCGACCATGTCATTTTCGACGCGCCGCCGGTCATGGGCCTCGCCGACACGCCGCTGATCGCAAGCCGCGTCGAGGGCGTCATCTTCATCGTGGAGTCGCACAGCACGCCGCTCAGCATGGCGCGGGTGGCGATCACCCGGCTGCGCGACGCGCAGGCGCCGGTGCTCGGCGTGCTGCTCACCAAGTTCGAATCGAAGCGGGCCCATTATGGCTATGGCTACGACTATGGATATGGCTATGGCCGGAGCGAGGACAAAGCGACGCAGGCCTGAGCGGCGCCAACCGGGACAGGTCCGGCGGCACGGTTCGAATTTCTTGCCCGATCCCGGTCCCGTCGCTGGCGGTGGCCTTGAGGTCGTGACTGCAATGCGGGGATGACATTGACGAATTTCAAATCGATCCTGATTACCGGGGGCACCGGCTCGTTCGGCAAGCACATGCTGCGCAAGCTGCTGGAGGAGACCGACGCCGAGAAGGTGATCGTGTTCAGCCGCGACGAGCTCAAGCAGTACGAGCTCGCCAACCTGCCCTGGATGGCGCCGCATTATGAGCGGGTGCGCTTCTTCCTCGGCGACGTGCGCGATCCGGACCGGCTTCGGCTGGCCTTCGAGAATATCGACGTGGTCATCCACGCTGCGGCGCTGAAGCAGGTGCCGGCGGCGGAATATAATCCGTTCGAGGCGATCAAGACCAATGTGATGGGCGCGCAGAACGTGATCGACGCGGCCCGCGCCAACAATGTGAAGCGCGTGGTGGCGCTCTCGACCGACAAGGCCGCGGCGCCGATCAACCTCTACGGCGCCACCAAATTGTGCTCCGACAAATTGTTCATCGCCGCCAACAATTACAGCGGCGAGCACGGCACCATCTATTCGGTGGTCCGCTACGGCAACGTGATGGGGAGCCGGGGCAGCGTGATCCCCTTCTTCCTGTCCCGCAAGCCGGGCGGCGTGCTGCCGGTCACCGACGCGCGCATGACCCGCTTCTCGATCACCCTCAAGCAGGGCGTGGAATTCGTGATGGCCTGCCTCGAGCGGATGTGGGGCGGGGAATTGTTCGTCCCCAAGATCCCCTCCTACCGGATCCTCGACGTCGCCGAGGCGATCGCGCCCGAGGCGAAGGTGGAGATTGTCGGCATCCGCCCCGGCGAGAAACTGCACGAGGAGATGATCACGGTCACCGACGCGCTCTCCACGGTCGAGTTCGATGATTATTACGTGATCCTGCCGTCGCTGCCGCTCTGGAACGTCGATCGCTTCGTCGCGGAGAGCGGAAATGGCAGCGGGCGCATGGTCGCGGACGGATTCGCCTATAATAGCGGCACCAACGACACCTTCCTTACGCCCGGCCAGATCAAGGAGTTGATCGGCACAGATGTCGAGATCTGATCCGCCCTTCCTGTCCTACGGCCGGCAGCACATCACCGACGAGGATGTCGCGGCCGTTGCCGAGGTGCTTCGGTCGGACTTTCTCACCCAGGGGCCGGCGATCCCGGCCTTCGAGGCGGCGCTGCAGGCGCTGACCGGGGCGCCTTTTGTCTCGGCCATGGCCAATGCCACGGCGGCTCTCCATCTGTCCTGCCTCGCCTGCGAGGTCGGGCCGGGAGACCTGGTCTGGACCAGCCCGAACAGCTTCGTCGCCTCGGCCAATTGCGCGCTCTATTGCGGCGCGGAGGCCGATTTCGTCGACATCGACCCACTGACCTTCAACATGTCGGCGGACTCGCTCGAGGCTAAGCTGGTCGCGGCCGAGGCGGCGGGACGGCTGCCCAAGGTGGTGATCCCGGTCCATTTCGCCGGCCAGCCCTGCGACATGGGCCGGATCGGCGCGCTCGCCCGTCGCTACGGCTTTCGGGTGATCGAGGATGCGAGCCACGCGGTCGGGGCGATGCTCGGCAACCGCCCGATCGGCGCCTGCGCGGACTCCGACATCGCCGTGTTCAGCTTCCACCCGGTGAAGATCGTGACCACGGGCGAGGGCGGCGCCGCGGCGACCCGGGATCCGTTGCTCGCCGAGCGGCTGGAGCTGCTGCGCAGCCATGGCGTCACCCGGCGGCCGGAGCTGATGACCGGGCCGAGCGAGGGCGACTGGTATTATGAGCAGGTCGCGCTCGGCTTCAATTACCGGTTGACCGACATCCAGGCCGCGCTCGGCACCAGCCAGCTCGCCCGGCTCGACAGCTATTTGCGGCGGCGGCACGAGCTCGGCGCGCTCTACGACGAGCGGCTGCAGGGACTGCCGCTGACCAGTCCGGTGCGGCTCGCGGACCGCTACAGCGCCTTGCCAACGTTCATTATATCCCGATCCACCTGCAGCCTTTCTGGCGGGCGCGGGGCTTCGGCCCGGGCGATTTCCCCAATGCCGAGGCCTATTACGAGCGGGCGATCACGCTGCCGCTGCACCCGCAAATGGCCGATTCCGACGTCGACCGGGTGGTCGACTGCCTCAGCGGGGCGCTGGCATGAAGCTGGCGCTGGGCACGGTCCAGTTCGGCACAGATTATGGCATGTTCAACGCCGCCGGCCGGCCCGGCGAGGCGGCGGTGGCAGCCTG
>SMEU01000045.1_pt1 | contig 11983 bp, 12 predicted proteins | sample 2456051 | NCBI WGS metagenome assembly SMEU01 (sample SAMN10132600, study PRJNA489261) | soil metagenome | isolation source: day120 un-amended silt loam soil | place: USA | collected 2015-05-01
CGGGCGGCGACCGCGCTGGCGGCGCAGCTCAGGGCGCTGGCTCTGCCGCTGGCCCGGCTCAAGACCGGGACGCCGCCGCGGCTGGATGGCCGCTCCATCAACTGGGCGGCGCTGGCGCGGCAGGAGTCTGACGGCGAGAGCTGGACGATGTCGCCGATGAGCGAGGGGAGGGCGGCGCCGCAGCTTTTCTGCGCGATCACCCGCACCAACGCCCGCACCCATGAGATCATCCGCGCCAGCCTCGACCGCTCGCCGCTCTTCGCCGGAGAGATCAGCGGGGTCGGGCCGCGCTATTGCCCCTCGATCGAGGACAAGGTGCATCGCTTCGGCGACCGCGACGGCCACCAGGTCTTCCTCGAGCCCGAGGGGCTGGACGATCCGACCGTCTATCCGAACGGCATTTCCACCTCCCTGCCCGCGGACGTGCAGCTGGCGATGGTGCGCTCGATGCCCGGGCTGGAGCAGGCGGAGATCCTGCAGCCGGGCTATGCCGTCGAATATGACCATGTCGATCCGCGCATCCTCGCCCCGACCCTCGGCGTGCGCGACGTCGAGGGCCTTTATCTGGCCGGCCAGATCAACGGCACCACCGGTTATGAGGAGGCGGCCGCGCAGGGCCTGGTCGCCGGGCTCAACGCTGCCGCCTGGGCCGCGCGCCGTGCCCCGGTCCTGTTCGATCGTGCCGAATCCTATATCGGTGTGATGGTCGATGACCTCGTCCTGCAGGGCGTCACCGAGCCCTATCGGATGCTGACCGCGCGCGCCGAATATCGGCTGCGCCTCCGCGCCGACAATGCGGCGGCCCGGCTGACCCCGAAGGCGATCGCCCTCGGCTGCGTCTCCGGCGCTCGGCGGGCCCATTTCTCCGCCGGCAGGGCGGAGCGGGAACGGGTCGAGACGATCCTCGCCCGCGTCGTGGAGCGGCAGACGCTCGCCGGGCGGCTCCGCTACCCCGGGACGGAGGCGGCGACTCTGATCGCGCTCGCCCCCGAACTGGGCATCGCGCGCCCCGAAATCCTCGAGGAAGCGATTCAGGATCATCGCTATGCGCCTTATGTCGCCAGGCAGGGGGAGGAGATCGCCCGGTTGCGCGCCGACGAGGCGGTCCGGCTCCCGCCGGCGCTGGATTATGGCGAAGTGCCCGGCCTCTCGAACGAGATGGTGGAGCGGCTCTCCACGGCGCGGCCTGCCAGCCTGGGCGCGGCCTCGCGGATCCGTGGGGTCACCCCGGCCGCCCTTGCGGCGATCCTCGTCCACGCCCGCCGCAGGGCCGCCTGAATGGACGAGACCGAAGCGCGCGCCTGGGTCGAGCGTGAATTCGACGTTCCACGTGAAACAATGGCGAAGCTCGACGCCTTCGCCGCGCTGTTACGGACCGAGAATGAGCGCCAGAACCTTGTTTCACGTGGAACATTGGACCAGCTCTGGCTCCGGCACATGGCCGATTCCGCGCAACTGCTGCGTTTCGCCCCGGCCGGGGCGTCCTGGGTCGATCTCGGGACCGGCGCCGGCTTTCCCGGGCTGATCGTCGCGGCACTTCATGACGGCCCCGTCACCCTGGTCGAGGAACGGCGCCTGCGCGTCGAGTTCCTTCAGCGCGCCGCAGCCCTGATGGGCCTCCGAATCGAGCTTTTCCACGGCAGGGCCGAGCGCGTTCCGCCGCGCCATTTCGACGTGATCAGCGCCCGCGCCTTCGCGCCCCTGGAAAAGCTCCTCAGCTTGGGCACAGCTTTCTCCACACAAAAAAGCCTGTGGCTGCTTCCAAAGGGACGAAATGCGGAAGCGGAACTGGCGGCGCTCGATGCTTCGTGGCAGGGTGAGTACCGGCTCGAACCGAGCGTGACCGACGCGGAGGCGCAGATCATCGTCGCCCAGGGTGTCCGTCGCGCCGCGCCGCGCCGGGTAGGAAAGGACAAGCGTCGATGATCCGCATCGCGGTCGCCAATCAGAAGGGTGGGGTCGGCAAGACGACGACGGCCATCAACCTCGCCACGGCGCTCGCCGCAACGGGGCTGCGCGTGCTGCTGATCGACCTGGACCCGCAGGGCAATGCCTCGACCGGGCTCGGCATCACCCATGCCCAGCGCTCGCTCTCCTCCTACGAACTGCTCACCGGCCAGGCCACGCTCGAGGATGCGGTCGTGTCCAGCCCGGTGCCGCGGCTCGACATCATTCCGGCAACCGTGGACTTGTCCGGCGCCGAGATCGAACTCATTGATTTTGAAGAGAGAACTCACCGGCTGGACAAGGCGCTGGAAGGCGCGGCTGACCTCAAATGGGACGTCTGCCTGATCGATTGCCCGCCCTCTCTCGGCCTGCTCACGGTCAATGCCCTGATCGCCGCCAATGCCATCCTGGTGCCGCTGCAGACCGAATTCTTCGCCCTGGAGGGCCTCAGCCAGCTCCTGCAGACGGTCGAGCGGATCCGCGCCCGGTTCAATCCGGAGCTGTCGATCATCGGCATCGCGCTCACCATGTACGACCGGCGCAACAATCTCTCCTCGCAGGTTGCAGACGATGTCCGGGCCTGCCTCGGCAAGGTGGTCTTCGAGACGGTGATCCCGCGCAACGTCCGGCTCTCCGAGGCGCCCAGCCACGGCATCCCGGCGCTGATCTACGATCATCGCTGTCCGGGGTCCGAAGCCTATATCGCGCTGGCCCGCGAGCTGATCGGCCGGCTGCCCCGGCAGGCGAAGGCGGCGGCATGAGCGAGCCCTTCCCGAAGAAGCGCCCCGCCGGGCTTGGCCGCGGCCTCTCCTCCCTGCTCGGCGAGGTCCAGCAGGAGGCATCGGTTCGCGGCGGCGCCGAGGCGCCCAAGGGGGCAGTGCAGCTGATCCCGATCGCCGGCATCGAGCCGCATCCGGGCCAGCCCCGCCGGATCTTCCAGGAGGAGGCGCTGGCCGAACTCGCTCTGTCGATCCAGGCGCGCGGCGTGATCCAGCCGATCATCGTCCGCCCGCACGGCCATCGCTTCCAGATCGTCGCCGGCGAGCGGCGCTGGCGGGCGGCGCAGCGGGCCCGGCTGCACGAGATTCCGGCGATCGTGCGCGAGTTCAGCGACGACGAGGCGCTCGAGGTCGCGCTGATCGAGAATATCCAGCGCCAGGACCTCAACGCGATCGAGGAGGCGCAGGCCTATCAGCGGCTGGTCGACGAATATGGCCATACCCAGGAGGAGCTCGGCAAGCTCGTCCACAAATCCCGCTCCCACGTCGCCAACCTGTTGAGATTGCTTGATCTTCCGGGGAAGGTTCAGGTCCTGGTCGGGACCGGGCAATTGACCATGGGCCATGCCCGGGCATTGATCACCGCCAAGGATCCGGAGGCGCTGGCCGAAGAGGTGGTCCGGCGCGGCCTGTCGGTGCGCGAGACGGAGAAACTGGCCCAGGCCGGCAAGGTCGCCCGCCAGCGCCGCCTGCCGATCGAATATAAGGGCGCCGGCGCCGACATCGCCGCGCTCGAGCGGCAATTGGGCGACCTGCTGGGCCTCAAGGTCTCGATCAGGCACAGCCCCAAAGGCGGGCAGGTGACCCTGGGCTATTCGAGCCTCGACCAGCTCGACATGATCTGCCAGCGGCTCAGCGGCGAGAAGTTCTAGCGCAGCCGTGCTGCCTGGCGGCAGATGGCGAACAATTCCTCGTCGGCGGCCAGCGGGCCGATGCCGCCCGAGGCCTTCACCTGCCGCTCCGCCTCGACCAGCCGGCTCACCGCCTTGGCGAGCAAATCGGCGCGCCACCGGCCGAGCTGGCGGCCGACCTCATCTTTTTCCTTCCAGAACAAAGACTTGCCGGATGACGCCATGACTGCAGCAGGGCTGCTGCCCTGCTCGACCTCGGCACGCAGCCGGGCGAGCAGGCTCATCCGCCGGAGCATGGCGCGGATCAGCGGTATCCCTTCCTGGCCCTCCGCGTGCAGGCGGGCCAGTTCGGCCTCCAGCCCGGCGGCGTCGCCGCCCGCGGCGCTGTCGACGAGGCGCGAAAGGTCGCCTTCGTCGCTGTCCGCGCCGAGCGCGTCGATCACGTCATGGTCGATTGGCTTCGGGGCCTCCGGCGACGCGCCCGTGTAGAGCGCGAACTTGGCCAGCTCCTGCGCGATCAGGGCGCGGTTGCCGCCGCAGCTTTCGGCGATGCGCCGGGCGATATCGGGGCGAAGGACCAGCCCCTCGGCGCGGCCAAGCTCGGCGGCGAGCCGGTCGGCGTCGCGCGCGTCGGGCAGGTAGGAGGCGAAGGCGCGCGCCTCGGGCGCGGCCAGAGCGAGCTTCAGCAGCTTCGAGGCCGGCTTCAGGCCGCCGGCGAGCAGGACGACCGGATTGCCGGCCGCCGGCGCCTCGAGCAGGGCCTCTGCCGCCGGCACGCATTCGTCGCCGGCCGGCTCGACCAGGATCCACCGGGCGCCGCCGAACATCGAGATGCTGGCCGCCTCGTCGGCGAGCCGCGCCGGGTCGCCCTTGAGCTCGGCGCCGCCCAGGTCGATCCGCTCGGCATCCGCGCCCATCGCCGCCCCGAGCAGCCGGGCAAGCGCGCGGCTGCCGGATTCGTCGGGGCCGTGGAGGAGGAAGAAGCGGGTGGACGCGGGCGCCTTCAGCGCCTTCTCGGCCTGCGCCCGGTTCGCCTTCACCGCGCGGCGGGGCGGCGGCCGCCGCGCTGGGCATAGAGGGCGAGGCGCGAGACGATCTGGTCCGCCACTTCGGTGGAGAGCCGCTCGATGGCGGACTGTTCCGCGGCCACGGTGGCATATTCGCTGGAGACGACGTCGATGCCGGCGTCGGAGCCGGCGGTGGCGTCGAGCACCACGGTGCCGCGCTCGGCGTCGACCAGCCGGTAGCGGGCGCGCAAAGTCCGCCGCTCGCGGGTCACGGCATTGTCGGAGCGGATGCCGAAGCCGGTTATGTCGTCGCTCAGCTCCACCTCCAGCCGGTAGCGGACGCCCGTGCCGTTGTTCGTGCCAAGCCGGTCCTGAAGCGCGGTGCGGACGAGCCAGCCATTCTGCCCCGGAATCGGCGCGACCTGGACGCCGCGCAGGGTCTGCACCACCGGGCCGGCCTCGCCGCCGGCGTAGAGCGGACGAAGGCCGCAGCCGGAGAGCGTCAGGCCAAGCAGGGCGACCAGGGCGTGCCGAGCCCTCATGCGACCACGTTGACCAGCCGGTCGGGCACGACGATCACCTTGCGAGGCGCGGATCCCGCGAGGATTCGCTGCACGGCTTCATTTTCGACGGCCATCGCCTCGAGATCTGCCTTCGCCGCGCCCCTGGCAGCGCGGACCGTGTCGCGCAATTTGCCGTTGACCTGGATGGCGATGGTGACCTCGTCCTCGACGAGCAGGGCCGGATCGGCCTCGGGCCAGGCGGCGTCGGCGACGAGGCCGGCATTGCCGGCCGCGGCCCAGGCCGCCTCGGCGACATGGGGAACCATCGGCGCGACGAGGCGCAGCATCATCGCCACGGCATTGTCGCGCGAGGCCGAAGGGGACGCCTTCTCGATCGCATTGGCCAGCTCGTAGATGTTCGCCACCGCCTTGTTGAACGCCAGCGCCTCGATATTGGTCCCGATCGCGGCGATCGTCTGGTGGAGCTTGCGGTCCAGCGCGGCGTCGGCGCCCTCGGCGGACGCAGCCGTCCCGGACAGCCGCCACAGCCGCTGGATGAAGCGCCAGGCGCCTTCGATCCCGGCCTCGCTCCATTCGAGATCGCGCTCCGGCGGGCTGTCGGAGAGCATGAACCAGCGCACCGCATCGGCGCCATATTGGTCGACGATCGGCTCGGGATCGACGGTGTTGCGCCTGGACTTGGACATTTTCTCGACCCGGCCTGCCTTCACCGCCTGGCCGGCGGCTTTCGCCGTCTCGGCCTCCTCGGGGAGCAGCCAGTTGCCAGCCGCGTCCTGATAGGTGCGGTGGGTGACCATGCCCTGGGTGAACAGGCCCTTGAACGGCTCCGCCAGGTTCAGCATGCCGATATGCCGGAGGGCGCGGGTCCAGAAGCGGGCGTAGAGCAGGTGCAGGATCGCATGCTCGACCCCGCCAATATACTGATTCACCGGCAGCCAGCTCTCCGCGACCTTCGGGTCGAACGGCCGGTCTGATGGCTGGCTTGCGAACCTGATGAAATACCAGGAGGAATCGACGAAGGTGTCGAGCGTGTCGGTCTCGCGCACCGCCGCGGCGCCGCAGCGCGGGCAGGCGACATGCTTCCAGGCCGGATGCCGGTCGAGCGGGTTGCCCGGAGTCTGGAAGTCCACGTCCTCGGGCAGCACGACCGGCAGCTGGTCCTTCGGCACCGGCACGGCGCCGCACGCGTCGCAATGGACGATCGGGATCGGCGTCCCCCAGTAACGCTGGCGCGAGACGCCCCAGTCCCGGAGCCGCCAGACCGTCGTGCCCTCGCCCCAGCCCTCGGCCTCGGCGCGGGCGATCACCGCCGCCTTCGCCGCCTCGACCTCCATCCCGTCGAGGAAGCGCGAGTTGACCAGCAGGCCGTCGCCGCTCTCGGCCTCGCCGCCGACCGGCTCGTCGGCCTCCGCGGACGAGGCCGCGACCACGCGCCGGATCGGCAGGCCGTATTTGGTGGCGAACTCGAAATCGCGCTGGTCGTGCGCCGGCACCCCGAAAATCGCCCCCGTGCCATAGTCCATGAGCACGAAATTGGCGATGTAGACCGGCAATTCCCATTCAGGATCAAGCGGATGGACCGCCCTGATGCCGGTGTCGAAGCCCAGCTTCTCCGCCGTCTCGAGCTCCGCCGCCGTGGTCCCGCCCTGCTTGCACAAGGCGATGAACTCGGCGACCCTGGCCTCACCTTTGCCTAACCTTTGGGCGAGCGGATGGTCTGGCGAGACCGCGACGAAGCTCGCCCCGAAGATCGTGTCGGGCCGCGTCGTGAACACCTCGACCTGCTCGTTGCTCCCGGCCAGCGCGAAGCGGAACCGCATGCCGCGGCTCTTGCCGATCCAGTTCTCCTGCATCAGCCGCACCTTCTCGGGCCACTGGTCGAGCGTCTGGAGCCCGTCGAGCAAATCCTCGGCGAAATCGGTGATCTTCAGGAACCACTGGTTGAGCTTGCGCCGCTCGACCAGGGCGCCCGAGCGCCAGCCGCGGCCGTCGATCACCTGCTCATTGGCGAGCACGGTCATGTCGACCGGGTCCCAGTTGACCTCGCTCTCCTTGCGATAGACCAGACCGGCCTCGAACAGGTCGACGAACAAGGCCTGCTCATGGCCGTAATAATCGGGCTCGCAGGTGGCGAGCTCGCGGCTCCAGTCCAGCGCGAAGCCGAGCCGCTTCAGCTGCGCCTTCATCGTCGCGATATTGGCGCGCGTCCATTCGCCGGGATGGACCTTGCGCTCCATCGCTGCATTTTCGGCCGGCATGCCGAAGGCGTCCCAGCCCATCGGGTGGAGCACCTCGAAGCCCTTCATCCGCCGGTAGCGGGCGAGCACGTCCCCCATCGTATAGTTGCGGACATGGCCCATATGGATGCGCCCCGACGGATAGGGGAACATCTCCAGGACATAGGATTTCGGGCGGCCGCTCTCGTCGGAGGCGCGGAAGGTCCCGCCATCCTCCCAGACTTTCTGCCAATGGGCATCGGCCGTTATTGGATTGAAGCGCGATGCCATCGCGGAAAGGCTTTCTCAGCTATAAAGGGTCCTCAGCCGGCCAAGGCGGCGCGGCGCAGGTCGCGGGCCCGGGTCAGGATGATGTCCTCGAGCCGCTGCACGGTGGCGGCGGTCACGGGTGCATCGACCCACTGGCCGTTCTGCAGCGTCTGGCGCGAGGCGAGCACGCGCAGCGCGTCGGCGCGCAGGTCGCGGTCGAGGATGGCGACGCTCACCTTGGCGCGCTCCGACGGATTCTGCGGATTGATGTACCATTCGGTGACGATCACGCCGCCGTTCGAATCGGCCTGGGCGAGCGGAGCAAAGGACAGGGTGTCGAGCGAGGCGCGCCACAGATAGGCGTTGACGCCGATCTGCGTGACCTGGCTCGCGGCCATGTCGGTGCGCCGGGCATTGTCCTCGGGGCTCCGGCCCAGCGTCCGGTTGATATCGTCCCGGATGAACTGGCAGCCGGCCAGGGCGAAGGCGGCGGCCGCAACCAGGCCGAAAGTGAATACGCGAGCCATTAATCTGTCCTTGAAACGGAAGGGATCGAGCGCCGTTATAGATATCGCCGCGCCAGCGGCAAGCGTCTTGGCGAGGCATCGTTCAAGCGCCGACCGGATGAACGCTTCATGTGCGGGCAAGGCGGATTGTGTGAATGATGCAACATGAGGAGATGATTCAGGTTTGCGCCGTCCGCCATCGCTAGGAATGCACTGCAACACCTATTAAGTCGCGCAATGGAGGGGAGTGAGTCTTTTTGAGGAATGTGCGTGCCATCGGGACGGTCGGGAGTGCGTCGCTGCTAGCGGCGGCGCTCGTGCTCGCCCCTGCGCTCGCCGCCCCCGCGCAGCGCGGGCCCCAGCAGACCCGGATGAACGCGCCCGTCGCCGGCCGCCCGCTCGGCGCCTTCACCCCCGCCGTCTCCGATCCCCGGCTCGGGGCGCTGCTTGCCCGCCGTCCGAGCAGCCCGCTCAGCGCCGGCTTCAGCTTCACCCCGAGCGCGGCCTCCAACGAGCACGCCAATCGCGGCCTGCGCGTCGCCGTCCGGGCCCGCGCCAACAGCCCGGTCATCGCCTCGTCAGAGGTCGGGCCGAGCTCCGCCGCCGCGATCACCGCGATCACGCCCAGCTCCTACAATCTCGGTGTCTCGGTGGGCTGGCGCCGCTTCGCCATTTCCGGCGACGTCGCCCAGAATGACAGCGGCCTGATCAGCGGCGTCCGCGAATCGGCGCGTGTCGGCATTTCCTATCAGCCGACCCGGCGTCTGACCGGCCGGGTCGCGGTCGGCACCGAGCGGGCCGAGGGCGCGCAGCGGATCATCGCCGAGGAGCAGGCCTATTCGCTCGATGTCGGCGGCGCCTACCGGATCGGCCGCAACATCGACGTGACCGCCGGCGCCCGCTACCGCATCTCCCGCGACCGGCTCGATCCGTCGCGCGACGACCGCCGCGACAGCCAGGCCGTCTATATCGGCACCGCCTTCCGCTTCTAAGCCCAGGCGTCGATTCCCGCCCAGCCATAAGCGTCCGGGAGCAGGCTCGCGCGTCCGGCGTCCATCCCCCCGAGCGCGACGACAGGCACGGAGGTCTGACGCGCGAGCGCGGCGAAGCCCTCGGGGCCGAGCACCGGCGCGCCGGGGTGCGACCTGGTCGGGAAGACGGGGGAGAGGAAGATCAGCGCCGCTCCGGCAGCCTCCGCCGCCCGGATCTCCCCCAGATGATGGGCCGGCGCCGTGGTCGCGCCTTCGTGCCGGCCATGGCTGCCGTCCGCGCCCCAGGTCTCGGCCTCGACGGCCGGGCCGGCGAGCAGGACGGGTCCCGGCGCCGCCGCTTTCACCGCCTCGAACAAGGCGCGCCGCTCGGCTTCGGCAAGACTGTAATGGCGGAAGACGATACCGGCCCCCGGAGGCAGCCGGGCGACGAGACCCGGCAGATCCCCGCCGAGCCGTTCGTCGGTCATCAGCCAGAGGCGCGGGAGAGGCTGGCGGGCGGGCATGGCCCTTCCTATAGCAACCGGCATGGCGCTGACACCGCTCGAAGAGATCAGGGCGCGGATCGACCGCGCGGAGAGCGTCGCCCGCCGCGTTGCGGACGACGTCACCCTGATCGCCGTCTCCAAGACGCAAGGCGTGGACGCGATCGAGGCACTGACTCTCCAGGGACAGGAGGAGTTTGGCGAGAATCGCGTGCAGGAGGCGCAGGCGAAATGGCCCGCTCTGCGCCCTCGCCATCCCGACCTGCGTCTCCATTTGATCGGCCAGCTCCAGTCCAACAAGGCGGAGGACGCCGTCGCCTTGTTCGACAGCATCCATTCGGTGGACCGGGCGTCGCTCGTCCACGCCATCGCCAAGGCGAAGGCAAGAACAGGGCGCGATCCGGCCTGCTTCCTCCAGGTCAATATCGGAGACGAGCCGCAGAAGGGCGGCTGCGCGGTCGCGGAGCTGCCCGCCTTGCTCGAAACCGCGCGGATCGCCGGGCTGCGCGTCGTCGGCCTGATGGCGCTGCCGCCGGAAGGCGTTGAATCCGCGCCCTATTTCGCCCTGCTCGCGAAGCTGGCGCGACGCCATGGCGTCACCGGCCTCTCCATGGGCATGTCCGCCGATTTCGAGACGGCGATCATGTGCGGGGCGACCCATGTGCGGGTCGGCACCGCCTTGTTCGGGGAAAGGGCGAAAGCCGATGGCTGAACGCGAACCCGGCCTGTTCCTTCGCCTGCTCGGAGCGGAGGGCGCGGCGGCAGCCGAGGCCGAATCCCGGGCCTGGCTGGTCACCTGCCCCGATTGCGGCTTTTCCCGCTCCGTCTGGGACATGGGCGGCGTGCGCTACAAGGCAGCAGGAACGGCGCGCCGGCTGCTCCGCTGCCCGAATTGCGGGCAAAGGGGCTGGCACAGAATCCACAAGGGGCCGGATTTTCCGACCAGCACGGGTCCGACCTGGCCTCTGGTCCGGCTGATCCTCGCCATGGTGCTGCTGATCCTGCTCGCGGTCGCCGGCATATTGCTGCTCGTCTTCAAGCTGACCGGGCTGCTCTGAGCCGATGCGCTTCGACGGCCTGATCCTCGATTTCGACGGCGTGCTTCTGGAAAGCGAATATGCCGGCAACGTCCAGCTCGCCGACTGGCTGACCCGGAGCGGGCATCCGACCAGCGTCGAGCAGGCGATGGATGAATTCATGGGCCTCGCCGGCCTCGACTTCATCGGTGCGATCGAGCGCTGGATCGGCCGCGCCGTGCCCGACGATTTCCACGCGGCGCGGGCGGAGGAGGATGCGCGCGCCATCGCCGAGGGCGTGGCGGAGGTGGCGGGCGCCGTTGGCTTCGTCCGCAACCTTCCGCCGGACCTGCCCAAGGCGATCTGCTCGTCCAGCTCCACCCACTGGATCGAGAGCCATCTCCGGAATATCGGCCTCGACGGCGCATTCGGCGGGATGATCTTCTCCGGCCGCGAGCATGTTGAACGGGGCAAGCCGGCGCCCGACCTCTATCTGCACGCAGCCGCGGCGCTGCGCGTGCCGATCGGGCGCATCGCGATCATCGAGGATTCCCCGGTCGGCGTGCAGGGAGCCCTCGCTTCGGGCGCGACGGTGATCGGCCTGGTGGCGGGCAGCCATTGCCGGCCCGATCATGCCGAGCGGCTCCGCGCGCTCGGGGTCCGGCACATCGCCCGCAATTTCGACGAGCTCGAGGCCCTCCTCACCTAGAGCTGGTGGCCGCTGCGATCCCGCTTGGTATCCAGATAGGCCTGGTTGTGGGCTCCCGCGCCGGCCTTGAGCGGCACCCGCTCGGCGACCTTGATGCCGACGCCCTCGAGCGTCGCGACCTTGCGCGGATTGTTGGTGAGCAGCCGGATGCGGGTCTGGCCGAGCGCCTCCAGCATCCGCGCCGCCACCGAGAATTCGCGCTCGTCGTCGGCAAAGCCAAGCCTGAGATTAGCGTCGACCGTGTCGAAGCCCTGGTCCTGCAGCTGATAGGCGCGGAGCTTGTTGACGAGGCCGATGCTCCGTCCCTCCTGGCGGAGATAGAGCAATATGCCCCAGCCCGTCGCCGCGATCGCCTCGAGCGCGGCGGCGAGCTGCGGCCCGCAATCGCATTTGAGCGAGCCCAGAGCGTCGCCGGTCAGGCATTCGCTGTGCACCCGCACCAGGGGCGGCTGGCCGTTGGGCGCGCCGATCAGCAAGGCGACATGCTCGGCCGTGTCGCCGTCCGAGCGGAAGGCGACGATCTCCCCCTGCTCGGCGAAACGGCTGGGGAGGCGCGCGCGCGAGACGATATGGAGATCCGCGCCCGAGCCGAACGTCATGACGTCATCGACCTCGGCCCGCGCCTCGGCCGGCCCGTCGCGGCGGGTGAACAAGGCCGGCAGCAGGCCGGCGAGGCGGGCAAGG
>SMEU01000154.1_pt1 | contig 11980 bp, 12 predicted proteins | sample 2456051 | NCBI WGS metagenome assembly SMEU01 (sample SAMN10132600, study PRJNA489261) | soil metagenome | isolation source: day120 un-amended silt loam soil | place: USA | collected 2015-05-01
CAAGCCGGCTGCCGACGCCGCCGCGCCCGCCGACGGCGCTGCGCCCGCCGAAGGCGGCGATGAGGGTGCCGCCCCCGCCGAGGGCGAAGGCAACAGCGGCAAGTAAGCCGCTGCATCACTGATCAGATCGGGGCGGCCGCCATACGACCGCCCCTTTTTGCTCGGAGCCCGCGATTTCCGGGCCGGCGGGAGCGACTCCTGCCTCTTAACCGCTCTTGCTTGACAGCGGGGCCATGTCCCCCATATGCGCCATCGCCGCAGCGCAACGCGGCCCCTTCGTCTAGCGGTCTAGGACGTCGCCCTCTCACGGCGAAAACACGGGTTCGAGTCCCGTAGGGGTCACCAGCGACATCAAAAGAAGGCTGGCTCGCCTGAGCCGCGCGGCTGGCGAATTCCCGACATATTTCCCGAAAGGGCGCGGTGGCGCCGCCCGGATGTCGCTTGCGTGAGCCGGCAGGAAACCTTTGGCAGCGCGAGCGATTTGTCCCGCGTGACAGCAATGACGGACTCTTCCCTGACCTCGCGCCTGCTCTGCGGCGGCATTGCCGGCTTCGCGGCGACGTTCGTCATGACCTCAGTCATGGCGCGGCTGCATCTGCGGCTGCCGGAACGGGAGCGCTATCCGCTTCCCCCGCGCGAGATCACCGAGCGCGTGACGGGCGGCGACGAGCCGGGAATCCGCGACCGCGCCCTGGCCGCGCATTTCCTCTATGGTGGTGCCTGCGGTGCTGCGTTCGCCGCGCTGCGGCCCGAGCCCGCCCTCGGCGAAGGCGCCGCTGCCGGGATTGCGATCTGGGCGGGCAGCTATTTCGGCTGGGTGCCCGTCCTCGGAATCCTGAGGCCGGCCTCGGCCCACCCCCGGCGTCGGAACGCGCTGATGATCGCAGCTCACATCGTCTGGGGCGCCGCAACCGCGGCCGCGATCAGGGAGCTTGGGCTGGCGCGAAGGACCATGTTGAATGGCAGGCGGCTTCGCGACGCGGAGCGATGAAGGACCTCTTCCCTGAGTCAGGCCCGGCCGGCCTGTCCTATCGCGAAGACTTCCTGTCACCGCCCGAGGAGGCGGACCTGATTGCCGCCATCGACGCGGTCGGACTTTCCCCCTTCCGGTTCCAGGGCTGGCTCGGCAAGAGGCTGACCGCCTCGTTCGGCTGGCATTATGATTTCGACCGGGCGTCATTCGGTCCGACCGAGCCGATGCCCGGCTTCCTCTTGCCGGTCCGGGCGCGGGCCGCCGCCTTTGCCGGGCTCGCGCCGGACGACCTCGTCCAGGCGCTGCTGATCCGCTACGATCCGGGCGCCGGCATCGGCTGGCACCGGGACCGGCCGGTCTTCGAGCATGTGCTCGGCATCTCACTCGGCGACCCGGAAGTGCTGCGCCTGCGCCGGCGCAAGCCGGAGGGCGGTTTCGCGCGGGCGACCCAGGTGCTCGCGCCGCGTTCCGTCTATCATCTCGGCGGCGAGGTCCGCCACGACTGGGAGCACAGCATTGCCCCCTCGGACGCGCGCCGCTGGTCGATCACCTTCCGAAGCCTGTCCGCCAGGGGACGCAGGATGGCCGCATCGGGTTGAGACCGGGGTCGCCAATGCCTATTTCGGATCGAGAGGAAGGAGCAGGTGATGGCCGGCGGTTGGGCGCGGGACGGCGCGGTAGAGCAGCAGATCGAGGATAGCGTGAGCGACGCGGTCGCGGCGGCCCGGGCGCGGATGCCGGCCGGCGAGGGCGAAACGCACTGTATCGAATGCGGCGAGGAGATTCCCGAGCGCCGGCGGCAGGCCCTGCCGGCCGCGCGGACCTGCGTGGCCTGCCAGGCCGAGCTCGATCGGAGCATCGTCCATTCGATGATCAACCGGCGCGGGAGCAAGGACAGCCAGCTACGCTAGCCTCTCGGGGAGGCTTGCCGGTGCTGCGGGAATAGTCTCGGATCATGCCGAGCACCTCCTGGCCAGCCAGTGGGCTGTCGCGCCACTCAACCGTCCACGGAAGGGCGGTTCCGCGCGATAATACTGATCTGAATCATCATGTTCGGCCTTCAGCCGGGCACGACGGGAATGTGGTAGCGGCCGAGCAATGCCTGGATCTCGGCACGATGCGCCGACAGGATGCGATCCACCTCCCGGAGCAGCTCCAGATCGCCGCGCCGGACCCCGACGGAAATGTCGTAGACCATCGGCAGCCGCGCATCGTCCAGCCATGGCGTGACCGGTTCCAGCCTGAGGCGCACGGGCGAGCGCGCGGCGAAATAGCCGGCGAGCGGTCCCCAGGCCAGGCCGACGTCAACCTCGCCATGCGCGACCGCCTCGAGGATACGAGCCGGCGGATTGGGCTGACGATAATCGCCATAGACCATGAAGCCGCGGACATTGCCGACGATGTTGCGGCGGGCGAGCGCCTCGGCCGGCGGCGTGTTGCTGCCGTCGTCGCCGACCAGCTGGACTCCGAGCCTGAGGCGACGGAGGCGGGCATCGTCGAGCGTGAGCCCGCTCAACCGGTCGCCGGTGCGGGTCACGAAGACATAGGTCGACCGGTAATAGGGCCGCGAGGTGGCGAGCATTTCGAGCGAGCTCGCGACGCCGGGCCAGAGATCGCAGCTTCCCGCATTCAGCGTGTTGCGGACATAACCGCGACGCTGCGCCCACCAGACATAGTCGAGCCGGGCGTGCTGCTCGCGCGCGATGAGCTCGGCCAGCTTGTTCTCGAACCCCTCACCCGCACGGTTGGAGAAAGGCAGGTTGTTCGGGTCCGCGCAGACCCGCAGCGCCCGCTCCCGGCTGCAGGAACCGGCGAACAGACTGAGCAGCAGCAGAACGAGAATCCTCATCGGGCCACGGCCAGGGCGCTCCACGGCTTGCCGCCGAGCTGGACGGTGGCGAGCACGCGATTCTGCGTCAGATCGATGATCGTCAGCGTGCCCGAGAGGCCGCTGGCCGCATAGAGCCGCCGGTCATCGGGGGAGAGGCCGATGCCCCAGGTGCGATGCCCCGTGGGAAAGCTGCGCACGACTTGCATCGTCGCCGGATCGATTTCGGCCACACGGTCGCTTCTTCCCATGGCGACGAAGACACGGCGGCCGTCGCGGGTTGCGTCCAGCTCGATGCTTTGCACCTGCGCCACGTCGGGAAAGGCAGGAACGAGGTCGATCGTCCGGGCCAGGCGAAGGGTCGCAGCGTCGAACAGGCTGATCGTGCCGCGCTGCTCCGAGCTGATCCAGATCTGCCCGCCGAGAAAGAGGACGTCGCGTGGTCGGGTGCCCACGATGGCGGTGGCGCGGGTCGCCCCGCTTGCGGCGTCAATGAAATGGACGGTGGACGATGCCTCGGCGGTCGCGACGACGAGCCGGCCGTCAGGGCTGACTCCCATGCCCTCGGGCTCAGGCCCCACCCGGACCTCCCGCTCGATCCGGCCCGTGGCAAGATCGAGGAAGGAGACCGCGCTGTGGTCCTCATTGGCGATGTAGAGCCGGCGGCCGTCGGGGCTGACCGCGAAGCGCTCCGGGTCCGGTCCGGAATCGAGCAAGCGGATCCGGCGCCGGCTCGCCACATCCCACGCCTCGATGCGGTTATCGCCACTGGCCGCGACGTAAAGCGTACGGTGGTCGGGAGAAAGCGCCATGCCGCGCGGCCTGCGGCCGGTGGCGAGGCTGCCCTCGATCCGGCCGGTGGCACCGTCGACGATATGGACGACGTTCGCTGCCTCGTCGGAAACGAAGACGAGGTCGGTCGACGGCGGCGGCCTGCTGCAGCCGGTGAGCAAGCCGAGCAGCAGGATCGCAAAGCCTTTCATCACGTCCCGCCTCCCCTTTTTCGGCTGCGCAACGTCCCGCCCGCCCTCGCGGGTCCGGGCTAAGTTTATAATCTACATTTGGATTTGGCGCGGGCGCGGAACCAAGGCCGTCTCTTTCCATTGCGCAGCCGGAAAGGGGATCGGCCGGGAATGAGCAAGCGTCTGGACGCGTGGACGATACTGGCCGTCCTGCTTGCCGTTCTGGTCGTTGGCGCAGCCGCCTTCCTCGGTCCATCGGCCCAACCTTTCGCGCCACCCCCGCGCCCCGCCGTGCTGGAAAGCCTCGCGCCGCTCCCGGCCGCCGATGCGCGCGCCCGGATCGCGCCCGCCGCCGGACGAACCGAGGACGGGCAGTGGACGATGCCGCTCGGCGACTATGCCGCCAGCCGGTTCAGCGCGCTGGACCAGGTCAATACCGGCAATGTCGCGCAGCTGAGGCCGGTTTTCACTTTCGAAACCGGCATCCCCAAAGGGCATGAGGCGCCGCCTCTGGTGGTCGGTGCGACCATGTTCGTGGTCGCGCCCTTCCCCAATGTCGTGACCGCGCTCGATCTCGCCAGCCCCGATCACCGCGTCAAATGGATCTACCGACCGCCGGTGCTTCAGCGGGCGCAGGGCGTCGCCTGCTGCGACGTCGTCAATCGCGGCGCCAGCTATGCGGACGGCCGCCTGTTCTTCAACACCCTGGACGGGCAGACGGTGGCGCTCGACGCGGCGACGGGGCGCGAACTCTGGCGGGTGCAGCTCGGCAATATCAATATCGGCGAGACGATCACCATGGCGCCGCTGGTCGCGGAGGGCCGGGTGCTCGTCGGCAATTCGGGCGGGGAGTTCGGCGTTCGCGGCTGGCTGATCGCGCTCGACGCGGCGACCGGACGGCAGGTCTGGAAAGCCTGGGCCACGGGCCCCGATGCGGACGTGCTGATCGGGCCCAATTTCCATCCCTTCTACGCGAGCGACCGCGGCACCGACCTCGGCGTCCACTCCTGGCAACCGGAGGGCTGGCGGCTGGGCGGCGGCAATGCCTGGGGCTGGATCAGCTACGATCCGGAGAGCCACCTCATCTATTACGGCACCGGCAATCCCGGTCCGTGGAATGCCGCGCAGCGGCCCGGCGACAACAAGTGGACGGCGGGCGTCTTCGCGCGCGACGTCCGCACCGGCGAGGCACGCTGGTTCTACCAGTCCAGCCCGCACGACCTGTTCGACCATGACGACATCAACGAGAGCCTGGTGCTGGACATGCCGGTGGCCGGGAGGATGCGGCAGGTCCTGGTCCGGCCCGGGCGCAGCGGCTTCCTCTACGTCCTCGACCGCGCCACCGGGCAGCTGCTCTCGGCCGATCCGTTCGCCTATGTGAACAGCATCCGGCGGATCGACCTCGCCACCGGCCGGCCGGAAATGGCCCCGGACAAACTGCCGCGCTCCGGCCGGGTCACCTGCATGGACGAGGGTGCGGGCGACGCCAATTACATCGCCGGCACGCCCTATCTGGGGACCGATTCCCGCCTCTACGCCGGCCCCGGCGGCAATCGCGGCGTGCTCACCGCCTGGGACCCCGTCGCCCGCCGCGCCGTCTGGCGGATCCGCGAGGACCTGCCGCTGTGGAGCGGTGCGCTCGCCACCGCCGGCGACCTCGTCTTCTACGGGACGATGGACGGCCTGTTCAAAGCCGTCGACGCGCGCACCGGCCGGCTGCTCTGGCAGTACCGGCTGGACTCGGGGACGATCGGCCTGCCGATCACCTATCGCGGGCCGGACGGACGGCAATATGTCGCAATCTTCTCGGGCGTCGGCGGCTGGTCCGGCGCCATCGTCTCCGGCGCGCTGGACGGGGGGGACCCGACGGCCGCGGCCGGCTTCGTCAACGCCGTCCGCGATCTGCCGTCGCGCACCGATGCGGGAGGGAGGCTCTATGTCTTCGCGCTCCCGGGCTAGCCTGATGCTCGCCGCTTGCTGCCTCGTTGCCGGTTGCGGGCGGGAGACCCGCGACCCGCGCAGCAATGCGATGCAGGCGGCGGATCGGGGCACCGCCTTCGAAGGCAATGCCTGGCACATCGCCCAGGGGCAGAGGCTCTACGGCTGGATGAACTGCGCCGGCTGCCATGCGCATGGCGGCGGCGGCATGGGCCCGCCCCTGATGGACGACGAGTGGCGCTATGGCGGCTCGATGGCCGAGATCGCCTCGACCATCCTCAACGGCCGGCCGGGCGGCATGCCGGCCTTCCGCGGCCGGATCACCGAGGACCAGGCCTGGCAGCTCGCCGCCTTCGTCCGCGCCATGTCGGCGCAGCCGCGCCAAGACGCGCTGCCGAGCCGCGCCGACGAGCCGGCCAATACGGAACCGCTGACCCTGGACGAGCGCAAGCCGATCCGCCGGGTGACGCCCCAGCAGGACGATGCGAGCAAGCCATGACCGGCTTCCTCAACAGCGCGCAGTCCGTCGCCGGCAATGCCGGCCGCCAGGGGGAACTGGTCTCCGGCCTGTTCCTTACCTTCCTGATCGTCGCGGCGGTCTTCTATCTGCTCGTCATCGGCTTCCTGCTCTGGGCGATCCTCCGCCGTCGGCGTGAGCAGGGGCGCGACGGGCTGCTGCGCGGCGTCCTGATCGGCTGGACCGTGACCATCGCCCTCGTCCTCGGCGGGCTCACGCTGGCGAGCTGGTTCACCGACCGCCACCTGGCCGAAGCGGCCGAAGCGCCGACGCTGGAGATCGAGCTGATCGGCCATCAATGGTGGTGGGAAGTCCGTTATCACGGGGCCGTCCCCTCCGATCTGGTCCACGGCGCGAACGCGCTGCATCTGCCGGTGGGCGTCCGCGCGCACATCACGCTGCGCTCGGAGGACGTCATCCACAGCCTCTGGATCCCGAACCTCGCCGGCAAGCAGGACCTCATCCCCGGCCGGGAGACCGATCTTTCGCTGCTGCCGCTGCGCGAGGGCCGTTATCGCGGCCAGTGCGCCGAATTCTGCGGCATCCAGCATGCCAATATGGCGCTCGACGTGATCGTTGAGAGCCCCGCCGCCTTCGAACAATGGCGGCGCGCGCAGCTGCAGAATCCGCCCACGCCCACCGACCCGGCCGCGCAGCGCGGTTATGCCCTCGTCACCGGCGGCGCCTGCGCTTCCTGCCACAATATCGCGGGCACGCCGGCCTCCGGCCAGGTCGCCCCCGATCTCAGCCATGTCGCGAGCCAGACCTCGCTCGGCGCGGGGACGCTGCCGATGAGCCGGGCCAATCTGATCGCCTGGATCGCCGATCCGCAGCGGCACAAGCCTGGCAACAACATGCCCGTCATCCCGTTGAGCCCGGCCCAGCTGCAGGATGTGGCCGCCTATCTGGAGACGCTTCGATGAAGGCGAAGATGTCGCCGCGCGACCATTTGCGGGACGGTCCCGATTTCACCGGCGAGGCGCTGCATGCCCGGCTCACCGAGACCTGGAGCCGCAAGCCCGGCCTTATCGGCTGGCTCTCCAGCACCGACCACAAGGAGATCGGCAAGCGCTATATCGTCACCGCGATCATCTTCCTCGTCCTCGGCGGCATCCTCGCTGCCCTGATGCGGCTGCAGCTGGCGCGTCCCGAGAGCGGGCTGATCGGCCCGGATCGCTACAACCAGATCTTCACGATGCACGGCACGACGATGATGTTCCTCTTCGCCGTCCCCGTCATGGAGGCGATGGCGGTCTTTCTCGTCCCGCTGATGCTCGGCACCCGGAACATCGCCTTCCCCCGGCTCAATGCCTTCTCCTATTTCACCTATCTCGCCGGCGGCATCCTGCTCTGGGTCGCCTTCATCCTGAATGTCGGGCCGGATGCGGGCTGGTTCTCCTATGTGCCGCTCGCCGGCCCCGAATATTCGCCGGGCAAGCGGATCGACATCTGGGCGCAGATGGTGACCTTCACCGAGGTGGCCGCGCTGGCGGTCGCGGTGGAGCTGGTGGCGACCATCCTGAAGCAGCGCGCCCCGGGCATGAGCCTCGGACGCATGCCGATCTTCGTCTGGGCGATCCTGGTCGTCGCCCTGATGGTGATCTTCTCGATGCCGGCGGTCGCGCTCACCTCCGGCATGCTGCTCTCCGACCGGCTGATCGGCACCCATTTCTTCAATCAATATGAATATGGCGACCCCCTGCTCTGGCAGCACCTGTTCTGGTTCTTCGGCCATCCCGAGGTCTACATCATCTTCCTGCCCGGGGCCGGCTTCGTCTCGGAGATCGTGCAGGCGTTCAGCCGGCGGCCCACCTTCGGCTATCCCGCGATCGTCCTGGCGCTGGTCGGGACCGGCCTGCTCGCCTTCGGCCTCTGGGTGCATCACATGTTCGCGGCCGGCCTGCCGCGGACCGGCTATGCCTTCTACACCGCGGCCAGCATGACGGTCTCGATCCCGGCGGGCATCCAGATCTTCTGCTGGATCGCCACGATCTGGGACGGGAAGCCGCGCTTCCAGGTGCCGTTGCTCTGGGTGATCGGTTTCATCGTCACCTTCGTCATCGGCGGACTGACCGGGGTGATGCTCGCCAGCGTGCCGATCGACCTGCAGCTGCATGACACCTATTTCGTCGTCGCCCATTTTCACTACGTGCTGGTCGGCGGCGCGGTCTTCCCGCTGCTCGGCGCGATCACCTACTGGTATCCGAAGCTCACCGGCCGGCTGATGTCGGAAAGCTGGGGAAAGGTCAGCTTCTGGCTGGGCTTCCTCGGCTTCCAGGTCGCCTTCATGCCGATGCATTTCCTCGGCATTCTCGGCATGCCGCGGCGAGTCTATACCTATCAGGCGGGGCTCGGCTGGGACACTTTGAACCTGGTCTCGACGATCGGCGCCTTCCTGTTCGCGCTGGCGCTCGTCATCTTCCTGGCCAACGCGGCGCTCTCGCTGCGCCGCGGCCGCCTTGCCGGGGCCAGTCCCTGGGACGCGCCGGGGCTCGAATGGGCCGCCGCCTCGCCGCCGGCCGTCTATAATCACGCGCATATCCCGATCGTCGAGGACCGCACCCCGCTCTGGACGCATCCGGAAGGACTGCCCGTGGCCTATGGCCTCCGCGTCGAGGAGCGCGAGCATCTCCTGACCACGGTCATCGACGCCAGGCCGGACATCCGCGAACCGTCCGCGGAGCCAAGCGTCTGGCCCTTCCTCTCCGTGATCGCGCTGACCTGCCTGTTCATCGGCTCGATCTTCACGCCCTGGGCGGTGCTGATCGGCCTGCCGCCGCTCGGCGCCGCGCTTGTCGCCTGGTTCTGGCCGAAGAACAACGACGTCACTCCCGAACCGGTGATCGACTGATGGCCAAGCCCCGTTTCACCACCGACCTGGCCCCCCTGCCGACCCATGGATTCGGCCACCGTTCCTCGACCTGGTGGGGAGTCGTCGCCTTCTTCATGATCGAGGGCACCTTCTTCCTGCTCGCCATCGCCGCCTATCTCTACCTCACGAACCAGGAGCAGGCCTGGCCGCCGGCGCCTTATCCGCCGCCCGATCTTCTGCCCGGGACGCTGTTCACCATCGCGATGCTGCTCAGCGAGATCCCCAACAGCATCGCCAAGCATGCCGCCGAGCATGGCGAGCTCCGATTGCTGCGCTGGATGCTGATCGTCGCCGGCCTGTTCGGCGTCGTCTTCGTCGGAATCCGGGCGTGGGAGTTCAACTCGCTGCACGTGCTCTGGCACGAAAATGCCTATGGCTCGCTGATCTGGCTCCTGCTGTTCCTGCACACCACGCACTTTGTCACCGACTGGGGCGACACGCTGGTGCTCGCCGTCCTCATGCACGGCCGGCACGGCATGGAGGGCCGCCGCTTCGTCGACTGCTCAGAGAATGCGATGTACTGGCGCTTCGTCTGGCTGTGCTGGCTGCCCATCTATTTCCTGATCTACTGGCTGCCGCGGCTGGGACCGTCATGAGCGCCCGGCGTCCCCTCGAGCATCTCCAGCCCTGGCTCGGCCTGGCCGCCGCCGGGCTCGGCTGGGGCGCCGCCCACCAGGTCGGAAGCGCCGCCATCTTCGACAACTGCAACCGGGCCGAACCGGCCTTCATGTTCATCGTGTGCGGCCTCGGGCTCGCTCTGGCGGTCGGCGGCGGCCTCTTCTCCTTCGACATCTGGCGCCACCGCGACGAGACTCCCGGCCGCCGCTTCATCGGCCTGACCGGCGCCCTGCTCGCGGCGCTGACCAGCTTTGCGATCATCCTGCAGGCGATCTCGGCCCTGATCATCCCGCCATGCGCCGCCTGACCCTGCTTGCCGTCGCCATGGCCAGCCCGGCGCTCGCCCATCAAGGCCACGACCATGGCGCCGGCTGGACGCTCTCGCCGGCCGTTATCCTGCCGCTGGCGCTGACGGCAGCCCTCTATGCGCTCGGCTGGGCAAGGCTGCGGCGGCGGTCGGACCGGGGCCGCGGGGCGCTGAGGCAGGGCGCTGTCCTGTTCGCCGCGGGCTGGCTTGTCCTGGCAGGCGCGCTGGTGACTCCGCTGCACGAAGCCGGCGAACGCAGCTTCGCGCTGCACATGATCGAGCATGAGCTGATCATGCTCGTGGCCGCGCTTCTTCTCGTCGCCGCACGCCCGGGCCCGGCCCTGCTCTGGGCGTTCCCGCAAGGATTCCGGCATGCCCTGGCGGGGCTCACGCGCTGGCCAATCTGGCGGCTGCTCACCAACCCCTTCACCGCCACCGCGCTCCAGGCCGCGGTGCTGATTCTCTGGCACCTCCCGGCCCTGTTCAACCTCGCGCTCCGCAACGAGGCCTGGCACGTCGCCCAGCATCTGAGCTTCGTCGCCTCAGCCCTGCTCTTCTGGCGGGCGATGCTGCACGGCCGAGGCGGGCCCTGGGTTGCGGCGCTCTGCCTGTTCGTCACCTCGATGATCGGCGGCGGCCTGGGCGCGCTGATGGCGCTGGCCTCGAGCCCCTGGTACCCGGCTTATGCCGCGCTCGGCCTGACGCCGGAGGGGCTGACGCCGGTGCAGGATCAGCAGCTGGCCGGCGTGATCATGTGGGTGCCCGGCGGCCTCTGGCACCTTGCCGCCGCCCTACTCTTCCTGGGGCACGCGCTCCGCGCCTCAGCCCCACCAGGTCTCGACCACCGTCCAGCCGATCGTGAACAGGCTGCCCAACAGCACGAACGCCCCGACCCAGGGCTGCCAGCGGCCCCGGCCGCGTCCTGATCCCGCCTTGTCCATGGCCTGTCTCCACCTGTCGCGCGCAATGCCGTCGCCAGGGCGAACAATTCGCTGAGCCGGCTTTGGTTTCGGCGGACCGGCCGTCCCCACCATCATCCTTCGACGCTTGCCTGTTTCGGTCGGGCCGCAAGTCCGCTACATATGCGCAACGAAGGGAGCGGCCGGCACATGGTTTTCGATTTTCTCCGCAAGCAATTCATCGACGTCATCGAGTGGGTCGAGGAGCCCGGCGTGCTGGCGTTCCGCTATCCGATGCAGGATCGCGAGATCCAGAATGGCGGCCAGCTCACCGTGCGCGAGGGGCAGATGGCGGCGTTCGTCAACGAGGGGCAGCTCGCCGACGTGTTCGGGCCCGGTCTGCACACGCTGACCACCGAGAATATCCCGCTGCTGACCAACCTGATGAACTGGGACAAGGCTTTCGCCTCTCCGTTCAAGTCGGACGTCTATTTCTTCTCGCTGCGCGAGCGCATCAACATGAAGTGGGGCACGACCCAGCCGGTGACGGTCCGCGACGCGGAGCTCGGCCCGGTGCGGATCCGCGCCTTTGGCAGCTATTCCTTCCGAATCAAGGATGTCGGCCCGTTCTTCGCCAAGCTGGTGGGCACCCTGGAGCGGGTGCATGACGGCGACATCGAGCCGCAGCTGCGCGCCGCGATCGCGACCGCGCTGGCGACCGGGCTCGGCGGCGGCGGCGTGCCGTTCCTCGATCTGGCCGCCAACCAGACTTTGATGTCCGAGAAACTGAAGGAGGCGGTGACTCCGGTCATGGCCGAATATGGCCTGGCGGTGCCCAGCTTCTTCGTCGAGAGCCTGTCGCTCCCCGAGGAGGTGCAGGCCTATCTCGACAAGGCGAGCTCGATGCGGGTGATCGGCGATCTCGACCGCTACGCCAAGTTCCAGAGCGCCGAGGCGATCGAGGCCGCGGCCTCCCAGCCGGGCGGCATGGCCGGCCTCGGCGCCGGCGCGGCGGCGGGCATGGCGATCGGCCAGACCATGGCGAGCGCGCTGGCGAGCAACAGCG
>SMEU01000074.1_pt1 | contig 11956 bp, 10 predicted proteins | sample 2456051 | NCBI WGS metagenome assembly SMEU01 (sample SAMN10132600, study PRJNA489261) | soil metagenome | isolation source: day120 un-amended silt loam soil | place: USA | collected 2015-05-01
AGGCGCCAGTTCGGATCGCGGCTCTTGAGGTCGCGCTGGAAGGTCCAGAGATCCTTGGTCGGCACCGCGTCGCTCATCGAGCCGGCGACGACCTCGCCGTCCCTGTTGCGGGTGACCGCGGCGATGAAGGCGTCGAAGCGCACCTCGATCTCGGCAAGCTTGCCGCTGAGCCGGGCACCCTCGATCGTCGCGCGCTCGATTCCGACCAGCCGGTTGTCGAGCGTCTCGCCCGCCGCCTCGCGCGCGTCGATCGCGCTTTCGAAGGCGCCGCGCACCTCGTCATTGGCGAGATAGGAAAGCTCCTCGCGGTCGCCCTTCCAGAACGCCTCGAGGGTCATCCGGTAGGCGGCCTGCGCGCCCTCGATGAAGCGGGCGACGTCGAAGGCGGGATCGGCAGCGATGATCGCGCCGATGCCGGCGGCGGCGCCCTTGTCATAGGCGAGCCCGCTCGGCTCGGCGGGAGCGGGAAGGTCGGCGACCGGCGCCACCGGCTTCGCCTCGGCCGGCGGCTCGGTCCGGATCACCGGCTGCTGCTCGTGGCCGGTCCTCTGCCCAAGCACGGCATAGAGCCGCAACCCCACGAAGAGGGCGATCATGGCCAAGAGGACGATCTCGACGGTCAACCAAATTCTCCCGGAAAGTTTTTCCTACATAGGCCCGATGCCGTGCACTTTCAAATAAGCATTAAACATGAACGAACCATGGGCGCGGATGTTGCGCGCCGCCCATGCGCCTGCTACCCGCGCCCGCGACCCGGCGTCCCGACGGCGCCGACGAGCCAGACACCCTTGTTTTGAAAGACGATATCATGGCCGACGACGCAGGCGTTCCCGATTTCATCGACACCGATGCCGGCAATGGCAATGACGGCCTGCCGCAGGTCGGCATCCTCGCCCAATATGTGAAGGATCTGAGCTTCGAGAATCCGAACGCGCCGGCGGTCTTCCAGTGGCAGGGCCAGCCGCTGACCGACGTCCAGGTCAATATCGGCGTCTCCGGCGTCGGCCAGGACGTGCATGAGGTGGCTCTGAAGATCGAGGTCGAGGCCAAGGGCGATCAGGGCGTCGCCTTCCGCGTCGAGGCGCTCTATGCGGGCCTGTTCGCGATCCGCAACGTCCCCGACGAGCAGCTGCAGCCCTTCCTTCTCGCCGAGGCGCCGCGCCTGCTCTTCCCCTTCGTCCGCCGGATCATCGCCGACGCCATTTCCGACGGCGGTTTCCCGCCCCTTTTGCTCGAGCCGATCGATTTCGCCGGCCTCTACATGCAGAGCGCCGCCCAGCAGCAGGCGGAAGCCACGGGTGGCCAGGTCGGCGACCAGACCGGCCAGGCATAGGCGACCGTCCTTCGATACGGGCCTTCGACGTCGCTCAGTCCCTACTCAGGATGAGCGGATTGTGCTTATTCCCATTCCGCTCATCCTGAGTTGCCGGTGAGCCTGTCGAACCGGCGTATCGAAGGACCGGGGGCCCTAGACTGAATGAATCTCGTCCGATCCTTCTCCTCGATCGGCATCCTCACCCTGGTCAGCCGGGCGCTGGGCTTCGTGCGCGACATGCTGATGGCGCGCTTCCTCGGCGCCGGCTTCGCCTCCGACGCCTTCCTGATCGCCTTCCGCCTGCCCAACATGTTCCGCGCGCTCTTCGCCGAGGGCGCCTTCGCCTCCGCCTTCGTGCCGAGCTTCAACCGCAAGGTCGGCGAGGATGGCGGCAGGCTGGACCGCGCCTTTCTCTTCGCCGAGCAGTCGCTGGCGATCCTGCTGCCCTTCCTGATCCTGGTCACCGGCCTGCTGATGCTGCTCGCCGGACCCGCCGTGCTCGTCCTCTCCGGCGGGTTCAACGACGTCACGCCGCAGCAATTCACCTTCGCGACCGAGCTCGCCCGGATCACCTTCCCCTATCTGCTGTTCATCAGCCTCGTCTCGCTGCTCGGCGGAATCCTCAACTCGCTGCACCGTTTCTGGGTGAACGCCGCCGCGCCGATCCTGCTGAACCTCACCCTGATCGTCGCCCTGATGTTCTTCCACGGTCCCGACGATTACGGCACCGCGCGCGCCCAGGCCTGGGGCGTCACCATCTCCGGCGTGCTCCAGTTCCTCTGGCTCTGGTTCGCCTGCCGCCAGGCCGGAGTGAAGCTGAAGCTGCGCATGCCGAAGCTCAACGACGACGTGAAGCAGCTGCTGAAGCTGATCTGGCCCGCGGCCGCCGGCGCCGGCGCGATGCAGATCAACCTCGTCGTCTCGACCATGCTCGCCGCGCGCTTTCTCGACAGCGGCTCGGTCTCCTACATTTATTATGCGGACCGGCTGAACCAGCTGCCGCTCGGCCTGGTCGGCATCGGGCTCGGCACCGTCCTGCTCCCGACCATCGCCCGGATGCTCGGCAGCGGCGACGACCGGGGCGCGATCGATTTCCAGAAGAAGGGGCTTCAGCTCGCCCTCTTCCTGACCCTGCCGGCCACCGCCGCTTTGATTGTCGGCGCCGAGCCGATCATCCGCGGCCTGCTCCAATATGGCGCCTTCACCCCCCAGGATTCGATCAACACCGCCTGGGCGCTCGCCGCTTTCTCGACCGGCCTGCCCGCCTATATCCTGATCAAGGTGCTGACCCCGGGCTATCATGCCCGCCAGGATATGAAGACGCCGCTCAAGTTCGCCCTCATCTCGATGGCGGTGAACCTGATCCTCAACCTCGCCTTGATCTGGCCGCTCCGCCATGTCGGCCCGCCGCTCGCCACCGCCATCGCCTCCTGGGTCAACGTCACCTTGCTTTATCTGACCCTGCGAAAGCGCGGCCATTTCGAGATGGACCGGAGCCTCGCCAGCCATATCGCCCGCCTCGCCCTGGCCGCAGCGCTCATGGCCGCCGCCTTGTTCGCGGCGACGCCCTGGATCCGGCCCTTCCTCGCCGGCAATTTCGAGCATCGCGTGAGCGGGCTCGCTCTGCTGGTCGGCGGCGGCATCATCGTCTATGCGGTCGCCGTCTTCGTCACCCGGGCCTATTCGCTCGCCGAGCTGAAGGCGGTGCTCAGGCGCAAACCCAAGGGAAACACTGACTGATGCGTGTGGTCTCCGGCATCCAGCCGACCGGCAATCTCCATCTCGGCAATTATCTCGGCGCGATCCGGCGCTGGGTGCGGATGCAGCACGAGGCCGAGTGCCTGATCTTCCTCGCCGATCTCCACTCGCTCAGCGAGCATATCCCGGCCGCCGAGCGGAAGCGGAACGTCCATGAAATGGCCGCCTCTTTGATCGCCTGCGGCATCGATCCCGATATCGCCATCCTCTACAACCAGGCGCGCATCCCCGCCCATGCCGAGCTCTGCTGGCTGCTGAACGGCACCGCCCGGATGGGCTGGCTGAACCGGATGACGCAGTGGAAGGACAAGGCCGGCAAGAATCGCGAAGGCGCTTCGGTCGCCTTGTTCGACTATCCGGTGCTGCAGGCGGCGGACGTCCTCCTCTACCAGGCGACGCACGTCCCGGTCGGCGAGGACCAGAAGCAGCATCTCGAGCTCGCCCGCGACATCGCCCAGAAGTTCAACAATGATTACGAGGTCGAGCTCTTCACTTTGCCCGAGCCGCTGATCGGCGAGACGGCGGCGCGGATCATGAGCCTGCGCGACGGCAATGCGAAAATGTCGAAGTCCGATCCGTCGGACATGAGCCGGATCAACCTCGCCGACGAGAGCGACATGATCGCCCAGAAGATCCGCAAGGCGAAGACCGACCCGGAGCCGCTGCCCGACAATCTCGAGGCCCTCGAGGGCCGCCCCGAGGCGCTGAACCTCGTCACCATCTTCGCCGCGCTCACCGACCGCACCAACCAGTCGGTGCTCGACGAATATGCCGGCCAGGGCTTCGGCCAGTTCAAGCCCGCTTTGGCCGATCTGCTGGTCGAGACCGTCGCCCCGATCCGCGCCCGCCTCAAGGATTTCGACGCGCACCCGGAGGCGCTGGAGGCGATCCTGGAGAAGGGTTCGGCCAAGGCCGCCGCCCTCGCCGCGCCGACGCTCGAAGGCGCCTACAAGGCGATCGGGCTGCGCTAGGCGGGAAAGAGGTCGCTAGGCACCAGTGTGCTCGCTTGGCGGGACACCTTCACAGGCGATTTCGTGCTTCGTCGCCCCGAGCGAATCAGGCTCGACGGCCGACCAGGCTGAGTCCGGACCCCAAGCCTGTGTCTGCGGCGGACTGCCATTGTTTGCGAAGATCGTCACTTGCCGGAGCCGGGTTCGATGCCCGGCGCAATCAAATTCCTCGATGCGGATCCGCTCGGAGATATAGCCTTCGGGCAGAGGGTCTCGATAGACGGTTCGCGTCCTGATCGACCGGAGATCGGTCGATCCCGATATGCTCGCGCGATCGACATAGATGACCGCCGCCCCGGGCTGATCCCAGATTTGCTCCCAGGTGACGGTCTGGGCGGACAGGGAGGCGGGAAGGATGGCAGTGAATGCGATCGCGATCCTGCGGAACGACATCGATCCCTCCCCCTTGCCGGACGCGATGGACGGCTGGCTCCAGCGAGGCGTATCATGCGTTGTTCTGCCGGGTCAAAAGGAAGCCGCGCGCGACCGGCGGATCAGTTTGAAGACCCGTAAACCCATGGTTCAGCGTGACTTTGTCAAACCGGTCAAATCACTGTATATACAGGACAAAGCTCCGCTCGTCCCGGCGGCGCTCCGCATGCAAAGGCCGACTGCCATGTCACTCAGGAAATTGATCATTTCGATCGCCGCCCCGGCGGCCATGCTCGGGCTCTCCGGCTGCATGACCGGGCTTCCCACCCAGGTCTCGCGCTTCCAGGCGATGCCGGCGCCGGCCGGGCAGAGCTTCGTGATCCGCGCCGAGGATCGCGACAAGAATGGCGGGCTGGAATTCGGCCAATATGCCGATCTCGTCCGCCACAATCTCACCGGGCTCGGCTATCGCGAGGCGAGCTCCGAGCGCGACGCGACCTTCATCGTCACCCTCGATTACGGCGTCGACCAGGGCCGCGACCGGGTCATCGCCCGGCCCGATCCGTTCGGCGATCCCTGGGATTATCGGGGCTTCGGCTACCGGCCTTATTACGGGCGCTATTATGGCGGCTTCGGCCGCTATCGCAGCCCCTTCTTCTGGGGCTGGCACGACCCCTTCTGGGGCGGCTACGACGTCGAGAGCTACACGCTCTACACCTCGTTCCTCGACATGGACATCCGCCGGGCCAGCGACGGCCAGTCGCTGTTCGAGGGCCATGCCCAGGCGCGCAGCCGCTCCAACGAGCTGGCGCGGCTGGTCCCGAACCTGGTCGAGGCGATGTTCACGGGCTTCCCGGGCAATAATGGTGAGACGCTACGCATCACCGTCATGCCCGAGCGCGAGCAGCAGGGCCGGCGCTAGACGCCAAGCTCCGCTGCGAAGGAAGGGGCCGGGCGACCGGCCCCTTTTTCTTTTCCGCATCTTTGTGCTCCGGCGAAGGCCGGAGCGTTGGCCAGCGACAATGCGGGTCTCGCAGCGCTCCTGCCTGCGCAGGAGCACGAGGTGATGTCTTCTCCTTTCGCCGCCGACGGACTAGTTTTTGAAGCGGGAGGTCCGCCATGCTCACCCTCTATTATTCGCCGGGCGCCTGCTCGCTCGCCCCGCATATCGTCCTCGAGGAGATCGGCACCCCGTTCGCGGCGAAAAGGGTCACGATCCTTGCCGGCGAACACCGGACGCCGGAATATCTCGCGATCAACCCGCACGGCCGGGTGCCGGCGCTGACCGACGGCGACTTCGTGCTGACCGAGGGGCCTGCCATCCTCTCCTATCTCGGCCATCGCTTTCCGGAGGCGGGCCTGCTCGACCTCGCCAATGTCGAGACGCTCGGCCGCACCCAGGAGCTGCTCAACTTCTTCTCGTCCAGCGTTCACGTCGCCTTCGCCCAGATCTGGCGCGCGGCCCGCTTCGCCGACAGCGAGTCGGCGCGCGAGGACGTGATGGCGAACGGGCGCCGCACGGTTGAAGCCTGGCTCGCCGAGCTCGAGACCCTCGTCCCGGGCGGGGCCTGGGCGGTCGGCGGCCGCTATTCGATCGCCGATCCCTATCTTCTGGTCTTCTACCGCTGGGCGACCCGGATCGGCGTCGACATGGCAGCGTATCCGGACTGGACCCGGCACAAGCAGGCGATGCTCGCCCGGCCCGCCGTGCAGCGGGCGCTCGCCACCGAGGAGATCGAGATCGCCTAGCTTTCGAGCTGGCGGGTCAGCAGCCGGATGTCGGCGTCGAGCTCGGCGTCGAGCGCGCGCAGTTTCTCGATCTGGCGGACGGCGTGGATCACGGTCGTATGATCGCGCCCGCCGAAGCGCCGGCCGATCTCGGGCAGCGACCGCGGGGTCAGCTGCTTGGAGAGATACATGGCGACCTGCCGCGGCCGCGCCACCTCGCGGGCCCGGCGCGCCGAGGTCATCTCCGCCTTGCGGATCCGGTAATGGTCGGAGACCCGGGTCTGGATCTCGTCGATCGAGATCCGGCGCTGGTTCGCCCGCAGGATGTTGGCCAGCACCTCGCCGACGAAGTCGAGATCGATCACCCGGTTCTGCATCGTCGCATAAGCGGCGATCCGGTTGAGCGCGCCCTCCAGCTCGCGGACGTTGGAGCTGATCCTCTTGGCGAGGAACATCACCACGTCGTCCGGCACGCTGACGTCGGGCAGGGCCTCCAGCTTCTTGGTGATGATGTTGAGCCGGAGCTCGAGATCGGCAGCGTTGATATCGGCGACCAGACCCCAGGACAGGCGCGACAGGATGCGCGGCTCGAGCCCGTCCAGGTCCTGCGGCGCGCGGTCGGAGCTGATCACGAAGCGCCGGCCGGCCGAGATGATCTCGTTCATCGTGTGGAAGAATTCTTCCTGGGTCGATTCCTTGCCGGCGATGAACTGGACGTCGTCGATCATCAGCAGGTCGGCGGAGCGCAGCTGCTGCTTGAACTTGAAGGTCTCGTTGGCCCGGAGCGCGGCGAGGAACTCGACGGTGAACTTCTCCGCCGACATGTAGACGATCTTCGCGCGCGGCCTGAGACGATGGAATTCATGGCCGATGGCATGCAGCAGGTGGGTCTTGCCGCGGCCGGTGCCGCCATGGATGAAAAGCGGGTTGAAGGCGACCTTTTCGCTGGCGGCGAGCGTCTGCGCGGCGCTGAACGCGACCTCGTTCGCCTTGCCGACCACGAAATTCTCGAAACGGTAGCGGGGCTCCAGCGCGACCGCATAGAGGCCGGGCGCGACCTTCGCCTCCTTCTCGGCCGGCGGCGCCGGAATCTCGACCAAAGCGGCGGTGTTGGGCGCGCCCGGGCCGACTCCGATCCGGATCTGGCGCACCTCCGGCAGCCGGGCCTTCCATGCGAGCGTCAGCCGCTCGGCGAAATGGGTCTGCACCCAGTCGGCCATGAACTGCGACGGGAGCTGGAGGCGGAGCGTGCCGCTGTCGGAATCGAAATCGCCGAGCGCGATCGGGCGGAGCCAGCCATCGAAGGTACGGGCGCCGCAATCGCGGCGAAGATTCGCGCGAATCGAATCCCACGCCGCCGCGATCGTTCCGATCATGTCTGTTGCCGCTTCCAATCCGCCGTCAGCCGCTCTCTGCACCGCGCGCGCACCCCTCGATCCTCTGGCCGTCCGCTGGACGGCTTCTTGTTTTTCAGCGCAAAAACCCCCTGTGCGGATAGCCCCCAGCCAGCCGCAGCCTTTGTTGATTTTGCTGTGCGCCGGCCAGGAGATTCGCCCCGGCCAGACCCCTTTCTTGGAACCGGGGCGGAGCCGGATCAAGCTGAAAAAAAACTGTCATGACAATTAAATATGTTGACGTGGAAAAAATGGCGGAAATCCGTCACTCTCCCAAGAAAACCACGCAAAACCAACAATTTGGCGTTGTTACTGGTCCGCAACATCGCGCGAATCGCGGGAAATCCTAGGGTTTTGCGGGCGGCCCCGCGCGGGCACGAAAAAACCCGCCGGAATGGACCGGCGGGTCGCTTTCTCGATGCTGGTAAAGCCCTTAGCCGAGCGTCGTGACACGCCGCGTGAGCCGCGACAATTTGCGGGCCGCGGTGTTCTTGTGGAGCACGCCGCGGGCGACTCCGCGGGCCAGCTCCGGCTGCATGCGCGCGATGGCCGCCCTGGCCTCGTCCCTGTTGCCGGCGGCGAGCGCCGATTCGACCTGCTTCACGAAGGTGCGGATGCGGCTGATGCGGGCGCCGTTGATCTCGGCCCGCTTCGCGTTGCGGAGGATGCGCTTCTTTGCTTGCGGCGTATTCGCCATCTTCGGATGCCCTTATTCCCACCAGGGGTGATAGTGAAAAGAAAAGGGGCGCGGCCTCGCACCGCACCCGCTCAAGGGGCGCCCTCTACGTTGGGAGAGGCTCAGCGTCAAGTCAGCGCTGGCAATTCGGACAATAGAAGGTCGACCGGCCCGAATCGACGCGGCGGCGAATCACGGCGGCGCAGCGCGGACAGGGCAGGCCTTCGCGGCCATAGACCCGCCACTCCTTCGAAAAATAGCCGAGCTCGCCGTCCGGCCGCACATAATCCCTGAGGCTGGAACCGCCGGCGGCGATGGCGGCGACGAGCACCTCCTTCACCGCGCCGGCCAGCCGGTCGAGCCGGGCGCGGGCGATCCGCCCCCCTGCCCGCCCCGGCGCGATCTGCGCGAGGTTGAGCGCGTCGCAGACGTAGATATTGCCGAGGCCGGCGACGATCCGCTGGTCGAGCAGCAGCGCCTTGACCGGCGCCGCGCGGCCGGCCAGCGCCGTTTCAAGAGCGGCGCCGTCAAACTCCCCGCCGAGCGGCTCCGGCCCCATCCTCAGGAACGGGCCATAGGCGCCGAGCGAGTCGGTGCGCACGAGGTCGAGCGAGCCGAAGCGGCGATGATCGTTGAGCGCCAGCCGCCGGCCCGCATCGGTCTCGAGCAGGACATGGTCGTGCCTGCCGATCTCCACGGGGTCGATCCGCCAGTGGCCGGACATGCCGAGATGGAAGATCATCGTGTCGCCGCGGTCGGTGTCGATCAGGCCATATTTCGCCCGCCGTCCGAGCCGGGTCACCACCGCCCCGGTGACTCGCTGGCGCAGGTCCGGCGGGAACGGCCAGCGCAGGTCGGCGCGGCGCAGCTCCAGCGACTCGATCCGGTGTCCCTCGAGGATCGGCGCGAGGCCGCGCACCGTCGTCTCGACCTCGGGAAGCTCAGGCATGTTCCACCATGGCCACTCCCCTGCTAGAGCCCGCGCCGATGGACAAGGTCTCTTTCGGTCACGAGCAGGTTTCCCCCGAGGAAAAGACGCGGCGGGTGCGCGGCGTCTTCTCCAGCGTCGCCGAGCGCTACGACCTCATGAACGACCTGATGTCGGCCGGCCAGCACCGCCTCTGGAAGCACGAATTCGTCCGCAGGGTCCGCCCGCGCAAAGGCGAGGCGATTCTCGACATGGCCGGCGGCACCGGCGACATCGCCTTCCGCCTCGCCCGCGCCGGCGCGGCGGTGACGGTCGCCGACATCAATCCCGAGATGCTCGCCGTCGGCCGGGAGCGGGCGAAGCAGCGCGGCCTCGAGGGCCTCGCCTGGGCGGAGGAGAATGCCGAGACCCTGAGCTTCGCCGACAAGAGCTTCGACGCCTACACGATCGCCTTCGGGATCCGGAACGTGACCGACATCCCGGCGGCGCTCAGGGAGGCGTATCGCGTGCTCAGGTTTGGCGGGCGCTTCTGCTGCCTCGAATTCTCGCAGACCCAGTGGCCGGGCTTCGCGACGCTCTACGAGACCTATTCCCGCCGGCTCGTGCCGAAGATCGGCAAGGCGGTGGCGAAGGACGAGGACAGCTATCGCTATCTGATCGAATCGATCGAGCGCTTCCCCGACATGCCGGGCTTCGCGCGGCTGATCGAGGCGGCCGGCTTCGGCAAGGTGAAGGCCGAGCCGATCCTCGGCGGCCTCGTCGCCATTCACAGCGGCTGGAAAATTTGACCCACTCCGTCACCCATGTCTGGCATGCCGAGGCCTTCCAGGCGATCGGCCCGGCCGCGATCAAGCTCGGCCAGGCGCTCGCCACCCGGCCCGATCTGGTCGGCGAGGCGGCCGCGCACGATCTCGCTCTGCTCCAGGACAGCCTGCCCCCCGCCCCGTTCGACAAGATCCGGGCGGCGATCGAGCAGGGCCTCGGCCGGCCGCTCGGCGAGGTGTTCGCCGAGATCGATCCCGAGCCGGTCGGCGCCGCTTCCATCGCCCAGGTCCATCGCGCGGTCACCACCGAGGGCCGGCAGGTCGCGGTGAAGGTGCTTCGCCCGCATATCGAGGAGGATTTCGCCGCCGCGATCGAGACCTATGAATGGGCGGCCGCGCAGGTCGAGGCGATGGGCGGCGAGGCCGCGCGGCTCCGGCCCCGGCTGGTCGTCGCCACCTTCCGGCAATGGACCAATCGCGAGCTGGACCTCCGCCAGGAGGCCGCCTCCGCCTCCGAGCTGCGCGAGAATCTGGTCGCCGAGACCGGCTTCTTCGTGCCCGGGATCGACTGGAGCCGAACCTCGCGGCGGGTGATGACGCTGGAGTGGATCGACGGCATCAAGCTCACCGACCGGAAGAAACTGATCGAGGCCGGCCACGACCTGCAGGCGCTCGCCGCCACCCTGGTCCGGGTGTTCCTGCGCCAGGCGGTGGTCGACGGCTTCTTCCACGCCGATCTCCACCAGGGCAACCTCTTCGCCCTCCCCGACGGCCGCCTCGCCGCGATCGATTTCGGGATCATGGGCCGGATCGACCGCCAGGCCCGGGTCTGGCTGGCCGAGATCCTCTATGGCCTGCTCACCGGCAATTACCGGCGCGTCGCCGAAATCCATTTCGAGGCGCAATATGTGCCGCCGCATCACAATATGGACGAGTTCGCCACCGCGCTGCGCGCCGTCGGCGAGCCGATGCGCGGCTTGCCGGCCAAGGACGTCTCGCTGGGCCAGATGCTCGAGGGCCTGTTCAAGATCACCCGCGACTTCGACATGCCGACCCAGCCCCACCTCCTGCTTTTGCAGAAGACGATGGTGATGGAGGAAGGCGTCGCCACCTGGCTCGATCCCGACATCAACATGTGGGAGACCGCCGAGCCCTTCCTCACCGAATGGGCGCGGAGCGAGCTCGGCCCGGAGGCGAGGATCGCCGACGAGCTGATCCGCGGCTTCCGCCTCCTCCGCAGGCTGCCCGACCTGATCCGCCGGATCGACTATTATTACCCGCCGCCCGGCGCCGCCCCGCCCGCGCCGCCTTTGCCTGATATTCCGCTGGTCGTGCGCCCGCGCCGCGCCTGGCCGATCGCGCTGACCGCCTTGCTGGCCGCGGCGGCTGGCGTCGCGGCCGGCGTCTTCTTATTCTAGGCCCATGCGCGGGAAGAAGATCCTCCTGATCGTCGGCGGCGGGATCGCTGCCTACAAGGCCTGCGAGCTGATCCGGCTGATCCGCAAGGCGGGCGGCAGCGTGCGTTGCGTGCTGACCGCGGGCGGCGCCCAGTTCATCACCCCGATGACCCTCGCCGCCCTCTCCGAGCAGCAGGTCTTCACCAGCCTGTTCGACCTCAAGGACGAGGCCGAGATGGGCCATATCCAGCTCAGCCGCGAGGCCGACCTCGTCGTCGTCGCCCCGGCAACGGCGGACCTGCTGGCGAAGATGGCGGCGGGCATCGCCGACGATCTCGCCACCACCCTCCTCCTCGCCACCGACAAAAGGGTGCTCGCCGCGCCGGCGATGAACGTGCGGATGTGGCAGCATGCGGCGACCCGGCGCAACGTGGCGCGGCTGCGCGGGGACGGTGTCACCCTGCTCGACCCCGACGAGGGCGAGATGGCCTGCGGCGAATATGGACCGGGGCGGCTGCCCGAGCCGGAGGCGATCTTCGCCGCGATCGAGGCCGCGCTCGGCGGCGCCGGGCCGCTGACCGGCCGGCATGTGATCGTCACCGCCGGGCCGACGC
>SMEU01000173.1_pt1 | contig 11942 bp, 11 predicted proteins | sample 2456051 | NCBI WGS metagenome assembly SMEU01 (sample SAMN10132600, study PRJNA489261) | soil metagenome | isolation source: day120 un-amended silt loam soil | place: USA | collected 2015-05-01
GGCAGCCAGAGCGCGCCCGCCGCCGCCGCGCGGTCGCGGATCACCGCTTCGAGCGCCTCCGGATAAGCGAGGGTGACGAGCGGCGCGCCGGCCTTGGCGATGCCGGCCTTCTCGGCGGCGATCTGCTCCAGCGTGTCGCCGAGAAAGAAGTGATGATCGTGGCCGAGCTGGGCGATGCCGCAGACCAGGGGCGCCTCGATCACGTTGGTCGCGTCGAGCCGGCCGCCCAGCCCGACCTCGACCACGCAGGCGTCGGCGGGGGTGCGGGCGAAGGCGAGGAAGGCGGCGGCCGTCGTCGCCTCGAAGAAGCTCAGCTCCATCGCGCCCGCCGCCTCGAACACTTCGGCGAGCACCGCCGCCAGCGCCTCGTCCCCGATCAGCCGGCCGGCGAGGCGGATGCGCTCGTTGAAGCGGACCAGATGCGGGCTGGTATAGGCATGGACCTTGAGCCCAGCCGCCTCCAGCGCGGCGCGGAGGAAGGCGCAGGTCGAGCCCTTGCCGTTGGTGCCGGCGACGTGGAGGACGGGCGGCAGCGACCGCTCGGGATTGCCCAGGCTCGCGAGCAGGCCGGCGATCCGTTCCAGACCCAATATGTCGCGCCCCGGCGACAGGCCCGCCAGCCGGTCGAGCTGGACCTGGACGAGGGGATTGTCGGAGCTGGCGTGGTCCGCCACCCGGAGCCTTAGGCCGCCTTCTTCTGCGGCGAGAGATAATCGAGCAGCAGGCCGAGGCGGGCGCGCAGTTCGCGGCGGTGGACGACCATGTCGACCATGCCGTGGTTGAGCAGATATTCGGCGCGCTGGAAGCCCTCGGGCAGCTTCTCGCGGATCGTCGATTCGATCACGCGCTGGCCGGCAAAGCCGATCAGCGCCCCCGGTTCGGCGAGCTGGATGTCGCCGAGCATCGCATAGGAGGCGGTGACCCCGCCCGTGGTCGGATCGGTGAGCAGGACGATATAGGGCAGGCCCGCTTCCTTGAGCTCCGAGATGGCGACCGTCGCCTTAGGCATCTGCATGAGCGAGAGGATGCCTTCCTGCATGCGCGCGCCGCCGGCGGCGGTGACGATGATATAGGGGCATTTGTCCTCGATCGCGGCGCGCGCGCCGGCGACGAAGGCGGCGCCCACGGCCATGCCCATCGAGCCGCCCATGAACGCGAAATCCTGCACGCCGAGCACGGCGCGGTGGCCCTCGATCGTGCCGCGCGCGTTGACCAGCGCGTCCTGCTCGCCGGTGGCGGAGCGCGCGGCCTTGATCCGGTCGGTATAGCGCTTGGAGTCGCGGAAGCGGAGCGGGTCCTCCTTCACCTGCGGCGGCGGCAGGATCGTGTAGCCCGGGTCGAGGAGGAGCTCGAATCGCTGCTTCGGGCCGATCCGGCCGTGATGGTCGCAGCGCGGGCAGACGTAGAGATTCTCCTCATATTCCTTGGTGAACACCATGGCGTCGCATTGCGGGCATTTGTGCCAGAGATTGTCCGGGGTCTCGCGCTTCGGAAGGAAGGGGATCGCGTTGCGGACGCGGGTCAGCCAGCTCATCTCGTCATGCTCCTCGGGTGCGCCCGATAGGAGGGATCGGGGGCAGCGGCAAGTTCTGCGGCCGTCCTAGCCCGCAGTGAAGGCGACGACCACGGCCCGCTTCTGGCGGTCCCACTCATATTGGGCAAAGCACATCGCAAACCTGAAGCTGTCGCCCTCCGCATAGAAACGGCAGCGGCTCGGGCCCGCTACGCCCATCGCCGCCGCGTCGCCGATGCGCACCGTCTCGATGGTGAAAGTGTCACCGGCCCAGCGGCCGGCGAAGCGAAGCTCGACAGCGTCCCCGCGCCGGAAGGCGACTTCCACGACCCGTTCGGAGTCATTGCCGATGCTTAGCCGGTCGCACTGGATGTTGATGATCCGTTCGACGCCATCATTCCGCTGGAGCAGGCCTTCAAGAGGCGGCGCGGGATCGCAGCGCCCCGCCATTCCGCCCGCCCCGGTGGCCGGTTGCGCAGCTGCGACGTCGAGCCCCGTGAGGAGGAAGAGCATATTGGCCAGAGCTGCGGGCAGAAGTCTCGGCATGGCGCTCTCCCGTCTCGTCAGAGGGTGGCGGCGATCGCCCTGGCGGCGGCGTCTGGATCGTCGGCCAAAGTGATCGGGCGGCCGACGACGAGGATCGAGGCGCCGGCGTCGAGCGCCTGGCGCGGCGTAACCACGCGCTTCTGGTCGGCCGCGGCGGCGTCGGCCGGGCGGACTCCGGGGACGACGATAAAGGCCTCGGGCCAGGCCGCGCGGACGACCTCGATCTCGGCGCCCGAGCAGACCACGCCGTCCAGCCCCGCCTGGCGGGCGAGCAAGGCGAGGCGCTCGACCTGGCCATGAGCGTCGCCCGGTACGCCGATCGCGTGCAGATCCTCCTCGTCGAGGCTGGTCAGCACGGTCACGCCGACGACCCTGGTGCCCGCGGGCGCGGCGGCCTTGGCATCCTCCATCATGCCGCGCCCGCCCGCGGCATGGACGGTCAGGATGGCGGGGTCGAGCGGGCGCAGCGCATGGATCGCCTTGGCGACCGTGTTGGGAATGTCGTGCAGCTTCAGATCGAGGAAGATGGGCAGGCCGAAGCGGGCCATTTCGTGGACCCCGGCGGGTCCGTTGGCGGCGAAGAATTCGAGGCCGAGCTTCAGGCCGCCGACATGCGTCCTGACGCGCTCGGCAAGGGTACGGGCTTTGTCGAGGTCGGGAGTGTCCAGCGCGACATAGACCGGGCTGGTCATGCGCTCGGCCAGGCCTTGCTGTCGGTCGCCTCGCGGTCGGGCGCGTCGCGCTCGGCAAGCGTGGTCTCGCCCGGGGCGGAGGAGCGGCGCACCGGCGTCGGCACCGGATTGGGCACCGCGGCCGGGCCGGCATTGCTCGGATTCTGCGTGTCGAGCCGCCGCCTGAGCGACCAGATCCGCGCCCGGTAGATGATCATCGTCGGCACCAGGCCGAGCAGATAGGCGATCAGCACCAGCAGCGGCAGATTGACCTCTGCCACCGTGTCCCTGGAAATGTTGATGTCGACGCGGTGCCAGTTGCTGATCGCGAACTGAGTCACGAGCGCCACCAGCACGATCAGGAACAGCGTTTTCAAGAACCGCATGGCGGCTTCTTTCGTGGAATTTGCACGCGGCGTCCAGTGCCTCAGCCTACCTCGCGCTCCAGCTCGGCAAACAAAGTGTCGATATGGGTGAGCCGGGCGCGCTCCTTGGCGAGAATGGCGCGGAAGGCGTCGCGCTTCAGCTCGGCGATCGTCGCGGGCGGCAGCTGCCTGCCCTCGGGCACCGCGGAATTGACGATGTCGATCAGCCGGTCGGCGCCGTGCAGGCGGCCCCAGAGATAGTCGTTCTCGCGATAGGCGCGGCTGAAGAAGGCGCCGAAGCTGTTGAACTGGATGCCCTTCAGAGTCGCCCGGGCGCCGCCCTGGCGGATCGCGATCGCATCGTTGGGGGAGATCCGGTCGACCTTGATCGGGTCGAACTCGTCCAGCCCCTCGCCCTGCAGCAGCGGGAGGGTGGCGATGTCGTAATAGGGATAGCCGAGATAGGCGAGGATCAGGCCGCGCCGGTCCCCCTTGGGCAGCAGCAGCAGCGCGTCGCTGAACACCTGGTCGGCCTCCGCATCGAGCGCCTCGAGCCGCCAGAGGTCGCGAAGGGCGGCAAAGGCGGCGGCCGGGTTCTCGGCAACCCGGATGAAGGGCTCGCGGCGGTCTTCCGGCAGCTGTTCCGGGTCGCGGGCGCGATAGCGGGCGATGGTGGCGTGGAGGACCCGGAGCGTGTCCTCCTGCTCCTCGCGCGGCGCCTCCATCTGCTCGGTCGTCTCGGTGATCCGGCGGGCGACGAAGCGCAGCCGCCGGGTGCGGAAGGTGAGATCGAACTCGACGAGGAACCGGACGACATCCGGGCGCGCACCCCTTGCGGTCAAAGCGTCGGCGTCGGTGAGGCCCAGGGCGCGGACATGGGTCCAGACCGCCTCGCGGACGGCGTGCCGCCGGCTGCTGTCGCTGCCGCCCCCGCCGAGACGGAGAATCGCCGCGGCGATCTCCTCGACGACGGTCGAGAGCTTGAGCTGGCCGTAGGCGGCATAGGCATAGCCCGCCTCGCGGGCGGAGAGGTTGTGCGCCTTGGTCCGCCAGCTCGCGATCCGGGCCGGGGTCGGGCTGGAGAGGAAGAAGCTGGAGCCCACCGCGCGCTCGATCGCCGCCTCCACCTCGGGGCGGATCGCCTCGGTGATCCAGCGCAGCCGCCGGACGCGCGCGGAGATGCGCTTGATGCCGTCCAGATTGTCCCGGATCGGCTGCTCGCGCGGGATATCGGAGAGGGCGCCGAACAATGTGGAGAGGAAGCCGGGCGGCTCGACCTCGCCGCCCTCGCCGGCGCCGGTGAGCTTGACGCTCTTCATGCCGGGCTTGGGATCGATGTAGACGAAGCGGCGGTCGACCTCGCGCCGGGACGGACGTTTCTCCAGCGCGGCGACGGCGGGCCCGAACGGCCGGTTGTGAAGCACCGAGCCGTCGATCAGGATCGCCTGCTCGGCCTCGCCCATCGCATAACGGCGCGGCATGGCGCGGGCGAGGAATGAGTCCCGGCCCGGCCAGCTTTGTCCCCGTTTTTCAAGGCATTGATCGAGCTCCTTGATACGGAAGGGCGGGAAGGCGCCGGGGAAGCTCGCGGTCGCGCGCGCCGCATAGACCAGCTCCGCCGGGTCGGCGAGCCGCCGGCCGGCGCCGCCCGGATCCTGGAAGCCGATGATCAGGCGATGCTCGGTCTCGGTGACCTCCGACGGCGAGTTGAGCCGCAACCGCTCGGGATAGCCGTTGAAGTCGGTCACCGTGACGAACAGGTCGAGCGGTTGGTAATCGGGGAGCAGGGGGGTGCCCTTCGGCCCGTTTGCCATGGCGTCGAAGGCGTTGAGCAGCAGATCGGTGAGCTGGGCGCCGCCGAAGGGAGGCTGCATCCAGGGCGCGCGCACGAAATTGGCGAGCTTGGCCTTGACCTCGGCGCGATGGGCCGGCTCCACCGTCTTGTCGATCGTGCCCGAGCGCGCCGAGAGCAGCCAGGCGAAGGGCACCGCGACATTCTTGGCGAATTTGCGAAAGGCGCCGCCCGAATTGTCGATCAGCGCGTCGACGTCCGCCGAATCGAGCCAGAGGTCGGTGAGCGGATCGAGCGCCTCGCCGCTCGCCATGGCATGGGCGAGGAAGACGGCGTTGATCCCGCCCGCGCTGGCCCCGGACAGGATGTCGACGACGATTCGGATGTCGGTGTCCGTCTCCAGCGCGATCCGGCGGAGGAGGTGGGCATAGACCGCCTCGGTCTCGCCCTCTTCCTCCGGGCGCATGGTCGAGCTGTGGACGTTCTGGCTGGCGCGGGCGAGCCGCCAGATCTCCTTGGTGATGCCGTGCATGTAGACGGCGAGGCTGACGCCGCCGTAGCAGACCAACGCGACCCGCAGCTCCTTCTCCCGCATGCGGCGCAGCGTGGCAGGAAGGCGCCCGGCTGTCGAGCGAGGACGGATTTGGCCGCTTCCTTTCCCGGCGCGCCCAAGCTAGGCGGGTCGCCGTGTTCCGGGGGCGCTTACCAATCTATCTGCTGATCGGGCTGGTCGTTGCGGTCGCGTTGTGGGGCATGACCCGCGGCGGCGAGCCCGCCGCCGGGCCGGGCGGGAACCGGACCCAGGCGGCCCGCTTCACTCGGGCTTGCCGTCGGCATCGTCGAGGGCGGCGAGATCCGCTTCCTCAAGGGTTATGGCGTCACCCAGGCCGGCGGCAGCGAGCCGGTGACCCCGTCCACCGTGTTCCGCTGGGCCTCGCTCTCCAAGGGCGTCGCCGCCGACATGGTCGTCCGGCTGGCCGCGGACGGCTCGCTCTCGCTGGACGATCCGATCGCCCGCTACGCCTCGTCGGTGCGCCTGCCCGGCGGCACCGAGCATGTCGCGACCGTCGCCAATCTGCTCTCCCACACCACCGGCCTGTTCGCCCATGCCGAGGATCCGCGGCTGGAGGAGGGGATGGACCCGCACATCCTGCGCGCCTCCATGGCGATCCTGCACAACACCTGCTCGCCCGGCACCTGCCACGCCTATCAGAACGTGCTCTACGACGCCGCCTCGGAGATCGTCGAGCGGGTGACCGGCAAGCCCTATGGCGAGGTGCTCCGCGAGCGCTTCTTCGGCCCGCTCGGCATGACCACGGCGAGCAGCAGCCGGGCGGAGCTGATGGCCTCGCGCAGCTGGGCGCGCGGCCATGTCGGCGGCAATCCGCAGACCTTCGAGATCAGCGACGCCTATTACCGGGTGCCGGCGGCGGGCGGGATCAACGGCTCGATCCAGGACCTGTCCATCTGGATGCTCGCCAATATGGGCCTGGCCCCGGACGTGCTCACCCCCGGCATGCTGCAGCAGATCCAGACCGCGCGGATCAACACGCCCGGCGAGAACAGGCGCCGCGCCCACTTCCGCGAGCGCACGGCGACGACCCAGTACGGGCTCGGCTGGCGGGTGATGGATTATGCCGGCCACCGGGTGATCGGCCATCATGGCGGGGTGAAGGGCTATCGCTCGATGATCATGTTCGATCCGGTGCTGAAATCGGGCGTGGTCGTGCTCTGGAACTCGGCGAGCTCGCGGCCCAACGGCATCGAATATGAGGTGATGGACATGGTCTATCACCTGCCGTTCCGCGACTGGCTCCATCTCGACACCGCGCAGGACCATGCGGACGAGGCCGAGGAGGGGCCGGAAGGCGAGGGCGCGTCGGCCCGCGAACGGCCCGCGCCGCGCGAGCGTCCGGCGCCCCGCGAGCAGGAAAAGGGCCGGAGAAGGCCAGGCGCGCGCTAGAGCGTCCGCACCCGCGGCGCCAGATCGGCCCAGATCGGCAGATGATCCGACGCGCGGCGCGAGGCCGCGGTCTTGTGAGCGCCGCTGTCCACCACCTTGAGGTCGCGGCTGATCATGATCCGGTCGAGCGAGGCGATCGGGCGGCGGGCGTGGAAGCTCCGGCCGCAGGGGGCGAATTCATGGTCGGCGGCGAAGTCGCGCAGGCAGCCGCCACCGGCGCTCCATTCGTTGAGGTCGCCCATCAGCACGGTCGGCGGCTCGGGACCGTCATGCTCGTGGAGGTGACCGAGGATCGCCTGCGCCTGCTGCCGGCGCCAGAGCCCGGAAAGATCGAGATGCATGCCGACGAAGCGCATCAGCACGCCGTCGATCACCACCTCGGCGAGCACGGCCCCGCGCGGCTCCAGCGAGGGCAGGTGGAAGAGATGGTGCTCGCGGACCTCCAGCCCCTTGCGAACGAGGAGGGCATTGCCGTGCCAGCCGATGCTGCCGGGCCGGTTGTCGATCTCGACCGGCTCATAGTCGCTGTGCGTCTCGAGCATCGCAAAGGGGATCGCACTCGCCCGCGAGCCGAAGCGCCGGTCCGCCTCCTGCAGCGCGATCACGTCGGCGTCGAGCTCGTTGAGCACGTCGATCGTCCGCTCCGGCCGGCGCTTGCGGTCGGTGCCGATCGCCTTGCGCATATTGTAGGACGCGACGCGGATCATCTGGGGACAGTATATGTTTTTCGCGTGCCGCGGGGAGCCGGGCCTCGACCGAGGCGAAAAATATATACTGTCCCCATTTTCGTCATGGATGAGACGCGCAAGCTCAGTGCGTCCTCGCCTTGCCGAGGGCATGGTCGAGCGCGCGCGCCGCCTTGTCGGCGGCGAGGCCGACGGCGATCTCGATGCGGTCGGCCTCGGCATGAACCGCGACCGGCGGATGGCCGCTGGCGCGCGCTTCCAGGGTCACGCGCTTGTCGCCGTCGCCGCCCTTGGTGCCGTTCACGTCGGCGACGTGAACCTCGACGTCGCTGAGCCGTGCTTCGAAGCGCCTGAGCTTGGCGCGCACCTTCTCCTCGAGCCGGGCATTGGCGCCGGCGTCGCTGACGATCTGGTTGTCGGTGCTGATCTGGACGAACATTCATGCCTCCTCGCTGATCCGTATCAAGGGTTAAATGCAGCGCGGCGCAGGGCGTTCCCGCCGGCGATTTTGCGCTGGATGTTCCACTCATGTTCCGTTACGCAATGAGCCATGGCCAAGCCGAAGAAACGCTATGTCTGCCAGCTCTGCGGTTCGGTGAGCCCGCGCTGGACCGGGCAATGCGTCGATTGCGGCGAGTGGAACAGCCTGGTCGAGGATGCCGAAGGGGTGGTCACGCCCTTCTCCGCGAAGCACAATCTGCGCGGCGGCGGCCGGCGGATCGAGCTGGTCGGGCTCGACGCCGAGGTCGCGCTGCCGGCCCGGCTCTCCACGGGAATCGCGGAGCTGGACCGGGCGCTGGGCGGCGGGCTGGTGGCGGGCTCGGCGACTTTGATGGGCGGCGATCCGGGGATCGGCAAGTCGACCTTGCTGCTGCAGGCGGCCGCGAAGGTCGCCGGGCAGGGGCGCGCGGTCGCTTACATTTCCGGGGAGGAGGCGGCCGACCAGGTGCGGCTGCGCGCCCGCCGGCTCGGGCTTGGCGCGGCGCCGCTCAGGCTCGCGGCGGCGACCTCGGTCCGGGACATCCTCACCACGCTGGCGGAGACGGCGCCGCCGGCGCTGCTGGTGATCGATTCGATCCAGACCATGTATTCGGACCTGATCGAGGGCGCGCCCGGGACGGTGAGCCAGGTCCGCGCCGCCGCGCACGAGCTGATCCGCTTCGCCAAGGAGAGCGGTTCGGCTCTGGTGCTGGTCGGCCACGTCACCAAGGACGGCGCGATCGCGGGGCCTCGCGTGCTCGAGCATATGGTCGACACGGTGCTGAGCTTCGAGGGCGAGCGAAGCCATCAGTACCGGATCCTGCGCGCGACCAAGAACCGCTTCGGCGGCACCGACGAGATCGGCGTGTTCGCGATGGACGAGGAGGGGCTGGCCGAGGTCGCCAACCCCTCGGCCCTGTTCCTCACCGACCGCGGCGAGGCGGTGCCCGGCGCCGTCGTCTTCCCGGCGCTGGAGGGGACGCGGCCGGTGCTGGTCGAGATCCAGGCGCTGACCGTGCGCCTCGCCAGCGGGGCGACGCCGCGGCGGGCGGCGGTGGGCTGGGATTCGGGGCGGCTGGCGATGCTCCTCGCCGTGCTCGAGGCGCGCTGCGGGCTCAATTTCTCCAGCGCCGAAGTCTATCTGAACGTCGCCGGCGGCTATCGGGTGATCGATCCCGCCGCGGATCTGGCGGTGGCCGCGGCTCTGGTCTCCGCCCTCGCCGAACGGCCGGTGCCGCCGGAGACGGTGGCGTTCGGCGAGGTCGCGCTGTCGGGCGAGCTGCGTCCGGTCGCCCATGGCACACTTCGCCTCAAGGAAAGCGCCAAGCTCGGCTTCGACCGGGCTTTGGTGCCGGCGGCGGTGGCCGCCGAGAAGGGCGCGATGCGGCTGACGGGATTCCGGACGCTCGGGCAACTGGTGGACCATCTGCTTGGGCGTTAGCCGTCCTCTCCAGGCTGCGACTGGGGAAGGGGACCACCAATTTTGATGGTGGTGGAGTAACTGACCCGGCCTCGCCTTCTACCCCTCCACCGGGTTTCACCCGGTCCCCCTCGCCATCGGCACGATGGGGAGGAAGGCTTTCCCCGAATCGAAAGCTCCTTTAGGCAGCCCCCATGGGTTTCACCGCGCTCGACATTGTCGTCATTCTCCTCGTCGGCGGCGGGATGGTCTTCGGCTGGCTCCGCGGCTTCGTCGCCGAGGTGCTCTCGCTCTTCGCCTGGTTCCTCGCGATCCTCGCGCTGCGGGTCTTCTACGCGCCGTTGTCGCATGCGCTGGAGCGGCCGATCGGGACGGCGTCCGGCGCGTCGGTGCTCGCCTTCATCATCATCTTCGGGCTGGTCTTCGTCGGCGGCAAGATGGCCTCGCGCCGGGTCGGCAGACGGGTGCGCAACTCGATCGTCGGGCCGCTCGACCGCGTCCTCGGCGCGGGCTTCGGCGCGCTCAAGGGGCTGATCGGCGCCACCATAATGTTCATGATCCTGAACATCGTCTTCAGCTTCAGCTTCCTCGGCGGCGGGAATGGCCGGCCCGAATGGATGACCAATGCCGCCAGCTACCGCCTGCTGAAAGCCACCAGCGGGACGGTGTCCGAGTTCGTCGCCGACCAGCAGAACAATATGGATTCGGCCGAAGAGCAGAACGCGTCGAACGCCGCGAACGCGCAATGACCGAACTCCGCCTGCACGACACGATGGCGCGGGAGAAGCGCGTCTTCACCCCGGCCGATCCGGCGCGGGTGACGATGTATGTCTGCGGGCCGACCGTCTACAATCGCGCCCATATCGGCAATGCCCGGCCTTACGTCGTGTTCGACGTGCTCGGCCGCCTAATCCGCCACGTCTACGGCGTCGACAGCCTGGTCTATGCGCGCAACTTCACCGACGTTGACGACAAGATCATCGATGCAGCCCGTGCCGAGGGCGTCGATCCGGCAATCGTGACCGAGCGCTACGAGCGCCTGTTCCTCGACGACATGAGTGCACTCGGGGTCTTGCCGACCACGATGATGCCGCGCGCCACCGAGCATATCGCCGAGATGATCGCGATGATCGCCCGGCTGATCGAGACCGGCAATGCCTATGAAGCGGACGGCCATGTGCTGTTCAACGTGCCGTCGGATCCGGATTATGGTGCGCTCGGACGGCGAGACCGCGACGCGATGATCGCGGGCGCGCGCGTGGAGGTCGCGTCCTACAAGAAGGACCCGGCCGACTTCGTGCTGTGGAAGCCGTCCGACCCGGAGGTGATCGGCTGGGACAGCCCCTGGGGCAGGGGCCGCCCCGGCTGGCATATCGAATGCTCGGCGATGATCGAGCGGCATCTCGGCGAGACGATCGACATCCATGCCGGCGGCATCGATCTGGTCTTTCCGCACCACGAAAACGAGATCGCGCAAAGCCGCTGCGCGCATGGCGGCGCGCCGCTCGCGCGTTACTGGCTGCACAACGGCTTCCTGTCGATGGCCGGCTCGGAGAAGATGTCGAAGAGCCTCGGCAATGTGGTCACGCCAGCTGAACTTCTGGCTGCCGGCCACAAGGGCGAGGTGCTGCGTTTCGCTTTGCTTTCAGCGCATTATCGACAACCGCTGGAATGGAGTGAGAGCCTGATCGCGCAGAGCAAGGCAACTCTGGACCGGCTCTATCGAAGCGCCGGCGAGGCGATGGGCGGCACGCCCGACCCGGCCGTGCTCGACGCGCTGGCGGACGATCTCAACACGCCGCTGGCGCTCTCCCGTCTCTCCTCGATCGAGGACGGCGCCACGCTCAGGGCGAGCGCGGCTGTGCTTGGATTGCTGGAGGGCGACGCCACCGCCTGGTTCCAGGGCGAGGGCGACAGCCGGATCGACGGCCTTGTCGCCGCCCGCGCCGAAGCCAAGCAGAAACGCGACTTCGCCGAAGCCGACCGGATTCGCGCCGAACTGGCCGAGGAAGGCATCGTGCTGGAGGACGGTCCTCGGGGAACCACCTGGCGGCGGGCCTAATCCTCCCCCCGGAGGGGGAGGGTAGGGTGGGGGTGTGCGGCGTTTATGGTGCTCCGGGACCGCCGAGCCCCCTCACCCCAACCCTCTCCCCGGCGGGGAGAGGGGGAGTCAGGTTGGCTGACCCCACCAACCCTGCCTATATGCTCCTCGTGACCACCCTCTACTCCCGCGACATCCTCCGCCTCGCGGCCTCGATCCCGCATCTCGGGCGGCTGCCCGAGGCGCAGGCGAGCGCCGAGCGGAGCGCGCCGCTCTGCGGCAGCCGGGTGATCGTCGACCTTTCGCTCGACGAAGCGGGGCGGGTGGCCGCCCTGGGGCAGGAGGTGAAGGCCTGCGCGCTCGGCCAGGCCTCGGCCGCCCTGCTGGGCGCCCATGCCCTCGGCTGCGACGCCGCCGCGCTGGCGGAGGCGCATCAGGCGCTCGCCGCTTACCTGGCCGGCACCA
>SMEU01000174.1_pt1 | contig 11796 bp, 7 predicted proteins | sample 2456051 | NCBI WGS metagenome assembly SMEU01 (sample SAMN10132600, study PRJNA489261) | soil metagenome | isolation source: day120 un-amended silt loam soil | place: USA | collected 2015-05-01
GGTGAATGCGGGGCGATCTCGGCCCGGTCGAGCTGGGTCTCCGGCGTCGCGTAGAAGTAGGTTTCCCCGCGGCTGCGGGAAGCCGCGACATAGAACTCCTGGCGGTCCATCGAGGGATCGGCCACCACGAAGGCGCTGTCCACCGTTGCGCCCTGCGCCTGGTAGATCGTCACCGCGTAGGCGTGTTCCAAGGCCGGCGCCCCATCCGAAGCACTAACACGGCCCAGGTAGCCGGGATCGACACCCACCTGCCGCGTGGTGTCGATCCCGGCCAACAGCACACGCCCCGAGGCAGGGTCTACCTCCTCGACGCACCAGCGTTCGCGGTTGAAGATCTGGGCGCGCTGGTCGTTTATGCGGGTGATCACCTCATCACCGGCTGCGAAGCGCTGCCCACCGACCTCAATCTCCTGCTCCCCGAGGCGCCCCTGCTCCGTCAGTAGCTCCCTGGCGCGCTCGTTGAGGAGTCGGCGCTCTGAGTTCAGCTTCGCGACCATCAGAGCGTCCTCGCCGCGCTCGCGGGCCTTCGCCCAATCGGTGACGATCGCAACGCGTCGGGTCTCGGCGTCGGGGGCGACCCTGACCCTGCCCGCCTCGGTGTAGCGGTCGATCGCCTCCGCCCCGCGTCCCTCGCGGATCAGCTTCGCCGCCTCGCGGTCAAGCGCGTGCTCGTGGCGGATCACCTCTGCGAGGCGGATCGGCTCGGTACGGGCGGCGAGCGCCGCGAAGAGGCCACCCGCCTCGATCTCCCCAAGCTGGGCGGGGTCGCCGATCAGGACCAGCTTTGCCTCGGCCACCCGGGCGTGGTCGATCAGCCGCGCCAGGGTCGCGGAATCGACCATCCCGGCCTCATCCACGACGAGCACCGAGCCGGGCCGCATCGCCGGCCGCCCAGCCTCGGCGGCCACCTCGAAGCGGCCGAGGAGGCGCGCCACGGTCACCGCGTCAAGTCCCTCCGCGCGCAGTACGTTCGCTGCCCGCCAGGTTGGAGCGGCGACGAGCACCTGGGCGCCCGATGCCTGCCAGCCCTGCGCGGCGGTGAAGGTCGCGTAGGTCTTGCCGGTCCCCGCCTCGCCGATCACGAGGTCGAGGCCGCGCCCGCCCGAGAGCAGGCGCTCGACCATCTCCCGCTGGTCTACCTTCAGGCTGGGGCGCTGATCGAGGACGCGGCGGATCGCGATCGGGTGGACGAGACAGCGCTCGCTCTCCCGCGTCATCGCCTCCGCGCTCTCAAGCGCGCAGCGCTCAAGGCGCCAGATGCGCTCGGTGGTGAAGCGCGGGCCGCGCGGGGTCTCGGCGATCTGGATCACCGACTCCAAGGCAAGGAAGGCGTGGTCCTTGGCCTTCCTCGTCGCCAGGGTCGCGACCTGCATCGCCCTGGCGGAGGCGCCCTCGCCGGCGGCCTCGATGATCTCTTTGCGGCGCGTGGAGAAGTGAACAAGCTGCTCGGGGCTGAAGCCCTTGATGTCGGCGATGCCCTTGCGAAGCGGCTGCCACTCGGTGCCGAGGCGCTGGGTCAGCTCGTGGCGCAGGTGGGCCTCGTAGATGTAGGAGGCGGTTTTGGCGTGTTCGTAGATCGCTGGGTGGTAGAGCCGTGACCAACGGCTGTCGGGGCCGAGGGTCGCGTTGGCGATCAGAACGTGGGTGTGGAGCTGGGGGTCCCCGGCGCGGGAGGAGCGGTGCGGGTAGGCGGCGGCGAGGAAGCCCTTGCCCCGGACGAACTCCGAACCACCTTTGCCGCGGCGCGCCCAGCAGGCGTAGCGCTCCAGGTAGGAGAGCGCTTCACGGACGGCGGCGCGGTGGGCTTCTGCGACCTGGCCGGAGATCGGATGGCCGCCGAGCGCCCAGGTGAGCGAGACCGACTTAGGCGCGGAGAAGGTGAGGTCAAATCCCGGGACCGGCTCGCGCCCCGGTGCTGACTTCAGTCCCAACGGCCCAGCCAGTAGCCCTCGGCCTCGCCCTCGCCGGAGTAGTAGTCCTCGGCGCCTTCGGCAACCTTGTCGAGGTAGTAGCGGTGCTGTCCCGCGCCGAGCTTTCCGATCGAGAGCATCGCCCCCTAGATCCGATTCGGGGCGCCAGCGCCCCGGCTTTTCGGGGTCGGTTAGCCGAATTGGCAGTTTGAAACGGCGCCGCCGGGGCGCCCGGCGATCACCGCGGTGATACGGCGTGAGGGGGTTGTGGTCGTGGGTCTTCTGGTGGCTGCTGGATGCTGGTCTCGGTGGACTGCTCCTTGGCTGTCTGGTCGTGGCTCTATGGCTGCCTGGTTGCGCTGGCTGTTCTGAACTGACTCTGAGCTGGTTGCTCTGGCGTGTTTGCCTATTCGCGAACATGACCTTGATCCCTAGGACGGGGGTCCCGCTGCTGCTGCTGCTGTGGCAGGCGGCTCTTTGCTCAGTCCCGCTTCGCAGACGTGGCTGCCGGCCTTCCCGTCGCCGGACCCTAGGACGAGGCGGGCCGGTCTGATCCTCTGGCGTTAGGTCGCTCTGGTCGCTGGCCATTGGCGCCTTGTGATGCTCAGATCTCGACAGGCGAACTGCGCGCCGAGCGATGGGACAGAATGTCCTCTGAATGGAGACCTCAGAGGCAATCCCGAGCAGTCTCTCTCCGGAGATCGGATCGCTCCTCAGCGAGCGACCTGGAGCCGAATACCTTCGCGCCGATCTTCAGGTGCATACCCCCATCGATCCGGCTTTCGAGCCCGGGCCCGAGCCACGCGAGGCGGCAGCCCGCCTAGCACTCGCCGAGCAGTACCTAGGCAAGGCCGTGGAGAGGGGGGTTGAACTGGTCGGAATCACCGAGCACAACGACGTGTCGTGGATCGATGAGCTGAGAGCCGCCGCCAACAATCTTCCCCTGCACTTGCTTCCCGGCTTCGAGGTCGAGAGCGCGGAGGGCGTCCACGTCCTTTGCCTCTTTGGCCCCGAGACTTCCGTGTCTCACCTTGAGGACACGTTGGTTCAACTTGGTCTTACGGCGGCGAAGCGGAAAAGCAACCGACTGGAGCGGCGGACCAAGCAGCACTTCGCGGAGGTGCTCAAGTTGATCCAAAACGAATGCGGAGGCATCTGTATCGCGGCCCACATCGAGAGCGGGAAGGGCCTCCTGGCAGCGCTTCGTCAGGGTGCCCGAGTCGATGCGTGGAAAACCCCCGAGTTGCTGGCTGCGCAGATCGCGAAGCCCCCAGGCCAGGTCACGAGTGGCAACGGGCGCATCATTCGAGACGAGGATCCGATTTATCGCCGAAATCGACTGCCCGCCTACCTACTCACCTCCGATTGCCGCTCCATGGACGAAATCGGCACGGTTTCGACCTGGATCAAGATGGACGCAATCGGAGTGAGCGGCCTGCGCCAAGCCTTCCTTGATCCCGAGTCACGAATCGCGTATGAGGATCCTGCCGACCGCCGGCGAGGCGCGCGCCTACTTGCAGTTTCATGGGAGGGCGATTTCCTCGACGGAGTCCAGTTTCCGTTCAACCCCGAATTGAACTGCCTCATCGGGGGGAAGGGCACCGGTAAGTCATCGGTTATCGAGACGATCCGCTACGCGCTAGACGTTGACTACAAGATCCCTGACGTGGCCGAAGCAGCAAAGACTCTCCGCGAGCATGCGTTCAGATCGGGGTCGAAGATATCCGTGGTGGTCGAGACCGACATGCCTAAGCGACGCTACGTGATCGAGCGAACGGCCCCGCACGCACCAGTTGTGCGGGATATGACCGGCTCTGCCCACCCAGAACTTGACGTCCGAACGCTGCTAAGTCCCAGGATTTACGGCCAGAAAGAAATTTTCGGAATAGCCCAAGACCCGCAGGCCCGGCTGGAGATGATCGATGGGTTTGCTGCGTCGGAGTTGCGAAGTGTCGAAGACCGGGAAAAGGATCTTCTCGCTCGATGCGAGGAGAACGGGACTGTAATCGCCCGAACCCTTCGGCGCTTTGATGACGCCGAGTCGAAACTGGCGGAGCTTCCCAGTCTGGAAGAGTGGCGTGAGCGGTTCCGCCAGGCCGGCTTCGATCAATTGCTTGCCGAGCGGCGCCAACTCGACCGGGAGGGCCGCCTCCTCGAGTGCGACGCCCATCCGGCGCCGCAGCGCGGCGTCGGCTTTCCCAACTCAGACCTGATCGAGCGCTCCCACAGCATCGTGACCAGTGCGAGCGAGGCTTTTCGCAGCGGAATTGAGGCTCAGCTCTCCGAGCTTGCGGATGCGCAGGCAGCTCTTGTTGAGGTGGGCCGTGAGTGGGCAAAACGCCGTGAAGCGCGGGCCGCCGACTTCGACAAAGCGCTACGTGACCTTCAGGCGAGAGTCCCCGACGTTGATCCCGAGCGCTACTTGGAGGTGGAGCGGCGAATCGAGCAACTGACGCCACTACGGAGCGCGATGGGCGACCTTCGGAAACGGCTGGAAAACGCTCGAAAGGAGCGCGCTACGCTACTTGTTGATCTCGTCGAGGTTCGCGGCGAGAAGCATAGAACCCGGCGGCGTGCGGCCGAACGATTGAATGATGCCCTCGACGGAAACGTCCGCATCAAGGTCGAGCATCAGGGCATTCGCCAGCCGTTCGTGGAGCGCCTTGCCGGTTACAAGACGAAAGCCCGAACCGACGCGCTTCGCCACCTCGTGGATCAGGAGACGTTTTCACCAGCGGCATTCGCCGCCTCCGTTCGGAGCAGGTCGCTAGAGGAGGATTTTGGAATGCCGAGCGGGCAAGCATCGAATCTGGAGCGGGCTCTAGACGAAGAGATCCTGCTCGACCTAGAGATAGACGAGCTGGCCGACCGTGTGATCCTGGAATTGGACGTGGCAGTCGGCGAAGCTGGGCACGACTACCGAGACCTTGGCCGTCTGAGTCCCGGCCAGAAAAGCACCGCGATCCTGCTGCTGGTGATGCAAGAGAGCAAGGATCCGCTGCTCGTCGATCAGCCTGAGGACGACCTCGACAACCGTTTCATCTACGACGACGTCGTCAAAAGACTGAAGGCGGCCAAGCCCGAGCGGCAGTTCGTGATCGCTACGCACAATGCGAACATCCCCGTCCTTGGAGACGCAGAGCAGATAGTTACGCTCGACGCGGAGGAGCGGGGCGGATCCGTTACGAGCTTTGTTCGAGCCCAGGGTTCAATCGATGCCCAGAAAGTGCGCGAGGCAGCCGAGCACATCCTTGAGGGCGGCCATGAGGCCTTTGCGTTGCGCCAAGCGAAGTACGAAGTGTGATGGGGCCGCTGGCACGAGACGAGTTTGCGGAGCTAATTGCGTCTGGCGAGGACAGCTTCGTTGAGTTCAAGGATGTGCGCACGAAACCGGGCGACATTGCAAAGGAAATGTGTGCCTTCGCGAACGCCGAGGGAGGGCGGATCTTGATCGGCATCGATGATGAAGGCGGAGGGTTTCATGATGCTGCCGAGTGGGACGAGGAGCGAGTGATGAACGTTGCCCGTACGTTGATCGAGCCGCCCATCATTCCCACCTACCAGCAGTTGCGTTGGGAAGATGGCGTCCATATAGCGATCGTCGGAGTCGATCGGGGAGTTGAGAAGCCCTATGCCGTGCAGTCTGGCGAGGCGCGGCGCTACTACCTGCGGGTCGGAAGTACGTCGCGCGAGGCGAGTCGGGAGGAGTTGGTTCGACTTACGCAGGCCTCAGGAGCAGTTGCCTCAGACCTTCGGCCAGTGCTCGGGGCATCTCTTGATGATCTCGACACGGGACTGGTCGCCGGACGATTCGCCGGCCGGCGGACGATTGACTACTCCGCTTTAGATGCTGACGAGAGGCGGCGCCTACTTATCGATGCCGAGATCTTGCATGGGCAGACGGGGTGCCCAACGATCGCGGGGTTGCTTTGCTATGGAACGGATCCACAGGCTCATCTGGCCTACGCCGAGTTGACTTGTGTGGCCTACGCGGGCGAAACGCCAGCTCGGGAGATCGTCGACCAGGAAAGCGCGGGGGGACGAGTCGACGAGCAGATCGTGACTGCCGTGAAATTTATTGAGCGCAACGTCGCATCGGCCTCAAACGTTGTCGGGGTCCGTCGCGAGAAGCCGCCGCGACCACGCGAAGAGTCCTTGCGCGAGGTAGTTGCAAATGCAGTCGCTCATCGCCACTACGGTATTCAGGGTCCTGCTCATGTCCGCGTGTACAGCAACCGAGTGGAGGTGGTTAGCCCCGGCGAACCGCCGAATGGAGTGACGCCCGACAGCATGAAAGCTGGTGTTTCGGTCAGGCGCAACCAGTTCCTCGTCCAACACTTGGTTGAGCTCGGATTGATGGATGCCCTCGGGCGTGGTGTCGTTCTTTTTTACGAGGAGGCGGCTGAACTTGGGCTAAGTCCACCGACGATCACGGCTAAGGATCATCTGACCTCCGTCTCGTTGTATTTCGCTGTGGAAACCCCAGGTGTTTCGTAGCCCCTGGTCGGTGCCACTTGTTCCTACCACAACCCGCATAAGCTCGACTGCTGCTTACAAGCTGAACCCAGCTCCACTTCCTTTGGCTCTGCAAGGCGGCGGGCGGCGTAGCCCTATCTTCCCTTCAGTAACCGCAGAACCGTCCCGGCCTCCTCAGCGGGGCGTTTTCTCCTGTGGAACCATTTCAGGTCTTCGGCCTGAGCTACTGGGATCAGTGCTTGAGAACTCCTACGCGACGTTCTACCTCTGTGTTTAAGGACTGGCTATGAGCACGGACCTGACGATCCGTGAGCTTTTCCCGCCTGACGACCTAGTTGGACATTGGGTGTTCACGCTAGCGGCTACTACGGCCGACCTCTCAGTTGAGCCGTGGGATTCGCAGGCGTTTTGGGACGCTCGTCGCGGTCGTTCTGCCGCCGTACCTAGACCGGAGGGGCATCGACTACGACCGGCTCCTTGCAACCTTCCCAAGCGATTGACATTTCCGCTGTAGGTCCTGGCACGAATTGAGGCTCTGGTGCGCCAGTTGTGCGCCGGTAACACACGAGAGCAGCCGGTTACAACCGGAAACAGCCGGACGAGATCCGCACTGGCAAGCCAAATTTGGCTTTGCGAGCGGCGGATCGCACTTCTCTCCTCCCTGTAGTAACCCCAGAAGCGCCCCGGTTCGCCGGGGCGTCTTCTGTTGTGGGGGTAGCGAACAGGCGACGTCCTGCTTGATTGACAATTATCAGCGGGCGCTGTTCAATAAGTTTTAGAAATACAAATGGACTTAGAAGTAAATGCCCCCGACCCTGCCGACGGCATCGGCCTTGAAGGGCCGCTGACCGCTAAGCAGTTCACGCCGACCTCGGGGAGGTGAGTAGGTAAATGAAGCTCGAAGCAGCGTCACCGACGCTACCAATGGCATCGACCTTGAAGAGCCGGTGAACACGAGGCCTTGGGAACCGCGGGAAATCGGAGGTGAACTATGAAGTTCGAAGCAGCATTGCCGACGCTGCCGATAGCGTCGATTACGAAGGTGCGTTGAACGCGGGGAGGTGAGCAGAAATGCAGCTCGAAGCAGCGACGCCAACGCTGCCATTGGTTTCGACGACGAAGGCACGTTGAACTACGAGGCTCGGGCCGGAGATCCGACAGGCGGTCTCCGGCGCCGCCTCCGTGAGCCCCCTCGCCACCCATTGCCATCCCCTGCCGAACAACCGCAAGTGACGCGCCCTCGGCTCAAGCGAACGATCGAGCTCGTGAGAGCACCCAACGGCGACATCGTCCTCATGCGATGCAGTGCCGACGATGTTCGTGTAGTGCAGCCGAGTCAAGAGGAGCGGGCGCTGATCGAAGCGCTCGACGGGAAAAGCTCGATCGGCGATCTGATCGCGAGATTTGGCGCCGATGAGGTCACTGGGACGATCGCGCGCATGCAGGAGCTGTTCCTCATCGAGGACGCCGACGACGATGAAGCCGTACCAATTGCCGAGAGAGCGCGGTTCGATCGGCAACTGCGCTACTTCAGCGAAGTAAGCCGCGGAGGACCTGCGCCCTCCGAATGCCAGCGTCGGTTGAGGGAGGCCCGGGTAGCAGTCCTGGGCGTGGGTGGCCTCGGTGGTCGAGTCGCGCTGGAGCTCGCATGTTGCGGTGTCGGTTCGCTCCACCTAGTGGATGGCGATCGCGTTGAGATCAGCAACCTCGACCGCCAAATCCAGTTCGCGGAGGTCAACCTCGGAGAACGTAAGGTCGACATCGCCGGAGACCGGATTCGCGCCTTCAACTCCTCGGTGCACATTGACACGAGCTTTCATCGGATGGAGAGCGAAGCCGAGGTTGCCGAGGCCATCGTGGGAGCGGACCTCGTGGTCGACGCCGTCGATTGGCCCGCTCACGAAATCGAGTTCTGGTGCAACTCCGCCTGCTTCAAGGCGGGCATTCCATATATGGCAATGAGTCAGCTCCCACCGCTGGCCCGGGTGGGACCGCTTTACCTGCCTGGGAGAACCGGCTGCTACGCGTGCCAGGACATTCGCTACAGGCGCGAGTATCCCCTGTACGACGTCGCAGTCGGCCAGCGCCGAGCGCAATCCTCGCCGGCGGCGAGCCTGGGTCCGCTTTGTGGCTTGGTCGGGGGCATCGTCGGCATGGAGATCATGCACTTTCTGACCGGCCTGATCGAGCCTGCCACGCTCGGAGCCGGCTACACCATTGATCTGCGAACGATGGAGGTCGAGCGCGAGCAGATCGTGCCCGAGCCAGAGTGCCCGGTGTGCTCGCACCCATCACCGGAGGCGGTCGCATGAGCAGCGGGGGTCCGGATCTCTCGGCTCGGGACGCCTATGAGGCGTTTGCCTCCGTCTATGACGACTTCAATCATGCCTACCGGTACGAGTCATGGACCGGACAACTACTCTCGGCGGCACAGGAATGCGGGTTGACAGGCGACCGCATGCTCGACGTCGGCTGCGGAACCGGCCTGAGCTTTATCGCGATGCTTGAGCGTGGCTGGCGGGTAACTGCCTGTGATATCTCGCCCGCCATGCTCGCGCTGGCCCGCTCCAAGGTGGGCGACGCCGCCACCTTGCTCGCTGCCGACATGCGGGACCTTCCGGCACTGGGGAAATTCGACCTCGTGTGGGCTGTCAACGATGCCGCCAACTACCTACTGACCGACGACGAACTACGAGCGGCCCTGGTATCGATGTCTCGCAATCTGGCGGCTCGTGGAGTTCTGCTCTTCGACCTCAACACGCTGCTGGCGTATAGGACCTTCTTCTGCGAGACGCACGTCAGAGAAGTGGGAGATAGGCGCTTCGTTTGGGAAGGGCAAGCATCCCTCGGCTCGGCCATTCCAGGATCAATATTCGAGGCCCGCTTCGAGGCGGAGGGTCAGGCAATCGACCACGTTCATCGTCAGCGCCATTTCTCGGAATCTGAGGTGCGGTCGGCAATTGATGGCACCGGCCTACGGTGTCTAAATGTCCTCGGCGAGCAGGACGGAGAGCTTGCCCATGGACTGGATGAATCGATCCATACGAAGGCCGTCTACATTTGCTCCCACGAAGAGGGCTTTAGCCGCCCCGAGTCGCATCGGCGGGCTGAAATGGAGAGTCAGAGCGGCGCTCTCGGGTCTTGACCGCGAGCCCCCAGGCGGCAAGAGCACCAGCCGCGACCAGCGGAGCATAGGCGGGGACGACGAAGCGGTAGTCGTATCCCTTGGAGACGATCGGGAAGAAGATCAGCATCAGCGCGGTGGCGGCGAAGAGGATCATTCCTGCGCGGGCGCGGCCGGAGAGCACCCACGGACCGACCAGGCAGAGGGCCAGCAGGATGCCCATCCAGAGGCTGACGATTCGCGTCGCCGCCTCCCAGACCCTGAACGGCGCGATGTCGCCGTGGTGGACGGGCGGGTCGCTTGGGTAAAGCGGCGTCTGCCAGCTTTCGACGAATTCGTTGCGGCCGCTGTGCAGGTCGGGGCCGTAGAGCAGGTAGGCGATGAGGGTGTCAGCCGTGAGGTCACCGTAGGACGGCTGATGCGGGCTGAAGAGCCGCCGGGTATCGAGCCAGACCGCGTTCAGGTATTCGAGCGGCTGGCCGCGGACCGCCGCCTCCGACCATTCCTGCATGCGTTCCATCGCGTGGGGATCCGAGGAGATCAGGTACGGGGGTCCGAAGAGGCGCTGGCCGGGAGATTCGGGGCTGTAGATGTATTCCTCACCCGAGGGATAGCCGCGCTGCGAGGCGGGCGTCGTCTCGCACAGCCCCCTGGCCGACAGCGGCGGCGAGAACTCGTCGCAGTCCGCCCACGGCGCGACGCGGCCGTAGAGGTTCCAGGCGTTGTTCGCGGTGAGCGTGCCCGGTAGGTCGGCCGCGGCGCTGCGCCAAACCGCGTAGGCGCCGACCGTGACGAGGGCGACGCCCAGCGAGATCGCCCCCACCGTCAGCGTCTGGCGGGTCGGACGACCCTGGTTGAGCGCCAGCCAAACAGCGACGATCGCGACGAGCCCGAGCCCGACGGCGCACGGTGGCGTAGAGCGTCGCCGCGATCAGGGCGATGAACAAGGCGTCGCTGAGGGCCGCGTGCTCGAAGAAGAGCTCGTCCCCACCGAGCGCGATGACCGCGGCGGGTGCCAGCCCCAGCCAGCGAGGGCCGCCACAGCGGCGCACCGCGAAGAAGAGAAGGGCCGCCGTGCCCAGCCCGATCGCGTGCTGCGCGAGGATTACGGTCAACAGGTGCGGATCGATGGAGTGGATCGCCCGCAGGAACATCGAGTAGCCGACCATCCGGATTGGGTCCGACCAGAGCGATTCGACCGCTCCGGTGAAGTAGATCCCGGTGTCCGAGTAGCCGGTGAACGCCGGGCTCCACACCAAGGTGAGCCAGATCCGCAGGGCGACACCCACCCCGAGTAACACCAACAGGCCGAAGATGCCGGGATGCGACCGGATCCACAGGCTCGCCGCCCCGCCCCGCGAATCAGGCTCACCGAATCGCCGCGCACCCCAACCCGCGATCTCGCCTCGGAACAGAACCGCGCCGGCGATCAGCACCACCGCGCCCAGCGCCGCGAGCCAGAGCCCCCAGCCGACTTCGACCGATGGCGTCGCAACGGCGATCGGCTGACGCGTAGCGCTCGCCACGTCGAAGACGTTGTAGACGGTGACGATCAGGCAGACGAGGCCGATACCGACCGTCGCCGTCAAACAGGTACGCCGCGGGATCATGACGAGGGCAGCGATGACCGCGAGCAGCAGCGTGTAGAGCCCGCCGCCGTCGATTCCCGCCTGCGAGGTGGAGAGGGAGGACTGCCATGGGCCAAGCGATCCGAAGATCAGCGCAGCGCAACCGCAATACGCGAGCAGCTTCGGGATGGACACAGGGGTCCTCATTCTTAGGGCGGTGGAGCCCGGTGGACAGGGGTCAGGGCTCCAGACCCGGCGAGCCGCTTCGCCTCACCGGGTCGAGGCGAGTACACCTCCACCTGGAGTTCCGGCTGTTCTTCGAACACCACGTAGGCGCTGTGCGAGTCGCTCGAACCGAGGATCGAGAACCCTTCCCGTCGCGAGACGGCTTCGCCCTCTGCCACCCCGCTCGCGGCGCGTTCGAGGCTCGCCAGGGCTTCGGGCACCGGATAAGTGCCGACCGTCAGCGAGTCGGCACGGGGGTCGCGATCACCTTCGCCCAAATACCGGATGTAGGTGTCACCCTTCGAGTCGGCTTCCAGTTCGTAAGCGGCGGTCCCAGGGCGGCGGCCGAGCCAGTAAACGGGGCGGTCGAACGTCTCTGCCCTGCCGAGCAGTTCGTATTCGGAGAGGACCACCCGATCGGCGCTGGGTCCCGAATCGCTCGCGGACCCGCCGCCAAGCAGATCGACCGCCAGCACGACGACCAAGACGACCG
>SMEU01000049.1_pt1 | contig 11749 bp, 12 predicted proteins | sample 2456051 | NCBI WGS metagenome assembly SMEU01 (sample SAMN10132600, study PRJNA489261) | soil metagenome | isolation source: day120 un-amended silt loam soil | place: USA | collected 2015-05-01
CGCGTCGCCGCCGCCTCGCCGGCGGTGCCGGGCACGCTGCCGCCGCCCTCGGGCGGGCCTGCTCTGCCGGCAGGCCGAGGCCCCGTCTGGCTCAATCTCGGCGCCGCGCCGTCGGGCCAGGCGATTTCGGTCGACGGCGCCTCGCTCGAGCAGGAGGAGGATGCCCGCATCGCCTGGTTCCGGATGATCGACCCGCCGCCGGCCGGGCCAGCCTGCACGCCTATCGCCTGCGCATCGATTGCCGCACCCGCATCATCCGGCCGCTCGCGCACCGGCTCTACGACGCCGCCGGCGCGGTGGTCGAGGAGCGCGACTATCGCGACGAGGAGGAGCTGCCGTCGGCGGTCGAAGGCGGCACCGTCACCGAAATCGCCTATCTCTCGCTCTGCACCTGAACGTTGCGCGGGGGCGCATTCGGGAGTATTTCCGGGCGTCATCGGGCTGCGTCAGTCTGGAGAAAAAGTCATGTCCGTCCGCGCTTTGCTTGCTGCCGTCGTCGTCGTCACCGTGCCGATCGCCGTGAACGGCGCCGAGCCGCAGACTCCAACCCGGACTCCCGATGCCCAGGCCAAGCGGACCTGCACCGTGCGCACCGAGCTCGGCAGCCGCCTGAATCGGGTCCGCACCTGCCGCACCGACGCCGAGCGGGAAGCGGCCAAGCAGGAGCAGCGCCGGGTGATCGACCGGATTCAGTCCGACAAGGTCAGCTTCGGCCGCTAGGCCAGGCCTAAGCCAGCCGCTCCGGCACCGCCAGCGCCTCGATCTTCAGCGTCGACTGGGGCGCAACGGCTTCCCAGGGAAAGACGTACCAGCGCTTGTCCCGCTCGCGGTCGATCTCGAAACCGTGATATTCCGCCTTCGCCTTCGACCGCACATTATGGACCAGTACGGCGACGCGAAGCGCCGCGGGATCGGCGACTTTCGCCTCGATCGCCGCGCGCAGATACTGGATGGTGCCGCCCGAATCGTTGATGTCGTCGACGATCAGGATGTTGAGCCCGTCCCGGATCTTCGCCGCCAGCTTGTCCAGCAGCTCGTCCGCAAAGCCCACCTCGCCGGAGCTGTGGTCGACCGAGAGCATCTGGATGCCGGTCCGGTGTGAGAGATAGGCGGCCGGCACCAGCCCGCCCCGCCCGATCCCGACCAGGAAATTCGGCTTCCACTCGTCCGCCTCGAGCAGCTTCGCCAGCGTCTCGACGTCGTCGAGGAAGCGCTCATAGGGGAGATAGAACAGGGTCGGCTGGGGGGCGTCGGCCATGAGGGCTCCCGTGCGGCGCTGGAGTCGGGCCCTCAATAGGCCCGCGATGTCGGGCGGGCAACGCGGCGGACATGCTTGCCCTCAACTTCGCCCTTGCCTAGCCTCCGCCGCATGCGCGTGGCCCGGCCCCCATCGGCAACAGGAAGCAGGCTCCTGCGCCGGGCGATTGCGGCGGCGGCGCTTTGCCTTGCCCTGATGGCGACGCCGTCCCCGGCCCAACAGCGGCCTCCGTCGGACTGCTCCATCCTCGACGTCGACACCCCGGCGCAGACGGTCCGGCGCTGTATGGCCGCCGTCCGGGCCGGCGAGATGAGCAGGGACGATTTCGCAAACGCCTATATCTATGGCGGCGACGAACAGCATCGCCGGGGCGACTTCCGCCGCGCGATCGCCAATTACGGTCGGGCGCTGCAGCTGCGTCCGCGTCATGCCGAGACCCATTATCGCCGCGGCACCGCATTCTACATGAGCCGCGACTATCGCCGTGCCCTTGCCGATTACGAGGCGGCGCTCCGCCCGAATCCGAACTATCTCGGCTATCTGATCGGCCGCGCCAACGCGCGCTACATGCTGCACGATTATGCCGGGGCGTTCGCCGATTACACGCAGGCGATCGCAATCAACCCCTATGAGTCCGCGGCCCGGGTCGGGCGCGGCAATGTCTATATGGTCCGGCACGACGCGGTCCGCGCGCTCGCCGATTATGATGAGGCGCTGCGGCGTCGATCGGACGACCCTTTCGCTTATTATGCGCGGGGCGTCGCGCGCATGGAGCAGAGGGACTGGGACGGCGCCCTGAACGACCTCAATCGCGCGCTCGAGCTGGACCCCCGGAGCGCGATGGGCTTTGCCCGCCGGGCGCGCGTCTATGCCGCGCGCGGCAATCGCGGCTGGGCGGACGCCGATTTCGCCGAGGCGGAGCGGCTCGCACAGGGTGATGCGCCGGGGCTGAACAGCCTGTGCTGGAATCTGGTGCTGGCCGGCGAACCCCTGGCCCGGGCGCGCCTCCATTGCGACGCGTCGCTGAGGATCGAACCGGACAATATCGATACCCTGCACAGCCGCGCCCTGATCAGCCTGCGGCAGGGCAATTTGCGGGCCGCCCTGACGGACTTCAACCGGGCGCTGCGCCGCGATCGCGGCAGTCCTGAGCTGCTCTACGGGCGCGGTCTCACGGCGCTGCGGCTGGGCCGCGCCAGCGAGGGGCGGGCGGATGTCGCCCGCGCGCTGGCGATCGACCCCCGGATCGCGGAAGTCTATGTCGCCGATTACGGCGTGACGTTGGGCGAGTGATGCACGCGCGGTGCGACGCGCAGAAAGAGGCCGAAGATGACGCTCCAGATCGATGGCATGGCTCCGCTGATCCAGGTCTACGACATGAACGAGGCGCTGGCCTTCTATCGCGACACTTTGGGCTTCGCGCTGGTCGCCGATTCCGGCGGGGTCGATGCGCCCGAAGGACGCTATGTGCACTGGTGCTGGCTGCGTCTGGGCAATGCCGATCTCATGCTCAACACCGCTTATGATGCCGGCGAGCGCCCGCCTGCGCGCGACGCGTCGCGCCAGGCCGCGCATGACGATCTCTGCCTCTATTTCGGCTGCCCCGACGTCGACGGCACCGCCGCCTGGCTCCGCTCGCGCGGGCTCGAGGTGGAAGGGCCGCGGACGGCGCCCTACGGCATGCGCCAGACCTGGCTGCACGACCCCGACGGCTACCAACTCTGCTTCCAGGCGCGGGTCCAGGCGTGAATGCGGCGGCACGGCTTGCCGCGACGCTCCCTGCTCCCTAGCCTCGCCTGATGGATAGGACCGCGCCCGCCACGGAAGAGCTCGATGTCCTGATCGTGGGTGCCGGGATTTCCGGGATCGACGGCGCATATCATCTGCAAACCCGCTGTTCCGGCAAGCGCTATGCGATCCTGGAAGCGCGAGAGCGGGTCGGGGGGACCTGGGACCTGTTCCGCTATCCGGGGATCCGCTCGGACAGCGACATGTACACGCTCGGCTTTCCGTTCCGGCCCTGGACGGGCGCCAAGTCGATCGCCGACGGGGCGGACATCCGCGATTATGTGGAGGAGACCGCGCGGGAGTTCGGCATCGACCGGCAGATCCGCTTCCGCCATCGGGTGACGAAAGCGGACTGGTCATCGGCCGAGGCGCGCTGGACGGTGGAGACCGAGACCGACGACGGCCCGAAACTTTATCGCGCCCGTTTCCTGTATCTCGGCAGCGGCTATTATGATTATGCCGAGGGCTACCGGCCCGAATGGCCGGGCGAGCAGAGCTTTGAAGGTCGCTTCCTCCATCCGCAATTCTGGCCCGAGGACCTCGATCATGCGGGCAGGAAGATCGTCGTGATCGGCAGCGGCGCGACCGCCGTGACCCTGGTTCCGGCGCTCGCCGAGAAAGCCGCGCATGTCACCATGCTGCAGCGCTCGCCCTCCTGGATCGTCGCGCGCCCGTCCGAGGACGGGATCGCGCGCTGGCTGCAGCGACGGCTGCCGGCGCGGACCGCGGCCCGGACGATCCGGCTGAAGAACGTGCTGCTCGGCATGCTCTTCTTCCAGCGCTCGCGGAAGCGGCCCGAGAAGGTACGCGCCCTGCTGCTCAAATGGGTCCGCGAGCAATTGCCCGGCCGCGACATCGAGAAGGACTTCGTGCCCGTCTACAATCCCTGGGACCAGCGCGTCTGCCTGGTGCCGGACGGCGACCTGTTCCGGGCCATGCGCGAGGAGCGCGTCTCGGTGGTCACGGGCACGATCGACCGATTCACCAGGACGGGGGTCAGACTGGCCTCGGGCGAGGAGCTCGAGGCGGACATCGTCGTCACCGCCACCGGCCTCGTCGTGAAGATCCTCGGCGGCATCGCCATCTCGGTGGACGGCGCGGCGGTGAACCCCGCAGAGCGGATCAGCTACAAGGGGATGATGCTGAACGACGTGCCGAACATGGTCCTGTCGTTCGGCTACACCAACGCCTCCTGGACGCTGAAATGCGACCTTACCGCGCGTTATTTCTGTCGGTTGGTGCGGCATATGGACAAATACGGCATCGACCACTGCGTGCCGCGGCTGCCGGCCGGCGGGGTGGAGCGGCAGCCGATGCTCGATTTCAGCTCGGGCTATGTCCAGCGCGCCGCGGCCAGCCTGCCCGCGCAGGGCGCCGCGCCGCCCTGGCGCGTCTATCAGAATTATTTCAAGGACGTCGCCGCGCTCGGCATCGGCACGGTGACGGACGGCGTGATGGAATTCGGGCGGCCCAAAAGTCAGGCAAAGGTGAGGCCAAAAACAGGGGCCGGTTGACTCTTCGCAGAGAGCGCGGCACTTGACGTTTACGTAAAGGAGAGGAGGCGGTCATGACCGACCTGGAGTCGTTTCGCGCCGAGACGCGCGCCTGGCTGGAGGCCAACTGCCCGCCGGAAATGCGCGAGCCCATGCGCGATGAGAGCGACGCCTGCTGGGGCGGCCGCAATCCCGTCTTCAAGAATGACGCGCAGAAGCAGTGGATGGACGTGATGGCCGCCCGCGGCTGGACGGTACCGGACTGGCCGAAGGACTATGGAGGCGGCGGGCTCTCCCCGGCGGAGACCAAGGTCCTCCGCCAGGAAATGGCGCGGATCAATGCGCGCAATCCGCTGATGAGCTTCGGCATCTCGATGCTCGGCCCGGCTTTGCTGAAATACGGCACCGAGGCGCAGAAGAAGCATTATCTGACCCAGATCGCGCGCGGCGAGATCCGCTGGTGCCAGGGTTATTCGGAGCCCGGCGCCGGCTCCGACCTCGCGTCGCTCCAGACCAAATGCGAGGACAAGGGCGATCACTGGCTGGTCAACGGCCAGAAGGTCTGGACCTCCTATGCCGACAAGGCCGACTGGATCTTCTGCCTGGTCCGCACCGATCCGTCGGCGCCGAAGCATCAGGGGATCAGCTTCCTGCTGTTCGACATGGCGAGCCCGGGCGTCTCGACCAAGCCGATCCTGCTCATCTCCGGCTCTTCGCCCTTCTGCGAGACCTTCTTCGACGACGTCCAGGTGCCCAAGGACCAGCTCGTCGGCACCCTCAACAAGGGCTGGGACGTCGCCAAATATCTGCTCGGCCACGAGCGCGAGATGATCTCGGGCATGGGCCTTGGCGGCCAGACGGGCGCGCTCGGCGAGGCGCTGGGCGAGGTGCTTGCCGACGATCCGATCCTGCGCGCCGACGTCGCCCGCTTCGACGTTGACCAGCTTGCCTTCCGGGCGATGTCCGAGCGCTTCATCGACGAGTTGAAAGCCGGCCGGGCTCATCCCGCCCAGCCGTCGATGATGAAATATGCGGGCACCGAGCTCAACAAGGCCCGGCACGAGCTGGTCATGGCCGCGGGCGGCTCCAATGCGCTGGAATGGGAGAGCGACCGCTCGAAGAAGGGCAAGGGCGCGCGCGAATGGCTGCGCACCAAGGCCAATTCGATCGAGGGCGGGACCAGCGAGGTCCAGCTCGGCATCGTCGCCAAGCGGATTCTGGAATTGCCTGGAGCCTAGTTTATCGCCGTCATGCCAGCGGAGGCTGGCATCCCGACGGCATGTGAGACGCAATGACAGCTTGGACCCCCAGCCTTCGCTGGGGTGACGAAAGAAGGACCGGGACGAAGATGCCCCTCTATCTCACCGACGACCAGGCGATGCTGCGCGACACCGCGAAGAGCTTCATGGCCGAGGAAGGCGCGATCGCGAAGCAGCTCCGCCACTGGCGCGACATCGGCTGCGAGGACGGCTTCGGCCATGGCCTGTGGAAGCAGTTCGCGGAGCTCGGCTTCAACGGCATCCTCATCGACGAGGCCGATGGTGGACTCGGCCTCGGCCATGTCGAGGCGGGGATCGTGCTCGAGGAGATCGGGCGCAATCTCACGCCGTCGCCCTTCCTGACCAGCGCGATCGCCTTCGTCGAGGCGCTGAAGGGGACGGCCGCGCGCGAGCGCTGGTATCCGGGGATTATCGCCGGCGATACCGTCGCCGCACTCGCGCTCGATGAGAGCGCCAAGCACCGGCCCGAGGCGATCGAGATGCGCGCCGAGCGCTCCGGCAACGGCTTCAGCCTGAGCGGCCGCAAGCAGTTCGTCGTACAGGGCGCCTCGGCCGACGTTACGCTCGTCGCCGCGCAGACCGACGAGGGGCTGACCCTGTTCACGGTCGAGAAGGGCGCCAGCGGGCTCGAGGTCGAGGGCGTGCGGCTCGCCGACAGCAGCATCGGCGCGCGGCTGACCTTCGAGGATGTGCAGGTCGATGCGGACGCCGTGATCGGCGAGGTCGGTGGCGGCGCAGAGATCCTCGATCGCGCGCTCAATGCCGGCCGCACCGGCGCCGCAGCCGAGCTGGTCGGGGTCGGCTCGGCGTCGATGGACATGACGGTCGATTATCTGAAGCAGCGCAAGCAGTTCGGGAAACTGATCGGCGAGTTCCAGGCGCTTCAGTTCCGCGCTGCCCATCTCTACTCCGAGTTGGAGATCGCCCGCGCCGCCACCCTCAAGGCGCAGCAATTGCTCGACGAGGGCAGTCCCGATGCGGAAGCGATGGTCTCGGTCGCCAAGGCCAAGGCCGGCCGCGCCTCGCAGCTCGCGGTGCAGGAGGGCGTGCAGATGCATGGCGGCATCGGCATGACCGACGAATATGATATCGGCCTCTACATGAAGCGCGACAGGGTGCTGAACGAGCTGTTCGGCGACCCGGCCTATCACGCCGACAAGCTGGCGCGGATGAAAGGTTACTGACACAAACCGTCCCCCCGGACTTGATCCGGGGTCCACCTTTTGTTGCTGCTGTGGGAAGAAGGTGGATGCCGGATCAAGTCCGGCATGACGAACCTTGGGGGGACCGCCATGGCTTTGGATCCCGAAACCTTCGACGCGCTGATCGAGACCGTCCGCCGCTTCGTCGCCGAGCGGCTCAGGCCGCTGGAGGAACAGGTGGCCGAGGAGGACGAGGTCCCCGGGGAGATCGTCCGCGAGATGCGGGAAATGGGGCTGTTCGGGCTCTCCATCCCGGAGGAATTTGGCGGGCTCGGGCTCACCATGTCCGAGGAGGTGCGGATCGCGCTCGAACTGGGGCGGACGACGCCGGCCTTCCGCTCGACCTTCGGAACCAATGTCGGGATCGGCAGCCAGGGCCTGGTCATGGCCGGCTCCGACGACCAGAAAGCGGAATGGCTGCCGCGTATCGCCAGCGGCGAGATCGTCACCAGCTTCGCGCTCACCGAGCCCGGCGCGGGCTCCGACAGCGCCTCGGTGCAGACCCGCGCGGTGAAGGATGGCGACGTCTACCGGCTGACCGGAACCAAGCGTTTCATCACGAATGCCGACAAGGCGTCGCTCTTCACGGTGATGGCGCGGACGGGCGGGGAGGGCGCGCACGGCGTGTCCGCATTCCTGGTGCCTGCGGACCTGCCCGGAGTGTCGGTCGGCAGGCCCGAGAAGAAGATGGGCCAGCAGGGCGCCCATGTCTGCGACGTCAATTTCGACGGGGCGCCGGTGCCCGCCGCCAACCGGCTGGGCGCAGAGGGCGAGGGCTTCAAGATCGCGATGCGGGTGCTCGATCGCGGGCGGCTGCACATTTCCGCGGTCTGCGTCGGCATTGCGGAGCGGCTGATCGCCGACGCCGTCGCCTATGCGCGGGAGCGCCGGCAGTTCGGCAAGCCGCTCGCCGACTTCCAGCTCATCCAGGCGATGATCGCGGATTCGAAGACCGAGGCGATGGCGGCCCGGGCGCTGGTGCTGGAGGCCGCTGCCCTGAAGGATTCGGGCAGGCCGATCACGCTGGAGGCCGCCGCCGCCAAATATTTCGCGAGCGAGATGGTGGGCCGGGTCGCCGACCGCGCCGTGCAGATCTTCGGGGGCGCCGGCTATATCGCGGATTACGGCATCGAGCGGCTTTACCGCGACGTCCGCCTGTTCCGCATCTACGAGGGCACCAGCCAGATCCAGCAGCTTGTCATCGCCCGCGAGACGATCAAGGCGGGCGGTTAGGAACTCGCGGCTTGGCCACTTTGCATCTCATCTGCGGCCTGCCGGGTTCCGGCAAGTCGACTTTGGCCGCAAGACTCGCGGAGTCGGGCAGCATCCTGTGGCTGTCGCCCGATCGCTGGCTCCGCCAGCTCAATCTCGACGGCTATGATGTGGCTCTCCGGGGGGCGGTAGAGGGCCTGCAATGGGATCTCGCAAAGCGCCTGCTCGCGCTCGGCGTGGACGTCCTCCTCGACAACGGCTTCTGGTCACGGGCCGAGCGCGAGGGATTGCGGACGGAAGCGGCTGCGCAGGGCGCGAGCGTGCGTCTGCATTATCTCGACGTCCCGCTCGACGAGTTGAAGCATCGGCTGGCGATCCGCAACGAAAGCGTCCCTCCGGACAGTTTCGAGGTGTCGCCGGCGGACCTGGACCAGTGGCAGGCGGTGTTCGAGCCGCCGGACGCGGACGAGCTCGGCTAAGCCGCTTGTCATCGCGCGCGAGACGTTGAAGAACGGCGACTGACGTTCCATCCGTGCTCCGGCGAAGGCCGGAGCGTTGGCCGCCCCGGCTTCATCGCCCTGCATCCAGCGCTCCGGCCCTCGCCGGAGCACGACGCGAGCAAAGGGGGATATCATGCGGAAGCTCATGATTGCGGCGAGCCTGATGGCGCTCGCGGTGCAGGCGCCAGCACATGCGCAGGACCGCGCGCTGCACGAGGCGGTGGCGCGCGACTACGGCACCAATCTCGCCGCCCTGTTCGATCATTTTCACCGCAACCCGGAGCTGTCGGGGCGCGAGGTGAACACCTCGGCGCGGATGGCGCAGGAGCTTCGCGCTTTGGGCTATGAGGTGACCACGGGCGTGGGCGGCACCGGCGTGGTCGCGATCCTCAGGAACGGCGCCGGACCGACGGTGATGCTGCGCGCCGACATGGACGGGCTGCCGCTGGAGGAGCGCTCAGGCGTGCCCAATCCCTCCCATGTCCGCCAGACCGACATGGCCGGAGTCGAGCAGCCCGTGATGCACGCCTGCGGCCATGACGTGCACATCACTGCCATGGTCGGCACCGCCCGGCAGCTGGCGGCGCGGCGCGCGCGCTGGCACGGCACCCTGATCCTGATCGTCCAGCCGGCCGAGGAGACCGTCTCCGGCGCCCGGGCGATGCTTGCGGACGGCCTCTACACGCGCTTCCCCAAGCCCGATTATGCGGTCGCCTTCCACGTCATGGCGCAGCTCGAGGCGGGGCAGATCGACATTGCGGACACCAATGTCGCCTCCAGCTCGGACATGGTGACGATCCAGGTGCGCGGCGTCGGCACGCATGGCGCCTTCCCGCATCTCGGCATCGACCCGGTGCTGATCGCCAGCCAGATCGTGGTGTCGCTCCAGTCGATGGTCGGCCGCACGATCAGCCCGCTGCAGCCCGCGGTGATCAGCGTCGGCTCGATCCATGGCGGGGTGAAGAGCAACATCATCCCGGAAGAGGTGAATCTGGCGCTGACCGTCCGCGCCGACACGCCGCAGGTGCGGCAGCAACTGCTCGACGGCATCGACCGGGTCGCGCGCGGCACCGCGATTGCGATGGGCGTGCCGGAGAACAGGCTGCCGGTCGTTACCCGCTCCGCCACCGAGACCACGCCGGCGACGATCAACGACCCCGCCACCGCCCGCCGGGTGCGCGCGGCGATCGCGGGGCAGCTGGGCGCCGACCGGGTGGTCCAGGCGCCGCGCCAGGGCATGGGTGCGGAGGATTTCGCCTATTTCGTCACTCCGGATACCGGCGTGAAGGGCGTCTATTTCAACGTCGGCGGCACGCCGCGGGACCAGCTCGCGACCGCGCCGGGCCACCATTCGCCTTTGTTCCGGATCACGCCGGAGCCGTCGATCACGGCCGGCGTCGAGGCGATGGTGACCGCGGCGGAGGCCCTGCTGCAGCGGCGCTAGGACCGGCGGAGCAGGATGTTCATCTGGGCAGCCGCGATCGGCTTCGCCCGGTCGAGCTGCCAGGCATGGGCCTCGACCGTGGCGACCCGCTTGCCGAGCCGGGTGACGTTGGCGCTGGCGAAGGTGTCGTGGTTCACGCCGCCCCGCATATATTGCACGGTGACGTTGACCGGCTTCACCTCCGGCCGGTCCGCGCCCAGCGCCTCGTAGAGCGCGCCGAAGGCGGCGAATTCGAGCAGGCCGGCAATGGCCCCGCCATGGAGATAGCCCGGCCGGCCGGTCACCCGCTGTCCGAAGGGCATGACGAAGAGCAGCTCATCCTGGTCGCCGCGGCGCGTGCTGAGGCCCAGGAATTCGGCATAAGGCGGCAGCGGATTCATCGTGGCGGGCCTAGACGCTGGCTCGCGGCCGGGCAACAAGCGGGCCATGCATGCCGACGCGCTGTTCGACGAGGCCGAAGCGGCATTGCGCGCCGGCCGGATCATGGAGGCGCGCGACCTGTTCGGCCGGGCCGGGGCCGCGGGCCGGCACGATGCGGCGGTGATCCATTGCAACCTCACCGCGAGCGGCGGCGACTGGGCGGGCGGGCTGCGATTGCTCGCGGAGCTTGCGCGGACCGACAAACGCTGCCGACGCCAGCTCGAGCTGATCGGGGCGATGGATCTCTCGGCCACGTTGCGCGGCGAAGTGGTGAGCGAGGCGCCGCACCTGGCCCTGTTCCGGGGTCTCTTCACTGCGGCGGAATGCCGTTATCTCATGGAGGCCGCGACGCCCATGCTCGTCCCCTCGGTCGTCGTCGATCCGGCGACCGGCGCGCAGCGGCCCGATCCGGTCCGCCTGTCGGACAGCGCCGGCTTCACCTTGCCGCTCGAAAACCCGGCCGTGCACGCGCTCAACCAGCGGCTCGCCGCGGCGAGCGGGACCGGCTGGGCGCAGGGTGAGCCGCTGCAGGTGCTGCGCTATCGCCCCGGCGGCGAGTACAAACCGCATTTCGACGCCCTTCCGGGCCTCGCCAACCAGCGCATCCTCACCATGATCGTCTGGCTGAACGAGGCTTATGAAGGCGGCGGGACCCTGTTCATGCAGACCGGGGCAACGCTGAAGGGGCGGGCCGGCGACGCCCTGTTGTTCCGCAACGTACTGCCGGACGGGCGGCGCGATCCGGCCTCGGGCCATGCCGGGCTCCCGATCATAGCGGGCGAGAAGCTGATCGCCAGCCGCTGGATCCGCGCCGGGCCGTTCGCTCTAGCCTAAGAGGCGGCGGCAGACGGCGTCCAGCTTCGCGATCATCGCCGGATCGCGCGCGTCGGACGCCGTGATCACCGCATTGTCGAGATTGGTGTCGATCGGCGAGGGCGGGCGCTGCTTCGGCAGGCGCCGGGCCAGCTCCACCACCAGCCGCCGGGCGATGCCGGCATTGTCGTGCAGCCGCGCCACGATCCCGGCGACGTCCGCCTCCTCGCCCTCGCGCCAGCAATCATAGTCCGTCACCATGCCGATCAGCGCGTAGGGCAGCTCCGCCTCGCGGGCGAGCTTCGCCTCGGGCATGCCGGTCATGCCGATCACGTCGCC